>Ga0207700_10002777_pt1 | contig 10083 bp, 9 predicted proteins | sample LARL82metaG_FD_184348 | JGI IMG/M metagenome (GOLD analysis project Ga0207700, IMG submission 184348) | Corn, switchgrass and miscanthus rhizosphere microbial communities from Kellogg Biological Station, Michigan, USA - LAR L8-2 metaG... | ecosystem: Host-associated > Plants > Roots >...
CCCTCCAGTGCGATGTGGGAGGCCGGCACAAGGCCGGTAATGGAATGAGTCTGCTAGTGGACCATGTGATCGCGCCGGTCCGTAGTTGGGCGGCCCGGGCGAGCCAGGATGCTAGTCGAGCCGTGATTTGAGCTGAGAATTGCTCCGGGGCATCGGAACCTACTCCAGGGCTACCGTGCGGGCAACGATGACAAACACCGCGATGGCTGCCGCGGACAATGGCGGATGCATAGTCTTTCCCCCTTAGGATCGCGTCACCCGGAGGCTGGCCCGGCCCGTTTTCATTGCGCTGGCCTGGCGACTTGGCTCGCCGGCCTGGCTGTGCTGCGTGGTGCCATTCAAGCTGTTGCCCGAGTCCGCATGGCGTACGGGATAACCGCTCCGTGCCCGGGCTCAGGTCTCGTCGATGACCGCAGGGCGGGGACCGACCATCCCGCTCCAGACGTCGGCTCGCGTGCGGACCGAGCACGGCTCGGCGAGGCGCAGCGATCGCCCTCGACGTCAGCACTTCACTGAACCTCTGTTCGAATTCAGCTCCTAGCAGCGCCATTTACTTACCTCCCTTCCAACAAGATCGGCCGTTTGCTGACGGCCACCGCCGTGCATCCCATGGGCAGCCTCGGCGACGTCACTTCTAGAGCCGGGTTAACCCCAGTCAATGTACAGCGGATGTATGCTGAATCTCAGGTTAAGCCGCTAGAATCGTCGCAGTCAATAAGCAGTTCAGTCGCGTTGATCGTTAGCCGGATGGCTGGCGTTGGCAACGCACAGGTTCTATCCGACCCAGCCGTTGTCCTCGCCAGAGGCGAAGCAGGACTAGAGATGAGGACCGACCGCATTAGCGCGGAAGCCGCAAGCGCCGTCAGTGTCACCGGCGCGGGCCTCCGGCTGCCATCTCGAACCAGGTGGCGGAACTGGTCCCAGATGGCAGCCGGTTCTGGCGAACCGACCTCGGATCACTCCGAGCGCTGGGAACGGCGCCTCCAGAGCCTGGCGAACCGGTCACGCCGACGGTTTCGGCCAGCCGCGACATGGTCACTGCCATCCGCTGTGTCGTCGCTGACCGGGTCCGGGACGAGGACGATGAGAATTTCCGCGGCGAGGGAGGGGATCTCAGCGGAGCCGATTGCTGCGCCTGTGTGCTCCATTGTCATCGTCAGTACTCCTTCCGCTTCTTCGGGATCTTGTCGGGGTACCGATGCGGCGGGTCGACCAGGCCGCCACACCGCTTCTTGATTATTATGCGGTGCGGAGTATGCAATCAGCAAGATGTCCTTCTGCTAGGAGACTTTATGCCACCTGGCAGATTGCGGCCGGTTGCATCGCCACCTAGCTCACCGTTATGATCATGCGTTTGATCTCTGCAGGACGGCAACTCGGGGTGGCCGGCCAGGGTCCCGGGCTGCCTCTGGTGAGTCGCCATGAAAGATCGCCTGTCGGTGGCTCCAAAGGGGGAAGCGGCCGCAGGCCGCACATGAGAAGGGGAACCCGATGGGAGACGGTCCGAGGCAGGTAGTGAAGCGCCGGCGGCTCAGGGCAGAGCTGCGCAACGCCCGGGTGGCGGCGGACCTGACCCAGGAACACGTGGCCGATGCCATGGAGTGGTCACCCTCAAAGATCATCCGAATCGAGGCCGGCTCGGTCGGTGTCTCCGCGAATGACATGAAAGAACTGCTGAGGCTCTACCAGGTCACTGATCCCAAGCGAGTGGATGAACTGCTCACGCTGGCCCGGGTGGCCAGGGAACGCTCCACCACCTACCGGGACGCGCCCCCCAAACTCCAAAAGTTCATCGACTACGAAGGTGCCGCTTCGGCCATTCGCATGTTCCAGACGATTCTCGTGCCCGGCCTCCTGCAGACCGAAGAGTACGCCCGGAGTGTCATCAGGACACTCAGGCCCGAGGCATCCAAGGCGCAAGTGGATGCCTCGGTCACGATCCGTATGAAGCGCCAGGAACTACTGGAGCGAACCGACCCGGTCGAGCTTCTTTTCGTCGTGGACGAGGCCGTGATCCGCCGTCAGGTGGGCGGCGAGGACGTCATGCGCCGTCAGGTCCGCCATCTCGCAAAGATGGCAACCAAAGAGAACGTGACTCTTGAGGTTGTGCGTTTCGGTGCTGGTGCTCATCCCGGTATGCAGGGGCCCTTTGTGATACTTGAGTTCCCTGACACCGAAGATGACGATGTGCTCTATCTGGAAACCTCGCACGGCGAACTGATCATCAAGGACGACCCCGAAGAGATCGCTACCCATGAAGAGCGCCTGGCCGCGCTCCGAAAGCTGTCGGCCACGCCCAAGGACTCGGTAGCGTTCCTAGAGCGCGTGGCAGTGGGAGAGGAGTGACCCGCTGCCGCAAGCCGAGCATTCCTGTACACCTGTGGACGTTACCAGGTAGATGGGCAGACCTTTACTAGCCTTCTTAGCACTTGGCCGGCGAGTGCACGCTTCCGTGGCAGGCGAGTTGCTGCACAGATTACGCTACCTAGGTCGCATGATCGCAATCGCAGTTGAATCACTAACTGCGAATCGGTTCTCTCAACCTGGTGGCCACCGGAGGCTCTTGCCGTCATCACTATTGGCCGAACCGTCCCTTTCGTTTACACTTCCCCTGACAGTTGCCAACGGGGGATTGGTGTTGATCATGGGGCGACGAGACCGTGCGCGGATGCCTTGCATTCATGGCGGGCCCGGCCGTCGAAGCTTTCCTGACCAAGTCCAATGCCGCGCGGTTGCCGTACATGGCCACCATGGACATTGACATCTCATACGGCGGGCAACCGACCGCGCGGAGTTTCTTGGCTTGAGCGAAGGAGAGACGCATGGCCGAACCAGGACGGCCCGGCATCGAGTGGCGGAAGAGTGCAGCGTCAGGGGAGTCTGGCTGTGTAGAAGTGGCCTTCGTTGGCCTGTCAGTGCTCGTCCGGAACTCCAGAGATCGAGCTGGGCCCGTGTTGTCGTTCACCCATTCCGAATGGACGGCGTTCCTGACCGGCGCACGGAGTGGCACGTTCGACGGGCATCTGCATCCCGCCTGACGCTTAGGGCGGAAGATCGCCAGCAAGGTAAAGCTGGAGTAAATTCGCCGGGTAATCCCGATGATGGCCTGCCGCGCTCATGCATAAGCCTGTTCTAGGCGTGGCATTTAACAGCGAAAGAATGCTGAAATCCAGCCAGCTGTATGCACGTAAAAGGAGCATGCCATCTCCGGCGGTATTAGAAGAGCCCTAATACAATGCACAGCTCGCTGCCACAACAGAGCCTGCCTGCGCATGATCACCCGAGCCCACGATCAGGTCCGGCGGCCCCGCCGACTGAGAGGTGCCCAGGTGTGCACCTGTGACAGGCCGCTCAGGCATCGGGCCGGGCCTCAGAGGCGACTGCCTCATCATCGCCACGAGCCGCACATGTTCGGCCGGGCCCATACCGCCAGCCGCTGTCGACGCCGGCGCGAGCGTCCGGCGCCACGAGCTGCCCGCCGACCAGGTCATGCACTATGCAGCAAAAACACTGTAGGATTACTGTTGTATCACTGCTCTTGAGCAGCTACAGTTCTGGCATAGCCAACCACCACGGGGAACGGACCTAAGGGAGGGTTAGGCCGCAAGGGGAGGCCGACCAACTTGCAGATATCTCAACTTGCATCCGGGGCACTTACCGAGGAGGTGATCCCTATGAACGGCATCCCGGCAGAGAACGTCGAAGGATCGCAGTCAGCGGGTGATCGCATTGCGGTTACCTTGATCTCAAAAGCATCGGAGGATCTGCGTCTACTGCAGGAGCGCACGAGCCTGTCCAAGACCGATCTGGCGAACCGCGCGATCATCTTGTACCAGTTCGTGGATGATCAACTGCGATCGGGCCACGACATCATCGCCCGGAACCAAGCAACGGGGGAAACCCAGCTTGTCAGGCTCATCCCTGCCCCGGAAGGACAAGCAGTGGCCGCCGGGGCCCCGGCAAAAGTATGGCCGACGACCGAACTGAGCTAGTCGGATCACCTCGTAGCCGGACTCCGTTGTTCCCCCTCGGGGCCAGGCCGTGATGCCCGACCGATCAGGGCTGACAACGAGCACGGACATGGCCCGGGCCGCGCGGGGAACAGGGTGAGCATGCGGGTCGTGGAGCTGTCGAATCATCCCGGGGCCATGCTCCGGGAGATCCGGCTGCGGCCCGACGGGGACGACGGTGGTGCGGCCAGATACGAGGCCGCCCTCGCGCAGCACCGTCAGCACGTCCGGGAGGCCGAGCAGGCGCGGGACACGGCCCGTGCCGCGCACCGGCGGTGGGCATGGCTACGCGGTTTCTTCGCCGTCCGCCGGGCACGGCGGCACCCACCCGAACCGCCGCCTGCCACCGGGACGTCGGCCGACCAGCAGGAGATCCTGATGGCGGGCATCGAAGGTGAGCAACTGGTGGCCAGCGGGCTGGGACGCGTTCTGAACGACGATTGGACGCTGATCCGGGGCTACCGCAACAGGTGCGGCGAGATCGATCATCTGCTGCTCGGCCCGCGGGGCTTGATCGCGATCGAAGGCAAGCACCGCAACGCGCTGGTGCACTGCGCCGGCGACCACTGGTGGTTCACCAAGTTCGACAAGTACGGCAACGCGGTTGAGCGTGGGGAAATGACCGACAGCCGGGGACGCTCGCCCAGCCAGCAGGTCAACGAACCGGCCAGCCAGCTCGAAAGCTTCCTGCGCACCAGGGGCCACCCGGTAGCCATCGAACGCGTGGTGCTGCTCACCCACCCACGGTCCCGGCTGGGGAACTGCGTCCGGCCGACCGTGCATGTCGCGACCACGACCAGCCAGGTCATCGGCCTGCTCGACGATTCCGCGACCGCCCTGTCCGAACCCGAACGCGAGCAGGTTGAGCGGCTCATCATCCGCGACCACAGATTCCATAATTCAAAGCACAAAGCCTGACGGCCCAGCGCACGGGTGGGCCGGCGTCACTCCCCCAGGCCCTCCACTGACGGGCAGCCGCTGGCGATGCGTTCGAGCCATTCCCGCAGCGACCGGGTCGCCTCGGTATCGTTGCGGTTATAGGTGAGCAGCCAGTCGCGGGCCGCCTGGGATTCAGCAAGCCCGGCTCCGGAGGCGCCAACGGCCTGGTCATACCGGAGCATCGACTCACCGCCGCCCGGATCCTTAACGTCCCAGGTGAAACCGCTCAGGCCGGCGACCTGCTTGAGCCCGGCCGGCCCGCCGGTGATGAGCTGATTGCCGAACACCCGCAGCAGGTCCACCCATTGGCCGGACCCGATGAAGGCCGCCACCTCGTCGGCCAGCCCGGCGGCCGCCGCGATCCGCCGCATCTGGGTGTTCTCCGCGGCCGCGCTGTAACAGTAGGCGCGGAACACCAGGCCCGCAGCGGCCGCATCCCGGCGCAGCCCGGTCAGCCACGCCCAGAACCGGCCGAACACCTCCGCTTCGATGTCCCCGGTCAGCGGCGCCCAGGTGCCGAACGGGTAGTAGCCGTCCGGTTCGCTGGCCTGCCCAGGCCCGGCGGAAAGCAGGGCGCCCCACAGGTAGACGCCGTCCTCGGTGTTCTCCATGTCCACGTCGATCTCGATATCGCCGCGCGGCACCCGCACCCGCGTGACCCCCCGGCGCCGGTAGGCAGGTGAACTGCCCAGCGCGGCCCTGGCCAGGTCGATCTGCTCAGCCAGGTCCCGCATGGGCGCATCGCTGTAGGCGGCGGTGCGCGGGGCCAGCGCGCGGGCATCGCCGAGCACGTCGATGCCCGCCCCGGCCAGTCGCGTCAGTTGCGCCTTCCTGCGCCCGCCGATGACGTCAGCCAGCGGCGTGTCGTCCGGCATCGCATCCAGGGCCGCGACGACCGGACGCAGGTCAACCCCGGCGGCTACCAGCGCCGCGGTTCGGTGGTCGAGCGCCGCCAGCTCGGCCCGGCTGGTCACCCCGTGGTCGCGGTGGATGCGCCACTCCCGCCAGCCCACATCGGGCACCAGGCTGACATCTCCCGAGCCTGCCTGCAGCACCGGGCCGCACCACGACCACCAGGGGCACTCCGCACACTCGCCGATCCGCACCGGCACCACCAGCAGGCCGGCCTGCGGATCGTCCTGGTACTCGGCGGCAACGGCGAGGATGTCCAGCCGGAACGAGAACTCGAAGTCGTAGGTGTCCATGGTCGACCGCCGCTTGACCCGGCCGCTGGCAGACGGGGCCTGCCAAACGGGCGCGTCCAGGTCGTACCAGGTGACGACGCCGTCGATGCCGATGATGCCGCCGTGCCGTCCATCGGGCGCGGCCATGCCGCAGGCCTCCAGCATCCGCTGGTAGTGGGCAAGCTGCAGCAGGTCGTCCCGGCGCCTGCGGGCCGACGAATCGGGGTCGGGTTCGGCTGCCTCCCAGGCCGGCAGGCCCAGACCGGAACACAGCGCGGGCAGGCCGCCGTCGCCAGCGTCCAGGCAGCGGTGATGCTTGATGTCCACCGCCCGGTACCCGGACCCCGCCGCGGCCACCAGCAGATCCGGCTCCCCGACCCGCCGGCCGTCCGGGTCGGCGGGCAGCCGGCCGCCCACAATGACCGGCGCTCCGGCCTTCATCGCGGCCGCCGTCGCGGCCTCACGCTCCTCCCGGTCCGCCGCGGCCACTACGCAGGCATCGGGGTGCAGCAGCGCCAAGCGCGCGACGACCTCGGCCTCGAACTGGCGGCCCGCCGCGAACCGCCGCTCGAGCACTCGTGACACCGGGAGCGGGTCGCACGGCCGGATCAGATCCCACTGCGCCCGCACCGGGCACTGCTTGGCCAGGTAGCCGCCCTGCGGCGGCACCTCAGACACGTCGTAACGCCGCCTCACGCCACGATCGTAGAGACTGCCTACGTCATTTCCGGGGTACGCAGATCAACCAGACCCACGGCCCGGGGGTGGCTGTGTCAGCCCCCGGATAACGCACCGAGAGCGTGGCCGAGGGTTTCCAGAAGCAGGTCGGCATGGTCGCGCTGGAAGACCAGGGGCGGGCGGATCTTGAGTACGTTCCCGGCCGGGCCGGTGGTGCCGAGCAGGATGCCCCGCTCGCGCATGGCCTCGGTGACCTGGTTCGCCCGCGTGGTCGCGGGCACCCGCGTCTGGGGGTCCTCGACCAGTTCCACGCCGAGCAGCAGGCCCTCGCCCCGGACGTCGCCGATCACCGGGTGCCGCCGCTGCAGCGCCCGCAGGCCGTCCAGGAGATAGCCGCCCACCTCGGCCGCGTTCTCGACCAAACCCTCGTCCTCGATGACGGCGAGGACCGCGAGCGCGGCGGCGCAGGCGACCGGGTTACCGCCGAACGTGCTGAACAGTTCCGTCTCCTCCGGGACCGCCCCGAGCACGTCCGACTTGGCCACGAGCGCGGCGACAGGGAAGCCGTTGCCCATCGGCTTGCCCATCACCACCACGTCCGGCTCGATCCCGGACGGCTGGAAGCTCCACAGGTGGCCGCCGCACCGGCCGTGGCCGGCCTGGACCTCGTCGGCAATGAGCAGGCCGCCAAGCGCCTGCACCCGCCGGGCCGCCTCGTGCAGATAGGAGGGCGGCGGGGCCAGGATGCCGTCCGCGGTGAAGGCCGGGTCCACGAACATCGCCGCAAGCCCGCGCTCGCCGAGCCCTGCGACGGCCTCGTCCACATGGGCGGCGTACCGCTCCGCCCAGCCCGCCTGGTCCCGGCGGTAGGCGCCGCGGTACCCGTCGGGCGCGGGCACGGTGCCGACGTGGGCGGGCCGTTCCGCGGCGGCCCACTCCTCGGGCGACAGCGCGTGCGTGGCCTCGGTCAGCCCGTGATAGGCGAACTCGGTCACCAGGGCGCCAGCATGCCCGGTCGCGGCCCGGGCGATCCGCCAGGCGAGGTCGTTGGCCTCGCTGCCCGAGTTCACCACGATCACGGCGTCCAGTGCGGGCGGCAGGGTGGCCTGGAGCCGTTCAGCGAGTTCGACGATCGCCTCGTGCAGGTAACGGCTGTGCGTGGCGAGCAGTCGCTGTTGCTCGGCCACGGCGCGCACCACCCGGGGGTGGCCGTGGCCGACCACGGGGACGTTGTTGTAGCAGTCGAGGTAGCGTCGGCCACCGGAGTCGAACAGCCAGGCGCCCTCGCCGCGGACCAGATGCACCGGCTGGTCGTAGAACAGCGGTGACCGGGGCAACGCCCGGCGCCGGCGTTCCGCCAGGGTGGCGGTCGCGGACCTGCGGTACGGCAGCCCCCGGCAAGCGTCGCCGAAGCGCTCGGCAACCGTGTCCAGCCCCGCGGCCTCGATGGCGTCCAGGAAGGCGGGCGCACCGGCCTCGCTGTCCGCGGCGTAGGCGGCGTTGTCCGGATAGACCCCGAGCCGCCACGTGGTGAGCGTGATGTCGGTGGCGAGCCTGGCGGCCACCAGGTCGGCGAGCAGGCCGGCTTCCTCGTCGTCGAGCGGTGTCACCGCGACATAGCCGGCGATCATGTCCTCGGCCGCGCCGATCGCGTCGTCCCGCCCGTGCAGCACATCCGCGATGGCGACCGCCAGATCGCACACCAGCGGAGCATGGGTCATGTCCCCGAAGTCGACGATGCCGCTTACCTGGAGATCCTCCCCGAGCAGCAGATTGTTCAGGCTCAGGTCGGCGTGGATCACCTGGGCCCGCAGGCCGGGCAGCACCGGGGCGACCTGGGCCTCGAACCGGTCAATGACCCGTGCCACCTGCGCCCGGCGTGCGGCGTCGGGGACGTGGCCGAGCATTGGCCGCAGCGCTGGCAGGCGGGTGATGTCCCAGAGGATCTCGTAGTCCGCCGCGGGGTGGAAGAACCCCCGCAGCGCCCGGCCCACGCGGGCCGTGGTCTGCCCGATGGACCGCAACGCCCCGGCGCTGAGCGCCGTCGCTGCCATGGTCCGCCCGGGCAGGAACGTGAAGAGCCGCACCGGGTAGGTCCGGCCGTCCGGCCCGGGCACCTCCGTCCACGGGTCCCCGCTAATGCACGGGATCGCGCGCATCACCGGCAGGCCCGGGTCGACCCGTTCGATGTGGCGCAGGGCGGCCGTCTGCATGTCCAGGACGGGCCGGGTGTCCGCCGGGTTGGAGATCTTGAAAAGGAACCGCTGCCCGGCAGCGGTGTCCACCCGGAAGTTCTGGTCCCGCTCGCCGGCCAGCGCGGTGAGGGAGCCCATCACGCCGAAGCCATCGTTGAGGATCTGCCGGGCCGCCTCGTCGGCAAACGCGGGCGGCGCGCTCGCCAGCGGATCGTCCGCCAGTGGATCCCCCGCCGACGGGTCACCCGCCAGCGGGCCCAAGCGCTGCACCATAGGCCCGAAGAGTATCTTGCAGTCTCGCCGACCAGCTAATTTGGGGCCGTGGAAGAGAACAGGGCCCGCCGGGTGGTCGATGCATTGCGCGACCACGGCATCGATGCCCACATGTTGCATGCCGGAGTGGATCAGTTCGGAGTGCGGGTGAACCTGCACGACGGCCGCCAGGCCGAATGGGACACCGACGGCACCATCGGACTTGAGGCTCAGATTATGCAGGACGGGGACCTGGTCGGGTTCGTGCCCAAGATCGAAGGCTCCGAGGACTTCGACGAGGCGCAGGTCGTGGACGCCATCGCCCGGACCGACTACGACACGCCGATAGCCACGGAGCGCGCGGTGGCACCGCCGCCAGCTCCGGCGCTGTCCCGCGAGGGCGGCCTGTTCCGCCGCTTCCTCGGCGGCTTCCGCGAGCAGTAACCTGCGTCCCCGACACCATCCCGCCGATCCAGCCGCTTCAGGCTGGCCAGGAAGCTGACCGTACTGGCACCTCGCCGATGCGTTTGTCATGGTTGGCGCAACCACAACATTCTTCTGTCGTGGTTGCGCCAACCATGACACTGGCCCGTAACGATCTCGGGACGCGGTGCGCCTAAGGTTGGCTCATCGCGGGGGGTCGAGGAAGGGCAGCATTCCGGTGAGCACGATCTCGCGGGTGCGGGCGGCACCTGTGGCGGCCGTCGCGCTCGGCGTGGTCATACTCGGTCTCGCCGTGGCCTCCGTGGTGCTGGACAGTCTCACCCACCAGCCCGGCACGGGCGGACCGGCGGCCGACGCGTTCCTCACGGCCGCCGGGGCGGT
>Ga0207700_10002778_pt1 | contig 10082 bp, 5 predicted proteins | sample LARL82metaG_FD_184348 | JGI IMG/M metagenome (GOLD analysis project Ga0207700, IMG submission 184348) | Corn, switchgrass and miscanthus rhizosphere microbial communities from Kellogg Biological Station, Michigan, USA - LAR L8-2 metaG... | ecosystem: Host-associated > Plants > Roots >...
CGCCGTCGCCGGGAAGCAGCCTGCGGACGGCCCGGGTGAGGCGGATCGCCTCGGCGGTGAGCTCGGGACGGGACGTCTGCTCACCGGAGGTCGCGGCGTAGCCCTCGTTGAACATGAGGTAGAGCACATGGAGCACCACCTGCAGGCGCCCGGCCCACTCCCCCGCCGGCGGCATGGTGAACCTCGCCCCCGTGGCCGCGATCCGCTGCTTGGCGCGGCTGATGCGCTGCGCCATGGTCGGCTCGGGCACCAGGAAGGCGCCGGCGATCTCCGCAGTGGACAGGCCCGCCACGGCGCGGAGCGTCAGGGCGAGCTGAGACGGCGGGGTGAGGGCGGGGTGGCAGCACAGGAACAGCAGCGTGAGCGTGTCGTCCCGGCCGGAGGCGCGCTCGTCGTCCTGTGTCACGGCGGCATGGCTGGCCGGGCCGCCCGGCTCGGCCAGCGTGACGGCCGCTTCGCGGCGCCGACGCGCCTCGTCGCTGCGCAGCTGGTCGGTGAGCCGCCGCGACGCCACCGTGATGAGCCAGCCCTTCGGGTGATCCGGCACGCCCTGGGCGGGCCATTGCGTGGCCGCGGCGAGCAGTGCCTCCTGGACGGCGTCCTCGGCCGCGTCGAAATGCCCGTAGCGGCGGACGGCGGCGCCGAGCACCTGCGGCGCGAGGTCGCGCAGCAGGCGCTCGATGCCCGGATCGGCCGTCACATCTCCACTCCGTCTGGACTGAGGACGATCGTCACATCTCCACTCCATCGGGACTGAGGATGGGCCTGACCTCCATGCCCCACAGCCGCGCGTCGGGCCACCGGGTTGCGATCTCGACGGCCCTGTCCCGGCTTTCGCAGTCCACGATGCAGTAGCCGACGACCTGTTCCTTGGCCTCGGCGTAGGGGCCGTCGGTCACGGTGGGCACGCCGCCACGCACCCGGACTGACGCGGCTGTGGAGGGATCAGCCAGCGCCTCGCCGCCCACCCATTCCCCGGAGGCGATGAGTTCGTCCACGATGGCCCCCGCCTCAGACATGGCGGCCTTCTTCTCCGATTCCGGCATGCCCTGCCAGGCGACGGGGTTCTGGTAGATCATCAGCAGGTACTTCACTCCGCTGCTCCTCATGCTCGGTGGCGCCGGGGCCGGCGCCGCTCACCAGTAAGTCGGAGCCGCCCCTGCCATCTTGACGTCCGACCCGGAAACGCCGCGGAAATTTCCCCGCGGCGTCCTGCCGGGCCCGCCATAGCCCGCTCCGACACCCGGCTAGAGATGTTCTCCGGCGCGGATGCGGGCGAGGCACGGTGAGGAGAAGCGTGAACCGTGATGAACACCACCATCGAGACCGTGGCCTCGGCCGACTGGCGGCCGGGCCCGGCTCGCTCTCGGCCGGGCCCGGCTCGCTTGGGGCGGCTGCCGCTGGCTGGACTCAGCTACAGCCGCTGGTCGCGCCGCAGCCCTCGCAGACGTAGCAGCTGCCGGCCGGGCGCATCTTCGTGCCGCAGGTCAGGCACAGCGGTGCGTCCGCCGTGCGGCCCTGCTGCACCTCAAGCACCTCCATCGAGCTGTGCGGCTGCGCCGGTGGCTGCTTGGCCTGGGCCGCCGCATCGCCGGGCTGGCTGCCGTCTTCACGCACCGGCTGCGGCCGCTCGACCGGAGCGGACTGCGCCATCTCGGTGGTGTCCTGATCCTCGGCCAGGGCGGCCGGATCCTCGCCGGCCAGCTGGGCCGTCCGCTCGGCGGCGGACAGGATGCCAAGCTCGGCGCGGGTCTCGTAGGGCAGGTGGTCCAGCGCCAGCCGCCGGAACACGTAGTCCATCACCGAGCTCGCGATCCGGATATCCGGGTCATCGGTAACCCCGGCCGGCTCGAAGCGCATGTTGGTGAACTTCTCCACCCACTTCTCCAGCGGGACGCCGTATTGCAGGCTGATGGAGATCGCCATCGAGAACGCGTCCATTACGCCGGCCAGCGTGGATCCCTGCTTGCCGAGCTTGAGGAAGACCTCGCCCACGCCGTCGTCCGGGTAGCTGGAGGCGGTCATGTAGCCTTCCGCGCCCGCCACCGAGAACCGGGTCACAGTGGCCGGCCGCTGCTTGGGCAGGCGGCGGCGCACCGGACGGACGTCATGCGACGGGGTAGCGACGGCCGCCGCCGTCTCCGGCTTCTTCCTCGCGTCAGACAGCGGCTGGCCGACCTTGCAGTTGTCGCGGTAGACCGCGAGCGCCTTCAGGCCGAGCTTCCAGCCCTCCATGTAGATGGACTCGATGTCCTCGACCGTGGCCGACTCGGGCAGGTTGACGGTCTTGGAGATCGCCCCGCTAAGCGCGGGCTGGACCGCGGCCATCATCCGAACGTGGCCCATGGGGCTGATGGCTCGCTCGCCCATCGCGCAGTCGAAGACGTCGTAGTGCTCTGGCCGCAGGCCAGGAGCGTCCACCACGTGGCCGTGCTCCGCGATGTACTCGGTGATCGCCTCCACCTGCTCCGGCTGGTAGCCCAGGCTCTGCAGGGCACGCGGGACCGTCTGGTTGACGATCTGCATGGAGCCGCCGCCGACCAGCTTCTTGAACTTCACCAGTGCCAGGTCGGGTTCGACACCCGTGGTGTCACAGTCCATCATGAGGCCTATGGTGCCAGTAGGCGCGAGTAGGCTAGATTGTGCGTTTCTGTACCCATTTGTCCCACCGAGGACCAGGCACTCCTTCCAGGCGGCAGCGGCCGCTGTGTGGATCTCGCGGTCCATGCCGCCGAGGGTCTTGATCTCGCCGCTGGCATCGGCGTGCTTGCGCATGACCCGCTTGTGGGCAGAGGCGTTGCGCTCATAACCGTCGTAGGGCCCCACGATGGCGGCCAGTTCCGCGGACCGGCGGTAGGCGGTGCCGGTCATCAGCGACGTGATCGCGGCGGCGATCGCCCGCCCGCCCTCGGAGTCGTAAGCGTGGCCGGTCGCCATCAGGAGCGCGCCGAGATTGGCGTAGCCGATGCCGAGCTGCCGGTAGGCCCGGGTAACGGCGGTTATCTTCTCGGTCGGGAAGTCCGCGAAGCAGATGGAGATATCCATCGCCGTGATGATCAGCTCGGTGATCTGCCGGAACCCCTTGACGTCGAACTTATTGTCGTCACCCAGGAATTTCAGCAGGTTGATGCTGGCCAGGTTGCATGAGGAGTTGTCCAGGTGGACGTACTCCGAGCAGTTGGCCACCACGGTCCCACCGACGATGTAGGAGTGGTTGCGCGGCTCGGTCAGGTTGTAAGTGGTCTCGAATCCCTGCGACTCCCGGCTGACCAGCCGCGCGGTGCGGTCCACGTGATAGAAGCTCGATGTCCGCACAATCCGGTCCAGCTTGCCCTGCTTTCCGGGCAGAGTGAATCCGACCAGCCGGTGGAACTCGGGCAGCGCCTCAGCTGTGATGCGAAGGTCGAACGAGGGCCCGTCTGACCCGTAGGTCACCTGCGAGCCGTCCTTCCTCGTGTAGTGGAAGCTGTCGGCCTTCACGCCGGTCCGGTAGATACGGCTGGCGATCCCGAGCGAGGCGAGCAGTTCCTGCACACCGATAAGCAGTTCCTCGGAGCGGCTGCCGAGACCGACGTAGCGGGTGCCCTTGGCCTGCTGGTTCACCACGCATCCATCGGCATCGAACAGACCCCGCAGGAAGGCTATGAGAGCCTCCTCCGGCGCCTCGAAGATCGCATTCGGCACCGACTTCTTCGGCGCTCGTCCGCTGGAGACGCCCAGCGCCCCGAGGAACTCCCCGAAAGCACGCCGGGTGACGCGCAGCTGCAGCGTCCCGTTCGCCTGCAGGCTCGGCTTGCTGGTGAAACCAGTGATCTTGGAGAGGAAGGCATGGTGGCGCGGGAGGACGCTCTCCTGCTCCTCCGCGGAGCCGTACACGGTGACAGCGACGTTGTCTCGCGCGTCGATGCACCCGTCACCGACAAGCCAGCCGAGGTAGTGAGCGAGCTCCTCGTCCCACTTGGTCGGCAGTTCCAGCGGCTTACGCGCCCGCTCATAGGCGGCGACCAGCAAGGCCTCGGCCGGGATATGCGGGTCAGCCATCGGCCGGGGAGCGTACTGGTAGGAGCGGGCCACCTTGTCGTCTTCGGTCAGGTCCTCCGCGTGAACCCAGCCACGGTTCGCAGTCCAGATCCGGTGACCTGGGGTACACCGCAGCCGGGAGCCGTCAGAGAACCGCAGTTCCATGATCTCGTTACGTCCGGTGATCATGTACTGGGTGGGAGCGGTCGCCGTGACACGGTCCTGCGGGTCATCCTGCGCGGTCACATCGTTGGTGTAGACGGCGAAGCTCACCTCGTCGGCCGCCCGCCGCACCAGGTCACTGATCGGGATTAGGCCCCTGTCGGTGAGCACCCGCTGGTCAGCCGGGAAGCACGGGTTACTCGCGGTGATCCGTCCCGATTCCGGGCAGGTGTGCCAATCGTTGATCGTGCCGTCGTACTGGATTCCCGGGTCGGCGCATTCCCAGGCGGCCTGCGCCATCTTACGGAACAGGTCCTTGGCGTCGACGGTCTCGATCGTCTCGCCGGTCCGCCTGGCCGCCAGGTCGAACTTGCTACCTGCCTCAACGGCCTGCATGAACTCGTCGGAGACCCGCACCGAGTTGTTGGCGTTCTGGTACTGGACGCTAGTGATGTCCTTGCCGCCGAGGTCCATGTCGTACCCGGCGTCGCGCAGGACCCGGATCTTGTCCTCTTCGCGCGCCTTGGTCTGGATGAACTCCTCGACGTCCGGGTGGTCGACGTCGAGGACCACCATCTTGGCGGCCCGGCGGGTCGCGCCGCCGGACTTGATTGTGCCCGCAGAGGCGTCGGCGCCGCGCATGAACGACACTGGGCCGCTCGCGGTGCCGCCCGACGACAGCAGTTCCTTGCTCGACCGGATCCGGGAGAGGTTCACGCCAGCGCCCGACCCGCCCTTGAAGATCAGGCCCTCTTCCTTGTACCACTCCAGGATCGAGTCCATCGTGTCGTCAACGGCCAGGATGAAGCAGTTGTGCACCCTGAGGTTGCCGGAGAGGTATTCACCGCTCTCGGTCTGGATGTCGTAGACCTCCATCGAACCCAGTTGCTCGATTCGGTCAATTTCCATCAGCCAGCGAGCCGTGCCGCCCATCTCAGGCTTCACATGCAGGAGGGCGTCCCCCACCCGCAGCACACCGGCTGGAATGAAACCGCCGGAGTCGACATCTTCCGCACGCCAGACGAGATGATCGGCGGTGACATCGAGCGCATAACCCGCCTTAGTGTGGAGACGCAGCACATTCTTCACGCCGTTGGCCTTGGTGGCGACGATCCGCGTCAGACCGTCAGCGTCGTACACCTTGGTCCCGATCGCGTTGTCGTCGACGAGCTTGCCGATCGGGATGAGACCGGTGGGTGTGCTGACGAGCGCATCGTATGGCTGGCACGCCGAGACCTGCTGAGGGGATGCCGTGCCGACGTTGAACCAGACCGGCGAGTTGAAGCTGAAGACCTGGTGGATGAGCGCGTGCTTGAGCTCGTGATCGAAGATCTCGGCGTCCTTGGGCGTGGCGAAGTAGCCGTTCTTGATACCAGTGGCCACATACACGTCCACCACCCGGTCGACGAGCTGCTTGAGACTCCACTCGCGCTGCGGCGTCCCGACCGCGCCGCGGAAGTACTTGGTGGTCACGATGTTGGCGGCGTTGACCGACCAGAAGTCGGGGAACTCGACGCCGCGCTGCTCGAAGTTGATCGAGCCGTCGCGCCAGTTGGTCATGACGACATCGCGGCGCTCCCAGGTGACGTCGTCGTAAGGGTGGACGCCATCCCGGGTGTAGATGCGCTTCATGGCGAGCCCCTTGCGGGCACTCTTGCCACCTCGCGCCGCGGACCCGCTCGACGTCTCGGTCATTGCCGTCCCCCTTCTGGGTTGTACTCCGCTTGGGCCGACCTGGCCCCCGTGTTGTGGTGTTCGGCCCCGAGGTTCAGGGCGTCAGCGCGCCGGCCGACTGACGTGCCGAGCGCAGCGATACGATCTCGTCCTCGAAATCGGCCAGTGACTCAAAGCCCCGGTACACCGAGGCGAATCTCAGGTAAGCGACCTCGTCCAGCTCGCGGAGCGGGCCGAGGATCGCCAGCCCCACGTCGTGCGACGGCACCTCCGCGCAACCCCGGGCCCGTATCGCCTCTTCCACCTGCTGGGCCAGGATCGCGAGCTGGTCCTCGGTCACCGGGCGGCCCTGGCAGGCGCGGCGCACGCCACGCACGATCTTGTCCCTGGTAAAGGCCTCGGTGGCGCCGCTGCGCTTGCCCACCATCAAGATCACAGATTCCTGTGTCGTGAACCTCCGGCCGCATTCCGGGCAGGAACGGCGGCGGCGGATCGCGACGCCATCGTCGGCGGTCCGGCTGTCGATGACGCGGCTGTCCGGATGCCTGCAGAACGGGCAGAACACGCCATCACCTCCCGGCGGCCAAACAGCGGGTGGACCCTTGCTCCACAACCTGTGGACGAACTACAGCTGTGTAACTACTAGATGTTGTGGTTTAAAGGTAGTTCAGTCCCGCGCTCGACGCAAGCGCCGGGCCGGACGCGCCGCGCTGGATTTGCGCGCGCCACGAAAGTTGCTGGTTGAGACCCTGGCTTACCGCAAAACCGGCGTGTCGGGAAGCACTCCCCCGCTGGGGCGCCGTCCTCAGCCGCGGGGCACCCACAGGCGCTGGCCTGGCTCGACGCTCGTGCCAGCAAGCGCGTTGAGGTCGATGATCTGCTGCATGACGACACGCGGGTCGGCACTGGGCTCGGCCTGCGAGGCGATCGACCACAGGGTCTGGCCGGGGTGCACGACGATGGAGGTCAGGTTCTGGTAGACCGCGCCCGGCGGCTGGCCGCCGTCGGCTGCCTGCGCCGCCCTGGCCGCGATGGCCAGCCAGGCCAGCACCACTAGCGACAGGGAAGCCACCGTCAGCATGACCGCCACCACGATCCGGCCCCGCCGGGTCAGCCGGACCGTGTTCCGGTGTGGCGCCAGGCGCGTGTCCGGTACCCCGGCGCCGGGGCGAAGTCCTTGGCTGCTCCGAACACGGCGGACGTCCCCAGGCCGGCGGATATCGCCGGGCTGGCGCACTTCATCGGGTCGGCGGACGGCGCCGGGCCCATGTGTACCGCCAGGCTGGCGGGTGTCGCCGGGCGGGCGAGGGCCTGGCACGGTCACTGGCCGGGCTTCCCGCACGGCCGGTGCGCCCGGCGGGGTCGGCGCGCCCCGCACTAGCCCGGCCGACGCGCCCCGCCGGCCGTTCTCCGGCCTGCCCTGGACTTCCTCCATCTGGCCGGTGTCCGGCACCACCCGCAGGTGCCTCAGTGCACCGGTGCCGGGCCGTTCCTGCCTGCGGCGGGCTGGCCGGGATCCACCGGCCGCCTGGCCGCGGTCCACGGCCCCGGTGCGCTGCCGAGCCTGCGCGGGAGCCCTGGTCGGCCCGTTCGGCTTCCCCGTGGTCAACACGCTCATCCCGGCCTCCCTCATCGAATGAGAGTTCTAACGTATGCTTCTCTATAGCACACTCGTTCGATCGAATGCCCGTACGAAACGGTTCTACCGCGTGGGTACGACACTTTTACGACACATCGAACAGATGTTTGAGGTCTGGCGCCGGAAGCGCTACCGTCACCCGTGAACCCAGCGATCAAATCCGGAGGTTGAGCAGATGGATCACAACTCGGGAGGCGGGGGGACACGGAACGATTCCGCCGGCCTCGGGCCCGGTGGCGAGTCCGGAACCAGGCCCAAGGGGAAACCGGGACGCAAGCCCAAGGGCAGCAGCGTCCCCACCGTGGTCACCGAGATGCCTGACCATCCCGATCCCGACCACGTGCTCACTTGGCGGCAGCGGAAGGTGCTGCAAGTGATCAGGGACTCGGTCCAGCGGCGCGGCTATCCCCCTTCCATGCGGGAGATCGGCGAGGCGGTCGGCCTGACCAGCACATCCAGCGTCTCCTATCAGCTGTCGACGCTGCAGAACAAGGGCTACCTGCGGCGTGACGCGGGCCGTCCCCGCACGGTGGAGGTCCGGCTGCCGGGCCACCCGGCCGTCCGGCCCGAGGCCGAGGGGCCCGAAGAGCAGGGCCTGGACATTCCCTCGCAGGAAGCCGCCTACGTCCCCCTGGTCGGCCGTATCGCCGCAGGCACGCCGGTGCTGGCCGAGGAGACTATTGAGGACATCTTCCCGCTGCCCAAGCAGATCGTCGGCGATGGCACCCTGTTCCTGCTGAAGGTGGTCGGCGATTCCATGATCAACGCCGCCATCGCGGATGGCGACTGGGTAGTGGTGCGGAAGCAGGAAGACGCCGAGAACGGCGAGATCGTGGCCGCGATGATCAAGGAAGGTATCGAGGGCGAGGCGACGGTCAAGACCCTGCGGCGCGCCGCCGACGGCCACATCTGGCTGATGCCGCACAACCCGGCCTACGAGCCGATTCCCGGTGATGATGCAGAAATCCTCGGCCGGGTCGTCGCCGTGCTCCGCCGGGTGTGACCAGGCGCGAGCGAGTATGACCGGATGTGATCGTTAGCCGGGTCCGTCGGCTCTGACCGTCTGCGATCAGGCAGCAACCGTACCGGCGGGATTAGCCCGGCGCTGGGCTCGCACGCGCGGCGGTTGGCCCGGCAGCGCCCCTGTCAGGCTGGGATGACAGGGGCGCTCGACGGGACTGGGACGCCTCCGAGGCCGGGATGGCGGAGGCCGGGACGAGCAGCGCCCGTCAGGCGGGGACGATGTTGACCAGGCGCGGCGCGCGCACGATAACCATCTTGACGTCGGCGCCGTCCAGCGCCCGGACCGCGCCGGGGGCGGCCAGGGCCAGTCCCCGCAGTTCGTCCTCGCCGATCCCGGGCGGAACTTCCAGCCGGTCGCGCACCTTGCCGTTGACCTGCACCACGCAGGTGACCAGATCCTCGACCAGCAGCGCTGGGTCGGCGGATGGCCACGCCACCAGCGCGACCGAAGGCTCGTGGCCCAGCAGCTCCCAGCACTCCTCCGCGGTGTAGGGAGCGAAGATCGACAGCAGGACCACCAGGGTCTCCGCGGCCTCCCGGACGGCCGGGTCGGCGGCGCCGGGCCCGGAGTCGATCGCCCGGCGCGTGGCGCTGGCCAGCTCCATCAGCCGGGCCACTGCGACGTTCAGCCGCGAGGACTCGACCAGCCTGGTGAACTCGTCGATGGTGCGGTGCGTGACCTTGCGCAGCTCGCCGTCGCCCGCGCCGGGCCCGGTGACCGCGGCACCGGCCTCCGCGGCCAGCCGCCAGACGCGGCCCAGGAACTTGACCTGAGCATCGGGGTTCATGTCCGCCCAGTCGATGTCATCCTCGGGCGGGCTGGCGAAGATCATCGTCAGCCGGATGGCGTCGACCCCGTGCGCCGCCAGCTGCTCCCCCAGGTCGACGCCGTTGCCCAGCGACTTGGACATCGCCCGGCCCTGGTTGATCACCTGGCCCTGGTTCAGCAGCCGCGTGAACGGCTCGCTGAAGTCGACCATGCCCATGTCGTACAGCACCTTGACGAAGAACCGGGAGTACATCAGGTGCAGAATGGCGTGCTCGACGCCGCCCACGTACAGGTCGACGGGCGCCCACCGCCGCACGGCCTCGACGCTGAACGGGCCGGCCCGGTAATGAGGCGAGCAGTACCGCAGGAAGTACCAGGAGGAGTCGACGAAGGTGTCCATCGTGTCGGTGTCGCGCCGGGCGGTGCCGCCGCACTTGGGGCACTCGGTGGTGACCCAGTCCTCGGCGGCGGCCAGCGGCGAGATGCCCTTGGGCGCCAGGTCCTGCCCACGCAGATCCGGCAGGACGACCGGCAGCTGCTCGTCAGGCACAGGGACCTCGCCACAGGCCTGGCAGTAGACGATCGGGATGGGCGTCCCCCAGAACCGCTGCCGGGAGACCAGCCAGTCGCGCAGCCGGTAGCTGATCGCCGCCCGGCCCTCGCCCTGCTCGGCCAGGATCTCGGTCATCCTGGCGATCGCCGCGAACTTGTCCAGGCCATCCAGCGGGCCGGAGTTGACCAGCGTGCCGTCGCCGTGGGTGGCGATGCCGCTCACCGCCGGGTCGGCTTCCCCGG
>Ga0207700_10002779_pt1 | contig 10081 bp, 12 predicted proteins | sample LARL82metaG_FD_184348 | JGI IMG/M metagenome (GOLD analysis project Ga0207700, IMG submission 184348) | Corn, switchgrass and miscanthus rhizosphere microbial communities from Kellogg Biological Station, Michigan, USA - LAR L8-2 metaG... | ecosystem: Host-associated > Plants > Roots >...
CTGACGCTTACGCCCAGTCACAACCTGGCTGACCCACGCTATCAGAATTGCACCACTTGCCACGTGCGCGTGCACGGCTCTAACGCCGACCCTCTCTTCTTGCGATGAAGCCCATCCAGCGCATCCTCGTCGCCGCGGCCATTTTGCTCTCAGCAGCTCTTGGCCAACCCACCGTGGCCCCCACGTCGGAACCGGTGGGATCTACGCGCGGCGACAACTGGAGCGACTACAACATCGTCGATTCCTTTGAAACCGGCTACCGGTTCCGCACCTTCGGCGGCAGTTTCGATCAGTACCGCAGCACCGTCAACTATGGCGACGGCATCCGCTTGCTGTCCAGCTTCTTCACCATGAATTCCAAGGATGGCCACGGCCGCTTCTTCGATGAGATCGTGCTCACCACCCAGGGCCTGGGCAATGATCCTTACCAGAACGCCACGCTTCGCATCTCGAAAAACGGACTGTACCGATACGACATGCATTGGCGCTTGAACGATTATTTCAACCCCGGCTTGGTTACCGATGGCGCAGCGGGTCAGCATCTGCTCGATACCGAATACACCACCCAAGACCACGACCTCACGATCTTTCCGGAATCGAACCTGAAATTCTTCCTGGGCTATTCCCGCGGCAATCAGAACGGACCGGCCATCTCCACCATTCAATTATTCGACAATCGCGGCAACGAGTTTCCTTTGTTCGAAAATGTCCGCCGCATTCGGGACGAATACCGTGTCGGCAACGAGTTCCGCGTTTTCGGGGTGCGCGTCAACTGGATGCGGGGCTGGGAAGATTTCAAGGAGGACTCCAGCTATCTCTCGGGTCAAAACGCGGGCAACAACCCGGCCAACCCAACCGCGCTGACTTCCTTCCAGCGCAACGAGCCGATTCATGGCACCAGCCCCTATTGGCGAGCCGCGCTCTTTGCCGACAGAAAGTACTTCAGCGCCAACGGCCGCTTCACATACGTTGCTGGAAACCGCGGGTTCGTGCTGGATGAGACATCGCTCGGTACGGCCCGCTTCGGCGCCGCCGCCAACCGCCAGATCGTTACCTCCGGTGTGGCCCAACGCCCCGCCTTGGCGGGAAATCTCACGCTCAGCTTTTTCCCCACGTCCAAGATCACCGTCGTCAACCACACCGCGGTGAACAACATCCGCATCGACGGCAACTCGGTCTATGCCCAGTTCGACAATGCCACGCAAAGCTTACAATACCTGCAGTTCGAATTTCTCGGCATCCGCACGATCGCCAACGAAACGGATTTGAATTTCCAGGCTTCTTCAAGGCTCGGGTTTTTCGGCGGATTTCACTACTCCGATCGCCTGATCCGCTCCATTGAGCAGAGCAACGTACAGGGCAATATTTTCAATTCGCCGTCGGAACAAAGCAATCAGCTCAAGTCCGGCGTCTTCGGCGGCCGGCTGCGGCCAGTGAAACCTCTCTCAATCATTGTGAGTGGCGAAATCGGACGCGCCAGTCGGCCCTTGACCCCCATCTCCGAGCGCAACTATCATGCACTCGACGCGCGCGTGCGTTATAAGATTAAGAAGCTGCAGTTCTCGGCGTCGGCGCAGGAAAACTACAACGTCAACTCAGTTTCGCTTTCCTCTTACGCCTCGCACGCCCGGACCTATTCGGGCGACGCCTCATGGTTGCCCAAAGACTGGTTCTCGGTCGATGCCAGCTATTCGAAGATCCATCTCAACACCGCCGGCGGCATCGCCTATTTCGCCAGCGGTCAATTTTTCACGGGACAGCAATCTATTTATGTGAGCAATCTGCACGTCGCCAGCCTGACTGGCCATTTCAATATCAGAAAACGCGCCGACTTGTTCGTTGGCTATAGCCATACACAGGATACTGGAGATGGCCGACAGTTGATCTCCAGTCCCTTCTTTGGCCAATCTGCGTTTTACACGGCTCAAACTTACCCCCTCCGCTTCCTCTCTCCCATGGCCCGTTTCTCATTCCGCATCAACCAGAAGCTACGCTGGAATGTGGGCTATCAATACTACGGCTACAACGCGGATTTCTACAGCAACCTGGACTATCACGCCCACACCAGCTACACCAGCCTGTTGTGGTCCTTCTAATTTATGGGATTCAAGTCTGACGCGCTAACCGTAACAACCGCGCTGATCATCGCCTTTGCGCTCTTCGTGATCTATACGCGGTTCAAGAACTGGCACGACAGCAATGTCCCGATCTTCTTCTATGTCAGCCTGATCGCATTCATGAAATCCGTGGATGGCAACGTGCCCTTGTGGCTGATGTTGACGGCGTTCGCCTTGGCACTCGTGCTGCGCTTCGAATTCATGAACGTCACCTTCGCGCGAATCATAAAGGGGTTCGAGCTATGCGCTCTGGGCGGGATCATCTATCTGTGCGTACGGATGATCCTGTTCGACTGATTCACTTCTCTAACGGCAACCCGGAGCTCTGAAGCGCGCGCCAGCCGCCATCCAGCGATATGGCGTTGGTGTAGCCCATCTGGCGCAGCGCATCGGCAGACAGCGCCGACCGAAAGCCGCCTCCGCAATACAGCACGAGCTTGGCGTCCTTGCGCGGCACTTTGGTCTCGATGTCCCGCTCGATGATTCCCTTCCCCAGATGCACGGCCCCAGCGGCGTGACCCGCGGCCCATTCGCTTTCTTCGCGAGTGTCGATTAACACATGCGGATCCTTGGAAGCAACCATCTTTTTGTACTGTTCGATGTTGATTTCCTTGATTCGCGACTTGGCGTCATTCACCAACGACAGGAAACCCGGATTATGTCCCTTCGGTGCGCCCATGTTTTAATTCACCCTCTCGATCCGCGCGCCGGCGCGCGCCAGTTTTTCTTCGATTTTCTCATAGCCGCGATCGATGTGATAAACGCGGTCGATTACGGTCTCTCCATGACCCACCAGTCCCGCTAGCACCAGCGACGCGCTGGCACGCAAGTCGGAAGCGATCACCTCGGCACTGGTCAGTTCTTCCACTCCGGCCACAATAGCCTGCCGCCCTTCCAGTCGAATGTTAGCTCCCATGCGCGCCAATTCCAATGCGTGCATAAATCGATTTTCGAAGATCGTCTCGGTGATGAACGAAATCCCGCTCGCTAGAGTCATCATGGCCATATACTGGGCCTGCAGATCGGTGGCGAAGCCGGGGTATTCTTCCGTCGTGATGTCGGCAGCTTCCAGCCTCTTTTTCGCACGCACGCGCAGAGCATCCGGGCGCACGCTGGACACCTCCGCGCCGGCCTGCCGCAGCTTGGCCACCAATGCTTCCAGATGTTCGGGAACGCAGTTGGAGATCACCAGGTCGCCGTGTGTCATTGCGCCCGCGATCAGGAAGGTGCCGGCCTCGATGCGGTCGGCAATGATGGTGTGCTCGGTTCCGTGCAACTCGCTGACCCCTTCCACCTGGATTGTCGACGTACCCGCACCCTCGATTCGCGCGCCCATCTTGCTCAGCAACTCCGCCAGGTCCTGCACTTCCGGCTCGCGTGCGGCGTTTTGAATTATCGTCCGCCCTGCGGCCAGAACGGCCGCCATCAAAACGTCCTCGGTGCCGGTAACAGTGATGCGATCGAACTGGACCTGTGTTCCTTTGAGCCCGTGCGGCGCTTCCGCCTTCACGTAGCCGTGCGATTGCTTGATTTCGGCGCCCAGTTGCTCGAGCGCGGAGACGTGCAGATTGATGGGCCGCGCGCCGATGGCGCATCCGCCGGGCATCGAAACCCGCGCACGACCGGTTCGCGCCACCAGCGGGCCCAGCACCAAACTGGAAGCGCGCATGGTCTTCACCAAGTCGTACGGAGCTTCGGGCCGCGGCAGCTTCGCGGCGCACACTGTCACTACCCCGTCCTTAGTTTCCACCCGCGCGCCCGCATGCTCCAGCAGTTTCTGCATGGTCCCGATATCGCGGACCGGCGGAATGCGGTTCAGTTTCACCGGCTCCGCTGTAAGCAGGCACGCTGCTAGAGCGGGCAGCGCGGAATTTTTCGCGCCGCTGATGGCGATTTCCCCTTCCAGCGGACGGCCGCCGTGGATCCGAAATTTGTCCATTTATTCCTTCACCGCCTGCAGGGCCCCTGAGACCCGCCCTCCCGCGGCCGCCAACCTCGCTTCCGCGGCCACCCGATCGATCGCTAAGCGCGACATCACGATCGCGACCTTCACGTTGCCGGCAGATTTTCCCAGCAACTCGCCGGCCTGTTCGTAACTCACGCCCGCCGACTCGGCAATGATGCGCTTGGCCCGGTCCTCCAGCTTGCTGTTCTTCGGCTCGACGTTCACCATCAAGTTGCCGTACACATAACCCAGCCGGATCATCACCGCCGTGGTTATCATGTTCAGCACCAGCTTGGTCGCGGTCCCGGCCTTCATACGCGTCGACCCGGCGATCACTTCCGGACCCACTAGCGGAGTAATCGCGATCTTCACCGCGCGCGATAGCTCGGAATCCGGCGTGCAACTGATCCCGATGGTCAGCGCGCCCACCTCCCGCGCCGCCGCCACCGCGCCCAGTACGTATGGCGTCCGACCGCTGGCCGCGATCCCGATCAATGCATCGCGCGGCGTAAATCCTCGCGCCATAAGATCGCGCTTTCCCGCTGCCGGATCATCCTCGGTCGCCTCCGTTGCGCGCGCCAGTGCCGCTTCCCCGCCCGCGATAATGCCTTGCACCAGATCTCGCGGCACATGAAACGTCGGCGGGCACTCGGCGGCGTCCAAAACACCCAGGCGCCCACTTGTTCCGGCCCCGATGTAGAACAGGCGCCCGCCTTTCCGGATCACTTCGGCGATCGCATCCACTGCCGTCGCGATGACCGGAATCTCAGCCTCTACGGCACCGGCGATTTTCTGATCTTCCTGATTGATGATTTCGAGCATCTCGACCGTGGAGCGGGCATCGATGTCTCGCGAGGCCGGATTCACTCGCTCCGTAAGAAGCTGGGCAAGATTCATGAATAAATGTTAATCAAAACAATGTGCCAAGCGCGGTTAGAGACGAAAAAAGCGCCGGAAGATGCATTCTTCCGACGCTTTTCGACACGTTTTCGCTGCTATTTACACACTAAAGGAGCTGCCGCAACCACACGTGCTCTTCACGTTCGGGTTGCTAAACTTAAACCCCGAGCCTTCCATCGACTCGACGTAGTCGACCTCAGCCCCATCCAGGTAAAGCATGCTGGCCTGGTCAATGAACACCTTGAGCCCGTCGAAACTGTATGTTTTATCAAGCAGATTTGGCGTGTTCTCAAAAGCCATCGAATAACTGAACCCGGAACAGCCGCCTCCGACCACAGAAATCCTCAGCCCAGCCGGCTTCGGTTCCTGACTACCGAGAATCTCCTTGACCTTGGTTACCGCGGTTTCAGTCAATTGCACCATATGTGTTAGGGTCTCCCTTTATCGAAACTACCCGAAATTTCATTATCCCCCGAAGCCACCCACCTGGCAAGCCCGTTGTTGAGGCGCCGCCTGTTCCTGTCTTTTGGATGCTAAACTCCACGTTAGGATGCGAGAACCCGTACGGCTGCAACAACCGGGGCCGACGGGCCAATTTGGCCCCCAAATGGTTGCAACCGCAGATGGTTCGGATACGTCGGCTAAGATGTATGAACGGTATTGCTGGCGTCCTTCCGTTCCCGGCCTCAGGGTCGCGGACCGCTTCAGGCTCCGAGACGAAGGCTAAGGCCCGAGTGGATCATCGCAATACTGAAGAAGCCGCGTTGGTGCGCCGCGTCCAGGCCCGGGACGAGATCGCGTTTCGCGAGATCGTGGAACGCTACCAGGCCAAAGTCTTCTCCATCATCCACGGAATTCTCCGCAATCATAACGACGCTGAGGATATCGCGCAGCAGGTTTTCGCCAAGATTTATTTCTCGATCACCAACTTCGACTTTCGCAGCTCGCTGCTGACCTGGATCTACAAGATCACGGTCAATGAATGTTATGACTACCTGCGTAAGAAGCGGGTCCGCAAGCTGGTTTACGAGAGCGACTTTTCCGAAGAAGACACGCAGCGCATGCAGAACATCGATACCGCCACGTCGCAAGCACCGCCGGTCGATACGCAGCTGGCGCAAAGAGACTTGGTTCTGAAACTGCTGGAAAAGCTTTCGGAAGAGGACCGCAGCCTGCTCATGCTGAAGGAAGTGGAGGGGCATTCAGTGGAAGAACTGTCGCAGATGACCGGCATGAATGAGAACACGATTAAGGTGAAACTGTTCCGCGCCCGCCAGAAGCTCCTGAAAGCTTCACAGCGGCTAATCCGCGGCAGCGGACAAACGAAAGTGTAATGTGATACAACTTATCAGAGTTGTCGATAGTACAAGCGGACGATTCGATCCGTGGAAGGTCTTGATTTAGCGTTTTTTTGAGGGAAGAAGTTATGCATCAGCCAATCAGGGACAACCTTGAGGAATACCTGAAGGGTTCTACCCGGCAGGTTCCGCAAGCGTTTCATGCGCACCTCGTAGCGTGCGAGGAGTGCGCCAGTGAACTTCGTCTGCTCGAAACGCAGGCGAACATGTTGCGATCGCTTCGCTCTGTAGAGGACGTCGGACCAATCCCCGGCTTCTACGCCCGCGTGAGGGAGCGGATCGAAGATCAGGGCCGCGTTTCAGTCTGGTCGATCTTTCTTCAGCCCAGCTTCGGACGCCGTCTGGCGATCGCATCGGCGACATTAGTTGTTCTTCTGGGGACGTATCTGGTCACCACCGAGCCTGGCGATCAGAGCGCGGCTTCGATCCCATCGGTTGCCACCGATATAGTCAGCACGCCTGCTCCCGAGGCCAGCGCTGTTGACGACAGCCTGCAGCAGCAGCGGCAGCGCAATGCGGTTCTGGTAGATCTAGCCAGTTTCCACGAATAGCCCTATGTTTGCGGCCGACCGTGCCTCCTGGCAAAATCCACGTGTACTCACCACCTTGGTGTTGGTGTTCCTGACGGGGGCCTTGGCCGGGGCTATTACTATGCGCTCCGGCCTGCACGAAAAGATGCATCGTGGCGCTCCATCTTATTGGCGTGACGGACGGAACGAGTTCTCCTACGACATGCTGAAGAAGGAGCTGGACCTTACCCCCGAGCAATCCGATCGCCTCAAGACCATTTTGGACGATTTTGTGAAGTACCACGATGATTTGCAGGCCCAGATAGAAGATGTGCGCGCCACCGGAAAAAACCGCATTATGCAGATGCTGGATGCCCGCCAACGCCAGCGTTTCGAGCAGCTATCGAACCATCTTCCGTCTCAATAAGCGGGCCCCGGGGTCGCCCGAAGATGGCCAATTTAAACCAGTTTCGGTGATTCTTGTGTGTCCAAGGTATAATCACGCCAGTTTCCTATTGCATTCCCCAGAACCCGGTGATATCCTAAGGGCGAAACGTGGATTGATTTAGGTCCTGCCTGCGCAGGGCTGACTAATTGCAACCACGCTAAAAAGTGCTAAAGGTGAGTCGGTCTTCACGAAACTAAACCCCCTGTGGCACTCCGCAGGGGATTTTTATTTGTGGGGTACCGGGTCGCCGGAGAGGATTTCTATGTCTGTGCGACCTGATGATTCCGGCTTACCACTGACCCTATTTGGCTTGGAAGGCGAGCTCGTTTCGCTTCGGATTAGTGTAGAGCCCAAGCTTCTGGAAGACTTGCTGGAAGCCCTGTCTTCCCTCGATTTTCCCGTGAATCCGCAGCTCTATCACCGCCTCGCCCAAGTGACGGTCGAGTTTCCCGCTTACTCAGCGCAAGTCGAACACGTCCGCGAAGCTCTGCGCGGTAACGGCTTCAAACCCCAGAGCCTCGAAGTGTCGGCGGGCCTGACTCTCGCGGGCGGCTGTTAATTCAACAGCTCGAGCCGGGCTTGCGCGCCGCCATCTTCCGCTCTACGGCCTTCATCAGCCGGGCCTGCACTTCATCAGGCAGAACCTGCGGCTGCATTCCCTTATAAACCTGGATGGTTTTGCGCGTGGTGTCGAGAATCACAAAGCAATTCGGACATTCGGTGATATGCACCTCAATCCGGCGGCGGAGCTCGATGTCCACGGCCTCATCGAGGTAATCGGTCAGCTCCTGCATGAACTCCTTACAGGTAAGCAAAAACGTCGTCCCCTTTCCGCTTGAAGAAACGCGTCAGCTTCTCACGAAGCTGTAGCCGCGCTCGTAGCAGCCGGCTCTTCACCGCTGGAACCGAGATCCCCAAGGCCTCGGCTGTCTCTTCGGTGCTCAACTCTTCGATGTCACGCAGAACAAAAACGGTGCGGAAAGCTGGTTTCAGGCTCTGAACAGACTCATCCAGGATCTTAGCCAGCTCCTCCCGGGAGTACTGCTGCTCAGGATTCTCGTCCCAAACCGCGATTTCACGGACTACCGTATCCTCGCCCGTATCCAGCGGCTCGTCCAGCGGCACCGTCCGGTCCGATTTCCGCTTCCGCAGCTTCATCAGGGACTCGTTTACGGCGATGCGGACGATCCAGGTATAAAACTTAGATTGCCCCTGGAAATCGCCTAGATGCTCGAAGGCCTTTAGAAAAGTCTCCTGTAAAACGTCCTCGGCATCCTCATCGTTCTGGGTGATGTGCTTGGCCAGGCGATAGATCTTGCGCGAGTAGCGGTTCACCAGCTCGTTGAAAGCGGTTAAATCGCCCTCGCGAGCTCTCGCTACTAACCCTGATTCATCGAAGATACCCGTCTCAGTCGCGGCAGGCATTCTCTTCATCCTAACATCCAGCGCCGTGGTTTTCAGGTGCACCGGCGGTTGGATCCGGAGCGTTGAACTTGTTTCACGCCGAGCGTACCATGGACCCGTGGATCTAAACGAGCAAATGCGGGCCGATTGGAACCGGCGCGCCGCCGAAGACGCTTTCTATCATGTCGCCTTTGAGCGGCGAATGCAGAGCCCGGACGAGTTCCTAGCCAACGGAATCCATACTGCTGCTTTGTTCGAACGTGAACTGATTTATTTGCCGGCGGCAGATCCGGCGTCGCTCCGCGCCCTGGAGGTCGGGTGCGGCCCGGGACGACTCATGCGGCCGATGAGCCGTCATTTCGGCGAGATCCATGGGATCGACATCTCCGATGAAATGCTCAAGCGGGCTCGCGAGGTATTGACCGACATTCCGCATGCCCACGTCCACCTCGCACCCGAATCGGACTTGCGCATGTTCGCCAAGGATTGGTTCGACTTCGTCTATTCGTACGCCGTGTTCCAGCACATCCCTAGCCGCGAGGTAGTTCTCAACTACCTGGATGAGATGGCGCGAGTGCTCAAACCTAACGGCATCCTGTGCTGTCACTTGCGCGGAGCCCCCGCTCCATCGTCGGAATTGAGGACTGGATCGCCCACCTGGACCGGTGACGGGTACTATTTCGAATTGAACGACATTCGGGATTTCGTCAGTCGAAACCGTTTGCAATTGTTGACCACGTGGTGTCTCGAAACCTTGCACATGCTTATCACGGTTCGTAAGCCTGCCCGGCCCAAAGACCTGACCATCGACCGGCCGACGCCGATCCTGCTAGGGGCTCGGCCCTCCGGCAACGGCTATTCGCGTGAAGTTCCCCGGCGCGGCCGCCAAGCTGCCGTGAGCCTCTGGATCGCAGGATTGCCAGAGGATTGCGGGCTCACGGACCTGGAGGTGAGCATCGGCGGAACCAGAGTCACTCCCTGCCACATCACCCTCGGCCCCGAAAGCGCGCGTCAGATCAACGCCCTCCTTCCTCGAAACATCGGAGTGGGCCCGGTCACGATCGGGGTCACCTGTCGCGGCCAAAGGCTGGCCCAAACATTCGAACTCGATGTGACTGATGGCGATCCCGAACCGCCGTCAATCGTCTGTGTGACAGACGCAGAAAATCTCGCGTTACAGCACCTGGTCTGTAGCAGCGCGCTGAAAATCGTAATTCAGAATGTCGAGAATCCGGACAGCTTGCGCGCCTGCCTCGGAAAAGTTCCGCTGGACCTTTGCGAAATCGTTCGTGAGGACCCTGTGATGGCGCAGTATGAGTACACGCTCCGGTTACCGAACTCCATCGACGGCGGCAACCACCTGCTCGCATCCACCGTGGATGGTTTCGATCTCCCGCCCG
>Ga0207700_10002780_pt1 | contig 10080 bp, 9 predicted proteins | sample LARL82metaG_FD_184348 | JGI IMG/M metagenome (GOLD analysis project Ga0207700, IMG submission 184348) | Corn, switchgrass and miscanthus rhizosphere microbial communities from Kellogg Biological Station, Michigan, USA - LAR L8-2 metaG... | ecosystem: Host-associated > Plants > Roots >...
ACGAGACCAGTATCGGCGCGCCCGGCGGGGCGCTCAAGCCCCGTGGCTCAATCCCAGGTCGCGTCCGGGTCGGCGCCGATTCGCGCCTGGGCCGCCGCGACGCGCGCTATCGGCACGCGAAACGGCGAGCAGGAGACGTAGTCGATGCCCGAGGAGTCCAGGAAGCGGATCGAGTCGGGGTCGCCGCCGTGCTCGCCGCACACGCCGAGCTTCAGCTCCGGCCGCGCCAGCCGCCCGAGCCAGGCGCCCATCCGGACCAGCTGCCCGACGCCGGGCGTGTCGAGCGTCTCGAACGGCGAGCGGTCGAGGATCTTGACGTCGATGTAGCGGCCGAGCAGGCGCCTCTCGATGTCGTCGCGGCTGAAGCCGAGCGCGGTCTGCGTCAGATCGTTGGTGCCGAACGAGAAGAAGTCCGCGTCGGCGGCGATCTCCTCGGCCACCAGGCAGGCGCGGGGCAGCTCGATCATCGTCCCCACCAGGAAGTCCTCGTAGCCGTGCTCGGCGGCCACGCGCTCGATCAGCGCACGGGTCAATTCGAGCTCGCGCTCGTAGGCCACGAGCGGGACCATGACCTCGACGCGTGCGCGCGGCACGCGCGCCGCGGCGGCGAACAAAGCGTGCACCTGCATCTCGTACAGCTCCGGGAACAGCAGCCCGAGCCGCACGCCGCGGGTGCCGAGCATCGGGTTGCTCTCCTGCAGTTGTTCGGCTCGCTTGCGCGCCGGCGAGCCCTCCGGCAGCGCGCTGGGGTGGGGTAGGAACTCGTGCAGCGGCGGGTCCAGCAGGCGCACGGTCACCGGGCGCCCGTCGAGCGCCGTCAGGATCTGCTCGAAGTCCGCTTCCTGCAGCGGGCGCAGCTGCGCGATCGCGCGTTCGCGCTCGGCGGCGTCCTCGGCCATGATCACGGCCGCCATCAGCGGCTGGCGCTCGCCGAGGAACATGTGCTCGGTGCGGCACAGGCCGATCCCCTCGGCGCCCAGCTCGATCGCGCGGCGGGCGTCCTCGGGCGTGTCGGCGTTCGCGCGCACCCCCAGCCGGCGCAGCTCGTCGCACCAGCCGAGCACGGTCTGGAAGTGCTCGGAGACGGTCGGCTGCACCAGCGGCACGTCGTCGAGCGTGATCGTGCCGTGGCTGCCGTCGATCGCGATCCGATCGCCGGGCCTCAGCGTGCGCGCGCCGATCCTTATCTCCATCGCGTCGAGGTCGACCTCCACGTCCTTCGCGCCCGTGACCGCCGGGCGGCCCATGCCACGCGCGACCAGCGCCGCGTGGCTGGCCTTGCCGCCCTCGCTGGTCAAGATGCCGCGCGCGGCGTGGAAGCCGGCCACGTCGTCGGCCTCGGTGAAGCTGCGCACGAGCACCACGTCACGGCCCTCGGCGGCGGCCGCGACCGCGGCCGGGGCGCTGAGCACGATCTCGCCCTTGGCGGCGCCGGGCGAGGCGGCGACGCCGGCCGCTATCACCTCGAATTTCGCGCTCGGGTCGAACGTCGGGTGCAAGAGCGCGTCGAGCGCGCCCGGGTCGATCGTGGCCAGCGCCTGCTCGCGCCCGAGCAACCCCTCGGCGACCGCGTCGACCGCGAAGCGCACGGCCGCCTGCGCGGGACGCTTGGCGTTGCGCGTCTGCAGCATGTACAGGCGCCCCTCCTGGACCGTGAACTCGGTGTCCTGCATGTCCAAGTAGTGACGCTCCAGCGTGCGCAGGATCTCCATCAGCTGCTCGTGCACGTGCGGCAGCCATTCGCGCAGCTCGCGGATGTCGCGCGGCGTGCGCGCGCCGGAGACGACGTCCTCGCCCTGGGCGCCCTGCAGGAAGTCGCCCGAGGGCTCGGGCTCGCCGGTGACCTCGTCGCGCGAGAAGGCGACGCCGCTGCCGCTGTCCTCGCCGAGGTTGCCGAACACCATCTGCTGCACGTTGACGGCCGTGCCCCAGTCGTCGGGGATCGCGTTGATGCGCCGGTAGGCGATCGCGCGCTCGCCATGCCAGGAGTCGAACACCGCGCGGATCGCGTGACGCAGTTGCTCGCGCGGCTCGGCCGGGAAGTCGTAGTAGGACTTGAACTCGTGCGTGAGCGCGCGCAACGCGTCCGCGTCGAGCTCGGTGTCGAGCGTGACCCCTCGCTCGGACTTGGCGGCCGCGATCGCCTCCTCGAAGCGATCGCCGGCTATGCCCATCACGACGTTGCCGTACATCTGCACGAAGCGCCGGTAGGAGTCCCAGGCGAAGCGCTCGTTGCCGGAGCGCTTCGCGAGCCCGATCACGGTCTCGTCGTTGAGGCCGAGGTTCAGGACCGTGTCGAGCATGCCCGGCATCGACTCGCGCGCACCCGAGCGGACCGACACGAGCAGCGGGTCCCCGGCGTCGCCGAGGCGCTTGCCGGCCGTGTCCTGTAGGCGCGCGAGCGCATCGAGCACCTGCTCTTCGAGGCCGGGTGGGAACGCGCCCTCGCCGTTCAGGTAGGCCACGCACGCCTCGGTCGTGATCGTGAAGCCGGCCGGCACGCGCCCGGGGCCGAGCACGCGCGTCATCTCCGCCACGTTGGCCCCCTTGCCGCCGAGCAGGTCGCGTAGCTCGCGCGAGCCGTCCTCGAAGTCGACGACCCACGCCGTGGTGGAGGCAACGGCCATGGGCGGGATTGTGCCGCAGAGCGGCACGCGGGCGCTAATCCCCCGCCAGCGGCGCCACGTAGCGCAGGAACGGCTCGACCTCCAGGCCGCGGCCGGTCGCCCGCTCGACCAGCGGCAGCGTGTCCAGGCGCCGTCCATGGCGGTGCACGCGCTCGGCCAGCCACCGCTTGATCGGCTCCACTTCCGCGCGGCGCAGGTCGTCCTCGCGCGAGCCGAGCTCGGCCTCGAGCGCCTCCCACAGCTGGGCGGCGATCAGGCAGCCGAGCGCGTAGCTGGGGAAGTAGCCGAACGCGCCGCTGGCCCAGTGCACGTCCTGCATGCAGCCGAGCGCAGCGGAGGGCGGCGCGATCCCGAGCAGCCGGCGCATGCCCTCGTTCCAGGCGGCGGGCAGGTCGCGCACCGCCAGCTCGCCGCCGACCAGCGCCAGCTCGAGCTCGAAGCGCAGGATGATGTGCAGCGGGTAGGTGAGCGGGTCGGCTGACACGCGGATCAGCGAGCGCTCGACGCCGACCAGTCTGGCATGGAGGGCGGCCGGCTCGATCTGGAAGCCGCCCTTCGACAGCTCCTCGGCCAGCACGTGCGCGAACGCGGGGCTGCGCGCGACGTGGTTCTCCCACAGCTTGCTCTGCGACTCGTGGATCGACATCGAGGTGCCGCCGCCGAGCGGAGTGCGGCTCAGCGCCGGATCGACCTGGCGCTCGTAGAGCGCGTGGCCGTACTCGTGCAGCGAGCTGAGCAGCGACTCGACGTCGCCGTCGGCGTAGCGGGTCGTGATGCGCAGGTCGCCCTCCCCCAACCAGGAGGTGAACGGGTGCGCGGAGACGTCCACGCGCCAGCTCTCCCGCTCGACGCCGAGCCGCGTCAGCGTGCCCGCGACCGCGGCCTGCTGGGCCGCGATCGGCACCTTCGGGGCCGGCGGCGGCGAGCGCACGGCGGCCCGCTCCGCCAGCTCGGGCAGCTCAGTGGCCAGCCGCGCGAACAGCGCGCTCAGCTGCTCGCTGCGCAGCCCGTAGTCGAAGTCGGCCAGCAGTGCCTCGTATGGCGTCTGCCCGGGCTCGGCGATGCAGTCGGCGTACGTGCGGGCGAGCTCGACGTTGCGCTCGAGCGCGGGCGCGAAGGCGTCGAAGTCATCCTCGGCGCGTGCCCTGACCCAGCTCTCGTGGCCCTCGGCGTGCGCGCGCGAGCGTTCGCCCGCCAGCTCCGCCGGCACACGCCGTGCGCGCTCCCAATCGCGGCGGGCGAGGCGCACGACGTCGGCGTCGAGCTCGTCCAGCGGCGCCGACTCCAGCTCCTGAAGCCAGGCGCCGATTTCCTCGGCCGTCGAAAGCTCGTGCGCAAGCTTCGTGAGTGTCGCCAGCTGCAGGGCGCGGGCGGCGCCGCCCGCGGCGGGCATCATGACCTGCTGGTCCCAGCGGCCCAGCATCAGCAGGGAGCCCAGGTCGGCCAGCTCGGCGCATCGGGCGCGTAGGCTCTCGATGGTTCGCACGACACAAGCCTACGACAGCGCGCGAGAGCGCTCTGTCGGCTGGCAGCGAGCGATCTGCCGTATGACGCCCTGCTCACCGACGCGCATCGGCGCCCGGTCGCCACGCCCGATTCGGACGACTCAGAGCAAAACCTTCTCAATCGATATCAACGCCGTATTGGACGCGTCAGAAACACGCGACTAGGCTCGCCCGCACTCGATCGTCTATCGACTGAGGGGGTCTCTTGTCGTTCACCTCGGCGCGCCCGTCGATACCGCGCGCATTCTTCCCTTGCCTGTCCGCGCTCGCCCTGGCACTGCTCGCGAGCGTGATCCTGGCGGCGCCCGCGAGCGCCACCTGCGCATCGCCCTGCCACTGGTTCTCCGGCCCGCTGTCCGACGACTGGGCCTACGCGAGCATCGAGGCGCACAGCCTCACATACGTCCAGGGCGACGCCAACCACAACGAATTCTGCATCGGCGCCGAGCAGGGATCGGCGGGCAGCTACGCCGACTCGGGCGGGGACTGCCAGACGTGGTCGAACGGCACGTTCGCCGCGGCGCACTTCTACTCGGGCGCCTGCTGCTTCCACGCGACGATCGTCAACGTCGGGCCGCTCAGCTCGATCTCGATCACCACCGCGACCCACTACGACTACTGAGGAGGCGGCGATGACACCGAGACGACCCCGCAGGCTGCTGGAGGTGCTCGCGCTCGCGGCGGCCGCCGCGCTGACGGCAGCCGGCATCGCCGCCGGCGCGGCGCGCCACGGCCACCACCACCGGACCGCCAAGCGCGCTCACGTCCACTCCCTGGCCCGCGCCGCCGCCAGCGCCACCGTGGCGTATGCCTCGCTGCTACGCCAAGCAACGTCTACCGACGCCGAAAACGCAGAAGTCCTCAGCACCGCGCACGACGACGACGGGCTGCGGCCGGCCGCGGCGCGAGTGCTTCAGGTGAGCCCGAACGGCCGCACGTGGCTGATCCCCACCGACCGGGGCGAACTCTGCCTGGGCGTGCAACCCGCCGCTCAGCACGAAGCGCTGGAGCACGAACGCGGCCTCGAGCACCTGGGCCTTGCGTACGCCTGCAGCCCAACCGCGTCCGTGGAAGCACAGGGGCTCGTGCTGCGCGTCTACGACGAAGTCGTGGGGATCGTGCCCGACGGCGTCGCGTCGGTCGCGACCAGCGTGGCGGGGGGCGCCCCCGAGACGGAGTCGGTCGTGGACAACACGTACCGGCTCACCGTGCCCGACGGGTTCCAGGAAGGCTGGGTCTCCTTCCACGACCGTAACGGAGTCGAACAGATCGACCGGCTGTGAGCCGGTACGACCGCCGGCGCGCTCTCCAGTCCAGCCTGTTGAGCGCGCGATGACGCTTGGGGGCTCCGTCCGCGGGGCTCCCAAGCGCGCCGTCAGGAGCGTTCCTCGGCGAGCGCCTCGAGCAGGTCGGGCTCGTCGGAGGGCTCGCCGCCCGGGCTGAGGTCGAGCGCCCCGCGCAGGGCCGGCACGAGCGTCGCCAGCGCAGACCCGCCTTCCGCGCGGCGCCACGCCAGGTGGACGTCGACGCGGGCCTGTCCGCGCACCGGCAGGTAGGCGACGTCCCCGCGCGCGCAGCGGTCGATCGCGATCGCCGGCGCCATCGTCGCGCCGCGTCCGGCGGCGACCAGCTCCAGCGCATGCTCGAACGTCTGGGCGCGCTCCCCCGGCGGCCGGCGGTAGAAAGCGGGCGGCGACCAGAACTCCGACCAACCGGGCGCGCTGCCGGCGAGCGCCACATGACGCTCGCTCCAGCGCTCGAGCGGCGCCCGCGCCTCACGGGCGAGCCGATGATCGCTCGACACGGCCAGCACACGCGGCGAATGACCAAGCAGCACGCTCGCGACGGCCGGATCTCGCTCCAGCGGCGCGCACACCAGCACCGCGTCCACCTCGAGCGCGAGCAACGACGCAAGGCCGGCGCCGGACCCCGTGTCGCGCAGCTCGACCCGCAGCCCGCACGACCTTGCGCCCGCGCGCGCGGCGACGGCCGGCAGCAGTCCCGTGAACGAGCCCGCGTAGCCGAGCCGCGCCGTGCCGGCGTCGGCACGGCGCCTGGCCGCCATCTCGCCCAGCAGCGCTGCGTGGACGTCGAGCAGCCGGCGCGCGCCGGACAGCAGCACCTCACCGGCCTCGGTCAGCTCGACGCGCCGGGTGGTGCGCGTCAGCAGCGTGACGCCGAGACGCATCTCGAGCACCTTGATCGCGTTGCTGAGAGCCGGCTGGGCGATGCTCAACCGCTTGGCTGCGGCGCCGAAGTGGAGCTCCTCCGCGACCGCCAGGAAGTAGCGCAGCAGGCGCAGCTCCACGCCGCTGCCGGGGGCCTCCACGGCGGACGGCGCCAGCGCCCGCTCGAACGTCATCGCGCGCTCTGCCCCTGCCCCGGGGCGGCGCCGATCGGCGGCGGCCAGACCCGTCGTCCGCCGGCGTCGCGCCAGCGGACCGCGAGCACACGCGCGAAGCTCGCCGACCCGGTCACGTCGAAGAAGTTCCCGTGCACGTCCGCGATCGAACGGCGTCCGTCTGCAAGCGCGACGGACACGCTCGCGACGCCGTCGGGCACGAGGCCGAACACGTGCACGACGCCCTCGCTGCGCGCCACGCCGACCGCGCGCCCGGAGGCTATCTCGGCCGGGCTGAAGCAGTGCAGAGAGGCGTTCGGCGCCGGCCGGGAGGACGGGTACAGCACGCACAGGAAGCCGCCTTCGCGGGCGCGGAGGGTCGCTTCGCCGACGTCGCCGTATGTTTCGACCGGCACCAGCGTGACGGCCATGCCGGCGACGTCGCGCTCCAGGTTGCGGATCCATCGCACCCTGACGCCGTGCAGCTGCGGACCGACGAGCCGCAGGGTCGCCGCCGTCTGCGCGTCGCGGTCCGCGACCGTCTGCGCTCTGCGCAGCACGCCCAGCAGGCGCAGCGCGGGCTCGCCCGGGGAGGTTTGGCTCACGCTCGGATGGCCGCCGTGGTCGTTGCCGAGCAGCGGCGACCATGGGCGCACCGCCGCGATGGCGCTCCCGACCACCAGCGCCACGAGCAGCGCGAGCGCACTCGAACGCCGCGAGATGCGCCGCCGCCGGCGCCGAGCGGGGACGCTGGCGGGCGCGGTCGTGGGGACCCCGGCGGTGGGCGATGCCAGGGGCGCATCGGCGGTCTCTGGGAACGCGGCCGCCGCGGCCGCCGTCGCGAGCGCGCGGCGACTCGCCTGCTCCACGAGCATGCGTTCGAGCTCGGGCAGGACGGTCACGGGTGTCTGGCGTTCGATCTCGCTCATCGCTCCTGCCCGGCCGCCTGGAGTGCGTCGCGCAGCCGGCTCAGGCCGCGGCTGACGCGCTTGCGCGCGACCAGCGCGGAGCAGCCGAGCTCCGCCGCCAGCTCGTCGTACTCGCGCTCGTGCAGCACGCGGGAGAGAATCGCCGCGCGCTCCTGCTCGGGCAGCCCCGCCAGCAGCTGCTCGAGGCCGAGCGGGTCGCCCAGCGCCTGGATGCGCTCGAGGTCGAGGTCATCGAGCGCCAGCGGTTCGCGCATCCCGAGCCGGCGACGAGCTGCCGCCGCCACGCGCCCGCGGCGCAAGCTGCTCGCAAGCGTGTTGTGGGCGATCGTGAACAGCCAGCCGCTGGCCGAGCTCGACCCTGCGCGCTCGGGGTCGAACGTACCCGCCGCCTCGAGCGTCGAGGCGAACACCTCGGCGGACAGGTCGGCAGCCAATTCGGCGTCGCGCACGCGCGCCAGCAGATAACCGAGCACCGGTCGCTCGTAGCGCCGGTAGAAGGTCGCGAAGGCCTCCGGCTCGGTGGCCGTCAGCGCCAGCAGCTCGGCGTCGCTGCGGCGGTCGGCGCCCCACATGTCAGCTACTACTCGCGGCGCCGATTCCTGTGACCGCGGACGGACGGACGGGCCGGGGCCGGCCGCCTTCGCTGCTCGACGGCGGGGACGGCGCGACATGCTCAGGCCCGGTCGTGAGGTGCGACGACCGGGCGGGTGGACCCAGAGCGCCGACCCGCGCTCAAAGCCGGCTCAGCCCGTGTAGACGCGTGCCAGCGACTCCGCCACGCACACCGGCTTCTCGCCCCCCTCGCGCTCGAACGTCAGCTCGGTCGTGATCTGGGCGCCACCCGGGATCTCCTGGACATCCTTCAGCGTTGCGCGCATGCGCACGCGCCCGCCGACCGGCATCGGCGCCGGGAAGCGCACGCGGTTGAGCCCGTAATTGATCCCGAACGCGAAACCCTCGAACTTGAACATGTCGTAGGAGAAGCGAGGGGCGAGCGAGAGCGTGTAGTAACCGTGCGCGATCGTGTGGCCGAACGGGCTCTGGGCGGCGCGCTCGGGGTCGACGTGGATCCACTGGTCGTCGCCCGTCACGTCGGCGAACCGGTCGATCTTCTCCTGCGTGACCTCGAGCCAGTCGCTTACGCCGAGCTCCTTTCCGACGTAGGCACTGACCTCGTCGAGACCGGTGAGGGTGAGCATGGGCAGGGGTTCCTCCTTGCGTGTGGGACGCCGCGGACTGCGCCGCCGGACCCCGGTCCGGTGGACTCCACCACCCTACCCCCTGCGCCGGGATCTCAGAGCGCTTCCAAGCGCTCGTGCAAGGATGACGCTCACGATACGCCGAGGTCGTGGCCTCCCGCTGACGTATGCTGCGCTGCGCGTGAGCGAGCGGGTGCGTGGGTCTGAGGTGTCGGTGCCGAGCGACGACGGCGCCACGATCGCGGCCGAGCTGTTCCTGCCGTCGAAGCCGTCGGCCGGCGCAAGCCCGGGCGTGGTCGTGCTGCACGAGTCCTTCGGTCTCAACGACGACATCAGGCGGATCGCGGGCCGCTTCGCGGCCGCCGGTTACGCGGCGCTCGCGCCGTCGCTGTACTCGCACGGCAAACGGCTGGTGTGCCTGAGCCGCGTGATGGTCGACATGGTCAGCGGACACTGTTCGCGGGAGGTGGACGACGTGCACGCTGCTCGCACGTGGCTGGCGGCGCGCGAGGAGGTCGACGCCGGGCGGATCGCGGTGGCGGGCTTCTGCCAGGGCGGCGGCTTCGCGCTGATCGCGGGCACGCGCCCGGGCTTCGCTGCGGCCGCCGTCAACTACGGCGCGGTGCCGTCCAAGCGCGAGCACCTGGATGGGCTGTGCCCGGTCGTCGCCAGCTTCGGCGGCCGCGACCGCATGTTCGGCCGCGGCATGGCCGAGCGGTTGGAGTCGCACCTTCAGGCGCTCGGCGTGGCGCACGACGTCAAGACCTACGACGGCGCCGGGCACTCGTTCTTCTCCCGGCACGAGGGCTGGCAGGGCTGGCTCGCACGCGTGCCCACGCCGATGGCCGTCGGCCACGACGAGCAGTCCGCCGAGGACGGTTGGCAGCGAATGCTGGGCTTCTTCGCCGAGCACGTTTGAGCATCGGCGGGCGCCGGGCGCCTGAGCCCCCGGCAGCCACCGCACGGTGCTTGGCGCGCCGTCTCCAACTACCGGCAGCCTCATTTTGGGCCGATTTGCGCGCAAGCCTGCGCGTTTCCTCGCGTATGGGACGACCCTGTCCGGAACGGGATTTGACGGTGCGCGCACCGGTCTTCGATATTGGACCGAATTCCCGCGCATTGGACCGATGGCCACCAAGACCTCGAAGAAACGCGCCGCACCAGAGCCCGAGCCCGAGCCGGTGCGAGAGACCACGATCAAACCGCTGCCCGGCGGTGTCGCCGCGGCGATCGTGTTCATCGCCGCTGGCATGGTGCTCGTGTTGGAGATCCTGTCGGTGCGGCTGCTGGCGCCCTATGTCGGGCTGACGCTGGAAACGACGACCTCGATCATCGGCGCGGTGCTGCTCGGCATCTCGGTCGGGGCGGCGGTCGGCGGCCACATCGCCGACCGCACCAATCCGCGCCACCTGGTCGTGGTGCTGCTGATCGGGGGCGGGCTGCTCTCGCTGCTGACCGTGCCGATCGTGCGCTGGCTCG
>Ga0207700_10002782_pt1 | contig 10079 bp, 10 predicted proteins | sample LARL82metaG_FD_184348 | JGI IMG/M metagenome (GOLD analysis project Ga0207700, IMG submission 184348) | Corn, switchgrass and miscanthus rhizosphere microbial communities from Kellogg Biological Station, Michigan, USA - LAR L8-2 metaG... | ecosystem: Host-associated > Plants > Roots >...
GCTCTGGCCACGGTAGGAGTCGCTGGCTCCGGTGCCCGCGGGGTAGCCGGCGCGATCCTGGTAACCGGGGCTGTCCGGGTAGTCCGGGCCGTCCGGGTACCCCCCGCCCGGGCCGGCGGGCTCGCGCCGGTAGTCGCCGGTGGCCGGGCCGTCCGAGTATCCCGGCTCTGCCGGGTATCCCTGCTCAGCCGGGTAGCCCGGCTCAGCCGGGTAGCCCTGCTCAGCCGGGTAGCCCTGCTCAGCCGGGTAGCCGGGACCGTCGGCGTACCCGGGATCGGACGGGTAACCCGCCTCCGGGGAATATCCCGGGTCGGCCGGGTACGCCGGGAAGCCGCTGGAGTCCCGGCGGTAGGACCCGCTCTGGTAGCCGCCCTGCGCCGCGGGGTACCCAGCCTCGGAGCGGCTCTCCCCGCGCGGGGCACCGGCGGGCTCGGCCCCGGCCGGCCGCCGCATGGCCACGGTGGGCTGGCCCTGGCCCGGCGCACCGGCATCTGGGCCGGCGCTCCGGCCACCCGCCGTGTCCTCACCAGGCCCAGCGGGCTGGCCGGCGGCCCGCTGGCCCTGCGGGCCACGGTGCAGCGACTCGATCATCCGGCTGAGGTCATCCATGGGCAGCCGGAACGTCCCGGTGCAGGTACCGCCCTGCCAGATGCTGAAGACGGCCACACCCGTGTCGGCGTACCAGCTCAGCCGCATGCTGCGCGAGTTGCCTCGCACGTCGAAGAACACCTCGCCGAGCCGGGGCAACGGGGCTGCGTCCGACGCTGACATGCAGCCCATGGTGGCGCTGCGGCAACGGGTTTGTCCAATTATCGATCACCTGTGATATGGCGACGGCCCGGCGGCACTGGCCGCATGCTGCGGGTATGCCGTACCTATCGGGCCAGCCCGATAGGGCCGAACATCTCTGCCCGGGATTCCTGATCCGGCCTGCGCCATGGCGGCCGCGATGGCATCATTGATCATCGGTCCGCTGGACGGGACTGGTTTCGGCAACGGTGGCCGGCATTCGGTGGCCGCCGCTCATCCGGCAGGGTTGCTCAATGGGGTGGTCCCGTGGTGGTCACGGGTGCCCTGAGGCGGCCCGTGCCCCGGGAACACGCAAGTGATGATGTGCGTTGCACTCATACGACGGGGCAAAAGCCGCATCGCGCGGAACCACATGTCCGACAGAGCTGGCGGACCGGCTGGACGCGAGACACACTACTGAGCTGGTTTTGAGGAGATCTAGTCATGTCTGAGGTACGGCGGCAGGTTACCCTGCCTCCCCGGCCGAACTGGGGCTGGCAAGATGCCGCCGCGTGCCGCGGCACGGATGTCGTGCTTTTCTTCGGCCCAGATGGTGAACGGCAGCCGGAGCGGGACATCCGCGAGCGGAAGGCCAAGGCCCTGTGTGCCAGCTGCCCGGTGCGTAACGAGTGCCTGGACTACGCCATTTCCAGGCCGGAGAAGTACGGCACCTGGGGTGGCCTGAACGAGGACGAGCGGGCCTCGGAGCGCCGCCGCCGGATGCGCCGCGCCAACGCCGCTTGACGTTCCCGGCCCACCCCGCGGGCCGGGAACCGGATCAGCCGGAGCTGGAATAGACCGCCGCGGAGCACGGTTGCCGCACATTGTGGGCTACCGCAGCGAACTACCGAAGCGACGGGAAAGTGCTTCGGTAGCAGAATCTGGCTCGACAGCCAGTACTGGGGCATGTGATCCTCAGGTTGTGCACGCTGCCGATCCTCTTCTCGTTGCCCGCAGGCACGTCGACCTGCAGCGGGTACGCAGCGCAGTCTGTCGTCACGGCCGCTGACCACCACCCGGAAACGGGTGCGTGCCGCGGCCGGTGACCTGTCGCCCGGGTAGCGCCGACCAGCCCGCAGGCCCCAGATCACCGTGGCAGCCGGTCCAGGTTGCTCGCTCACGGTACGCGCCCCATTACAGAAAGGGACGCGACAGATGCCACCAGCCCACCGCCACCGGGGCCAGGGCCAGTGGGCGCTCGGGTACCGCGAGCCGCTGAACAAGAACGAGGAAAACAAGAAGAACGACGACGGGCTGAACGTCCGCCAGCGCATCGTCGATGTTTACGCCAAGCAGGGCTTCGACTCCATTGACCCAGCCGACCTGCGCGGCCGGTTCCGCTGGTACGGCCTGTACACGCAGCGCCGGCCGGGCATCGAGGGCGGCAAGACCGCGCTGCTCGAGCCGGAGGAACTCGATGACCGCTACTTCATGCTGCGCATCCGCATCGACGGCGGCCAGCTGAGCAACGACCAGCTGCGGACCGTGGCCGAGGTGTCCGAGCAGTATGCCCGCGGCACCGCCGACCTCACCGACCGGCAGAACGTCCAGCTGCACTGGGTCCGGATCGAAGACGTCCCAGCGATCTGGGACGCGCTGGAGGCGGTCGGCCTGTCCACCACGGAGGCCTGCGGCGACACACCCCGCGTGATACTCGGCTGCCCGCTGGCCGGGATCGACGCGGCCGAGGTGATCGACGCCACCCCGCAGATCGCCGAGACCGCCGCCCGCTACGTGGGTGACCCGGCTTTCTCCAACCTCCCCCGCAAGTACAAGTCGGTGCTGAGCGGCTGCGCGGCGCAGTGCACCGTGCACGAGATCAACGACGTCGCGTTCGTCGGTGTACCCGGACCAGACGGTGAAGCCGGCTACGACCTGTGGGTGGGCGGCGGGCTGTCCACCAATCCGATGATCGCCCAGCGGCTCGGCGCGTTCGTCCAGCCCGACCAGGTGGCCGAGGTGTGGGCCGGGGTGACCGCGGTGTTCCGCGACTACGGCTACCGGCGGCTGCGGCACCGGGCCCGGCTGAAGTTCCTCATCGCCGACTGGGGCCCGGAGAAGTTCCGTGAGGTGCTGGAAAAGGAGTACCTCGGGTTCGCCCTGCCGGACGGGCCCGCGCCGGAGGCGCCCCGTGCGGGACGCCGCGACCACGTCGGCGTGCACCAGCAGCGGGACGGCCGCTACTACGTGGGCTTCGCCCCCCGGGTCGGCCGGATGTCCGGGCCGTCGCTGGCCGCGGTGGCCGACCTCGCGGCGCGGTACGGCAGCGGGCGGGTGCGGACCACGAGCGAGCAGAAGATGGTCATCCTCGATGTGCCGCAGGCCAACCTGGCCGCGCTGACCGCGGCGCTGGACACGGCCGATCTGCCCGCCACCCCCAGCGTGTTCCGGCGGCACACGATGGCCTGCACCGGCATCGAGTTCTGCAAGCTGGCCATCGTGGAGACCAAGGCCCGGGCCAGCCAGGCCATTGCCGAGCTGGAGCGGCGGCTGCCCGGCTTCACCGAGCCGGTGACGATCAATGTGAACGGCTGCCCGAACTCCTGCGCGCGCATCCAGACCGCCGACATCGGGCTCAAGGGGTCGCTGGTCACCGGGCCGGACGGGCGGCAGACCGAGGGCTTCCAGATCCACCTGGGCGGCCGCCTGGGCGGCGGGGACGGGACCTCGTCCGGCTTCGGCCGGAAGATCCGGGGCCTGAAGACCACGGCCGAGGACCTGCCGGACTACCTGGAGCGGGTGCTGCGGCGGTTCCAGGACGGACGCGAGCCGGAAGAGAGTTTCGCCATGTGGGCCAGCCGGGCCAGCGAGGAGGACTTCGCATGACACACCTGGCTTATGCGACAGAGCGGGCAATCCCGTTTTACTGCCCCTATTGTGGGGAAGAGGATCTGGAACCACAGGAACAGGACGGCGAGTGGCGCTGCCGGAGCTGTATCCGGTCCTTCCGGCTACGATTTGCTGGAACGGGAGTGATCCCGTGAGCACTACCGTTACCAAGCGTGATCCCCTTGACCAGACAGTGCACGAGGTCCCTGACCCTGATGCCCGGGAGGAACCAATCCGCATGGAGAGGCTCGCAGCCCAGGCGGCGGACGATCTGGCCGACGCACCCGCGGAAGAGATCGTCCGGTGGGCGGTAGACACGTTCGGTGACCGTCTGTGCATCACCTCGTCGATGACCGACGCCGTCATCATCCATCTCGCCTCGAAGGTGCAGCCGGGGCTGGATGTGATCTTCCTGGACACCGGGTACCACTTCCCGGAGACCATCGGCACCCGGGACGCGGTATCGGCTGTCTACCCGGTCAACGTGATCAACGTCACACCGTCCCGGACCGTGGCCGAGCAGGACGCTGAGCTGGGCCCCCGGCTCTACGGGCGCAACCCGGACCTGTGCTGCTACTTCCGCAAGGTAGTGCCGCTGGAGCGGGCCCTGGACCCGTATGACGCCTGGCTCACCGGGGTGCGCCGCGAGGAGACCGCTGCCCGCAGCGACACCAAGGCGGTGCAGTGGGATGCCCGGCGCCAGATGGTCAAGGTCAACCCGATCGTGGCGTGGACTCAGGAGCAGGTGGACGCGTATATCGCGGACAACGGTGTGCTGGTCAACCCGCTCGTCTACGACGGGTACCCGTCGATCGGCTGTGCCACCTGCACGAGGAAGGTGGAGGCCGGGGCCGACCCGCGCAGCGGCCGGTGGACGGGCACGGGCAAGACCGAATGCGGTATCCACACCTGACCCCTCCGCTCGTCGCGATCGCCCACGGCAGCCGGGACCCCCGGGCTGGTGCCACCGTCACCGAACTGCTGAGCGCCGCGCGCGAGCGCGTACCCTGGCTGGACGCCCGGGCCGCCTTCCTCGGCCACGCCCCGCCCACCCCGCTCCAGGTCCTGACCGCGCTGGCCGGCGAGCAGGAGCGCGCGGGTGAGGAGCCGGGCGCGCTCGTGCTGCCGCTGCTGCTGACCGCGGCGTACCACAGCGGGACCGACATCCCGGACCTGCTGGCCACGGCGGCGGCGCGGCTGCCCGGGTTGCGGATCCGCTACGGCCAGCCGCTCGGGCCGCATCCGGGCCTGCTGCGTGCGCTGGAGCGGCGGCTGGCCGAGACCGGCCAGGACCTGGCCGCCGGCGCCCGGCACACGTCGGTCGTGCTGGCCGCGGCCGGGAGCAGCGATCCCGCGGCCAACGACGTGATCGCGCGGATGGCCGCGGACTGGCAGGTGTCCCGTGGCTGGCGGGTGGTGCGGCCGGCCTACGCCTCGGCGGCCCGGCCAGACCCGGCACACGCCGTCGCCCAGCTGATCCGCGGCGGCGCGCGGCGCGTGGTGGTGGCCAGTTACCTGCTCGCCCCCGGCCTGTTCGCCGACCGGGTCCGGGAAGCGGCGCTGGCTGCTGGCGCAGCCGCGGTGTCCGCACCCCTGGGAGCCGCCCCCGAGGTCGCTGACGTGCTGCTGGACCGGTACCGGCAGGCTGCGGCCAGCGCTGGCCAGCCGGCCAGCCTTGCCGTCCGCCCACCCGCCAGCCAGCGGGTTTCCGCCCGGTAACTTACGGGTTATCGTCACCGCAAGTCGCCTGATCAAGGGATGCCCAGGTCAGAGCAGACGGCGCGCGGTCCTGGGAGCCAAACGAGGGAGCCATCATGACGATGCCCCGTACAGCTTGTCGAACACCACGGCCGCCGTCCCGAGCTTGTCGGTGAGCAGGTGCCGGTAAACACCACGGGTCACGTTCGAGTTGATGTGCCCGACGTGGTCGGCGATCTCCTCCAGGTCCACCCCGGCCTGTGACATCTGGCAGACGAAGGTGTGCCTCAGTTCCCGCAGCTGCCAGTCGCGGCCGAGCGCCGCCTTCTCGCACAGGTCCTTGAATTCCCGCGCTGCCGTCTGCGGCCACACTGGCCGCCCGGCGCTGTCGGCGAACACGAGCCCGGACGCCGTGTAGAACTCGCCGAGGCGGAGCCGGTCGGCGGCCTGCTCGCTGCGCAGCATTTTGAGCGCCGAACGGGCAGGCACGGGCATGCGCAGGGTCCGCCGCGACTGCGGCGTCTTGAGGTCCCCGGGGCCAGCCCGGCCCGGCCCTTGCCCTCGGCGCCGCGCTTGAGCGCCTGGCGGACACGCAGCAAGCCGGTATCCAGGTCGGCGTCTTCCCAGCCGAGCCCGAGCAGCTCCCCCGGGCGCAGGCCGGTCATTACACCGACCGTGACGAAGGCCCGCCACCACGGCGTCAGGTCCAGGGTGAGCAGGGCCCCTACTTGCTCCATGGTCAGGGCCTTGGACACCCGCCCGGGCGCGGCCGGCATGATAGACAGGGCGGCCACGTTGCGGGTGACAGCGCCGTCGCGCTCGGCCCGCCGGATGGCCCGCACCAGCAGCGACCGGGCACCCGAGATGGTGCGCCTTGAGCACCCCTCCCTGGCCATCTGGCGGAGCATTCCATCCACTTGCCCGGCGGTGAGGCGTGCCAGCCGCACGCTGCCGATAGCCGCGATGATGTGCTCTGCGGGGTTCCTGTAGACCTTGAAGGTGATTTCCGACTTCCAGTCCTCGGGCGGATTGTCCAGCACGTCCCGCACGACCATCTGAACGGTGATGTCCCGGCGCGCGACCATGCCCGTCTTGCGGTGCTCCTCCCGCATCGCGTCCAGCAGTTCCCAGCACTCGGCCTCGGTAGCCGCGTGGACCTTCGGGCTGCGGCGTCGCTTTCTGGTCTCCACGTCCCGGCCCATGCTGAACTGGCCGGTATAGCAGCCGCGGGCGGCGTCCCAGAAGACGGTGCCGCCACCTCGGCGCCCGCGCGCCTTACGCCTGGTCATCAGCGAGCGCCTCCTTCTCCCACTCCTCGAGCAGACGCAGCCGCGGCCTTGTCGGGCCAGGTGGGTGGACTCGCCCGCGTCCCGCCGGTCGGCGGGCCGGCCCCGCTGGTCGACTTCGGCCTGCTGCGCAGCCGGACGTTCGGCTTCGGCTCACTGGCCGCGCTGACCTTCGCGCTGGTGCCACCGTCGTTCTTCTTCGTGCTCGCGCTGTACCTGCAGCAGGGCCGCCAGCTGACCGCGCTGTTCTCCGGCGTGGTGTTCACCGCGGTCGGGGTGGGCTTCTTCGCCGCGATGCTCGGCCACCTTGATCACCTGGCTCGGCCGGCAGATCCTGTCGCTGGGCGCGCTGGTCGTGGCGGCCGGCTGCCTGCTGCTGGCCTGGGCGGCCACCGGATCGTCGTCGGCCGGGCTGCTGCCCGGGCTCGCGGTGACCGGGTTCGGGATCGGCATGCGTCCCGTGGCGCCCCTGGCGGGCATTGCCGGCCTCGATGTGAGCGTTGATCGTGCTCGTGATGGCCAGATCAGCTCCTCGCGCCTCGTGCTGATAAATGATCGCAGAACACTTGCCACAAGCTAAAACAGCAGCTCAGGGGCACTTCGGCGTCCCTGGCTCATCTGGGTCATGCAGCCAGATGTCACTGGAAACCCACGTGGGTGTCCCTCGGCTACTGCCCGCGATGGCAAGCGCACGCGTCCGGTGGCGTCCTCCTCAGGATGTGAGTAGCGTCACCGTGTTCTCGAAGATGTTGGTGACGTAGACCTTGTTGGTCGCCGGGTTGACGGTGACCCCGCCTGGACTAGGAATCCCCGGGATCGTGGCCACGACACGGTTCGTCCGCCCGTTGATCACCGACACCGTATTGCTGTTCTCGTTGGCCACATAGATGGTGTTGGTGCGCATGTTGGCCGCCACCCCCTGGGGGGCGTGTCCCACCGGGATCGTGGCCACGACACGGTTCGTCTGCCCGTTGATCACCGACACCGTATTGGGGAGATCACTAGTGACGTAGATCCTATTGGTCTGCGGGTTGGCCGCCACGAACTCCGGCACGCCCCCTACCGGGATGGTGGCCACGACCTTCCTCGTCGCCCCGTTGATCACCGAGACTGTGTTGCTCTGCTCGTTGGCCACGTAGATCCTGTTGGTCGCCGGGTTGACCGCGACTCCGTGCGGCGTGCTGCCTACCTGGATCGTGGCTACGATGGTGTTCGTCTTCCCGCTGATCAGCGACACCGCATCGTTATGCGTGACATAGATGATGTTCGCACGTTGGTCGGCGGCGATCCCGAACGGCAGGCCGCCTACAGGCACCGCGGCAATGACGGTGTTCGTCTGCCCCTTGATCACCGAGACCGTGCTGCTGTTCGAATTCGCCGTATAGATCCTGTTGGTCGCCGGGTTGATGGCAACCCCTTGCGGGAGATCACCGACCGGGATCGTTGCCACCACGGTGTCGGTGCTCCCCCTGATCACCGACACTGTGCCAGCGATTGCATTAGCCACGTACACTCTGCCGGTGCGGGGATTGGCTGCTACTGCAAGCGGCCGGTCTCCCACCGGGATGGTTTTCGAGACCCTGACAGCCGGGCTGGCTGCCTGGGCTGCGCGGGACGCTGAAGATGCTGACGCGGCCGCGGCAGGCGCCAGCGCTGCGATCGCAGTGGCCATCAGTATCACGGCGCGGTGGATGGGTTTCATCATTTCCGCTCCCCTCATCCGGCCCCCGCCACCGGGGCGCTCCCCACACCAGGCCTGCGCAGCGGCCCCCGTTTGCGCGCCTTCGGGCAGGATAGGCCGGATCACAAGGGCGACGAAAGCCCGCTTATCGAATTACGCCCCTGCCTGCGCCAACGTCGCGGGGCTCAAGAGCCGTCAGGCCCAGGCTCTGCGTCAGCATCAGCAGGCTCTGGCTCATCCCCGCCTGTCGAACCCGCTGCGTGCCGATCGGCCGGTTACCCTCGGTATCGTACGGTCACCAGCGGACATTCTGGCGCCCTCTGACCTGCCGTTTAGCTTACGGCACGGTCGCGGCTAGCGCGTCGTACTCCTCGGCGCGAGCGAGGCGCCACTCGCAGGTACTGCACAACTCCGCCCGGCTGGCCTCGCAGTCCGGGCAGTTCGCAGCCGTGTCGCGCTTGGTGTCGGCGGCCACCTCCAGCGCGTCCAGCACGGTGGAGCACTGCGCCTCCGTCAGCCGGCCAGCAGCAGCGCGGGTGACCAGGCCGACGACCACCGCGCACATCTGCGGCTCCCACCCGGCCAGCCACAGCAGAATCCGGTAGTCGAAGGCGCCAAGCTGGACACCTGCGGCGCGGCAGGCGTCCTCCAGCAGGCGGCGCATGCCGTCCTCCCACGAGCCGGGCGGGCTCGCGGTGATGTGCTGGACGGCCGCGCGTGCCTCGCGCTCCGTCTCGTACGGTCGACTCATGGCCTTGTCCCTCCTATGCGGGATGGGGTCCTAGGGCCGTCGCTTGCGCTCCGAACGCAGCGGCGGCCCGCTTAATGAGGTGGCTCTGGGAGCCAAATTGGGGAGCCAACGGGTCCAGATGGATGCAGACGCCTTCACATGGGCTGAGACAATCCGCGCAGGTGAGGGCGATGAAGCCGGATGGCTACAGACGACATCAGACAGCCGCGTTGTAACGTCACCACATGACGTCTGCGCCGGCCGCCCGGCCGCACACCACGCATGCCGTGCTGAACCAGGTGCCACCGCTGGCCGGCCACGACATCGCGGACGACCCCGCGCTGCTGGCCGCGGCCGGCCGGGAAGGCGCGGGCTGGGCTGAGCCACAGCTGCACGAGCTGGGCCTGCTGGCGGGCACGGCGGGCACCCAGGAGCACGCCCGGCTGGCCAACGAGCACCCACCGGTGCTGCGCAGCCACGACAGCCGGGGCCACCGCATCGATGAGGTCGAGTTCCACCCGTCCTGGCACGTCCTGCTGGGCACCGCGGTTGGTCACGGCCTGCACGCCGCCGCCTGGACCGACCAGGTGCCCGGGGCCCTGGTCGCCCGGGCCGCGAAGTTCTACGTGTGGTCGCAGGCCGAGGCCGGGCACGGCTGCCCGGTGTCCATGACCTACGCCGCCATCCCCGCCCTCCGCCAGGAACCGGCCCTGGCCGCGCAGTTCGAGCCGCTGCTGGCCGCGCGGGCCTACGATCCGGGGCTGCGCCCGCCGGCCAGTAAGGCCGGGCTGCTGGCGGGGATGGCGATGACCGAGAAGCAGGGCGGCTCAGACCTCCGGGCCGGCACCACACAGGCCGTTCCCGTGCCCGGCCAGGGCACCGGCGCCCATCTGATCACCGGGCACAAATGGTTCTGCTCCGCGCCGATGAGCGACCTGTTCCTGATCCTGGCCCAGGCGCCAGCCGGGCTCACCTGCTTCCTGCTCCCCCGGGTCCTGCCCGATGGCACCCGCAACGCGATGCACCTGCAGCGGCTCAAAGACAAGCTGGGCAACCGGTCGAACGC
>Ga0207700_10002784_pt1 | contig 10075 bp, 10 predicted proteins | sample LARL82metaG_FD_184348 | JGI IMG/M metagenome (GOLD analysis project Ga0207700, IMG submission 184348) | Corn, switchgrass and miscanthus rhizosphere microbial communities from Kellogg Biological Station, Michigan, USA - LAR L8-2 metaG... | ecosystem: Host-associated > Plants > Roots >...
TCCCATAGACAAGCGGAGCGAACTTCTCCGCCTGCGGACGGTCCTCGATGATGATCGAGAAGACGTCGGTGTCGAGGACGGCGCCGATCACCGCTGGCGGCTCTCGGCGAGCGCGGACCGGAAGGCTGCCCACTCCTCGGCGGTCGGACGGCCACGATCGTCGCCAACGTTGTGGGCGCCGAACGGCTTGACGCCCTGTGCGCGCATGAGCTCCTTGAAGGTCATCGCGCGGTCCGGGAGGCGCGAGCCGCGACTTCGTCGGCGATCTCGGTCGCGAGTGCGCGGGCTTGCTCCCGGCGGCGTTCCCTGAGCCAGCGCGGAACCACCACGCGGTCGAGTCCAGGCAGCTCGTGTCCCCGGCGGGACACGTCGTGCTGGGCCACTGACATGCGCTCTCCTCCCAACTGTGATCCAGTAGTCTGATGGCGTCCAGCTGCTTGGTGAACCCAACTTACATCATGATGGATCACATGTGAGGAGCGTCGAGTCGGTGAGTTCGGGCGGGAAGTTGGATACGGATGCATGGCTGCGGGCATTGGGCCGGCGGGTACGAATCCTGCGGTTGACGCGGGAGATGACGCAGGACGATCTCGCCGCGGCCGCCGGGATGTCGCGCAGCTTCGTCTCGCTGATCGAGAAGGGGACGCACGGCGTGGACGTGGTGCGGCTGCTGCGGCTGGCGGCCGCGCTCGACGTGCCGCTGGCCGAGCTGCTCGGCGCTATTCCTCCCGACCGGCGGCTTCCGGGCTGAACGCGGGGACGCAGACCGCGACGTAGTCGGCCCCGTCCGGGTCGGGCGTGCTGTAGCGCACGCGCTCTCCGGCGCGGGTGAGCACCGCCTCACCCGCGCGGACGTCGAGCACGCCGCCGTCGTGCTCGACCCGGACGGTCCCCCGCAGCACGAGCGTGACCTCGTCGAACTGGGGCGCCTGCGCCGGCTCGGTCCACCCGCCCGGCGCCGCCATCCGGGCGACCGAGACCGCCGCGGTGCCGGAGTTGACCCGACCGACGTACTCGTCGATCTTCTTGCCGCCTGGCACCGGGATGGTGGTCGGCGCGGCGATGTGCTGGGGCATTAGGGCGTGTCTCCCGATCGTCGGTGGATGCGGACGGCGTCCAGGCGGCGTCCGGCAAGGCGGCGGAGCCGGCCGATACCGGGGTTGTATCGGTCGGCTTCGCCAACGCGGCCGGTCGTCGCCTGGACGTCGGCCCGCGCCGCCAGATGATTGGGAGACACGCCCTAAGACTCCGCGATCCGGTCGAGGACGAGGGGTTTGGGTGCCGGCGCGTCCGGCGCGACCGCGATCGCCCCGGCCAGCGCATCGACGGCCCGCGGGAACCGGCCCGGGTCGTCGGTGTGCAGGCGCAGCAGCGGCGCGCCCGCGGTGACCCGGTCGCCGGGCTTGGCCAGCATCTCCACGCCGGCCGCCGCCGACACCGGGTCCTCCTTGCGCGCCCGCCCGGCCCCGAGCCGCCAGGCGGCGACCCCGACCGCGTAAGCATCGAGCCGGGTCAGCACGCCGGTGGAAGGTGCCGGCACGTCGGACGTCTCCCGGGCCACCGGCAGCGGCGCGTCCGGCAAGCCGCCCTGGGCGGCGATCATCCGCCGCCACACGTCCATCGCGCGCCCGTCGGCCAGCGCGCCGGCCGGGTCCACATCGGACAGTCCGGCCGCGGCGAGCATCTCCCGGGCCAGCGCCACGGTCAGCTCGACCACGTCGGCCGGCCCGCCGCCGGCGAGCACCTCGACGGACTCGGCCACCTCGAGCCCGTTGCCGGCGGTCCGCCCGAGCGGCACGGACATGTCGGTGAGCAGCGCGACCGTACGCACCCCGTGCGCCGCGCCGAGCGAGACCATCGCCGCGGCCAGCGCGCGGGCGTCGGCGACGGACTTCATGAACGCGCCCGAGCCGACCTTGACGTCGAGCACCAGCGCCGACGCCCCCTCGGCGATCTTCTTCGACATGATCGAGGAGGCGATCAGCGGGATCGACTCGACCGTGCCGGTGACGTCGCGCAGCGCGTAGAGCTTGCGGTCGGCCGGGACGAGCGAGGCACCGGCCGCGCACACCACCGCGCCGACCGTACGCAACTGGGCCAGGAACTCCTCCGCGGACAGGGCCGCCCGCCAGCCCGGGATCGCTTCGAGCTTGTCCAGGGTGCCGCCGGTGTGGCCGAGCCCGCGCCCGGACAGCTGCGGCACGGCGACGCCGTGCGCGGCGACCAGCGGCGCCAGCGGCAGCGTGATCTTGTCGCCCACGCCGCCGGTCGAGTGCTTGTCGACCGTCGGTCTGTCCACACCGGACAGGTCGAGCCGCTCGCCGGAGGCGATCATCGCTGCGGTCCAGCGGGTCAGCTCGGCCTCGCTCAGCCCGCGCAGCAGCACCGCCATCAGCAGCGCCGACATCTGCTCCTCGGCCACCGCGCCGCGGGTGTACGCGTCGATCACCCAGTCGATCTGGGCGTCCGACAGCGTGCCACCGTCCCGCTTGGCCCGGATGACGTCGACCGCGTCGAAGACTCCGCCCGCTCCTCGGACAGGTCGTCCGTCGCGAGCTCCGGACGACCGGCCCTCGTCGCTCCCCGCTCGCGCTGCGGGCTCTCCCGCTCGCTCAGGCACCAGCCACGCGGTCCAGGTCCTCGCGGCCGAAGGCGCGCGGCAGCAGCCGGCCGATCGGCACCGGGCCGTCTGCGGTGTCCACCAGCAGCGCCGGACCGCCCTGCTCCCAGAGCAGCTGCCGGCACCGTCCACACGGGAGCAGCGGGCCGCCCTCGGCGTCCACACACGCGAGCGCGACCAGCCGGCCGCCGCCGGTCGCGTGCAGGGACGAGACCAGCCCGCACTCGGCGCACAACCCCAGCCCGTACGAGGCGTTCTCGACGTTGCAGCCGACGACGGTCCGGCCGTCGTCGACCAGCGCCGCCGCGCCGACGGGGAAGTTGGAGTACGGCGCGTACGCCCGCCCCATCGCCTCGACCGCCGCCGCCCGCAGCCCGGCCCAGTCGACGGCGGTCACCCCGCCTCCCCGCGCCGGTAGGGCTTCCCGTCCGCCGCGGGTGGTCGCAATCGCTGTGCCGCCAGCGCCAGCACGAGCAGCGTGGTCAGGTGCGGCGCGAACCCGACGAACTCGTCCGGCACCGTGTCGGTGGTCAGGAACCAGATCAGCGCGCCGGCGGCGACGGCCACGCTGGTCGCCGCCCGCAACCGCCGGCCGCGGTACAGCGACCAGATGGCCAGCAACCCGAGCACGATCGCCAGCAGGAGCAGCAGCGCGTGCACGGACTGGCCGCCGCTGCGCAGCTGCAGCGCGTCGGTGTAGCCGAAGATCCCCGCGCCGAGCGCCAGCCCGCCCGGCATCCAGTTGCCGAAGATCATCGCGGCCAGGCCGATGTACCCGCGCCCGTTGGTCTGGCCCTCGCGGTAGATGTTCGTCGCGACCAGGGAGAGGAACGCGCCACCGAGCCCGGCGAACCCGCCGGAGAGGATCACCGCGGTGTACTTCATCCGGTAGACGTTCACGCCCAGCGTCTCGGCCGCGCCCGGCGCCTCGCCGCAGGAGCGCAGCCGCAGGCCGAACTTCGTCCGCCACAGCAGCAGGTAGGTGGCCGGCACCAGCAGCACCGCGACGATCGTGAGCAGCGACACCTGGGTGATGAGGCCGCCGAGGATGCCGGCGATGTCGGAGACGACGAACCAGTGCTTCTCCTCCAGCGTGCGCAGCGCCCCTGATCCGGGCAACGTGACGGTGCTGATCCGGGGCAGGCTGGGGGACTGGGTGACGCCGCCGCCCGGGGTGTTCACGAAGATCAGCGCGGACAGGAACCGGGTGATGCCGCCGCCGAGGATGGTGATCGCGACACCGGCGACGATGTGGTCGACGCCGAAGGTGACCGTCGCGATGGCGAGGACGAGACCGCCGAGCGCTCCGCCGATGATGCCGACGATCACCCCCCACCACGGCCCGAACTCGTACGCGCCCCACGCGCCGAACCAGGTCCCGAGGATCAGCTGACCCTCAAGGCCGATGTTCACCACGCCGGACCGCTCGGACCACAGGCCACCGAGGCCGGCCACCCCGATCGGCACCGCGAGCCGCAGCGCCGCACCGGTCGTGCCGCTCGAGGTGATGTCGTTGGCGCCGGTGATCAGCCGCACGATCGAGACGAGCACCAGCATGCCGGCGATCCCCAGCAGCCAGAGCGGCCAACGGATACCCCGCCGGCGTCCCGCCGCCGTCGACGCCTGGGTCATCGACTCGACGAGGCCCGTCGCGGTCATGCCGGGCTCCCCTCGCCGGTGCCAGCAGTGGCGGCCGACGCGCGCAGCTCGGCGCCGACCCGGCGCTGCTGCTGCGCCAGCGAGAACCGGCGCACCAGCTCGTACGCGATGACGACCGATAGCACCGTGACGCCCTGCATGATCGTCACGATCTCCTTCGGCACGCCCTCGAGGTCGAGGATCTGGGCGGACTGTTCCAGGAACGACCAGAGCAGCGCGCCGAGCGCGATGCCGATCGGGTTGTTACGACCGAGCAGGGCGATCGCGATGCCGGAGAAGCCGTACCCGGTCGGGAAGTCCTGCGCGTACGCGTGGCTGCTGCCCAGCAGCAGCGGCATCCCGACCAGCCCGGCGATCCCGCCGGAGATGAGCATGGTCCGGATCACCATCTTGCGCACCGAGACACCGCTGGCCACCGCGGCCGTCTCGGACAGGCCGGTGGCCCGCAGGTCGAACCCGAACCGGGTCCGCCCGAGAAGCACCCAGTACGCGATGCCGCAGGCGATCGCGACGATCACGAAACCGTAGATCTCGCCGCCCTTGACCGGGATGCCGGGCAGGTAGGCGTCCGCCGGCATCGGCTTGGTCGTCACCTGCTGGGTGCCGACGATCGTGCCGAGTCGGTGCGGGTCGAGCAGATAGGCGACGATGCCGCCGCCGATTACGTTGAGCATGATCGTGGAGATGACCTCGCTGACCCCGCGGGTCACCTTGAGCACCGCGGCGATGCCGGCCCACAGGGCGCCGACCACGACCGCGACGAGCACGACCACGATGATCAGCAGCGGCCCGGGCAGCAGCAGCCAGCCGCCGACGACCGCGGCGAAGAACGCCGCGATCTGGTACTGGCCGTCGACCCCGATGTTGAACAGGTTCATCCGGAAGCCGACGGCGACGGCCAGGCCGGAGAGGTAGTAGATCGTCGCCTTGTTGATCGTCTGGACGACCGTCTCCGGCTGGGTGCCGTAGTTGAGCATCGCGTTGAACGTGTGCAGCGGCGAGTTGCCGGAGATCACCAGCGCGATGGACGACAGCAGCGCCGCGACGATGAGCGCGAGTACGGGAGCGGCCAGGCCGAGGCCGATCCGCTCCAGGTCGAACCGTTTCACGGCCGTTCCTCCCCCCGTACGTCGGGATCGTTCGCCAGGTCGCCCGTCCCGGTCGTACCGGTGCCGGTCAGGCCGGGCCCCTGGCGCCCGGGCAGCGGCGTGTCGAGGTCGGGATCCGCCCCCGGCCCGGAGTCGGGCGGCACCGCGTCGCCGCCACCGGCGGCGTGCCGGCCGGAGCCCGCACCGTCCGCTGGCGCAACCGTTCCGGCGGCGTGGCGGGGGGCCCCGGCCCGGTCCGGGCCGGCCGGCTCGGCCGTCCCGCCGGCGCCGGTCATCGCCGACCCGAGCTCCTCGGGCGTGACCGTGCGCGGGTCGGCGGTGCCGACCATGCGCCCGCGCAGGATCACCTCGATCGTGTCGGACAGCCCGATCAGCTCGTCGAGATCGGCCGAGATGAGCAGCACGGCCAGGCCGGCCGCCCGTGCGGTCCGCAGGGCGTCCCAGATCTGGGCCTGGGCGCCGACGTCGACGCCGCGGGTCGGGTGCGCGGCCAGCAGCAACACCGGGTCGCCGCTCATCTCCCGGCCGACGATGAGCTTCTGCTGGTTGCCACCGGACAGCGCGGAGGCGGCGACGTCGATGCCCGGCGTCCGCACGTCGTACTCGCGGACGATGCGCTCGGTGTCGGCCCGCGCACCGGCGCGGTCGATCCACGGCCCGGTGACGTTGGGCCGCTGGCTCTGGTGGCCGAGGATCCGGTTCTCCCACAGCGGCGCTTCCAGCAGCAGGCCCTGCCGCTGCCGGTCCTCGGGGATGAACCCGATCCCGGCCTCCCGCCGCCGCCGGGTGTTCAGGTCGGTCAGATCGCGGTCGCCGAGCCGCACGGTGCCGGTGGCCGGCCGCAGCCCGATGATCGCGTCGACCAGCTCCGCCTGGCCGTTGCCCTCGACCCCGGCGACCCCGAGCACCTCGCCGGCGTGGATGGTCAGCGAGACGTCGTCGACTACCGGTCGCCCTTCCTCGGCGCGAACGGTCAGGCCGCGGACGTCGAGCACCACCTCCGGCCGTACGGTCGACTCCCGGGTCTCCGGCGACGGCAGCTCGCCGCCGACCATCAGCTCGGCCAGCCGGCGCGCTGTCACGTCGGCCGGCAGCACGGTGGCGACCGTCGTGCCCCGCCGCACCACGGTGATCTCGTCGGCGACCGCGAGCACCTCGTCGAGCTTGTGCGAGATGAACAGGATCGTGATGCCCTCGGACTTGAGCTCCTGCAGGTTGCCGAACAACTCGTCGACCTCCTGCGGCACCAGCACCGCGGTCGGCTCGTCCAGGATGAGGATCCGGGCGCCGCGGTAGAGCACCTTGAGGATCTCCACCCGCTGCCGGTCGCCGACGCCGAGCTCCTCGAGCAGCCGGTCCGGCTGGACGTCGAGGCCGTACGAGTCGGAGATCTCCATGATGCGGCGCCTGGCGGCGCGGAAGTCGAGCCGGCCGAAGCCGCCCGGCTCGGCGCCGAGCACGACGTTCTCCAGCACGGTGAGGTTGTCCGCGAGCATGAAGTGCTGGTGCACCATGCCGATGCCGGCGGCGATCGCGTCGGCCGGCGAGGAGAAGTTCACCGGCCGGCCGTCGACCTCGATGCTGCCCTCGTCCGGCTTCTGCATGCCGTAGAGGATCTTCATCAGCGTCGACTTGCCGGCGCCGTTCTCCCCGACGATCGCGTGCACCGTGCCGGCCCGCACGGCGATGTCGATGTCGCGGTTGGCGACGACTCCGGGGAACCGCTTGGTGATGCCGCGCAGCTGCACGGCGATGGTGGCCCGGGCCGGGGCGGGTGCGGACGTCACGCGTCTCCCCTCGGACGAGCAGACGTCCGGGGGCGACGCCGCGGCCCTACCGTGGCGTCACCCCCGGACCGGGGTCGAGCGCGACCGTCAGGAGACGGTCGTCGGAACCTTGATCTGGCCGCTGACGATCTGCTGCTTGTAGGCGTCCAGCTTGGACTTGATGTCGTCCACCTGGCCACCCGAGGTCGCGTACCCGACGCCGTCGACCTTGAGGTCGAAGACCTGCTGGCCGGACTTCACGGTGCCGTTCTTGGCGTCGTTCAGGAACTGCGCGACGGCCACGTTCACCCGCTTGACCATCGAGGTCATGATCGTGCTCCGCACAGCCGGGTCGGCGCTGAGGTACTGGTCCGAGTCCACGCCGATGGCCCGCTTCTTGGCCGCCGCCGCCGCGGAGAACACGCCGGAGCCGGAGCCGCCGGCGGCGGCGTAGACGATGTCCGCGCCGCCGTCGTACATGCCCTTGGCGGCCTCCTGACCCGCGGCCGGGTCGTTGAAGCCGGAGCAGTTCTGCTGCGGGGTGGACAGGTACTTCGTGACCACCTTCGTGCCGGCCTTCGCCGTCTGGACGCCGGCCTTGTAGCCGGCCTCGAACTTGGCGATCAGCGGCACGCTGCAGCCACCGATGAAGCCGACCGTGCCGCTGGTGGTCTTCAGCGCGGCGGCCGCGCCGACCAGGAAGGAGCCCTGCTCCTCGGCGAAGGTCAGGTTGGTGACGTTGGGCCCCTTGACGTCGTCCGGGGTCGCGTCGATGATGCCGAACTTCACGTTCGGGTACTTCGGCGCGACCGTCTTGAGCGCCGGCGCGTACGCGAAGCCGACCGCCACGACCGGGTTGAACCCGGTCTTGGCCAGCAGCTCGAGCCGCGTCGCCCGGTCGGTGTCGGTCTCGCCGGAGCGGGCCGAGAGCTCCTTGACGTTCGAGTCCGGCAGGTTGAACTGCTTCTTCGCGGCGTCGAGGCCCAGCGCGGCGGAGTCGTTGAACGACTTGTCCCCACGGCCGCCGATGTCGTACGCCATACCGATCTTGAGATCGCTCGGGGCGGCGGAACCCCCGCTGCCGCTTCCCCCGCTGCTACTCCCGTTGTTGTTACTGCTTCCGCAGGCCGCCAGCGTCATCGCGCCGATCAGCGCGGCCGCCACCAGCCCCATCCCACGCGCTCGGCGCAAGAGGATCTCCCTTCGCGGTTCCGGGTCCGCCGCCCGGTATCGGGCGACACGGTAGACCGCCGGTCTCGGTCTTTCGAAGGTGAGTGAATTCTCGTCACCGCATCGTTGCACGCCTGGAGCAGCCTTGACGTGCTCCTGACGCCGTAGCCTCGGTGCTCGTGAGGTCCACGTGAGTCCAGCCCGGACGGTCGCGGCCGCCGCGGCCCTGCTCTGCACCCTGCTCGCGGTCGACAGCACGGCTCCCGCCTTGGCGTCCGCGCCGGCGCCGGTACGGACTCCGGTGCCGACACCGACGCCCGAGCCGCCGCTGCCCGGCCAGGGAGCGGGCGGGCAGGTGGTCGGCGGGAACGGGATGCGCACGGTCGGGCTGGCTCTGCCGGCGGGCGCGAGGCCGCTGCCGAAGGACATCAGCGCGCGCGGCTGGGTGATCGCGGACCTCGACTCCGGTGACGTCCTCGCCGCCCGCGACCCGCACGGGCGCTTCCCGCCGGCCAGCACGCTGAAGTGGCTGACCGCGCTGACCCTGCTGCCCAAGCTGGACAAGCGCAAGCAGGTGGTCTGCTCGTACCCGGACGTCAACGTCGACGGGACCAAGGTCGGCCTGGTCCAGTACGGGCACTACTCGGTCGACCTGCTCTTCCAGGCCATGCTCATGGCCTCGGCTAACGACGCGGCCAATGCGCTGGCCCGGGTGGCCGGGTCGGTGCCGAGCACGGTCGCGGCGATGAACGCGACCGCCCGGTCGATCCAGGCGTACGACACGCATGTGGCCACGCCGTCCGGCCTGGACGGGCCGCACCAGCTGACCTCCGCGTACGACCTTGCGCTGATCGGGCGCGCGGACCTGGCCCGGGCGGACTTCCGGAAGTACACCGCGCAGAAGATCGGCACGATCCCAGCGCAGGGCACCAAGTACCACGCGTTCCAGTTCGCGAACGACAACAAGCTGCTCTACAACTACCCGGGCGCGTTCGGCGGGAAGAACGGCTTCACCGACGCGGCGCACCATTCCTTCATCGGTGTGGCCAAGCGCGGCAACCGGCGGCTGATCGTCACGATGATGTACGGCGAGCACAAGCCGGACAACATCTCCTTCCAGGCCGGCCGGCTGCTCGACTGGGGCTTCGCGCTCCCCCGGACCGCGGCGCCGGTCGGCACGCTCGTGTCCCCGGGTTCGCCGAGCGCCTCGCCGGCAGCGGCCGCGCCGGCGTCGGATTCGCCGGCCGCCGCGGCGCCGCGCCCGGACGCGGCCGGCAGCGGGAGCCCGACCACGGCGATCGCCCTGCTCGGCGCGGCCGCGCTGGCCGTGCTGCTGGCCGGGCTGGCCGCCCGCATGTTCCGCCGCCGAGCCTGACCCGCCGAGACCTGCCGGGCCGGGAGTCAGAGCCGGCGGCTGGGCGGGCGCGAGGCCCAGGACAGCAGCGCCAGCACGGCGAACGCGGCCGGCGCGACGAGGTTGTCGAGCGAGTCGCGCACGGCCAGGTGCGAGGCCATCGCGCCGACCATGTTGATCAGTACCCCCGCGTACGCCCACTCCTTCAGGCGCGGCAGCCGGGGTGCGGCGATGACCACCGCGGCCAGGACCTTCGCGGTGCCGAGGATCGTCGACAGGTAGCCGGGATAGCCGAGGTCGATGAGCAGCGGATAGAAGGGCGCCATCCGGAGCAGGTCCATCGCGCCGCCGATCGCGGCCTCGCCGACCACGACTGTGGTGACCGCCCAGTAGGCCG
>Ga0207700_10002786_pt1 | contig 10073 bp, 8 predicted proteins | sample LARL82metaG_FD_184348 | JGI IMG/M metagenome (GOLD analysis project Ga0207700, IMG submission 184348) | Corn, switchgrass and miscanthus rhizosphere microbial communities from Kellogg Biological Station, Michigan, USA - LAR L8-2 metaG... | ecosystem: Host-associated > Plants > Roots >...
GCGATGGGTCCTGGTCATCACCCAGTCGAGTCTAGGTAGCAGGAACCGTACTGCGGCCCCCCCAATCGACGTAGCGAGTCACTGACGGGAGAGGTTCGCCGCGCCGCCGCGGTCGTGGATCTCCACATAACCGTCGGGGTGATCGTGCAGTCGGCTCCGCGCAGCCACCACGGGTCCGTTCGGAAAAATCAAGATCTTCACCCGGAACGTACGCGTGGTGACTCCTCAGCTCCCGCCTCGTCAGCGGCGGGCCAGCCGCACGAACACGGACCCGAGGACGACGACGGGTATCAGCCAGCCGAACCGGACGTGGCCGGCGACGCCGCCGAGCACGTTGCCGACGATGATCACCGCGAGGACGCCGAGGATGATCAGGCGTGCCACGGGCAGGTGACTCATGCGGTTCGGGCCGCCAGCGCCGCCGGCGCCGAACACCGGGCCGCCGGCCGCCGGGACGGGCGCGGTGCCCTGCCCGGGCAGGTCGGTGAACAGGGCGGCGAGGTCGTCCCCCGTCCGGGCCTGCAGCGCGCGACCGGACCGCTCCTCGAACTCTTCCTGGGTGAGCCGCCCGGCCTGGAAGTGCCCGCTTAGTTCGGCGATGGCCTGGTCGCGGTCAGCGTCCGACACCCTGATGCTGCCGCTGGGGAAGCCGTTCGTCGTGTCCATGGCTGCTGTCTCCTCGCTAGGTCCGTGCACTGGTACCCACACTAGGGATACGGGCGCGGCGTGCCATCGGCCTGCGAGTTGACTTCATTAAGTCAACCCACGGGTTGACTGGGGCAGGGGAGTGGTCTCGCCGGGGCCCGCTTGCCAGCGGCTGAAGAGTTAGCCATGCCGTCCGGCTATTCGATGACCATGCTCGGGATGGGCACCGGATGGGTCGTGCTCCACGGAGTGCAGCAGGACGTAAAGCATGCGCGCTAGGACTGACTCCGCATGGACAAGGTCCCGGATCCGGACCCTCTCGGTTCGCGCGCCCGGCACACGACGCATGAACAGGCGACGGAGATAGGCGCGACTTCGTTCGGCCAGGATGGTCGTGAGCACGCGGAGCCCGTCACTGAAGGCGTCCAAGTTGCTGACCCCGTAGATCCTGGGATGTTCGAAACTCGGGACCTCAACGACTCGGAGCCCTGCCTCCGCTACCCGCAGGTGGATCAGCGTCTCTATCTCGAAGCCGTCGCCCCACAACCGCCCGTCGCCCCTGGATGAGGGAGGAGAGGTGGTGTCGAGGCCTAGCACTGGAACGTGCTTCCGCCAGAACACGTCGAATCCGTAGCAGAGGTCTGAATAGTGCGTTCCGTAGCAGAGGTTGACCAGCGCGACGAGCAGGCGGTTACCAAGCCCCCGCAGCCGTGTGATATCGCTGCTGCCGCCGCCCGCGGCGAACCTGGTTCCCTTCGCGAAGTCCGCGCCGCTCGTAAGCGCGTCCACGAACTTCGAGATCTCGCCGGGATCCGCGGAGCCGTCCGCGTCGACCATGGCTATGACATCGCCGGTCGCGGCCTCGAACCCGCAGGCAAGCGCGTTCCCTTTTCCTCTGCGATTCTGCTGCACAATCCGGACGTCGGGGCGCAGCCGACTGGCCACCGCCACTGTGTCGTCTACCGAGTGCCCGTCCACAACGATCACCTCATGGAGGTTTTCGGGCATACGCGAGAATACGTAAGGCAGATTTTTCGCTTCATTCCGCGTTGGAAGGACCACGGATACCCGTGGCCAAGACAGATCTGAGTTGGTGGCCCCAGACACCATGGCTCCCTCATGATTTCAGGCGAAATAGGCGGTGACTCTTTACGTGAGCCTCCCGAGACGGAGTCGCCTACTGCTTAGCCACAGTCACCTCCTCCGTCACGTGACTGAACACTAGAGAATAGTAACCCTGGAAGCCATTCTGAAAAGAGAACTTTTGGTAAAATCCGCGATCACTCGCTGCACGAACTAGGTATAATCGGACAACTCTTCTTCGTTTCTCTGCGCTGGCTCTGGGCCGTTTCTCAAGTTGAGCAGACCATTGCAGATGAAATCCCACTAATCAGCCGCTTTGTGGCACGCGTGATCACTCTGGGACTTCTGCGCCAACGTGGGCAGTCCGAGCAAAGCGGACATTCCGTTCCGCGCCGGTAGTGCTGGTGCGCGATATAAGGATGCCCGCATGCGCAGAGACGGGTCCCCCTCGTGAAGTGAGCCATAGCGTAAGAACGCTACCTCGTCCCGGTGTCCCATTCCATGGGATTTTGAATTAGGTGTCCCATCCCATGGAATTTCTTGATTAGGAGGAGCCGAGCGGGCTCCGTCTCGCGACAACCGTGGCGGGGAGTGCGGGCGGAGCGGCTGCAAGATCGGTGGCTTCTGAGGGCGGCTTACTCCACGGCCTGATAGCTGATCATGTTTATGCTGGTCAGGTAGCGGTTTCCTGGACGAGCGGGGTGAGGTACGGCGCCCGCGGCCTGGCTGGTGCCGTTGCCAGGTCACGGCAGTGTTTCCCTTGGGTGCCGGGGAGCTGGGCGGCGGTGGTGCCGTCGTCCCAGATCCCGGACAGCAGCATCGGGGCGCGGCCGCCGCGGGCGGCGCCGCGCACCGCCTTGCCGTCGATCCGCAGGTGGCGACGCATGCCGGGTCCCTTGACACGAGTTCGTGCCAGCCGCCGAACGGGCCCAGGGCTTGTCGTTTTCAGCTGCTCGACCGCCTCAGCGTATGGCTCGGTGCTCGAACCACTTGGAACGGATATTGCGGGCGTCGTACAATGCGAGTTGACGAGTGGTACGAGCATGGCCGGGGGAGGGGGAGGAACCAGCGTTGCCGTTGCCTCCGTCGCTCACCGCCGCAGAGGCTCACCTTCTGCCGATGGAGCGCACGTCCTTAATGACGGCCTCTTCAGAAAAGCAAAATCGGTACCCAGCTACTGAGACGTGAGTGATGGATGCACAACAGCATGCGCAGGTCCCCAAGACAATAGGACAGCTTCCTCTCGACGATGCATTCCCCGGGCGAGCCGCGGAATTCACCCATGAGCTCAACTTCGATGACCGCCTGACCCTCGCGTCAGTCGCGGATCTCGCCGACAGGCTGCCGCGCCGATCAGTGATCGCCGACACCGCAGCGCAGCCCCTTCTGGTTCCTCAGGGAGGTCCGCCCCGGGGTGCCCTGGAACGACCAGGCGACGTCATACGCGATCTGCGCAATGCGAACGCCTGGCTCACTCTGCTCAACGTGGAAGACGATCCCGGCATGGCAGAGCTCATGAACACTCAGCTCGGCCAGCTCGAGTCAGCGATGATCGCCAGGCAGGGCACCAGGAAGGGCAGGATGCACAAACGGGTGGCGTTCGTGTTCGTTTCCTCCCCGAATTCGGTCACGCCGGTCCACTTCGACATCGAGCACAGCCTGTTGATGCAGGTCAGCGGGAAAAAGACGGTCAGCATCGGACGGTGGGAGAGCGACGCGGCCCGGCGGCACGAAATCGACAGGTACTGGGACGGCTCCCACGGACGGATCGAGGCTCTACCTCCGGAGGAGGCCGCGTTCACTTTGACGCCAGGGCGGGCGGTGTACATACCTCCGGGCACGCCGCACTGGGTGCACAACGGCCCCGACATTTCGCTGTCCGTGACCCTCACATACTTCACCGCTGCCACCGTTCGGGAGAACCGCATCGAGGACTTCAACTCGCGTCTCCGGCGGCGGCATATGAAGCCACGGGAGCCGGGGCATTCCGCCACCGTTGACACGGCCAAGGTCTACGCCCTGGGAGCCCTGGCCATCGGCCAGCGTCTTCGGTCCGCCACAGTCGGCGCGAAGCAGCGAGACGGCCACGACTCTGGCTATGGAGGGGGCAACCGGGTGGAGGGGAGTTAGGCAGTCAGGCCTTCCACCGGGCGACGGTGGTCTTCCCGAACCGAGCGCACCGGACCGCTGTCTGCGTGGCCTGGGACGTCGCCGCCCAGGTGAAGCCTCCGAGTCGGCCCACGACCCCCTGGCCCGCTACTAGCCTCAACATCTGCCGGCGGTTCGACGCGAATCGTCTCTTGTAGGGCTCGTCGCCGCGGAGGAAGTCCACTTCGCTGAGGCCCCGGGCGCATGCGTCGTCGATGATGGCGGCGAGCAGGACGGTCGTGGCATCCCTCCAGCGGCGATCGGTGAGCCGGGCGCTTTGGTAGAGGCTCACCCGGCCGGCTACCTCGAATGCCGTCACGGTCGCGACTACCAGGTCGTCGTTCCCGAGTTCGTGGACGGCCACCTCATCGGCGGCGCAGCCCCCAGCGAATCCGGCCGCGAAACGATCGAAGACGGGAAGAAAGCTCGAGCGGTTTCCCCACTGGGACTGATGGAGTTCCCGCAGGATGTCGAGGTGTTGAGGGACGGCCTGGCCACGGATGGTCCGATGTTTCACGCCTTCGGCCGCGAGGCGCTTGGCGGAGACCCGGAGATTCTTGCGGAACTGGGCGGGCAGGCGTGCCCGGTACGCCTCTGGGCTGTCGGGCAAGGGCGTGAAGGGGGCCACGGCCATGGGCTCGAGGCGAACGCGGCCGGGCAGGGCTTCGATCAACCGTGACCCGACCCGGATCCCCTGGAGGTCCAAGAGGAACTCACCAGGACGACATAGCCATTCCCGGAGAAGGCCGACCACCGCCGTCTCGTGGCCGGGGGCGGAGAGCAGGTCGAGATGATCCGGGCACAGCGACCCGTCTGCCATCATCCGGATGCTTGGCATCGGATGGCGCTTCTCAACGGCAAGGCCACCGAGGAGGCGCGCCCCGTCTACGACCAGCAAGAAGTGGCGGCCGGGTCTGCCGGCCCCGGTCAGCCACCACGATCGCAGGAAGGGCGACGGAAGAGGGGAGGCATCCACCAGCTGATCCCACTGCGCAGCCCATTCGCCGAGACGAGAGACGTCGAGCAAGCTGGGCGGGGCCACTATCGGACCTCGGCGGCTACACCCAGTGAGGACAGGTAGACATGCGCAAGCTGGTCCGCGCAGGAGTCCCAGCTTGGCAGCTGGGCGGGATCCACGGACGCGGGAGAGGACATGGCCTTGACAAGCTCTTGGGCGACAGCGGTGGCAGGCGCGGCGCGCGGCACGCCACGGACCCACCTCGCGGCGACGAGCTCGCCGATGCCGGCAGTGTCATAACCCACGACCGGGCACCCGACGCACAGGGCCTCCATCACCGCCACTGGGTGCGCCTCATAGTCCGACAGGGCGGCAACGACGCTCGACTCGGCCAGCGCGGTAGCCATGCCTTGGCGATCGGTCGGCGCTATGTGCCCGATGCTCACCCGATCGGAAACGCCGAGGCGGCGAGCGAGTTCGCGGAGATTAGCTTCATACGGGCCGCTTCCCAAGATCTGCAGGTGGGCTCCGGGGATCTCACTCATAACGTGCGGCAGTGCCTTGATGACCCGGTGATGTCCCTTGTACTGTTCCAGTCGGCCAACGGAAACGATCCGGCCCGGAACGGCGACCGTCCCGGTGCGAGGCGGTGGTAGCGCTCCGCCGTTACGGATCACGACGACCCGGTCGCCTTCAAGGCGGCCATGCCGCGCGAGGGTGACCGCCTCGAATCGACTTACCGCGATAAGTGCCGCTGCGTGTCGCAGCAGCGGGCCTGCCAGCCGCCATTGGGTAGTCCGCATGGCGTTCCGGAGCCGTGACGAGTGCCCGCCGGTATGGAAAGTGATGACGTAAGGAATGCCGACCCGCCGCGCGGAGATCATGGCGAGCAATGGCACGGGCGTGTGGATGCTCTGGCAGTGCACGAGGTCCCATCTGCGCTCTCGGATCACAGTCGCGATCCCGGGAGCGAGGTAATAGTCTCGCCCCCGCGGCCAGGCCGGGACACGCAGGACCGCGATCCCTTCGACGACCTCCTGCCGCGGCAGCCGCCGGGACCGGTCGGTTGTGAGCACGGTGATGTCGAACCTCCCCAGCGCGGCCAGGCGGCGTGAGACCTCATAGACGTGCGTCTCGGTCCCGCCGGTTTCCGGAAGGAAACGCGGGCAGACCATGAGCACGCGAAGCGGCCGTTGCGGAGCCGGGTCTCCTTGATTGCCGATCGCTCGGCCGGAGGTCACGTCGCGTACCATAACCTGTCAGCGTCTCGTCCGTCGGCGTTCCCCCGGCAGTTCGGGGGGGGCTCCAGGATTCCGCGGAGCGACCTGCGCGTAAACGGCTTCGAGGCGCTGCGCGACGGTGGATGCGGTGAACCGCTGGACGCGTTCGCGCGCCCCCGCGGCAAGGCGGGCGCGCAGGTCACCGTCATCCAGCAATCGGGCCATGGCTTCGGCGAGCTTATGCTCATCGCCGGGAGGCACGAGAAGACCGTTTTCCCCATCGATGATCATGTCGACTATCCCGCCAGTCGTGGTCGCGACCACCGGGCGGCCGCTGGCCATCGCCTCTAGCACGGTCGTCGGGCAGGCATCAAGGCAAATCGACGGAAGCACCGCGAACAAGCAACGGCGAAACGCGGTCATAACGTGATCGTGCGGCCAGTCGAGGTGCATCTGGGCACCGTCGGGAAGGTACGCAGGCGTGTCCGGCATGCGGCGGCCGATCAGCAGCAGCGGCGGACGCTCGCGGCCGAGCGACTCGTAGGCCCGCAGCAGTGTCGGCACGCCTTTTTCTCCGGACAGTTCGCCGACGAAAAGGACGAATTCCTCCTCCGGCAGGTCCGGCCGTATCTCTTCGGTCCTGGCCTCAGCCGCATCACCCGCACGGTCCAGGACGACCTCGTCCAGGACGAAGTTCGGTATCACGCTGGTGTGCGGGCCACGCGGGATATGGTTGCCGCTGGCGATGACGTTGCTCACGCAGACCACGTGGTCGATGGCCCGGTTCTTCCATGGGCGCATCAGCGCAGTCGCCGCCGCGGTCAGTGGTCCCAGTGCAGGTCCATAATGGGCGGTTGCGCACGGCAGGCAGCGGGCGATCGAAGGTCCCTCGCATGGCGAGCCCATCCGCATCAGTCTCTTCGTCGCGCAGACATGACTGAAGTCGTGCAGCGTCAGCACCAGTCCGAAGCGCGGTCCGGCCCGGGAGGAGCGGCGCAGCGTGACAGCGCTGTTGACGATCCAGTTGTGCGCATGGACAACCTGCGGCCGCTCCTGCCGGGTGATGCGGGCCAACTCGCGGACAGCCAGCGGATCCGGCATCGGTGGGTGATGGGTGCGGCTGGTCGAATAGACACCCGGCAGGCGCATCGAGGCCATGGCGAACCTGTGCACCCGGACCCCCGATGCGAGGGTTTCCTGATCCGGGACGCCGGCCATGCGCTGGGTCGCTACGGCCACCTCGTGTCCCCGCTCGGCGAGGGTGTTCGCGAGGTTGAAAACGTGACGCTCCTCGCCACCAATGTCCGGTGGGAAAAATTGGGCCAGCAAAAGGATGCGCATCAGACCAGCCCTGCTGCAGCGGAGGTTACAACAGATCGCCAGTCTAGCAAGCTCCTGCGTCATCACCTGAGTCGGCCAGGCTACGATGGCGTGCAAGCGGTGCTTGCCTTGACGTGTGGAACCTGGAAGCTTCTAAGCAGACCGTGACGGGAGGGGAGATGCACGACTGGCTCGTGACTCCCACTGCGCTTGCGGTCGCAGTCGTCTAGGCGTCGGGTGGCGGGCTCACGATGAAGGCGACGGTCATAAGCCACCGTCTTCGGACTCGGCGCACACGGGTCAAACGGCTCGTCCTGGCTGGCTCGATCCTGGCTCTGCTTATCGTGGTCCTGATCGTCGTGGGGAATGTGATCCTCGGGGACACGACCGAGATGGCACCCCCGGCTGGCTACTCAGCAGACCAGCTCATCTTTGATGATCAGTTCTCCGGCACGTCGCTGAATTCTGCCCACTGGAACACCGCCATGAGCGGTCAGGGTGACGGCACCTGGAACTCCACTGGCCTCCCCGCGGATGACTCAGCAGCCGGGTCCCAGTCTCATCAGACCTTCTTTTCCCCCTCTCAGGTGACCGTGAACAACGGGCTGAGCCTGACCATGGTGCCCGACACCAGGTACTCATCGCTGGGCTACGGGACCCGATCGGGGGTCGTGACCACGTATGACAAGTTCACGCTGCGGAGCGGTTACGTTCAGATCAAGGCCAAGATGTCTGACGCGTCCAACGGCGGCTGGCCCGCCATCTGGTTCATTGACCCGAGCGGCGGAGGCGGTAGTCAAGAGATCGATCTGCACGAGGGTGGATTCACGGCTAAGAGTGTCGGGCTGCCGAGTAGCACTCCGGAGAACAACATTTTCGTGTCGACGTACCACACGCCGTCCGACGGTCAATCGGACTTCACTTACGTGACAAGCAAGCCCATGAATGCCGGGTTCAATATCTATGGGATGGAGTACATCCCTGGCCGGTCGATCAAGACGTACTTCAATGGCAGGCTGGTCGGTTCGTGGACTCAGGACATCAGCACCACTCCCTATGAGATCGTCATCTGGAACACCCAGGCAGCGGGCAACACCTCGGGTTATCACACGACAGGTGCGTCTCCGGATCCGTCGGAATTGAGCGTGGCCGCAGTCCGGGTGTATGCCTTGTCGAAGTAACCCGCGGCATCTCAACCTCCGACGCTACGAATAGTCCTCCCGCCAGCCACGAGCAGGACACGTGAGGGGGGCTGAAGCACGTCATATGGAAGGATGACGTTCTGCGTCGCGCTATTCGGTGAGAGGGGCGCTGACCAGAGGACTCGTCCTCTCGTGACTACCTCGAGGTGTGCCGATATCGGAGCTGACGTGCCGAGATCCACGCTAGCCACCGGCCGTTGTACCTGCCCGTGCCCCATCGCGATGGAAAGCTCAGGAGGAGGCACCCATTCCTTTTCCGCCGCTGCCACGGCGACTGCGGCTCCAGCCGCAAAGAGTGCCAGGCCAACGCACCCCAGCACGAACTGGGAACGGGCACGATGAGCGCGGCCCGGTGGTGGACGCGACGAGTCCAGGGCCGGACCGCTGCCGGACACCTCGGTTCCGGCGACAGCGGATTCGAGCCGCTGGTTCATTCGCTGTGACCATTCGCCGACCAACGTTAGCTGGTTTTCCAGCCAGCCGTCTTGCCCATCCGACTCGGCCGTCGATTCCGACGGCACTGGCGGCGATTCCTTGCGGCGGTGGACGTTATGCCAGGGATGCCTTTCCCACCTTGCAGGCCACAGGCCCAGCGCCAACAAGGCAAGGAGGGAGTAGATGGCTACGGGGCCTGGTGGCAGATGGATAAGCAGAATTGCGAAGACCCCGAAGAGTCCGACTGCCATCGCCCCGACTATCCAGCAGACCACCATGTGCTCGTCGACCGGATTGAGTTTCATTCGGCGGCGCAGCCGCAACAGCCACACGATGGCAACCAGGATGGCGAGGACCAACACCCCCACGTCAGTTCCTGTTGTCCTGACGCTGGAGACAGAGTGTGTCGGCAGCGCGAGAGGGCGCTCACCCAAGAATATGGAAAGATCGTAAACCTGGATCACACCGTTGTCATAGAGGCGGTAAACCCCTGGGATCGAGTTGAACTTCTCGAGCTCTGCCGCTGTCAGGCGGGTTGGATGTCCGGTTTCGCCGGGTGCGATGTATGCGCCGAACAGCGGCAATCCCTCGGTGAGACGAGTGTCGACCACGATGTAGCGGATGTCGTCCTCGCGGATGAGGGAGAGGTCGGACGGGGTGAGCTGCGGGTCGAAGAACAGCGGGGCCGGGTTTTCCGACCCATTGAGAGGACTGACCGGCTCGACCTGGCTGAAGTCGTTGAGCAGCCCGGCGTTATCGCGGTCCACCGCGACGTAGGAGCCTGCTGGGAGATGGGTACTGACCCATTGCGCCATCGCGAGTGACGGCGAACCCAGCGAACGTTCATGTGCGCCGACGATGTAGGGACCATTCACAAGAATGACCAATGGCCCCCCTCCGTAGATCGTGCTCCCCAGGAAGCAGATGACGGCGACGCCAATCGCGGCCATCCGTTCGATGACCCGGCGTTGCATCGCGAGCCGTCCGCCCAGCCATCCCCCGACGACCACTGCCACACCGAAGAATATGAAGGTGGTTGAGCGGGCGCCGACTTCCTTGGCG
>Ga0207700_10002788_pt1 | contig 10066 bp, 14 predicted proteins | sample LARL82metaG_FD_184348 | JGI IMG/M metagenome (GOLD analysis project Ga0207700, IMG submission 184348) | Corn, switchgrass and miscanthus rhizosphere microbial communities from Kellogg Biological Station, Michigan, USA - LAR L8-2 metaG... | ecosystem: Host-associated > Plants > Roots >...
ACCTATCATCGAGGTTAACTCGCGCTGACGATGCGGCAGCTTGGTGCTGAGCCTCTGGCAACGGATTTCCACGTATTTCTGGTGGAACATCTCCGCGATTGACTTGCCTTCAGGCAGCCTTCTCCACGGGAAGACCTGCTTCCATCCACCCCTGCTTGCCTTCGGGATAGTGCGCCACGTTCTTGTAGCCCATCGCCGCCAATTCACGGGCAGCGTATTCGCTGGCGTGTCAATGCGTGTTCGTACAGTAGGTGACGATCTCAGCATCTTTGTTGGGCAACAACTGTGGGGCAAGTTCTTTAATCTGTTCAGGTGGTATGTTCAACGCTCCGGGGAGATGGGCTTCTCGATAGCGTTCAGGCGCGAGGGTTTCGACTACCGTGATTTGTTTCTGGTCAAGTTTGGATTTCAGGTCTTTGGTGGAAATGGTGCTTTCCATGTTCAGTCTCCTCGGCGGTCTTGGGATTGGATGCAAAGTTGCAGATTCGTGGTTGCGGGCGGTTGGGACTGGGAGGTATCAAATCCTTGTGGAAGTTTAACGGTCAAATTCCCCAAGCTGAAGTGTCGGGGACTCGGCTCGGCAACAAACGCCGTACTGCTGCCAAAGCCGAAACCAAGGGCTATTCGCCAGCTTGTCATCGTGTCTTCGATTGGCAGCAGAGATGTCGCTTGCGCTGAGTGGCCTAATATCCGGCGCTTCGAACATTTCCTGTAGCTGCTCGATGTCGTCAATTATGCGTTCAACGTCCATGCGTCACAATATCCAACATAAGCACGGCAAGGGTCAAACGGAAGCGGTGACTAGCCTGAAATCCCTCGGTTTGTGACCAGATAAACCGCAAACCCTGACCGCTCTTCCACTCCGACGCTAGAATGTGGATTGATGTTTAAAGTCGCTAGCTGGAATTTGAATTCTGTGCGCTCTCGGCTGACCCATGTCACGGCATGGCTGAAAGTGCGCGAACCGGATGTGTTGTTGCTGCAAGAATTGAAGGGAACGGAATTCCCGTCCCAAGCCTTCAAGTCGCTCGGCTATGAAAGTGTAGCGGTGACGCAGAAAGCCTATAACGGGGTTGCGATTCTGTCGCGACATCCGATGAAAACGATTGCTAAGGCTCTCCTCGGAGACGACTCCGACAGTCATGCGCGGTTCTTGGAGGTAATCATCAGGGACATCCGCATCGTCAATATCTATGCCCCCAATGGCAATCCGATAGGGAGTGACAAGTTTTGGTACAAGCTAGCTTGGATGGATCGGCTGACTCAGCAAATGATTAAATGGAAACAGGACGATGTGCCCACGCTAATAGGCGGCGACTTCAACGTGATTCCTGAGGACATCGATTGCCACAAGCCGTCATCGTGGGAGCACGATGCTTTGTTTCAGCCGGAGCCGCGAGCCCGCTATCGTGCAATGTTGGGTATTGGCTATACGGATGCGTTCCGGTCGTTGCATGTGGGCGAAATAGGACATTTCACATTTTGGGATTACTTTCGACAGGCGTTCCAAAACAATCGAGGTATACGAATCGATCACTTTTTGTTATCCCCAACGCTGGCAGATCGACTGGAAAGCTGCGAAATCGATAAGGGACCTCGCGGGCAGGAAAAGCCCTCTGACCACACCCCCATAATCGTCACGCTGTCTGATCCGCCATAATCTCCAAAGCCTCAGTGATGACGTTTTTTGTAGGACTAACCACGGGAGGGCAGGAAAATGGAATACCTGATCGGTGTGATCCTAACCTTGGCTGTGGCTGCTTTTGCTTTCATCGTTGGGTTTGACCGCGAGCGTGCATTTTATTCAACGGTACTAAGCGTGATCGCATCCTACTATGCCTTGTTCGCTGTGATGGGAGGTTCTACGCGCACGCTAATCATTGAAAGCGTCGTTGCAGGCGTTTTCGTGTTGTTTGCCGTTCTCGGCTTCAAGGGGAACTATTGGCTAGTGGTAGCTGCTCTTATTGGTCACGGCGTCTTTGACTTCGTCCGTCACTTCTTCATCGACAACCCCGGTGTTCCGCAATGGTGGCCCGGTTTTTGCTTGGCATCTGATGTAGTTTTTGGTGCATGGGTAGCTGTGCTTCTGATTAGGCAGCGACAAGTAGTACATGGATCAACGGCGTGATGAGCCTTGTCTAAGCAACGTGCGCTCGATGAACACCGAATGCGATCAGCCGTGCTGGGATGTCCCTGACGAAGGGTATCCTAAGCGCAAGACGAAGCAGCGTAGGGATTCTCAACCCATTCGGAGAGCTAAACACGTTGGCGATGATGCGCTTTTGAACGGCAGACTGCGCGGCTTGGATGATTCTCGTCGGCAACTCTCTGTCAGACTGCACTTTCGCTAGTTCGCTCACTTCCACATGACCAGCTTTCAACGGCGATGCCAGCATGTTCGAAGCGACGGTCGCATCTTGAATCGCATAGTTGATTCCCACTCCACCCACTGGAGACATGACGTGCGCGGCATCGCCGATCAGCAGCAACCCCGGCTTGTACCAGCGCGGACAGCGGCTCGACTCAACCGATAAAAGCGAAAGCTGATGCCAGTCGGTCAACGCAATAACGTGCTTCGCAAAGCCTGGCTCGATAGCGACGATGGAATTGCGCAGAGCTTCCAACCCTGCTGCTCGGACATCTTGGTAAGTGCCCTTCGGAAACACGTAGCCTACTTGCCAATAATCGAAGCGGTCGAACACTGCGAGCATGCGACCATTGGCAAATCCGCCTCTCACGCGTCCTGCATCATCCTGCGGGTCTTCTGGCAAGTGCGGCAGCCGAAACCAAAGGATGTCCATCGGCGGCGATGTCTTGATCGGCTCGAACCCGGCGAGATGCCGGACTTTCGAGAATCGTCCATCTGCGCCGACCGTCAGCGTTGCACGTACCTCATGCAATCCATCAATGCTTCGGTAGCGCACACCCCGAATCGAGCCGTTCTCCTCAATAAGTGACTCCACATTAGCGGTCGTCCTCAAGCGAAACTCTGGATACTTGCTCGCTTCGCTCGCAATGAATTCCAGAAACTTGGTTTGCGGGATGAGCATGATATACGGGAACTTGGTCTTCAGCCTTCGAAGGTCAAACGGGTTGAAGTTCGTGTTTGCGGCTCTCAAGGTGGGGCCGAATACCTTCACGTGCCGCAGCTTGTGGAGCGGTTCTGCTAGACCTATCTGGTCGAGGATTTCCAGAATAGCGGGGTGGATCGTGTCGCCGCGAAAGTCGCGATCGAAATCCTTGTGCATCTCAAGCACCGTAACCCGAACGCCTTTTCGTGCCAGAAGCAGGGCGAGCATCATGCCGCCCGGTCCGCCGCCAACGATGCAACAGGTGGTTTGTTGCGAATCGAGGATGTGTTCGGTAGTTTCCGATTGCGGTGCCGGGATCACTTCTGTAGCCATAATGACCTCTGAACGCAAGCAGCAGAGACCGCCAATATACACCGTCCCCGATGCATCGCGATTGGCTCAGGGTTAGAATCTCTTTATCCGAATGCTGCCGAATCGTTGGAAGTCGCTCTCCAGAATAGAAGCTGATCGCCAGTATTTGGCGCTGCTGTCTCACCTGCCACTCAGCAGTATCGCAACATACCCCTATTCATAAGGCTCTCAAGGGAGACTCGGCGGCAACTGGAAACGACGCAAGGACTGATTGAGTACTCACTGCAAGCTCAGATAGTTGCTCGTAAGTTTTGGACGCTTTCTGCATGGGAGAATGAACCTGCGCTGATGAGATTCGTGCATCGTCCCCCCGCACTCTGAGATCATGGATGCCCTCGCACCGCACATGGGAAGAACCGCATTTATCCGCTGGACTGTGGGTTCCGCGCAACTGCCTTTGAATTGGCGAGATGCTATGAAGCGGTTTTACGATCAGCGACTCTGAATTGCATGGTCGTCATGCTGCTATTGACGCAAGCGATGACCCATCGGGCACGAGCACGATCTTGCCTATGACGCCTCCTTCGCCGAGCAACGCTTGCGCCTGTCCTGCTTCGGAAAGAGGAAATCGCTGCGCGACTATCGGCTTTATCTTCTGCTGTTGGAGAAGCTCAAAAAGCGTTGTCAAATCTTCTCGAAACAAGCTCGGCTTTAGCCGCTTTAGCGTCTGAATGCTGTAGGGGAGTACGCGCTTGCGACCGGGGAGAAGCAAGCTGCCAACAATGTACAAACCGAAGACGGCGATTGCACGAAAACGATGACGACCACCTGATTTTCCTGACGCCAATCGTCCACTGCGTAGTGAACCAGTAAGACCATACGCCACTACCTTTCCACCACGACGGAGAGCCTTGCGGGAACGCCAGATGTGAGTGCCGCCCATGCTGTCAAAGACGACGTCTACGCCCTCGCCCGTCAGGCGCTGAATTTCTTTTACGAAGTCCTGATTCTGATAATCAATCGGGATGCCGCCGAGGTAGGAAACCGCGGATGCCCCTCGTGATGAACAGGTACCGTACATCTCCAGCCCACGAAGCCGCCCAAGCTGCAATAGTGCCGTGCCGACCCCGCCAGACGCACCGTGAATTAAAACACGCTGACCCGGTCTGACCTTAGCGGAACGATGCAGCATTTGGAATGCAGTGATGTAGTTCAATATGAGGCTGACAGCGTCGGCGGCATCCAGCCCGGATGGCACGGGAACCAGTTCTTGTTGCGGCAGGCAGACGAAGTCCGCGTAAGCGCCGTGTATCGGCATCGCTGCAACCATCTGACCGAGTTCGATTCCAGAGACACCCTCGCCAAGTCGATCCACTACACCAATCAAGTCCCAACCGGGCGTGAAGGGCACCGAGGGCGTTTCGGGATGAATGCCCTCGCGTGCCATCACATCGGGTAAGGCGACGCCTGCCGCCAGCACTCTCAACCGCACTTCACCACGCTTCGGCTCGGGACACTCCTCTTCAACGACCTGCAATGCCTCAGGTCCGCCGTAGTGGGTGACAATGATTCGCGTGTGTCGCACGAGATGCCGATCCCCAAATGGGTTCGAATTATGTGCGAACCGCGTATTCTTGTCTGTGATCCCAATCACATGAGTGATCAGAGATGGCGAAAACAAGTCAGTGCAATTCTGAACAGCAGACTGAAACCCAGTGCTTCTCCTGTGCCCGCTGGTCGCCGCATTCCGATTGATACGCAAGCTGATCCGGCGCTCAACGAAGCAATTGCAGAAGTTCGTTCACGTTATCGCTCACTGTATGGCGGGCGGTGTCGATCACAATGTGTTTGCGTTGCCACGGTTCATATTCCCTTGAAATGACCTCGTCCCAACTGGGCAGTTTCAGACCGGGAATGTCAGAGACTCTGTTCTCGACTCTTTGCTGATGCTGCTGGGGATCGGAGCATACAATCTCGACCTCCACGGTTCTTGCCTGTGCACGATCCGCTACACCGATCCAAGCATCACGGGTTGTCTGAATAGGATTAACGCAATCTGCGACAACGGTTCTGCCCATGCGCAGGTTGTCCTCAGCGATGACGTATGCGACACGATAGCCCGCGTCGTCAATCGTCCCGTGCCCCGGAGGCGCGGATTGCCTGCTCAATTGAGTCGATTCGCACGTATACCGCATTCACTTCGCGGGCAACTTCCCGTGCGATTACGGTCTTGCCTGTCCCCGGAAGACCGCCAAAGGCGATTAGTGTCGTCATAAGAGTAATGCTATCGAGCTTTTGCCGAATGAAGTTTGCTTTCTTTAGCAGCATCCTTCCTTAGCTCATATACCATCCACCGTTGACTGAAACCGTCTGCCCCGTCATGTAGTCATTCATCGCCAGCATCACCGCCACGGATGCCACATCATCCACCGAACCAAAATGCCCCATGGGAATCAGGTTAGGACTTGCGTTCGGGTTACTGGTCACCATGTCGGTCTCAATCAGCGCGGGAGCGATGGCGTTGACGGTGATTCCGTCCCGAATGAGCGATGAAGCACAAGAGTGCGTTAGCCCTATAATTCCCGCCTTGGAGGCGGCATAGTGCGCTCCCACCGCCCCGCCCGTCTGTGCCGCGACAGAAGACAGGTTGATGATGCGCCCCCACTTTCTTTCCCGCATACCGCCAACTACCGCCTGCGTCACCAAGAAGACAGACTTCAGATTGACGGTGAGGACTTCGTCCCATTCGACTTCCGTAATTTCCTCTAACTTGCGCGGGTGAGCGATAGCCGCATTGTTGACGAGGATGTCGATGCCCCCAAGATGTGCCTGAACATCCGCGACCATCCGCCTCACGTCCGCAGAGACGGACACGTCGGCCTGAACCGCAATTGCCTTGCGTCCCATCCCAGTGATTTCGCTACAGACCGTATTGGCAGCATCGGCTCGTTCACGGTAGTTCACAGCGACATCGGCACCAGCCTTAGCGAGTGCGATGGCGACTGCGGCTCCGATTCCACGTCGGCTCTCGCCAACGGGCTACGAGGACTATCATTGGATATGAGCAGAATACATCCGGAAAGCCCCGACTCAGACCCTTGTGATCGGTCGGCAGCCGCCGAGTTCGTCCTTCGACAAGAGCCAGATGAGGAGGACGAAGAGGAAGAGGAAGAGGAAGGCGACAGCAAAGAAGATAACGATGATGAAGACACAGACGACGGCTACTCCGAGTGAGCGTCCCTTTATTCGTGTCATTAGGTAAAGAATGGAACGAGAAGAATTCGTCAACGTTGCAGAAGAAACCTTGGATTCGCTGCCGGAAGAGTTCCGCAGCCGCATAAAGAACGTTGCGATCCTCGTTGAAGATTTTCCTGCGAACCAGCGACCACCCAAGCTGGGGCAGCGCAGGCAACTGCTTCTAGGCATCTTTCACGGCGTGCCTGCGACCCAGAGGAGCGTTTTCAACCTCTCCACGGGACCGGATCACATCGTGCTTTACCAGAAGAATATTGAGGCGGTCTGCTCCAATGAGGCTGAGGTCCGACATCAAGTCCGCCAAACTCTCATACATGAACTGGGACACTATTTTGGGATGACCGAGGAGCAACTGAAGGATGTGTAGCGGCAATGGCATCGGACATTGGATCACGCACTCCCGATCATGCCCCCCGATTCGTCCGCTGCCAGTCGATTCGCCAACGTCCGCCTGCCATCGGAACCCAGAACAACTTTTTCAGTGCTGTGGACCGCGCATAGTGGTAGAGCACGGCGGCTCTCTCGTAGAACCCGCGAGGGTGCCACGAATCAACAAAGCCGAACTTCTTGAAGTCGAGATGATGGCAGAACTCGTGGCAGAGGGTGCTCAGAAACGTGCCGAACGACGTGACTTCTTTCCGCACTGCCGTTCGCATCCATACGCGGATGACTGAGGTTTCCGGATCGTAGTCACCGAAAAGCTCGAATGTTCCGCGTTCGCGGGTGCGTAGAGGTCTCGCGGCTAATACGCGGATGCCGCACGTCCGGACTTCATAGAAATCTGAGGCGGTCGCCAGAAAGTCGGTGCAGGTGTTCCGAACGTCCGACCCTTCCCACCTTTCATCGCTGACTCAATGGACTTTGTGATCGTAGGCAAACGCTCATTTTTTGGCAGGTCGAGAGTCTTCATCTGGTCACTTTCGAGGAATTGTGCCCGGTTTGCCTTTCGCGGTGGAGTGTCGGTCAGCATGGCACGCTTAGGTGGTTGGAAGTTCAGAAAATAATCTGGTCTGCGGGTTTTACCGTGATTAGGTGATCCCCAGCGCCAAAATCATCAAGCACAAAGTTGTGATGCGCGATGATGTTCGCTGCGGTCAGCACTCCGTTGTCTCGCGTAAGGTGGGCATCGCCTGCGAGCGTAACGTCATAGCCGAGACTCGTCGCACGTCGGCAAGTGGTGTCCACACAATACTCGGTCATTCCTCCAGCAACGATGAGGTTGGTAATGCCTCTTTTTCCAAGTTCGCCTTGAAGTGCTGTCTCGAAGAAAGAGTCTGATTCTCGCTTTCTGACGATGGGCTCCCCACCGACAGGGTTGAGGGAGGGGTGAATTCCCCAGCCCTTTGTGTGGGTCTCCAGTGGATGCCCCTTCGGGCCGTCATGCTGAATGAAAATCACTGCAATTCCCGAAGCGCGTGCCTTCGTGAGAAGTGTTTTGATCTTGGACAGAACACTGCTCTGGACTTCTGGAGGCACTAGCTCCACCAGCCCGACCTGCACATCTATGACCAACAAAGCTGACGAACGATCTTCCATTCGCCAATATTGTAGATCGTATCGTTCGCAGCCTTGAAATCTGTGGAGTCCCAGCAACGAGGAGCTTCACACGTTCAATTTCCAATATCCTCTCAGGGGAGCCTTTTGGACTTTCTGCTCATTTAGCAGCAGGTTCAGCGCGGTAATCACCGTGTCGGGTCGCTTTCGAAGCTGCTCCGCTAAGTCTCGCTCGCTGACGATCACGTCCCCGGTCGGGTACCGTTGGTGGGTAGTGTGGGCATAGGACGAAATTCTCTCAGCCAACGACCGCAATTCTTTCTTCTGTTTCCGCTCGATTCGCTTGGCTCGAATCACATCTGTTTCCAAAACCCGAATGCATATTGCAGCGATCCCAAGAGCACAAACGATCAATGCGACCCACCAGTGGAGCGGTACCGAGGAATAGACACTTGTGAGGAAATTCATGGAATTGATTGGCAGAATGCAATCGGATGCGGAAAGAATACCGTGCAAGCTAATTGCCGCGAAGATTACGAAGGTCTTAAAGGACGACCGTTCTCAGAGTCGAACCCAAAAGAGTCGCCGCAGCGAGTCAAGACACGCGCAGACTCTTAAGCGAGGCGCGAGCCGTTCCACGACTGATGTCCGGCACGATGACCAGTTCGAGAACGGTGACATTCGAGAGTTGAACCTGATATTCCTCGGTCTCGCGTGAGGTGTTAGGTGGGCTGAAATTCCACTGCTGGCGCACAATTTCTCGAAACGAGTGTCCGCCATCCGCAGACCACCGCAAGACAAACTCTTGGGTACGCGGTCTCGCGATTTCTTCGAAAACGAGCGAGATGCGTCTGAGCTTTTGCGGTTGATCGAAGAGCAGCCGGATCGTTTGAGTTCCCGGACTCGCTGCACGCCAACCCTGCGCTTCTCCTGATACCAGCGCAGATTCGATCTCGTAATTTTTCTCCTCGGATGTGACCTCGACGGAGGCTGCAAGATCGAGGTCTAGCCAGTCTTCGCCGGGAGATTGAACACCCTGTGGAGTCGGAGTTAAAAGCCGCTTGCGCATACCCGGATAGTCTACCTCCGGCGTTGGCTCGATCGCTTAAACAGATCGCAACTCAGAACGATGACCTTGCAAAACGAAGCGAAGTCAACGCGGAAAGTAGCTTTAGAACCTTCGATTTCCATCTACTCGGAAAGGGTTCCGTACTTGTGAATCCAATCCTCTCAAACCCGCCATACGCCAGCCATTTGCAGCTTGGATATTAGTAAAAACGGAGTACAATAATGCCACTTTTATACCGCCGCTCCGTTAGCGGCTGGCTTCCTTTCTTATCCTTGAACGTGTGTGGACTGGGAGTGGGGCCGCTGTGGGTGATTCGGATTCCAAGTCTCAACTCGAAAAGCGATGGCAGCAGGTGTTCGAGCCTGCGCTGTCCAGCGCCGGCCAGAATGCTCTACGGTATGCTCTCGCTGTTCTCGCCGCCATAGCCGCACTGCTGCTTCGCAAAGCATTGGCTCCTCTTCTCGGAGTTCACAACCCATACCACGTCGCATGGCTGGCAATTGTTTTTTCGGCTGGGTATTGCGGCTTCTGGCAATCCCTGCTGGCGGTAGGAGTCGAAACGATTGGTGTGTGGTATTGGCTTCTTCCACCTACTCCAAGCTGGCGAATCGCAGATCGCAGCGACATCTACGGTTTGTTAGGTTTTGCTTTGTTCGGCAGCTTGTTGAGCATCTTGGGAGAAACGTACCGCAGAACCCTCGTCCATAATGTGGAGGCTGAGCAGCGGGCGCACCGTGCTAGAAAGCTGTTCGAAACCTTCATGGATAACAGCCCGGCGACAGCCTATTTGAAAGACGAAGACGGGAGGTACGTATGGACGAATCTCACGAATAAGACTCGTTTCACCCCGAATTTCGTTGGGAAG
>Ga0207700_10002789_pt1 | contig 10064 bp, 10 predicted proteins | sample LARL82metaG_FD_184348 | JGI IMG/M metagenome (GOLD analysis project Ga0207700, IMG submission 184348) | Corn, switchgrass and miscanthus rhizosphere microbial communities from Kellogg Biological Station, Michigan, USA - LAR L8-2 metaG... | ecosystem: Host-associated > Plants > Roots >...
GAATGGAGTATCGTCACCGATTGCTGGTCCAGTGATCTCAGCCTTGCGCCAACTGCCGACCTCGAGACTGCAAAGCCGGGGCCTTCTGCGCTCAAGCCGCCGCCCGGCCGCAAGTCCCCTTAATCACCGTCACGTCCACTGGATTCCCAGCTTTCGCAGATCCGCGCGCAGTTGCTTGACATCGTCCATTTCAATGGTATGCATGCCCAACCGTTTGGCCACTTCCAGGTTCAAGGCCCGATCATCGATGAAGCAGCATTCTTCGGCGGCCTGTTGCGTCACATCCAGCGCCAATCGGTAGATTGCTTCTTCCGGTTTTCGTAACCCCACGAAACAGGAACTGACGAATACGTCGAAAATTGCCCGCATGCCAAACCGCTCGATCCTGTACTGGTTCAGTTCGCGCGATTCATTGTTGATGGTTCCCATCAGGTACTTGCCGGAACCTGTCAACTGCCTGGCGAATGCCAGCGCTTCTTCGTTGGGTTCTGAAAGGCTAAAAATAAACTGCTTGAATTCATCGCGTGAAAACGAACGCGGCTTGTAGAACACAACCCGATCCAGATATTCGTCGATTGTAATTTTCCCCCGCTCGAAGGAGGACACAGACAGTTCGTGGCGCTCGGCGAACTCTGTCTGATCCACGTGGAAGTGTTGCAGCGCTGCCTCGCGCTGCGTGTGATCCCACGCATTCGTGAGCAGCACTCCGCCAACATCCCAGAACAGCGCCTTGATCTCCGGCAAACATTCCTCCTGATTGGCTTTCAGGTATGGGGTTTAGGTCTCACTTCTGGAGTCTGAGGCAAGCTATAGTTTCGCAAGACCCGAGACCTGACACCTGCTCTAACGCCGGTACACCGTCGTGTCCGCGTGATAATTCCGCCAATCGAACCAGTAGTCTTTAATCCCCGCCAGCTCTGGCATGCACTTTCCCGTCTCCGGCCCCGATACCGCGCACCCCTTGAAATTCCATTCGCCACCCTCGGCGTCCACCAGCGCAAAATCTTCACTGCCGCTCTTTCGGAAAAGCTCGATGTCCTTGTCCTCGATTCGGCTCAAGAACGTCCGCACCGATTTTCCATCCGGCCCAGCCACCAACACCACCGGTCTGCCGCCCAAACGGTCTTCGATCGGACTCTGTTTCAGAATCGTATCCAGCGGATAAGCTCGCGCTTCTCCCGCCGACACCAGCCCAATGACCACATCCCGCGACTTCAATGCGGTCCCGGGAAAGCTGACGGGCACCGGCAATTTCGCAACCTCCTCTTCCCACTTGCTGTCATACTTCTTCTGGTCGCGCCCTACCGCCGCCAGCACTTGCCCATCGTGTGATTCCTTTTTCCACAATCCGAAGCTCAGTTCGTCAAACGGAGCCAACTCCAGGCTCGCTCCCTTCATCGGTCCGTAAATTGCTTTTCCGGAAATTTGCTGCCACCACGTCCCCGTTTCTCGATCGCGCATCAGGAAATTCTGGTTGTTGATGCCGGCTAAATAGAAATGCAACACTCGCCCGCCCACCGTACTTTTCCACACCAGACCGGTGTGACAGAGCGTTCAATAGGTGACCGTAACCGGCAATCCTCCCACCACGTCATTCACAATGTGGTGATAGGCCATCTCGCGGATCGGATACGCGCGCGCATCCCGTCCGACGCTGACTGCCAGAATCATTTCGCCGGCATCAAGCTTCGCCTGCGTGACCGCTTCAAATCCCGGCTGCGCCACGGGATGAAACATCCACTCGAAGTAGTTCATCCGCGCCATCACCGTCGAACCCGCCATGAGTAGAACGCCTGCGGCCAGCCATAGTCTCTGCCATCGCCGCACGCGTTTCCATTGCCACACCGCCAGCGCGACCGTGCCACACAAAGCGATCACCGTCCAGAAAGCTGCATACTCGCGCGTTAGCAGCGCTAGTCCCAATGCCCTGGCAGATTGATAGCGAAACGGGCGGATAATAAACGCGGGAATGAAAAACAAACTGCTGCCGGCGATCACGAGCATGCCGAACAATATCCACGCGAAACCGCTGCTTTTCAGCTCTCTCATTGTCGATTCGATGTGCCTTTCGGTCGGATCCCGCTTGCTATTTTACCTGTGCGCGCGCGATTTCCGCCGAAAAGCAAAGCCCCGATCCTGCATCGCAAGATCGGAGCCCCGGTTTGGTGAGTTGGGTTGGCGTTATTGTGGTTGGAAATTCTGCCGATAGCTCAGGTTGACCACGTCCTGGAACATCGGCGTGCCCGGAGGCAGGTTCGCCGGTGTCAGGAATAATTGGTCAAACTGATATGCACGCGTTGGCGGACTGTATACCGTGGTGCAGCACTTGAAGATTCCCGTGTGATACTGGGAATAGTAAAGGCTGACCAGCGATCCTTCGTAGTTCAGCGTGGCGCCGCTCCAGTCCTCGATGTAGCGCAGGAAGTTGTGCATCCCGCCATCGGTACCCATATCCTGCCCGCCCCATGAGGGCTGCGGAAATGCGAGTGTCTTGCCTGCGGCCACCGCCATCCGGTACCAGGTTGTCGCTCCATTGCGGTTCGTGAGCGCATTGGGATTCTGCATGTCGTTCAGATCGCTCCATGCGGTCGACAGCAGCGTTACCGAATCCGCGATGATTGCGGCCGCAGCGTGCGGATCGGTATACCCAGCCGCGCTGGCGTTGTAGTTCCCCAATACGTACACTGGATTCTCCGACGCTACCGTAAACCCGCCGCCATTGTTGTCCGGCCGCGTCGGTAGATTGCCCACGCTTCCATCCACCAGGCGCAGTACGTGTCGCGCTCCAGTGACCCGGTTTTTCCGTCCCACGGCATTGCAGTCCACGGCCACATATGGGTTCGGGGGTGCCGTATTCGTGCTCACATTGAACCCATCCCCAACATTCTTCACTCCCCAGTTGTCCAACCTTCCGTTCCCGTCTACGTCCTCGGCCGAGATTCCTCCTGCCACGTCCAACAACCCATCGGGAGCGCCGCCAGCCGAATTCCAGTTCACCACATCCTCGAATCCGTACTCGCCGTTGATGGCCGGCGGTCCGGGAAGCAGGTTGGGATTGATCGTCTCGCCGCGCCGATCCGAGAAGTACAGCACATATCCGTTCTGCGGTTGAAAGTCCACTTGGTTGCCGCTTGCGCCCGTCGTCCCCCACAACCATCTCCGCAAATTGCCTACGTCGATTTCGACCGCGTTCATGATGCCGTTCACGTTGCACTGTGTGCCGGCCAAATTCACATCGCGCGCGAATCCTTCACGCGGGTCGAAGAAGTTAATTGGATACCAGCTATTGGCATTGGCAAATCCGGACGGTGCGTCGGTGACTGTGATGTTGCCGTCACCATTCCGGTCTGCTAATTGCTGAAGGATCAGAATCGAGGCAGGATGGACTGCGTTATTGCCCGGAGCTGTTGGCACCACGTTGCTGCGCGCAAAGCCCAGTCCGAGCCATTCGTTCGTCACTCCCACCCAGTTGCCCGCCGCATTCTTGTATTCCACTCGCAGCCAGCCATTGACCAGCGGCCAGGTGGCAGGCACCGGTGCCTGCACCACACCGTTGACGCGCGGAGCAATCCACGCAGCATCCACCGTCGGGTTAGCCACCGCCAGCGCGGTGTTTCCCCCTGGGGCCACTGCGATCGTTTGCCCATTCAGTAGTACGTCACTCGCATCACCGGCTTGTCCCGGGTGCAGGTCGTTTTGCGTGTCCGCCAGCAACACCCGAATCTGCGCCTTATTAAATAGCCGCGACGAACTCACTGCCGATCCGGCCAGTTCATTGGGCAAAGGCTTGCGAATAATCTCGATCGGAAGCACGTTCGGCCCCACAAACGGCAGCGAAAGCTTGTTCACGCCCGTCCTCGAATTGGCCACGAACCCCTTGTAAGTCGAGGTTGACGTTGTAATCCAGGTCGAGTTCTGCCCGCCCGCCGGGGGAATACCGCCGCTCCAGCTTGCCTGGGTGACCGCATAACTCAGGCAGTTCGGCGCCGGAGCGCCTGAGTCGCACCCGCCGCTTGCATTCGGGATGTACACTTGCCCGGTATAACCAGACGACGTCGCGTGGCCGTTTTCCAACATGTCGCGAATAATTTCGTTGTACGCCGTCACCTTCGAGAAAAACGTTAGAGTCGATCCTCCCGCCAGGTACAGACTGCCGTTGGTGTGCACCCGTCCCTTAAATTGAAAAGTGGGACCGGCAAAATAGCTGATGTCCCCATCCGCGAAAATGCCGAATTGGAACACTGGAATCAGTGCCACTTCCACGTTGCGGGTGATATTGGTCGCCGCATTTGGTGTCGTCGTGTTCAGCGGACCCTGGTACGCATTGACCGTCAGCGTGAGCGGTACGATTTCAGCGACCAGGCCCTGGTTTGCTCCCGAGCTTATCGTGTTCCACGAGGTGAGCGGATTGCCGGGATTCGCCGGATCGTTGGTCCACGTGATCGACTCGTTGAAATTGATAGCATTGCCCAGTGTGGTCGGAACCGTATTCGCCAGTGCGGAGATGGACGCCGGCGTTGGGGATTGTGCCGATGAGTACAATGCCGCCAGGCTGGCGGTCAGCTGCTCCATTCCCGACTCGGCGGCATAGTACGTCAGGTTATAGTTCTGATCGCTGCCGCTCATGTGGCTTTCGCCGTTGACCAGATACATCAGGCCGACAGCCACGCCTGATAGCAGCAACAACAACAACATGGCTGCTATGAGCGTGAATCCCTTTTGACGAAGTGTGCACTTCTTCATGCTTGTTTCTCCTGGCCCCAAACCCTCACTGATAACGATTTCGAAAACTCATGTTGCGCGCGCTGATCGAAGTTGCCAGCTGCAAACTCTGCGACTTGGCCCCGTCCTGAGTCAGACTCTGTGCCGTCACAGCGATGTTCACCTTGCGAATCTGATTGGGCGTGACGCCGGCGATCGACAGCGGATCGCGCTGCTCTGCGTTGTTTAATCCCGTCGTGTCGTTGAACAGGTCGTACGAGATTGTCAGTCCAATGATATTGTCAGCCACAGGCACTGGGGTCAGGCCATTCACCTGCCGCATCAAACGCGGCGCCTGACCGTTGACCGGCACTTGGATGTAATACGTGACCACGAATACTCGGTAGGCCGCGCAGTTGACCGGTCCAGGACTTGTGCTCTTGATGTACGCCAGATTTCCGATGGCCCCGCCAATCTCGTTGATATTGAGCGCGTCCGGCGATCCCAATGTCACCGAGTTCGCACTCGCAGTCGTGACCTCAGTGATCACCGTACCGACATTGCTCGATACCATCACCAGGTCGCCGAGCTGCAGCCCTACCCCCGGTGCGTTCGGTGCTGGCAGCGGCGGATTTGGTGCCGGCACCGGCGCGGTCAGCCCGATCGTCGTTGCGCTCGTTACCTGGCAGGTGTACGAGAACAGCGGAAACCCATAGTCCACGTACGCCACGGTGATGCTGTCCGCAGTTCCACCCGTGGCCGGAATCGCCACTCCGTTCTGTACCCCATTATTTGCCCCAGGAATAATCGCGTACATGTAGTTGCCGCCGGGGTATTGATGATTCACCACGTAACAGGTGCCCGCCTGATCACAGGCATACTTGGAGGCCGTTGCCGCACCACCGCTCGCCAGCTGAATTCCGCCCGGCGGAAGGCCTGCCCCCGCCATGCTCACGTCTTTCGAAATCAGGTTGATCGCGGCCCGCGCGTTTTGCTGCAATTCGGTGCGCTGCGAGATCAATGTGCTGGCCTCTACTCCGCTCTTGAACAGCTGTACCGTTGACGCCAGGATGATCATCGAGAGGGCAAATGAGATCATCAGCTCGATCAGCGTGAATCCGGCACCGGTCTTTCGAGAATCGAGTTTCATTTCTGTTTTGCCTCTAGCGATACACCGAAATCAGGGAATTCACCGTGTAGGTGCGCGGTACGCGAAATCCCTGCTTGGTGTACTGCACTGTCACTGTGATCTGCTTCAGATTGACGTTCGGCGTGCCGTCTGGATTCAGCGTGTTTGCGATCTGGATCTGTCGCTGAAAATTCGAGAGCACCAGAAAAGTGTCGTCCGAAGTGCCCAGCATGCCATCGTTGCCTGGCAACCGGATGCACTGCACTCCCGTGGGATTGATTGAGCTCGGGCACCCCGTCGTGGCTGAAGAAAAGGCGATATCGTCCGCCGTACCCGTCAACCCGTCCGGACCCGTATCCAGCAGGGTCGTGAACCCATCCACAAAAATTCCGCCGTTCGAAACATTCGCGATCTGCGCGAAGGTGATTTGCTGCGTATCCCGCGCCGTAAAAATATTCTCCAGCGCGTCCTGGGCCGACTGCTTCGCAATCTGGTCCTCCTGCACCGAGTGCGTGGTAGCCAGGGCGTAGGCAAACGTGGCCAGCATGGCCAGCAGTCCAACCATGAGAATGACCGTCGCGAACAGAGTCTCAATCAACGAGAAGCCCTGCTGCTTGCGAGTGCGGGTCTGAGCTGTCATTTCCTGTTTCATCATTTTTGAACCCAAGTCGCATTTCCTGCTTGATTCACCAGTTGCCAGCCGCGTATGCGCCCGGTGGCGCCGAATACGCTGATCGCCCGTGAGCTATACAGATCCCCGGTCTTCGCGGTGTACAGCACTCCGCTGTTCAGGTTGCCGTTGGTGTCCTGCGAAGACCCGTCGGGCATGAACATCACGTAATTCAGCCCGCCCAATCCGATGCCTTGTCCGAAATCGATTGCCGTGCCGCCATTGCCGAAATTGTCTGGAGGGCTCGCTGTCGGTATTCCCGCGAGTGTCTGAAATTGAATGCTCGTAGGCAATATCTGCGTGGTAATAACCACCGGCGCCGGCGATACCGGCACGGCCACGTCCCAGCGTGAAACTTGAATGGTATTGGGAGCGGTGAAGGTCACGATGTACCGTTTTCGTTCGTCAATCGCTTGCTGCCGGTAGCGGCGCAGCAGCATGAAACATTGATTGGCTGCCGAGTTGGCGCGCGCCGACTGCAACGCCGGCTGCAGCAGCACAAAATTGATGCTCAGCGCGATCAACAGGATCGCTACCACGATCATCGCTTCCAGGAGAGAAAATCCGCGAGCTCTGTGCGACACAATTCCGTCTTTTCTGGGGGAGTCTGCAACTGCAGCGCGATGGGGTTGAGCAGTCATCTCTCTCTCCACTGCCGATTTCTCAGCGCCATTCAGGGTCGGAAATGACGACTCAATGCAATGTCAAAAGGCCGTGCCCCGCGCGATATCTGCGCTGCGAGTCGCCTTTGCTCACTTCATCGTAGGGATACCCCCTCGGAGCGTCAAAGCACTGCGGTACTGTGTTCTCGATGGTCTTCTGTAACGTAACGCGCGCCCGGTTACATCCGTGACTGTCTGGCTGCACGCGTTGCCAACTTCTTCTTTTTCCGTCCTTTGCTCCAGGGTCGCCGAACCGGTCATTCCTGAAGCTCTTGCCCACCCCTCCTCCAGTCATACCCACTCCCTGGTTCGCGCCTGGCACATCGCGTGCTCAACCTGTCCCGGCGTTTTCCGCTGATTACCCGGGTAACTTGTCGCTAACCCGCCGTAACTCTACGATAACTTTTGTATGGCGCTTCAGAGCCTCGTAGTGTGCGCGGATGAGGCTACCAGCCAAGTCCTGCGCGGAATCCTCGAAAGCCTCGGCGTGGGGGTGGACCATTGCCCCAGCGCGTCCGAAGCTCAATCTCTGCTCGCCAAGAATCGCTATGACTCCCTCGTGATCGATTGCGAACAGGAATCTGAGGCGATTGAAACGCTCCGCCAGATGCGCGCTTCGAGCCGCAACGCAAGAGCTCTCGCCGTTGCCATCGCCGGCAATCAAAACAACGTGCGCCAGCTGTTCGTGACGGGTATCAATTTTGTTCTTTACAAGCCGATCTCAGAGGATCGCGCCTGGAGCAGCCTTCGTGCCGCCCGCTCGCTGATGCAGCGCGAGCGTCGTCGCAGCAACCGCGTTGCCGTGCATGCCAAGGTCGCCCTGGATTACGCCAACGTAGAGAACGTGCCTGCCACTTTGGTTGACCTCAGTGAAGAGGGCAGCGCCCTGCAAAGTGAGAAGAAATTGCCGCCGGACTGCCGCGTCTATTTCCAGTTTGCTCTGCCCGGCCATACGTCTTTAATTCGCTTGTCCGGTGAAATGGTTTGGCAGGATGCCACGGGCCGCGTCGGCATGCGCTTTATCAATGTGCCGACTTCCTCTCGCCGCGTGTTGCGGAATTGGTTGGCGGCCAATGCCCCGATGACCGTTACGGCGCCCCAAGTCCCGCGTCCCGCCGAAAAGATTGTGAAGGCCGCACCTGCGAACTCACCCCCTCCGGCTGGTTCCGGGTTAGCTCGCTTGCGTGCTGGCCCTGGTAATCGCCGCACGCAGTCGCGACACGCGTGTCGCCTCGGTGCCGATGTTTATCGTTTGGGCGTCCCGGTGCCCAACCGCTGCAGCCTGACCGATATCAGTTCGGGCGGATGTTACATCGAGATGCCCACACCGTTTCCTGCAGGCACTCGCGTAGAAATCCTGGTTCGCGCCCAGGACATGAAATTACGCGTGCAGGGAGTCGTGCAATCCGTGCATCCAGGTTTTGGGATGGGAGTGCAACTGGTGCTGAAGACCGCGGAAAATCACGACCATGTGCAGTCGCTCATTCGCTTGCTCGCCGAATCTGGCCAGGACAGCGAAGTGGGCTCCTCGAACGATCCCTGGTCGAGATAGTCAGTCTGATTCGGTGGAGCGACGGGCGTCCCCGCCCGTCGAACTCGGAACTAATTTCGCAGCACTTTCTTCGCAACCACCCTCGGTGCGGCTAAAACTTTATCCGCTCTGCGGCCCGTCCTCACGTCCGCGGAGACACTTCCGCTCCCACCGCCTGCTGGAAATATTCCAGCGACTTCCTCAACCCGCTCTCCAAGTCAACTTTCGGTTCCCATCCCAGCAAGCGCTTGGCTTTGCTGATGTCCGGCCGCCGCTGTTTGGGATCATCTTGCGGCAATCCTTCATAGCGCAGTTGGCTCTTTGATCCCGTCACCGTTAAGACTCGCTGGGCGCATTCCAGAATCGTGAACTCATTCGGATTGCCGATGTTCACCGGCCCATGCTCGTCCGCCCGCGACAGCCGCAGAATTCCCTCCACCTCATCGTCCACGTAGCAGAAGCTTCGCGTCTGGCTGCCGTCGCCATAGATCGTCAGCCCCTCTCCCCGCAGCGCTTGCCGCATGAAGTTTGGAATCACTCGCCCATCGTTGATCTGCATCCGCGGTCCATAGGTATTGAAGATGCGCACAATATGCGTATTCACCTTGTGGTAGCGCCAGTATGCCATGGTGGCCGCTTCCGCAAAGCGCTTCGCCTCGTCATACACCGATCGCGGCCCCACCGGATTCACGTGGCCCCAATAGGTTTCCTTCTGCGGATGCTCCAATGGATCGCCGTAGCATTCCGAGGTGGACGCCAGGAAAAAGCCCGAGCCATACTTCTTCGCCACTTCCAGCGAATTGAAGGTACCCAGCGAACCTACTTTTAAGGTGGCAATGCCGTGCGCCGCATAATCGACCGGGCTTGCGGGGCTGGCAAAATGGAACACGTACTCCACTGGGCCGCTGTCGAAGGGCTCTGAAACATCCTGCTGCACGAATTCGAAACGCGGCTCCTTGCCCAAATGCTCCAGGTTCGATAATCGTCCCGTCAGCAGATTGTCCATGGCCACCACGGAATAGCCATCCGCCAACAGCGCATCGCATAAATGTGAGCCGACGAATCCGGCTCCCCCCGTGACGAGAACGCTCTTGCCCTGAGTCATGACAGACGAGGTTACCCGCGACAAGGTCGCCTGCCTCGCGGTCTACCCGTTGAGCGGTTCGGGCGTTAGGTCTTGGCCCCGACCCACGCCGCGATGAGGTCGGCCGCCTGCGTCCGCGCGCCCGCCGGTTCGAGAAGGTAATGGTCGGCCTTGATGAACTCGCGCAGGGTAGCGATCAAGAGTCCCATCGCGAGATCCGCCACCTCTTCGGTCAACACATCCGGCGTGTTGGTGACGAGGATGTTGTGCTCACGCGCGTAAGCGGC
>Ga0207700_10002791_pt1 | contig 10064 bp, 10 predicted proteins | sample LARL82metaG_FD_184348 | JGI IMG/M metagenome (GOLD analysis project Ga0207700, IMG submission 184348) | Corn, switchgrass and miscanthus rhizosphere microbial communities from Kellogg Biological Station, Michigan, USA - LAR L8-2 metaG... | ecosystem: Host-associated > Plants > Roots >...
ACCACGGTGAAGTTGGTTTTCCCGCTGGTGCTGCTGATCTTTCCGTCGCTGTTTGTCGTGACGCTGGGACCGTCCATGATCGTCATGTTCGAGGCGTTCCAGCAATATTTCATTTGAGGCGAAGCGCCTTGTGTTTAGAGGCGGCACCTCGGAAAGGAGACCACCATGGACAACGTTACAATCATCCGAGTCATCGCGGGTATCAGTTTTTTCGTCGTGATTGCGTTTCTCATCTTGCGCCGCCGCAAGAAACTCAGTTAGGAAGGCGCCGTGCGTGGGAGCCAATTGCCAGGGAGTCCATGAAGATGCGGGCCGGATGCCATTTGCCGATGATCGCGGGCTTCCGGCTCGCCAGCAAAGCAGGCAGAGAGATCGCTGGAACAGAGATAGCAGAATGACGGCGACGTTCTGCGTTTTTAATCGCACGCGCGAGTCATTTCTGTGTCTGCACGCTGCCAGCGTGCCCGCCATGGCGCCGGCGGATTTTTTCGGGGCCGGCGGGGAGCCGCGGCCGGAGCGTCCGAAGCCAGCCCATAGAGATGGAATCTGGCGCGTGCGGTCGCGGAGTATTTACACCGTGGGGGGACTCTTTCCGGTGGACCGGATCTATCTGGATCAGGAGAATCGTGTGGTGCAGCTGATCGAGCATTTGGATCCGCTGCAGATCGTTCCGGTGCACTGCCGGTATGCCAGCATCGTGGAAGCCCGGGTCCGGACGATTTATTCGTCTCGCACTCGTGTGGGTGACGAATTGCTCATATGTTTCCCGGAAGAAGTGCAGACTCACTGGGAACAGCTTCAGGTTCAGAGCACCTGGACGCCAGAGGAGGTAGTTCGGTGTTCAAAGGCTTGATAGCTGGGTTTTCCCGCTGGTTAGAACGTGGACCTTCGGCCGAGCTGCGCCGCGCGTCAAGAGCCACCGAACCATCGCTGCTGGTGTACTACTGGGACGGTTCCGTTCCGGAAGGACGCAAGATCCGGGACATCAGCGCCACCGGGGCCTATATCATCACACCCGAGCGTTGGTACATCGGAACGATCGTCCGTCTGGTTCTGCAGGGCTATAAAACCACGCGACAGCCCGACGATGGGATCGTGCCATCGAGGTCGACGTCCATCCCCGCGCGGGTCGTCCGGCATGGGATCGATGGAATCGGGGTAGAGTTCATGTTCTCAAAACCCAAGGAGCGGAAAACGCTGGAAGACTTTTTGGCGACGATCCCGCCATCCCAGAAAGGAACCGCGGACGGCCTGGTGGGAGTGGATGGACAAGCGCTGATCGAGTTCGCGCTGATTCTCCCGATGGTGTTCCTTTTAATCGTGAACACTCTGAATTTCGGCGCGTTTCTGTTCGCCTGGATCACGGTCGCAAACGGCGCGCGCGCCGGAGCGCAATATATGGCGCAGGGACGGGCAACCGTGGGAGCCCCTACGGCCGCTACCGCGGCGCAGATCACGGCGCTGATCACCACCGATATCTCGTCGCTCCTGAACCGGGCGAGCCTGGCAGTGCGCGTCTGCAAGAACAACAACAACGTCATGGCCTGCTCCGGTCCCGGGGCCTATCTCCCCCCGGCCGATCCGGAACCGACAAAATATGTCCTGGTGAGCGTGGATGTGACGTACACCTATCGTCCCTTGGTGCCGCTGTGGGATTTTGGGGGCCTGGGCATTCACGCCACCCTTCCCACTACCACGATCCACCGCCAGGCAAGCATGAGAATGCTCCAATGACGCCGCGCCGTAGCCGGAGCAAACATCTCCGGGCGCGCGGCCAGACCCTGGTGGAGTTTGCGCTGGTCGCGATTCTGACCGTGATTCTGCTTCTATCGGTCGTGGAGATCAGCCGCATGGTTTTGGTCTACACCACGGTTGCGAATGCGGCCCGCACGGGAGCCCGCTATGCGATCGTGCACGGCGCGACACGCACCGGAAGCGGCGTCGACGGACCGAGCGGGCCGACCGGGAACCCTCCGCAGGTACTCACGGTAGTTCGGAATTTCGCCAGCGCCGGGCTGCTTACTACAGCCAGCCTGATCATCACCGTGAGCTATCCGAGCGCGAGCAATGCTCCGGGGCAGCCGGTGTCGGTCAGCGTGATTTATCCCTACGATCCTTTGACTTCGTACTTTCCGCTTCGAGTGCGTCTGGGAAGCGTGTCGCAAGGAGTGATCGCGTTTTGAAGACCTCCCCGAACGGCCCGCGCGGCGAGAACGGCCAGGCCATTTTGCTGGTCATCCTGGGGCTCAGTATCTTCTTAATCGGAGCCGTTGGGCTGGCCATCGACGGCGGGCAGATGTATGCGCAGCGGCAGATGACGCAGGCCGCGGCCGACGCCGCCGCGGAGGCCGGCATCATGAGCCTGTTTGCGGGAACCAATGCCACCTCAGCCTTTCCCTTCGGAACCGGGAGTTCACCCGGGCCCTTTACCTGCGCGACGGGCGACGGCCGTACGCCCTGCGTGTACGCCCGCGGGAACGGATTCGGCAGTTCGGCCGACGATACCGTGACCGTCGATTTTCCTGCCGCCGTCGCCGGCGTGTCGCTTTCGAGTGACCCAGTGCCAGCGATTCGCGTCACCATCCAAAGGACCCTGAAGACGGGATTAATCCGGTTTATCGGACCTGCCACAACCTCGATCCAGGCCATGGGCGTGGCTGGCATCGTCAATGAAAGCGCCCAGGTGCCCCTGCTGGTGACGCATCCCTCTCTGCCCAGCGCGCTTTCAAACGGGGCCGCACTCCTCAAAGTGTGCGGCGGACCATCCGTCAGCGTACAGGTCAACTCGGGTAGTCCGGTGGCTGTCTCGCTCAGTAAAGTGGTGGATCTCTCGCACGCCGGGCCGAACGATCCCGGGAATTGCACGACCGGAACCGGAGCTGATTTTGGAGTCACGGGCGGCCCGACCGGTCAGCCCGGGAGCCTCAGTCTGGGCACCACGGGTCACTACAACCAGCCATCGGCTCCCCTGCAGGATCCCTATGCGGATATTCCCGCGCCGGCCATTCCACCTCTGGGCACCACGTCCGTTATTTCCGGCGGCGGATGCCCCTCGGCCCCGTGCACGCTGTACTCGCCCGGCCGGTACAGCGGCGGCATTCGGGTAAAGAACGATACCGCGCTTTTTATGCCCGGGCTGTACTACATCGACGGCGGCGGTTTCATCAACGACGCCAATGGAAAAATGCTGATGGCCGTGGGCTTTCCGTCTGACCCCAAAACCGGATCGGGGATGGTGGTCTACAACACCGGGGTCGGAATCTTCGATCTCGGCGCCAATTCGACCGCGACCCTGGTCGGAGCCGACAACACTTCTTTTTACCGGGGAATTCTTTTTTTCCAGGACCGCGCTGCCATCGCGCAGACCCACAATCTCGGCGGGGGCGGCGCCATTACTCTTACCGGAACGCTCTACATGACCAACTGGCTGAGTGTGATGCAAAGCCAGCCCAGCCAGTACCAGACCCTCAATCTGGGCGGCAACGCGGGCATTCAGATCAACGGATCGATCGTGGTCGGCGCCCTGAATATGGCGGGGACTTCGTACGTCACGTTCAATCTGGCTGCCGGGCCGATCTTGCAGGCCCGTCGCGCAGCGCTGGTCCGCTAGGCGCTGGCCAGTGTGCCTGTCCAGCGGCGCTTGGAAAGGCGCATGTGCTCGTGGGTTTACATAGCCGTCGCGGCAGGTGGAGAACCCTCTGATACCACAGCCGCGGAAGGCGGAGGCCAATGGGCGATAAATTGCGTCAACAAAAGGACGAGGTGCTGTGAAACGTCAGATCGGTTCGCATGAATAGACGGCTTCTGATCATCCTGGGCTGCGCCCTGCTCGGCGGGGCCGCCGCCAGTTATCTGGCTTATCGACTTGTCGGGACCGGCTCCGGTTCTGTGCAGGCGCCGCTGAGCCAGGTGGTGATCGCCACGCGCGACCTCCAGATCGGGACTTTGATTGGCCCCCCCGATGTACGAATGGGGCCGTGGGCGGGAACGCTTCCGAAGGGCGTACTGCTCAAACTGGATTCGGCGCTGAATCGCGGGGCCATCGCCGATATGTACGAGGGCGAGCCGGTCCTGGCCGACCGTCTGGCTGCCGCCGGCACCGGCGGCGGGCTGGCGGCGATTATTCCAACCGGCATGCGGGCGTCGGCGGTGCGCGTGGACGAAGTGGTGGGGCTTGCCGGATTCGTCACCCCGGGAATGCGCGTGGACGTTCTGATGAGCGGAATCCCGCCGGGCGGCAACCCCGCGGACGGACCTCGCGTGAACACCTTGCTGCAAAATATCCAGGTGCTTTCGGCGGGCGCGAACCTGCAGAAGGACAGCGAGGGTAAGCCGCAACAGGTGCAGGTGGTCAATCTCCTGGTGACGCCGGAACAGGCCGAGAAACTTACCCTGGCCAGCAGCCAGACCCGCATTCAACTGATCCTGCGCAACCCGCTGGACACACAAACCACGAGCCCCCCGGGAACCATGATGTCGACGCTATTCGGGACGTCGCCCGCGCACCCGCTGAAGCCACCTGGGCCGGCGCTGGGAGACAAGCCCCGCGTGGCGCGCAAGGATACCGGCGAACTGGGCTCCGCGCCGCCACCCGCCCTCCCGCTTCCGCAGACGCCGGCGTATAAAACACGGGTTGTCGAGGTGCTTAACGGTGCGGCTAAGGCACAAGTCACATTTACGATCCAGGAGAATCCAAAGTGAAAATGAAACTGCGTTGGAGCCGGACTCCGATGGTTTTAGGAGTAACCCGGCTGGTAGCGCGCGCCGCGCCCTTTGCTCTCCCGGTCACTGGCCTGCTGGCTCTGTTGCTGGTTGCCGCGGGTGCTCAAGAGTATCGAAAAGGTCCGGCGGAACCGGAGGTTCAAACGACTCCTCAGCCCAACCAGCTGGACCTCACGGTGGGCAAGTCCCTGCTGCTCGATAGCGGCCTTCCGATGGAGCGTATCTCGGTGGGATTGGGAGGCGTCGCCGACGTGACTGCGGTCAGTCCCAGCGAAGTATTGGTGAATGGGAAAGCGGCTGGAGAGACCTCGCTGATCATCTGGCGGGAAGGTGGGTCGAAGTTATATTACGACTTGGCCGTGCGCCCGAGCCGGTTCCTGGCCAACAGCCGGGTCGAGTTAGCCGCACGCCAGCTCAACCAGGAACTGCCGGACCAGAACATCAGCCTGACGCAGGAAGACGACACCTTGTTCCTGAGGGGGAAAGTGAAAGACATCACCAGTGCGGAACGCGCCTACGCCATCGCGTCCACAACCGGAAAAGCCGTCAACCTCCTGTATGTGGATGTTCCTCCGCCAGAGGACCAGATCCTGCTGCGGGTGAAATTCGCCAGCGTGGACCGCAGTTTCAGCTCCCAGATCGGAGTGAACCTGTTCAGCACCGGGGCCGCGAACACCATCGGCTCGGTCTCGACCGGGCAGTTTAACCCGCCTACGATTGGGCAGGTGGGTGTCAGCCCCGCCACAGCAAGTCTGTCCGACGCGCTCAATGTCTTCCTGTTCCGGCCGGACCTGAACCTGGGCGCCACCATCAAATTGCTGGAGAGCCGCGGTTTACTCGAGGTGCTGGCCGAGCCGAATGTTCTGGCGCAAAACGGCAAGGAAGCCAGTTTTGTGGCCGGAGGGGAGTTTCCCTACCCGGTGGTGCAGGGATCGACCGGAGGAGGTGCGGCCGCCGTAACCATCCAGTTCCGCGAATTTGGCGTGCGGCTGAACTTCATTCCGACCATCACTCCCCGAGGCACCATTTCGCTGCGAGTGTCCCCGGAAGTGAGCGCGCTCGACTTCACGCACGGCTTGACCGTCAACGGATTCTCCGTTCCCGCGATTACCATCCGGAAGCTGGACACCGCGGTGGAACTGAACGAGGGGCAAAGCTTCGCTATAGGCGGTCTACTGGACAACCGGGTGACCGACACTCTGGATAAAGTTCCCTTCCTGGGAGACCTTCCGATCCTCGGCAAGTTTTTCCAGTCCCGGTCGCACGAGAAGGAAAACACGGAACTGATTGTGATCGTCACGCCGGAGCTGGTGCGGCCGATTCCGCAGGGATCGCCTCTACCGCAGTTGAAGTATCCAGTGCCGTTCATGGATCCCAATACTCCTGCGGATGGCAAGCTTCCATTGAACGACCGCGCTACCACGGCGCGGCCCAGCTCGGTTCCGGTCGAGACCCTGCTCAAGAGTATGCAAGCCGAATCGTCCAGCGGGGAACAATCCCGGACAGTCGCTGCTCCCATGGTTTCTCCGGCCACCGCCGCCCCTAAGCGATAGAGAGCTCAGGCGCGCGTGGGTTCGAGCGTGGCGTCCCGAATGGCTTCCTGGGTGACGTGGCTATCGGCGGGCCGCGAGAAATAGTAGCCTTGGCCGTAGCCGCAGCCGAGCGCCGCGAGCTTGGCGAATTGTTCCGGTGTCTCGATTCCTTCCGCGACCACGCTCAGCCCCAGGCCGTCCGCCAGCCGCAGAATCGTTTCCACCAGCTGCAAACTCTCCGGATCCGTTTCGAGGTCCTTCACGAAAGAACGGTCGATTTTCACGGTGGAGAACGGATACTCGTGCAGGCGGCTAAGAGAGGAATAGCCAGTCCCGAAATCATCGATCTCCAGATGGATGCCCAGTTCCTGGAGCCCGCCTAAGGCGGACGATACCTGCTCCTGGTTTTCCGTAATCGAGCTCTCGGTCACTTCGATTCTCAAGCTTCCCGGATCCAGCCCGGTTTCCTGGAGGGTGCGCGCCACGTTGGCGACCAAGTCAGGATCCGCCAGCTCCCGCGAAGAAGCATTCACGCTGATGGTCAGGTGCGGCTCCCGAGGAAACATCCGATGCCATTCCGCCATCTGCCGGCAGGCCTCCCTCAGGACCTGCCGGCCAAGTGCAACGATCAGCCCGGTTTCCGCGGCCAGAGGAAGAAACTCGTCCGGCATCACGATGCCGCGTTGGGGATGATTCCACCGGACCAGCGCTTCGTATCCCACCACCTTGCCCGTCGCCAAAGACACCTCCGGCTGGTAATAAACCAGAAAATGCTCTTCGTCGATGGACTTGCGCAGGTCCGATTCCAGCTCCATGCGCGCCACCGCCCGTCCGCGCATTCCTTCGTCGAACATTTCGAAACGAGCCTTACCTCGAGCCTTCGCGTAATACATGGCGGTGTCGGCATTGCGTAAGAGGTCGCTGGAGGTGGCGGCCGAGCCTCCCATCGCCACTCCAATGCTGACTGTGGCAAAAATAATACGGCCGCGAATTTCGAAGTGGGATGCAAACTGGGTGAGAATGCGCTCGGCCACGGTGGCCGGATCGGCGGAAGAGCGGACGTTTTCCAGCAGCACGGCGAATTCATCGCCGCCAAAGCGGGCCACCACCGACGGCAAGGCAATCCGCGCGCTCACATCGGTCGAGCGGACACTCGCGCGCAGCCGTGCGGCGATCTCCACCAGCAGTATGTCGCCGATCTCGTGTCCCAGACTGTCGTTCACCACTTTGAACCGGTCCACGTCGAGAAACAGAACCGCAAAGGAGTCCGGCCTGCCCGCTTCGATCAAGGCTTCCAAACGGTCGATGAAGTAGAGACGGTTGCGCAGCCCGGTCAGCGGATCGACAACTTTCCCCTGCGTGATGTCGCTTTGCGAACCCGCCATCCGGACAATTCTTCCGGACGGGTCGCGGACTACGATGCCGCGGCACAAAACCCAGATGTAGCTGCCTTCTTTCCGGCGGATGCGGTACTCGCTGGCAAAGATCTGGTCGGTATCGGGCCGGCGGCCGATAATCTCCGATTTGACCCGTTCGCGGTCGCCGGGATGGATTCGCGAGAACCACTCCTCGAGATCGGCACGGATTTCGACATTCGTATAGCCCAGCATTTCCTTCCAGCGCGGAGAAAAATAGATCTGATTGGTCACCGGGTTCCAGTCCCACAAACCGTCGTTGGCGCCCAGGGCCGCCAGCGCATAGCGTTCCTCGCTTTCCCGCAGCGATTCTTCCTGCATCTGGATCTGCCCCAGCATGCCATTGAAGGAATCGATCAGCAGCCCGATCTCGTCATTGGCGCTCTTTTTCGCGCGAAGTGCGTAGTTCCGCTCGCTCGAAACCTGCTGGGCCACGCCCGACAGGTAGGCGATCGGTCCGGTGATGACGCGCTGGAGGCGGGCCATCGCCAGCAGCGAGATCAGCAGGGAACCCGCCAGAACGGTGGCGACAATACCGGCGTAGCGCTTCAGGCGCGTCTGTACTTCGCTCATGCTGGAGACCAGCAGGACCGTGCCGATTCGATCGCCGGTCAGTTGGATGGGTTGAAACAGCAGCAGCGTGCCTTGCTCGAAATAGGCGTGGTCCGCCCGCGGATGGACGGGAGCCGGGGCGGCGCCCGTGCCCGGCTGAGCATAGGCCGCGAAAGGATTGCCGGCCTTGTCGTAGACGGCGGCCCGGAGAAGCCGGCGGTCGCCGTGCAGGGCATTTAGCGTTTCCCGCGCGGCCTGCTTGTCCCCGAAACTCAGGGCCGCGGTGCTGCCGGCGGCGACGATCTCCCCCAGCGCGGATATCTCTCTGGTGGCATCTGCGCGATATTCGCGGCTCTCATAGCTCAGAAGCCCCGCCCCCGCGAAAAACAGCGCCACGCTGGTGGTCCCCACAATCAGGAGCGCCAGCTTCGTGCGGATGGACGAGTTCTTGAATGCCTGAGCCAGGCCCGAAGGAGCCGGTGCGGCGATCTGCAGAGGCGCGCCCATGTGCCCGAATTCACCGCAAATCAAGCGCCATCCGCGCCGTCGCTCCAAAGATTTTCCCACTGGCGTCCCACGTGCAGAAGCCCAACGTGAGAAATGCGGCTGGCAACGATAATCTGCGAATTAGCGCATGCCCCGCGCGCGACCCTCTGCGGGGGTCCTATCTGGCTGTGTCGCGTGCTTGCAGCGGATTGCTTCCCGATAGCCGCCGCCACAAGTCAGAAATCTCCGCAAAGCCCTACGACCGGGGATATCAGCGATCCCGCTCCGGAAAACCTGATGAATATCGAAGCGACCTTGGCGGCGAACAAAGAACAATCGCTCTCCGAGATGGGAGCAGCGCTTTGCGTGATCACCCGCGAGGACATGGCGTCCTCCGGGGCTAACAACCATGTTGGCAGGATGACATGGCGCTGCTGAATCCAGACCGGGCCCGGCGCGCGTTGCTGCTTGGAATTCTATCCGCCGGAATATGCCGGGCGCAGGTGTTCAACGAATATCAGGTAAAAGCGGCGTTCCTGTATAGTTTCGCGAAATTCGTGGAGTGGCCTCCGCAAGCGTTTTCCAGCCCCGCCGCCGGGATCACAATCTGCGTTCTGGGCGACGATCCGTTCGGAAACTTCCTGGAAGATTCCGTGAGAGGCAAGACCGTCGCAGAACGGCCGCTGACGATACAACGGATAACCGATCTCAGCGCCGGACGCGATTGCAAGATCCTCTTTATCGCCGCATCGGAACGCCGCAGGATGCCTGCGCTGCTGGCGTCGATAGCTTCCTCCAGTCTCCTCACGGTGGGAGATACGGCTGAGTTCACCGCGCAGGGCGGAATCATCGGCCTGCAACTGGACGGCCAGCGAATCCGCCTCTGGGTGAATCTACCCGCGGCGGAAAAAGCCAAGCTGCGAATCAGCTCGCGAATGCTCAGCCTGGCAACCATCGTCAGATGAAGGAGAAAGTCCCAACTCGAAACAGAATTCCTGGCGACGCCCTCAGCGCGGTAAGTCCCTCTCGTTCTGTGCATACCATCGCAGCGCCAGGTGGGCCATCATTAGACCCTCGTCGGTGGGGATAACGTACGCCTGCAACCGCGCTCCTTCGCGACTGATACACCCTTCGTTCTCCGGCAAGTTCGCATTCCGCGCAGGGTCCAGTTCCAGGCCCAGGTTTTCCAGCCCCTCGCAAATGCTTCGACGAATTTCCGGGGCGTGCTCTCCGATTCCGCCGCTGAACACGACCGCCGCGGCCCCACCCATCGCGGCCAGGTAGGCTCCCACGTATTTCCTGGCACGGTAACAGAACACGTCCAGGGCCAACTGGGCGCGCTCGTCGGTGCGGGCTC
>Ga0207700_10002793_pt1 | contig 10062 bp, 10 predicted proteins | sample LARL82metaG_FD_184348 | JGI IMG/M metagenome (GOLD analysis project Ga0207700, IMG submission 184348) | Corn, switchgrass and miscanthus rhizosphere microbial communities from Kellogg Biological Station, Michigan, USA - LAR L8-2 metaG... | ecosystem: Host-associated > Plants > Roots >...
TCCTCGGAGACTGATCGGGCGATTGAGTTGCGGGCGCGCGACCGCCAGCGCAAACTGATCGCCAAGATCGATGCGGCGCTCACTCGCCTCGACGACGGCACCTACGGCTATTGCGAGGAAACCGGCGAGCCGATCTCGCTCAAGCGGCTCGAGGCGCGGCCCATCGCCACGCTCTCGGTCGAGGCGCAGGAGCGCCACGAGCGCCGCGAGCGCATCTATCGCGACGAGTGACCGCGGCCTCGTCCGGCCAACGCCTCGCGTCGCGTCCGCTATGCCGTCGACCAGATTGGGATCAGGGCTTGGAGGACGGCCGGTTCAACAGGCTCGCCATCTCCTCCTCGAGGCTGTCGTAGAACGATTTCCCCCCCGCGCCCTTGGCGTCACCGCCGCGCCCGCGGGCGCCGGTCGCGGAGTCTGCGGAAGCTTCGTCGGCCGCCGGCGTCGTCGGCTCAGTCACCGGCTTGGGCGGGCTCAAGGGCGCCCGGAGGTCATCGCCCTTGAACGGGCGGCGCAGCATCGCGTCCGACCGGGAAGATGGCGCAGCCGTCAATGGTTCGGATGCAGGCTCGGACTTCGGCGCTCCTGCGGCGGTGCGCGTGTCGTCCCCCTTGGCGGGGCGGCGTAGCGCGGCTTCGAGCCGCTGCGCCATTTCCGAGAGGTTCTGGTCGGCCGGCGATTTGGGCGCAGGCTCCGGGTTCGGCGGCGCCGGCTGCAAGCGCGGCATGCGGCGTTGCTCGGCGGATTCGGAAACGGCAGGCACGCGCGACAATTCCTCCGCCAGGTCGGCCAGCGGGTCGGCGCCGCGCGGCTTGCGCTCGCGCGCGAAAGGAAGCGTCGCCGGCGGGGGCGCCGCCTGCGGGGGCGCGGCCGGTGCTTGCGGCTCCGAGGGCTGGTCTCCCGGCCACGACATGGGTTCTTCGCTCGCCATGGGCGGACGCTGCGGCCGCGGCTCGGCTCGCAGCGGCGGCGGCTCGACCCGTGGCGTAGCTTCCGCTTTCTGCGCCGGCTCCGGCTGCGGCGGCCACACGCTCTCTTCGCCGAGAGGCACCGCCCGCGGCAGCGTATCGGCCGCCGGCGGACGCACCGCAGCTCCCTCTCGCGACGCAGTCGCCGCGCGCACGATGTTCTGCTCGACCACCACGTCGCTCGGCCCGCCGATGATGAGGAGATGCTCGATGTTGTCGCGGCGAATGAGCACGAGGCGGCGGCGGCCGTCCACGTTGGCCTGGTCGATGACGGCGAGCCGCGGCTGGCGTCCGCGCGCCGCGCCGCTGCCGAGCCGCCCGGCGCCGAACCGGCGCACCAGCCAGAACGCCAGCGCGAGCAGGCCGAGCACCACGACCACGAAGAGAACGATCTTGAGAGGTCCTTCGCTGAATAAGGTATCCATCGGTCCTCCCTGCGTCCCAGGGTGCGGCGCCTCGATCGGAATTGCCCCAATGGTTAACGCCGCCGGCGCTGCGCGTTGCCGTCAATACTAACAGGAAATTAAGAAAGATAGGCCCCGTCGGCGTGGCCCGCCGATTCCAAAGCGCTCGCGTGGTAAACGGCCACGCCGGCGGGAGCTCTGGGCGGTGGAACTTGCCGCTTGCCGGGACCTGGCGGCGAGAGTCTTGCGCGGGCTGACCGGCTGGGGCACTCAGGACGAGGCGGAGGTCGCCGATTCCGCGCCGATCATGACGCAGCCGCAACCGTCGAAGGATAATGCTCGCGCGCCGGGCGAGCGCAGGCAGGCGAGCCGCGGCATCGCCAGCATCGGTCTCATGCTGCTTCTCGCCCTCGCGCTGGTGGCGGCCGCGGGCGCCGTCCTCATCGGCCGCGCCAAGGCCGAGCCCTATGTCCTCGCGGTCATGGCCCTGCTGGCGACGCTCGGCGTCTTTCTATCGTTTGCGCTCGCCGCCGGCATGTTGCGCATGTCCAGTCGGGCGGCCAAACGTCCCTTGCTTGCGGCAGTCGTCGATCACGCCAGCGAGGGCATGCTGGTAACCGATGCACACGGCCGCGTCGTTTATGCCAACGCGGCCTATCTCGAACTCGTCGCGGCCACCGGCTCCGGGGACGTGCCGCCGGTCGAGCGCGTGTTCATGGGAGATGCCGCGGTTTCGGAAGCCGTCTACCGCCTGCTCAAGGCCGCGCGCGAAGGCCGCCGCGCGCAGGAGGAGGTGCGCGTCAGCGCGCGCCAGGGCGAGAGCGGCCGGTGGCTGCGCATCCGCGTGCGCCCCCTCGGCGAGGGCGCCCGCCAATCGGGCATGACCGTGTGGTCGCTGGCCGATGTGACGCGCGACCTCGAGCGGCACGAGAACGTGTTCCAGGAGCTGCAACACGCCATCGACTATCTCGACCACGCGCCGGCCGGCTTCTTCTCGGTCGAGGCCAACGGCAACGTCGTCTATCTCAACGCCACGCTCGCCAATTGGCTCGACTACGACCTCGCGCAAGTCGGCTCAGGTGGCCTCAAGCTCGACCAGATCGTGGCAGGCGAGGGCGCCGCGCTCCTCACCACGCTCGCCGCGGTGCCGGGCGACGTGAAGACGGAGGTTCTCGACATCGAACTCAAGACGCGCAGCGGCCGCACCGTGCCCGCGCGGCTGTTCCACAAGGTCGCCTTCGGCCCCGACGGGGCGCCCGGCGCCTCCCGCACCCTTGTCGTCAATCGCGCCCGCGACGGTTCGACCGACCCGCAGCGCGCCGCCGAGGTGCGTTTTATGCGTTTCTTCCAGAACACGCCGATGGCGATCGCAACCGTGGACAAGCAGGGGCGGATCGCCGACTCCAATGCCAGGTTTGCGCGCTTGTTCCACCCCGTGTTCAAAGGCGAAGCCTCGGGCGACCGCTCGATCCTGGCGGTCGTCGCTGAGCGCGACCGGGCCGCGCTCGAAGCCGCCATCCGCAAGGCGGCGGAAGGGCACGGCGAGAACGAGCCGGTCGACGGGGCTCTCGCCGGGCCCGGCGAGCGCTATGCGAGCTTTTTCGTCACCCCGATCGAGGACGAGACGCAGCGCGACCGCGAGGCTGCAATCGTCTACGCGCTCGAGACCACCCAGCAGCGCACCCTGGAGAACCAGGTCAACCAGCAGCAGAAGATGGAGACGATTGGGCGGCTCGCGGGCAATATCGCGCACGACTTCAACAATCTGCTCGGCGCCATCATGATGGCGACCGACTTTCTCTTGAACGCGCACCGGCCGAGCGACCCGTCGTTCCAGGACATCATGCACATCAAGCAGAACGCCAACCGGGCGGCGAGCCTGGTGCGGCAGCTGCTGGCATTCTCGCGCAAGCAGACGATGCGGCCGCAGGTGATCGACCTCGGCGAGGCACTCTCGGATCTGACCGTGCTGCTGCGCCGGCTGATTGGGGAGAACGTCGTTCTCGATGTTCCACAGGTGCGCGACCTCTGGGCGGTCAAGACCGACGTCGGACAATTCGAGCAGGTGATCATCAACCTCGCGGTCAATGCGCGCGACGCCATGCCGCTGGGCGGCAGGCTGACGCTGCGCACGTCCAATGTCGGCGTTGGCGAGGGCGCGCTGCAGCGGCACAAGGATATGCCGGCCGCCGATTACGTGCTGGTCGAGGTGGAGGACACCGGCAGCGGAATCGCGCCGGAGATCATCGACAAGATCTTCGACCCCTTCTACACCACCAAGGACGTTGGAAAGGGCACGGGGCTCGGCCTTTCGACGGTCTATGGCGTCGTCAAGCAGACCGGCGGCTTCATCTACGTCGAATCCGAGGTCGGCAAGGGCACGGTCTTCCGTATCTTCCTGCCGCGCTACGTTCCCGGCACCGACGAGGCCGAGGTTCCGCAATTGCCCGAGACCACGGCGCCGGCGATCGCCGCGGCTGCCGCCGAGGGGCATGGCGGCAGCGCCGATCTTACCGGCACCGGCACCATTCTTTTGGTCGAAGACGAGGAGGGCCTGCGCGCGCTCAACGCCCGCGGGCTGCAATCGCGCGGCTACACCGTCATCGAGGCCGGCAACGGTGTCGAGGCGCTGCAGGAGCTGCAGGAACTCGAGAAGCAGGGCGGAGAAATCGACGTCGTCGTCTCCGACGTCGTCATGCCGGAAATGGACGGGCCCACGCTGATGAAGGAGCTCAGGAAGCGCAAGCCCGATATCAAGATCATCTTCGTCTCCGGTTATGCCGAGGACGCTTTCGACAAGAGCCTGCCCGACCCGACGCAGTTCAACTTTCTCGCCAAGCCGTTCACCCTCAAGCAACTGGTCAGGGTGGTGAAGGATACCATGGCGGGATGAGTCTGCCGCCGTGGCCTGCCAGCTTAGCGCTATTCCGCCGCGCGTATTCGCTCGCTACGATGCCGGCATGAACGAGCCAGAACCGTCGAACGGCGACAGATACGTGGAGACGGCGCGCGAGCGCCGGATCGCCAACGCGGTGTTGCTGCTTTTTCTCGTGCTTATCGTGGGCGGCGGCATCTGGCTCGCCAACGCCATGTTCGACCAGCGCCGGCTCGACGACTGCATGGCGCAGGGGGGAAGGAATTGCGCGCCGCCCATCGAGGCGCCGGCGCGATAGCGGCGCACATCGCAGGAACCTTCGGGCTGCTTGCACATTCTTGCCTGTGCGAGATGTCGCTTCCGGACGAGGAGGATTGCCATGCCGGCGCGATCGAAGAAGCAACAGATGGCCGCGGGCGCGGCGCTCGCTGCCAAGCGCGGCGAGCGCTCGAAGCAGAGTCTTAAGGGTGCCTCGCGGCAGATGGTGGAGAGCATGAGCGAGCAGCAATTGCGCGAGTTCGCCCACACCAGACGCAAAGGCCTGCCGCGCAAGCGCGAGCGCTGAGCGTAGGTCTCTAGCATACGTTTGTTTGAAGTGAATCAGCGCGAGCGGCGAACTCGGTCTGCTCCCTCTCCCACCGAACTCGGGTTTACCCGAGTTCGGCACTTTAAATCGGCCGAAGTCGGATCAATCCGACTTCGGCTGGGAGAGGGATGGGGTGAGGGGTTATGCTCTTCCGATAGATCCGAACCTCCCTCACCCCAGCCCTCTCCCCACAGGGGAGAGGGAGCGCACCTAGCGCGCGGCGCGGAAGTGGTTCAAGCGCCGACGAAGATCCGCTGCGGCGCGGCGCGCGATTACGCCGCTTTCTCCGCGCTCGCGCGCGTGACCTTCAACTCGCTTTCGACCGGCACCGGCGCGCGCAGCGTGCTGATGCCTGGGCAGCCTGCCAAGGCCAAACGCTCGACCTCGGCGAGCTTCTCCGCCGGCGCGTCGCTCTTGACGTTGAGCCTGATCGTCACCTTGCGAAAGCCCGACGGCGGCGCGTCAGGGAGCATGTGGCCGCGCGCGTCGAACTCGGTGCGCGCGACCGCCTCGAAGCTGTCATAGGGCACGCCGAGCTTCGCGGCGTAAAAGGCGAACACCGCCGCGTAGCAGCCGACCGCGCCGGAGAGCAGGAATTCGAGCGGCGTCGGCGCGCAATTCTGCCCGCCCACATGCGTCGGCTCGCTGATGAGAAACTTGTAGCCGCTCTTCTTGCAATCGACCAATTCGTTAAGTTGTCCGATCGAGGTCACCTTCACCTCGACGAAGCTTTGCGGTCCCTCGGGCGCGGCCTTCTCCGGATGCACGCGGTAGCGGCGCTCGCGCGCTTCGGTGAGCTCTTTCAGCTCGGGAAAGCAATCGCAGACTTTGCTCATTCGATGTCTCCAGACTAACGGCGCGCCACCCTCATGCCGCCTTGGCTTGCGCGCGGCTGAGAAAATCGACGAACACTGCGGCCATCTCCGCCTCCTTCGGCGCCCAGTCCTCTGGCGGCACGAGATCGACATCGAGGTCGCCGGGGAAGACGTCGTAGAGCTCGCTGCCCGCGATCATCCGATGCGCGGTCTCGGCGATGGCGTGATTGTGCGTCTTGTCGTTGCCGGGAATGACGCAGGTCGGCACCTTAATCGAGTTCAAATCCTTCTCGCTCGCGCCGATGATCGGCAGCTCGGCGCCCTTGGCGAATTGCGCGCGCCAGCGCTCCATGGCGGCGATGAATGTCTTTGCGTCCATCCCCATGAGCGCGGCGCGGTTTTGCGGCCGCGCCTCGATGCGCTCCTTGAAATGATCGAGCTCGCACACGGCCGCCATGCCGCCGTCCTGCGCCGCGCGAATGTATTGGCTGTAGTAATTCTCGGTGAGCCGGGCCGCGGCAAAAGGCCCGCCGGTGACGCGCCACAACAGCAGCGCGCGCACGGCATGCGGATATTTCAGCGCGAACAGCACGGAGAGCCGGCAGCCGGACGAGCCGCCGCCGAGGACGGCCGGCAGCGCATTGAGCTGCGAAAGGAGCGCGTGGAGGTCCTCCGCCCAGACTTCGTATTCGGACATCTCGGCGCCGATGGCGATATCGGAAAGGCCGCAATTGCGGCGGTCATGGACGAGCACGCGGTAGCCGGCATTGGCGACGTGCTGCGCCAGAGATTTGACGTTGTCGAGCGCGCGGCGGCCGCCGGGCGAGAGCGCGACCCAAGGGCCGGCGCTGCCGAGCACCTCGTAATTGATGTTCACTCCGCGCACTTGGGCGATGGGCATCGGCTTCCTCCGCGTTGACCGTGCTAACTCTATACCCCGCCGCCCTCGCGCGTCTCGGGCGTCAGCAGCAGGCGCCAAGCGCACAGACTTGGTCCGTTGTGGTTCGCCGGGCGAGAGACTACGGTTGCGGCCGCGGGGAGGCGCGGCATGAAAGTGCGCGAGGCGATCGCGTTGATCGAGGAGGATGGGTGGTTCCTGGTTGCAACACGAGGCAGTCACAGGCAATACAAGCACGCGACGAAGCCTGGCCGCGTGACGATCGCGGGAAAGCCGTCCGATGACTTGGCGCCCGGCACGTTGAACAGCATTCTCAAGCAAGCCGGACTGAAGGAGCAGCGGTGATGCGATACGCGATCGTGATCGAAAAGGCCGCAGGCAATTATTCTGCTTATGTGCCGGACTTGCCGGGCTGCGTGGCTGCGGGAGCCTCGGTGGAAGAGGTCGAGCGGGACATTCGCGAAGCAATTCGCTTTCACATCGAAGGTCTACGCGCCGAGGGCCTGGAGGTCCCGCCACCGACCAGCATTGCGGAGTACGTGGACACGTAGCTTGAACGCACGCGGGGCAATTGCCGTGCGCTACGAACTCTACTACTGGCCGACGATCCAGGGCCGCGGGGAATTCTTGCGCCTCGCTTTGGAGGAGGCGGGCGCCGACTATGTCGACGTGGCGCGCCGGCCTGGCAAGCGCGGTGTTCCCGCGATGATGCGCCTGATCGACGGCCGGCGCATCAAATGCCCGCCGTTTGCGCCGCCGTTCCTCAAGGCCGGCCCGCTGGTGATCGCACAGACCGCCAACATTTTGCTCTACCTGGGCGGACGGCTCGGCCTTGCGCCGCGTGGGGAGGCCGGACGGCTGTGGGTGCACCAGCTGCAACTCACCATCGCCGACCTCGTCGCGCTGATCCACGACACCCATCATCCGATCACCGGCTATCTCTACTACGAGGAGCAGCGCGCGGCCGCCAAGCTCGCCACAAAGTATTTCTGGCGCCACCGCCTGCCGAAATTCCTGCGCTATTTCGAGCGCGTGCTGCAGAGGAGCGGCGGCCCCTATCTCCTCGGCCGCAAGCTCACCTATGCCGACCTCTCCCTGTTCCAGATCGTGGAAGGGCTGCGCTATGCCTTCCCGCGCCGGATGAAGCGGTTCGAGCGCAAGGTGCCGCGTATCGTCACGCTGCACGGGCGCGTGGCCAAGCGGCCGCGGACCGCCGCCTATCTCGCCTCGCCTCGCCGCATCGCGTTTAGCCAATGGGGCATCTACCGGTATTTCAAGGAACTGGACGGATAAGGGCGACCGTTCCGCGACACAGGCGGGCGATGCGCTTGCAGTGCTTCCAATGCGGGTGAAATCTGCCTAAAACGCCGGCTGAAGATCCAGCAAGCCGAAATCGTCATGACCGCCGCCGACATCGCCGCCCCGACGTACGAGCACACGCCCCTTTTCCCGCTGGGCGCCGATCGCACGCCCTACCGTAAGCTCGGCACTGACGGCGTGCGCGTGGAGCGCGCCGGCAAGCACGAGTTCGTCGTCATCGAGCGCGAGGCGCTGCGCATGCTGGCCGAGGCGGCGTTCACCGACATCAACCATCTGCTGCGGCCGGGGCATCTGGCGCAATTGCGCGCCATTCTCGACGACCCGCAGGCGAGCGACAACGACAAGTTCGTCGCCTACGATTTCCTCAAGAACGCCAACATCGCGGCGGGTGGCGTGCTCCCCATGTGCCAGGATACCGGCACCGCCATCATCATGGGCAAGAAGGGACGGCTCGTGTTCACCGACGGCGGCGACGAGGCGGCGCTCGCCGAGGGCGCGCGCGACGCCTATCTCAAGCGCAACCTGCGCTATTCGCAGCTCGCGCCGATTTCCATGTTCGAGGAGAAGAACACCAAGTCGAACATGCCGGCGCAGGTCGAGATCTATGCTGAAGGGAGCGGCGAGAACGACGGCGCATACAAGTTCCTGTTCATCGCCAAGGGCGGTGGCTCCGCCAACAAATCCTTTCTGTTCCAGGCGACGCCGGCGATCCTCACCCACGACCGCATGATCGCCTTCCTCAAGGAGAAAGTGCTCACGCTCGGCACCGCCGCGTGCCCGCCCTACCATCTCGCCATCGTCATCGGCGGCACCTCGGCCGAGTTGACGATGAAGACGGTCAAGCTCGCCTCCTGCCGCTATCTCGACGGTCTTCCGACGCAGGGCTCCGAAGCCGGCCACGCCTTCCGCGACCTCGAGATGGAAGCGGAGGTGCACCGGCTCACGCAGTCGCTCGGCGTGGGTGCGCAGTTCGGCGGCAAATATTTCTGCCACGACGTGCGCGTCATCCGCCTGCCGCGTCACGGCGCCTCGCTTCCGATCGGGCTCGGCGTCTCATGCGCGGCCGACCGCCAGGCACTCGGCAAGATCACGCGCGAGGGCATTTATCTTGAGGAGCTCGAGCGCAACCCGGCGAAGTATCTGCCCGAGCTCGACGCTGCCAAGCTCGGTGGCGAGGTCGTGCACATCGATCTGCGCCGGCCGATGAAGGAAATCCTGGCCGAGCTTTCCAAATATCCCATCAAGACGCGGCTTTCGCTCAGCGGGCCCATGATCGTGGCGCGCGACCTGGCGCATGGCAAACTGCGCGAACGGCTGGAACGCGGGCAGGGACTGCCGGATTATTTCAAGAACCATCCGGTCTATTACGCCGGCCCGGCCAAGACGCCGCACGGCTACGCCTCGGGCGCGTTCGGCCCGACCACGGCGGGACGCATGGATTCGTTCGTGCAGGATTTCCAGGCGGCCGGCGGCTCGATGATCATGCTGGCCAAGGGCAACCGCTCGCCGGCGGTGCGGGAAGCGTGCAAGACGCACGGCGGCTTTTATCTCGCCTCGATCGGCGGCGCGGCGGCGAACCTCGCCGAACACTGCATCAAGAAGGTCGAGACCGTGGAATATCCCGAGCTCGGCATGGAGGCGGTGTGGAAAATCGAGGTGGAGAACTTTCCCGCCTTCATCGTGATCGACGACAAGGGCAACGACTTTTTCCAGGACCTGAATTTGGGGTGAGAGATATGCCGTGCATCAAAGTATCGGACATGGCCTACGGTCGGCTCCGCGCACCCGATCTCGACGTCATGGAGGAATTCCTCACGCGCTTCGGGTTGGTACGCGCCGAGCGCACCAAGACGGCGCTCTATATGCGCGGCAGCGATCCCGTCCACCACATCCATGTCACCGAGAAGGGCGCGCCGAAATTCGTCGGCTTCGCCTATTACGCGGCGAGCGAGGATGATCTCGAACGCATCGCGCGGGCGCCCGGCGCGTCGGCGATCGAGACGCTCGACGAGCCCGGCGGCGGCAAACGGGTGCGGCTGACCGAACCCAACGGCTACCAGATCGAAGTCGTGCACGGCATCGCCGCGGTCTCGCCGATTGTGACCAAACGGCAGAAGCTCAACACCGGGGAGGATCCGCTGTTGCGCGCGGGCGAATTGATGCGGCTGCCCAAAGGGCCCTCGCACGTCAAGCGCATTG
>Ga0207700_10002794_pt1 | contig 10060 bp, 9 predicted proteins | sample LARL82metaG_FD_184348 | JGI IMG/M metagenome (GOLD analysis project Ga0207700, IMG submission 184348) | Corn, switchgrass and miscanthus rhizosphere microbial communities from Kellogg Biological Station, Michigan, USA - LAR L8-2 metaG... | ecosystem: Host-associated > Plants > Roots >...
TGTCGTCCACCGGGGTGCCGGTGTCGCTGCCGACGTCGAACGTCTCGTCCCATTGCATGGTGAACGGGACCGTGTGGGCCATCTTCTTGGTGGCGACCTCTTTTCCGTCCACCTTCAGGACGCCCGTCCCACCCTTCCCGGGGCCGGGGCCGTCGTAGGTGAAGTCGAAGGACAGGGCGTGCTTGCCGGGGGCGAGCGCGTCCTCGCCTTGCCACTTCACCCGCTCCAGGTCGAACAGGTTCCAAGTGAACACCGGCTTGCCCTTGAGCAGGTAGAAGCCATAGCCGGCGAAGCGTCCCCCTGACGTGAGGATCATGCCCTCCGCACCGCCCGATGGAATCGTAACATCAGCGGTGATGGTGTAGTCCTTATTCAGAATACTGGGAGCATTTCCGACGGGAATGCCGGGATTCTCACCCGAGTAGGTGAATTCAGTGCGTCCGGCGATCGCGCTCGGCCGCGCCGTGAGGAAACGCGTGAGAATCGAGTTATCCAACGGTAAGACTTGGTATTTCGCCGCCTCCGTCAGGAACAACGCTTGCAACTCATGCAGCTTGTCGGGGTTCCTGGATGCGAGGTCGTCGCATTCCGAGTAATCGTTGGCAACATTATAAAGCTCCCACTGGTAATTGTTAACGTCCGGCATCTTGGACGTTCCCATGAGCCAAGGTGGGAATGGCGGAGTGGTAGCGGCGATCCAACCGTCGTGATAGATAGCCCGGTTCGCGAACATCTCGAAGTATTGAGTTATACGCGTCGAAGGCGCGTTGGCATTCGCCTGATCGAACGTGTAAGCCATGCTGACGCCTTCGATCGGTTTCTGTTTAATCCCGCTGACTTCCTCGGGCGCCTGAATTCCAGCGGCCTCGAGGATTGTCGGAACGATATCAATCATATGGTGGAACTGGGGGCGAATGCCGCCAACATCTTTAATGTGTCCGGGCCATGAAATAGCCATCCCCTGCCGGGTTCCGCCGAAATGCGACGCCACCTGTTTGGTCCACTTGAAGGGTGTGTCAAACGCCCAAGACCATGCCACCGCCATATGGGGATAGGTCTTGGCCGAGCCCCAGTTCTCATAATGCGCTAACTGCAGCGCGTGAGGAGCATCCAGAATACCGTTGTAAGCGGTCATTTGATTGTAGGTGCCGGACGGAGTGCCTTCAGGGCTAGTGCCGTTATCGCCGCTAATATAGATGATCAGCGTGTTGTCGAGCTTGCCCATGTCCTGGACTTCCTGGATGACACGGCCAATCTCATAGTCGGTATACGCTACGTACGCTGCAAATACTTCCGTTTCGCGTGCATAGAGTTTTTTCTGCACGGGGGTCAACGAGTCCCATTTCGGCAGGACGGCCGGCCAGGGAGTGAGCTGTGTATTCGAGGGAATCACGCCGAGCCGCTTCTGATTGGCAAAAATCTGCTCGCGCAATTTTTCCCATCCCAAGTCGAACTTGCCTTTGAACTTTTCAATCCACTCCGGTTTCGGCTGGTGCGGCGAGTGCGTGCCGCCGGGCACGTAATAGACGAAGAACGGCTTGTCGGGTGCGGACGCGTTCAAATCACGCATGTACTTGATGGCGGCGTCAGCCAGGTCGGTGGTGAGGTTGTAGCCGGGCTTGCCGATCCATGGAAATACTTGAGTCGTGTTGCGAAACAGATACGGCGTCCACTGGTCGGTTTCGCCACCCATGAAGCCGTAAAAGTACTCAAAGCCCATGCCGACCGGCCACTGATCGAATGGCCCAGCCGAGCTGTATTGATAGGTAGGCGTATTGTGGTTCTTACCAAACCACGAGGTCGCGTAGCCGTTTTCCTTGAGGACCTCGCCCACTGTGGCGCTTTCAGGACCGATGATGGAGTCATAGCCGGGGTAGCCCGTGGACATTTCGCCGACGACGCCGTAGCCGACCGAGTGGTGGTTGCGTCCGGTGATTAGCGCAGCTCTTGTGGGTGAGCAAAGAGCAGTGGAGTGGAACTGCGTGTAGCGCAACCCCGCCTTGGCGACGCGGTCCATGGCCGGTGTCGGAATGACACCGCCAAATGTACCTGAAACGCCGTAGCCCTGGTCATCGGTCATGATGAGGAGCACATTTGGCGCGCCCTTGGGTGGAACGACCCGCGGAGGCCACCAAGGCGTGGATTCCGGAGCACCTTCCTTGATCACTCCGCCAAATCTCCCCGGAGCGGGCGGAAGTTGATTCCCCTCGATTGTGGTCGTCGCGGCAGGCGAACCCGGCACGCCCGAGACCTGCTGCGCCACAATCGGTGCAACCGCCGCCGGCAGAAACATCAGCGAGATTACCACCGGAATCAGCAATGCTTGAGTCCGGCGATGCCAAGACTTCAATTCTCGTTTCGCGTTCATATCGGCATCCGACTCACAACCCGAATGTGACTCCGAGTACAAGAGCGTTGCCCTTCACCGTGTTGGTCGCTGTGAATGTGTCGACCCACCGGAACTGGAACGCCATCGATGGCTTCTTGGCTTTCGCAACATAGAGGACCATGGGACCGGCACCCCAGGCGTTAAGCCGGAACCCATGCAACCTGTTGGCGAGCGGCCCGGTGTCGTTGGTTATTTGAGTGATGTTGGAAACAACGGCGCCAACCCCAAATTTCGGTGAGAAGTACTGTACCACCATGCCGGCCCAATTGAATACAGTGCCGCTCGTGTACCTCGTGGTCGGGTTCTCACTGTAGATATCAAAGCCTATGTAGTTGTCGAATTCCATGCCGCGCTTTTTCCACAAGAAAGTGTGCGTCACGTTCGGCTCGATCGTCCATTCGTTCATTGCCATCCCAAGACTGGACAAACTGGCCCCCTGATAAGGCCCCGTCGGAGCAAAGACCCTGGTTGAGATCGCCAAATTGTTGTTCTCACTGAAATGAATGCCAACGGTTAGCGGTGTGAAGAACACATCCGCCAGGCCCGAGCTGGAACTACTCGCCCTTGCCAGCGGCGAGCCATTGAGCTGCGTGGTAGCGGTCGAACCTATCCAGTTAACGGGCAGATAAAACGCGGAGGAGAGACTGACTTTGGTTACCTCGGTCTTGTAAACGTACTGTGGTACGAGCAGGTTCTCGCTCACGTCAGCAGTGACGTGGCCATAGAGCTGCCCGCCTATCGGCACCTCTGTTCCGCCTGAGATCCTGCCCATATAGCCAACCGGCATCATGGTGAAGCTAAAGCCTGCCTCTGCTGGGACCACTCCTCCTTGCGGCATGACCCACAGACCGGGGAGGGTGCGGCCCAGGGCTTGCTCCACCGCAGACGCCGGCACGGCGCCCACAGCCAATACGACCCCAACCAAGACCATTCTTCGTGGATTCTTCACGGAAAACCTCGATTCTGCAGTTTGATAGACAGTGAAAACGGCGCATTCTTCGGTGATCGAGATCCTTCTGAAGGCGATGTGGCTTATTTTTTCTGAAGGTCGTTTCTGGCGTACATTGAGCAACTAGAGAAGTCAGGAGTGACTCCTTCCGTGCAGCTCCGTTCGATTTACAGACGTACGGGTGCGGTACCCGCGCTGCACGATCCGGTTATCGGACTGCGGATCAAAACATAGGGAACTAAGCGACAGCCACCGGGATGATCAGTGATTGCCCCATATAAATAGGTTGAAAAGACGATGATTTCGTAAATCAGATCGATGATGATGGTGACGACGAAGACTCTGGGATCTCCTTCGAGCCCTTGAGTAAAAGGTAGTGGTGGCGAACCGGATCGCTGAGAATGACCCATCCATACGCGGCGTGCCCCATCCGAACGTCTTTGAAACTCGCGCGGATTGCCAAGTCGGTCGCGGCTATCGGTTGCAGGATGAGTCGAAACGCTGGTGGTCCGTCTATTCGGACGATGAGATCCGGCTATTATTGCGTCAATAATTGCTTCTTGTCCGGTGCCCGTTTACTTGATAGCGACCCAAATCTTGCCATCGACTACCTTAGCAGCGTAAGTATTTACACGCAGCTCGCACACATTTGGGACGAAGCCCTGAATCCTTTACCAAATGTAAAGGAAGGACCCCCGCCCCGCCTGAGGACCTGCGAAACGGAACGGGAGTCCCTTGCATCGCCGGAGAACTGATGCATCCTCAAGGCCAGGAGGTGCAGAGAATCAATCTACGCTGCTTTGCGCTTCGTGATCTTCTGCCGGCGTCTTGGGCTGCCAGGGCCAGCGGCTTTCCATTTCCACTCGCATAGACCAGCTCAGGAACGTACGGACGAGAATTAGAAGGCCCAGAGCGACAACATTATCTAATGTCGGCTCCAGAACAACTGTCCGGAGCACATCCGCAGCAACAAGAAGCTCCAATGCCACCAAAAGAGGTCTTCCTAAAGAGTGTTTGTCGCCCTCGGCGGCACCAACGGTACTAGAAGTACCACGTCGAAATTGGAATAGGTAGCGCAAGGCGCCCCGACTGAGAGCGATGGAAACGATGCCGGTCACAATGACGCCAACGGCAACCACCTCGATGCCAACGGACATCCACTCGATCAACTGGCGGATCGTTTCCACACGCCTATAAGCCTTTGCCGAAATCTGGGCTGCGGGGAGCAGCTAAGCAGCCACACGCTCTCGATTAAGATCTCGAATCAGGCGCCGGGTTCGCTCAACAAATGAAAGTGTGTCCGCCAGGCAGCTCTCAAGCAGTACGCCAACGCCGAAATGGCCGGTCACGTCTGCCGCCGCAATCAGAGCCACGTACTCACCTATGCGAAGGTGGACGAGGTGGCTTGCCTTCACCAAGATGAAGAGGAGCTTCGCCTCCGGGGACTGAATCTCCCCTAGCTCCCTGCGAAAGTCTTCTACGAAGACATCATGAAGGTGGCCGTTGAGCTTCATCGGCTTCTCGCCGATGAGCTTGAAGCACTCATCCAGGGACTTCAGGATTTTGTCTGAGACAAAAACCCGCGCCTCTAGGGCTTCTCTGATGTCAGGATGGTGGGCGGCTTGGCTCATCTCCTGAAAGATCTTGGTTGTGCGCTCGGTAGCCTGCCGCACATCGCTAAGCAGCAGGACGAAGAGTTCTTTGGGGTTATTAATTGGCACGAATATTTTCTCCTTTAAGTTTTGTGGTGGCTGTACGAGCCATCCACAAGATTCCCGGTTTCGATCTTCTGGTGCATTAAATCTTAAGTTGTAAACACTAACCGCGAAAGCGGCCAAGATCTGAGCTACCTGCTCCAAAACGTAGCGCCCGTTCGGCTTCACTGGACCAAAATGTTCAATCACCAAGGCCCATCGCGAAAGCTGCTCGTGTAAATACCTGATTTTAAGACCAATCGGATCCGGCGATTGGATGGTCTTCGGTGTGCGTTCCTTTCACGCATGCTAGAGCCATTAAATGAGCAATTGCCCAAACCCGTACCGGCATCTATGCTGAGCACACAGCGCGCCGGTATAGGAGATCAGGACGTCGCGGGAGAGACATCAGCCGTCGACGGGAACGAAAATTGCGGTGACCAACAACTGATCGATTCCGCTCGCCAAGGCGATACCACTGCGTTTGGAGAACTAATCAAACGGCACTATAGTAGTTGTCTCAGACGCGCATCTTCTCTGATTCGTAACCCGACCGACGCGGAGGATGAAGTGCAAAATGCTTGCTGGAAAGCGTTCGAGCGCTTGGCTCAGTTTCGGGGTGAGGGCACGTTTGCAGCATGGCTAAGCCGCATTGTAGAGAATCAATGCCTCATGCGAATCCGCGAAGATCGCCAGGCACGTTTCTTGTACCTGGATCAATCTACCGAGGCGAATGTTCGCGTCGAGCTAGTTGCGGAGGTGCCGGGGCCGGAAGATGAACTTGGTGATCAGCAACTCGAGACTTTACTTCGACTGGAGATTTCACGAATTCCACCGCTATTTCGGAACGTTTTGGTTCTTAGCGATGTCGAGCGATTGCCGATGCCCGATGTCGCTGCCCGGTTGGGACTATCGGTGCCGGCTGCGAAATCGCGGCTGGGGCGAGCCAGAGTCGAGTTGCGGACCCGCCTGATTAGGTACTGTGGACGAAGAGGCTTGAGCACACTCACTTACAAGCCCAGGTACGGCCGATTGGCGTACACGCGGGCCGCTTAATCCCTATGAGAGCGATCTCCATTCCAGGCCGACCCAACACCGGACGCAATCGGAGTTCTACGCAGATCGCCAGCCAGATTTCGGCTGCAATCGGACAGGAATTCTTCGAATCTCTAGTGACAATTCTCGCAGAAGCTCTGAGCGCTGACTGTGTTTACCTCGGTGAGTTCGTTGGCGGCGAAACTGAAAAGCTCAGGACTCTGGCCTCGTTCGTGAATGGTCAACCTGGGTGCAACGCCGATTACGTCTTGGCGGGCACGGTCGCTGCGCTGCTAGCAACAGGTGAACCGTGGTCCTGTACGCGGGGAGCGTTGAAAAGATTCCCCTCGGATACTCTACTTCGTCAAATCGGCGCACAAGCGTGCATTGCCGTCCCGCTTCTCGACGGACAGCAGCAGGCTTCAGGGGTGTTGATGGCGGTATTCCGCCTTCCACTCGACAACACCAGGTTGCCGAAATCGATGCTGGAAAAGTTCGCCCCGAGAGCCGCTGCGGAACTTCATCGGAAGCAGGCCGAGGCGGCCCTTCGTGAGAGCGAGCAAAGATATAACGCTTTTATCACACAAAACACCGATGCTATGTGGCGCATCGAGTTCGAAAATCCAATCTCCACCAGCCTTTCAGAAGATGAACAAATCGAGAATATCTATCGTTGTGGCTATCTGGCCGAGTGCAACGACGCACTGGCGCGCCTGCTTGGCTATGAGAAGGCATCGCAGCTCATCGGTACCGGATTCGAGGAATTGGCACGTCACGCTGACCCGCGCCTGAGGGAAGACCTCCGGTCGGCCATTCGTTCGGGGTACAGATTCGACACTGTCGAGACCAAACCCGTGGACAGAGATGGCCACGCCAGGCATCTTTTGCGAACGCAGTGGTGTATTGTCGAGAACGGTAAACTGCGGCGCATTTGGGGCGCATTCCGTGACCTTACAGAACTGAAGCGAGTGGAACAAGCGCTGCGGGCTTCGGAACAGCGGCTGAGTGAATTGCTGGAAAGCATGCATCTGCTTACTGTCATGTTGGACGGCGGCGGCTCCATCACAGTGTGCAACGATTATATGCTCCAGTTGACGGGTTGGCGACGGGAAGAAATTGTCGGCAAGAACTGGTTTGATCTGATGGTTCCTCTGGAAGAGCGGGGGCCTTTGCGGGCGGAATTCGCCGCTTCGTCCCTTGACTCACACGTGCCGCGTCACTTCGAAAGTGCAATCCTTGGCAAGAGTGGTGAGCGATGGTTGATTGCGTGGGAAAGTACAACCCTGCTTGATCCTCAAGGCCAAGTTTCCGGATTCGCCAGTGTCGGCCGGGATATAACTGTATCGAGGGCCCTTCAGGAGGAGCTAATCCAATCCGAGAAGTTGGAAAGCATCAGGCATTCAGTGGACAGACTGGTTCACGATTTCAGTGGTCTCACCACTATCATCGAAGGTTACTGTGAGATCTTGCTACAAGATCGACAGGACACGGATCTGGCGTACATTCCGCTGATGGAGATCAAGGCGGCAGCCGCGCGCGGAGCTGCCTTAACACAGCAATTGTCCGCGTTCAGCGAGCAGCAAGAACTCCGCCCGGAACTGCTGGATCTGAACGGTCTTATCGAAGAGATTGGCCGTACCGTGCAGCCACGACTCCCAGAGCACGTCACGCTGCAGATCGAGTTGGACCCCGCGCTAGCTCCAGTTCGCGTGGATGCCTTTCGCTTTCGCGAGGTGCTGTTGAATTTGACGACAAACGCCATCGACGCAATGCCGAAGGGCGGCCGGCTAACTTTGCACTCGTCAAACATCGAACTCGACGAAAGCGCCGTTTCACGGTTGTCTGGCGTTGCACCGGGGCATTACGTGCTGCTGGCTGTCGCCGACACTGGCGTCGGAATGAGCCAAGAAGTACAAGCGCACATATTTGAGCCGTTTTTTAGCACTAAAGGCAACGGAAGCGGTTTGGGTCTTTCCAGCGTATACGGGATCGTCCAGCAAAGCGGCGGTCACATCGTGGTCGACACGCAACCCGGGATCGGTACGATGTTTCAGATCTATTTGCCGAGAGTAAGGCCTCAGTAAATGCCGGGATCTCTAGCGACAGACGAAAAACAAAAAAAGCCGGCGATCCAGTTCCCAGAGACCGCCGGCGAAGTGAGGAGAAGTTTGTTATTGCTTCCGTATGCTACCGATGCTGAAAGGCGAGAGACGGATGCCAATAATTTCTCGGCAGCCCACTGATCGTAGCGGCTTCTACACGAGCCATCATTGATACTCGAAGCCAAAGGTGACCGGTGCTACTTGGGTCGCTATGGAGCGGCTGGCCGCGTAGGTGTAGCGTGATTCCACGAAGAACTTCCACGGAGTGTCCTTGATCCTGACAGTCAATCCGATGCCCCCGTTTGCCCCGAAAGAGCTGGTCCCAGTGCCAACACCTACTGTATTAACGTAGCCGTCAGTGCAGGTATATCCATACCATCCATAGATCGGCTGGCAAACAGTGCCAGTAGGTACAAAGGTGCTCTTGGAAATGGACGCATGTCTGTAGTACCATCCACCGCCGGCGATCACGTAATAGCCAAAGGTGTTCCCAAAACCGCTTCTGTACTTGTAGTCCGCATTAATGCTGTAAAGATTAACGCTCTGAGAAATGCCATTCAGTTGTGCGATGGCGCCAACGGAGGGAGGCAGGCCAGCCCACATGAACTGCCCTACGATCGAGTTATGTTTATCGATGTTATAGCCACCGCCGCCCTCAAAAGTCCCGCCAACGCCAGCGTATTTGGCGGTGGGGTTTAGGGGTACCGATAGGCCGCCGCCCATACTGAAGTTGAGCTTACCCTCTTCGTTCTGGTTCTGGGCCTGGATTGGGATAGTGCAGGCCGCAGCGAGTAAGCCGATCGTGATTAGAATTTTCGATGACATGAATCTAGCTCCTTTCAAAAGTTTGAATTGATGAAGTGACGCGACTCATCGACATGCCGCCAATCATAGCGATGCAGTCTGGTCACCTGGACAACTGTTCCTCGAGTCCTTCTCGTTGGCGGATACTAACACTTGTCGACGGGCCCTTAGGCCGATCAGTCTACTGAGCGTCGCCGAACGTGAAGTTAAAGCCAGAGCTAAAGCGAAGGTTATTCTGGTTGTTGTCGGTCCCCGACCTGTAGTCGTGGAGACGTGTTAGAAAGTACTCTAACTGAACAGGCCGGAAGGAAACATGTTTGCTGATCTTAATATCCAACCCTCCGCCGGCAGTCATCGCAAAGGCGGTTTGCTGCCTGGTCGCACGGAGACTGAAGCCCACCGGAATACCATCCACCAGCCCTAATACAGGCGCTGCGGTGCTCGTTGTCGCGTAGACTCCACCAAACAGAGTCTGGAAATAGGGTGTGACCCGCGACCATTTACGGACGGACACGCGTGGGCCCAACAGGAAATTGGCTACTGTGCTATCCAAGCTAATGCCCTGAATGTTGCCATTGTGGACGGCGCCCATGTCGGCCACCGCGCCAAACCAGCTGCCTAGGTTATACACAAACTGGCCGCTCCCGCCGTTGGCGCTGAACGCTGGGATGTTCATGGCCGAATTAGCTCGTGTGAATGTGTAGCCGAGGAATGTCTCCATTCGCGGCGCGTTCTCTTCTGCCACTGCGGCAAAGCTGAAAAGCAAGACTGAACCAATTCCAAAAACAATATTCTTCATTTACTCTCCTTGTGTTTGAATGTGAAGGCTTCCAACCTGCAGGATTGTCCCGAATCCTGGAGACCCGAAAGCTCTTTTCTTGACCCTTACGGGACGGTTGATCGCTTAAGGGTCGGTGAGACTTAGTTTTTTTGAATTGATCGCTCACAGGGCGGCGAACAGCGGCAGGTCAATTGACAGAAAGGGTGAGCCGCAATAAATTAAATTCCCCGTTTCCCCCCAGGGTGTGCTCACTGCGCCGTCAGCGGATAGTGGACAGCAGGATCAACAAACGAAATGGGGTTTGTT
>Ga0207700_10002795_pt1 | contig 10058 bp, 15 predicted proteins | sample LARL82metaG_FD_184348 | JGI IMG/M metagenome (GOLD analysis project Ga0207700, IMG submission 184348) | Corn, switchgrass and miscanthus rhizosphere microbial communities from Kellogg Biological Station, Michigan, USA - LAR L8-2 metaG... | ecosystem: Host-associated > Plants > Roots >...
CATCAACGCAGGCATACCGGGGAACGGTATCGGCCAGGTGACCGTCCAGTTCCGGGATTCGATTTCGAAGTTTCGACCCGACGTCGTCGTCCTTGTTCCGGGTGCGAGCGGCAGCGCCGCCGACCACGCGCGCGTGAAGATCGGATATTCCGGGATTCACTACGTCCCGAGCCGATTGGCCCGTCGGTCGGGCGTGCTGGCCTGGCTCGAAAAGAACCTCGTCGTCATACTGCGCCAGCTGCGAGCGCTCAGCGATCGTGGCAAACTGAACTTCGAACCGCACGAGCTGAGAGAGGTTTCGCGCGAGTTCGAGGAGAAGCTGCGCGACCTAGTGGCCATGTGCCAGAAGAGCGGCGCCCTAGTCGTGCTGTTGACGCGGGAATCGAAGATACAGCGCCGCGACGGCAGGCTGGCGCAAATATGGTCGTCCGGTTCGCGCCTGTTCTACCAGCCTTACATGTCGATTTCCGCTCTGCTGGATACGAAAGACGAATTCAACCGCGTTTATCGCGACGTGGCCGCTTCGACCGGAGCCTTGCTCGTCGACATCGTGGGATTGCTTCCGCCGACCAAAAAATATTTCGAAGACAGCAGCCATTGCACACCGGCGGCGAACAGAATCATAGGCGAGCGCGTCGGCTTCGCGCTCCGCGAGGATCCGCGTTTCCGACAGCTGTTGCGGGACAGCCTTCGCCGGGGCGCATCCCTTGGCTAGCGCGACTTCCAAGATCGTGTCCGTCGCGACCGCGCTGGCCATCGTCGCGTGGCTGTTGCTCCTGCTCGGCATCGTGTATGCCAGGTTTTTTGTCACCGAACCGGCGCCGAATGTGGTTATCACTTTTTCCAACAAGGGCCTTACGCGCTTGTTTGCCGAACTGCTCAGTCTTGGCATCGGCTGTCTTGGGCTCCTGCTTGCGGTCATCGCGCTGGCTCGGCCGGCCCGCGATTGGCGCCTTGCGGTTGCCGTGGTGAGCAACGCTGCCGTTTGCGCCGTTTGCGTCGCATTGCTGATGTAGTATCTGGAACTTCGAGGATGAGAACATGAAAAAATCGGGCGTGAGCGAAGGCCCGTCGGCATCGGAGCTGATCTCGAAAAAGATCGCCGAGCTCGCGGACTGGCGCGGGACAACCCTCGGTAGAATGCGCAAGCTCATCAGGGAAGCGGATCCGGACGTCGTCGAGGAGTGGAAATGGATGGGCACGCCGGTCTGGTCGCACGACGGCATCATCTGCACCGGCGAATCCTATAAGAGCGTCGTGAAGCTCACCTTCGCCAAGGGCGCGACTCTGAGGGATCCGGCCCGTCTTTTTAACTCGAGTCTCGACGGAAACGTGCGCCGCGCGATCGACATCCACGAAGGAGAAGAGGTCGACGGACCCGCGTTCAAGACGCTCGTTCGCCAAGCGGTCGCACTCAATCGTTCTGCCAAGTCGAAGTCTTCGAAGAAAGCGAAGTCCTAGGCATACTGTCCTGCGGATGTTCCGGCTCGTGGCGGAGGTGGCTCGCTCGAGCGGGCCCGGGTGAAGATCGCCGATTGAATTCCCCAGCTCTGCACCAACGAAAGGCAAGCAATCATGAGCAGCAACACCGTTCGACTTCACCGCGTGCTCCGTGCTGCGCCGGAGCGAATCTATCGGGCCTTTCTCGATGCCGATGCAATGGCCAAATGGTTGCCGCCCAACGGCTTCACCGGCAAGGTCCACCATTTGCATGCGGAAGTCGGCGGCACGTTCAGGATGTCGTTCACGAACTTCACCACAGGCAATGCCCACTCTTTCGGCGGCGAGTACCTTGAACTGGTGCCTGACGAACGTATTGTCCATACCGACAAATTCGACGATCCGAATTTGTCCGGCGAGATGCGCACGACGGTGTCCTTGAAAAAGGTGTTCTGCGGGACCGAGCTGGATATCGTGCAGGAAGGCATACCCGCTGCCATCCCGACCGAAGCGTGCTATCTCGGCTGGCAAGAGTCGTTCATGTTGCTCGCGCAACTCGTCGAAGCCGAGATTCCAGGATAACGAGAGAGACTCGTGCTCCCTTTTTCAAGCCGGAATCCCACCGGCCGGCGACCATCGGCTGAATGCGTCGACCGGACCGAAAGCAAACATCGATGATCTCGGCGCGCGAAGCGCTCGAACGTCTGCGGGACGGCAACCGTCGCTTCGTGTCCGGCGTCCGGAGCCGCGAGACGCTTACCAGCCAGATGCGCCGCGACGAGCTGGCGGCGGGCCAGGAGCCTTTCGCCATCATCCTCGGATGTTCCGATTCGCGGGTGCCGGCGGAGATCGTCTTCGACCAGGGCCTCGGCGACCTCTTCGTCATCCGTGTCGCCGGGAACATCGTCGCGTCTTCCCAAGTCGACAGCGTCGAGTTCGCTGCCGCGCGGTTCGGTACACAGCTGGTGGTCGTACTCGGGCATTCCCAGTGCGGGGCAATTCTGGCGACCCTGGAAGAGCTCCAGCAGCCCAAGAACAACCAGTCGCGCAGCCTCCGTTCGATCGTGGGCCGCGTCCGGCCATCGGTGGAAGCGTTGCTCGAGACCGACCTCCGAAACGACCCGGCTGCGCTGGTCGGACACGCCGTTCGGGCCAACATTCGCGCCTCGGCAGATCATCTGCGACACGGGTCGGAAATCCTTGAGCAATTGACTCAGAAAAACGGCCTGCTCGTCGTCGGTGCCGAATACTCGCTCGAGAGCGGGGTCGTTGATTTTTTCGACGGCATGCCGGAAGCCGGCTGACTTCGGGCGTGTCATCGCTCTGGCGGCGCGTCGCACTTGAAGGCGGAAAGGTCGTGACCCGCGAAAAAACGATGCCGGCCGTCGGCCGACGCGTCTACGGTCTGGGCGTGATGGCGTTGGCCATCGTCGCACTGGCGTGGGGGGACTTCGACCCGGGGCAACCGGTGCCGAAGGGCTTTCCCGCCCGCCCGGCCCTGGCCTATGCCGCCGCTGCGTTCATGCTCGTCGCGGGCGCAGCCGTGCAATCGCGTCGGACCGCGGCCTTAGGCGCCGCGGCGCTCACTGCTTACTACGCGATCGTTGTCGTCATCCTGATGAATGGCCGCGTAATGCTCGCCCATTTCGCGGAATTCGGCAGCTACAGCGGCGGCGGCGAGCAGCTGGCGATCGCGGCGGCCGGGCTGATCGTCTACGCCTCGACTGCGGGGATCGATGCCGCTCGAGCCGCGCGCCTCACGCGCATCGGGCAACTTGCGTTCGGGGTCTGCGCGCTGTTATTCGGCGGCGCGCACTTTTTCTATATGAACCTCACCGCTCCACTGGTCCCCAAGTGGTTGCCGCCGACGCAAGCGTTTTGGGCTTATGCGACCGGGATCGGGCACATCGCGGCGGGAGTGGCGATCCTGACGGGCGTGCACGCCCGCCTCGCCGCGATCCTCCTTACCGCCATGTACGTGTCATTCACGATACTGGTCCATGGCCCGATGCTCATCGCCGATCCCTTCAGCCGCATGATCTGGTCGGAGAACGCCTTGAATATCGCCCTCATCGGCGCGGCGTGGGTCGTAGCCGACTCGCTGGCGCGGGCACGGCGCTAGCGGAGGACGGCGTGGAAATCCGCGATATTCGTCCCGCGGAGATCGAGGCGGCCCGGCGCCTGCTCGAGGCGAGCGGCTGGACTCGCCGGGTTTGCGATCCAGCGGACTTCCGTGAACTGATATCGCGGTCGCAACGGGCGATTGTCGCGGTCGAAGGGGGCGAAGTCATAGGGTTTTTGCGCGCGCTTACCGATGGCATGGCGAACGGCTATATTTCAATGCTGGTCGTCGCGGAAGCTCACCGGCGCAAGGGCGTCGGTCGCGCGCTGGTCAACGCGATTGTGGGCGATGGCCGCGGAATGACCTGGGTTCTTCGCGCGGCGCGAGAGGGTGTCGCGGCGTTTTACGAAAAAATTGGCTTTGTGCGGTCTGAAGTGGCGATGGAGCGCCGCGATGCAGGGACGTCGGGCAGCTGACCGGCGGATTCGTTTATTGCCGCTCGGCGCGAGCCGCGCAGTGCTTGCCCCGCCTTGTATTGCAGCCCCCTGGTTAAAATCGCTCGCCGAATAATCGACAGCGCCGGCAAGGGTCAAAAAATGCGCTTGAACGACTGTCACAACTTTCACGACTTCCGGGAACTGGCCAGACGCCGGCTTCCGGGTCCGATCTTCGACTACATCGACGGAGCGGCGGACGATGAGGTGACTCATCGTCGGAACACGGCGAGCTTCGAGAGCTGCGATCTGGTGCCTGATGTCCTGAGGGGAATAGCGAGCGTCGACACGTCGGTGACCGTGCTGGGTCAGAAGCTAGCAGTGCCGTTCTACTGCTCTCCGACCGCCCTGCAACGCCTGTTCCATCATCACGGCGAGCGCGCCGTGGCGGCTGCCGCATCGAACCATGCGACGATGTTCGGCGTGTCCTCGCTCGGCACGGTCAGCCTGGAGGAAGTGCGGAAGAACTATTCGACGCCGCAGATGTACCAGTTCTATTTTCACCGGGACCGAGGTCTCAATCGCGCCATGCTGCAACGCGCGAGGGACGCGGGCGTCGATGTCCTGCTGCTCACTGTCGACAGCATCACCGGCGGAAACCGGGAGCGCGACCTGCGCACCGGGTTTTCGATCCCATTCAAGCTCACGTTGGGTGGAATGCTCCAGTTCGCGCTGAAGCCGACGTGGGCCCTGAACTATCTGACGCACGAACGCTTCAGCCTGCCCCAGCTCGACCAGCACGTCGACATGGGCGGGGGTACGATGTCGATCGGACGCTACTTTACCGAGATGCTGGATCCGTCGATGAATTGGAGCGATGTCGCCGAAATGGTCCGGGACTGGAATGGCCAGTTCTGCCTGAAGGGGGTCATGTCCGCGGGAGACGCAAAGCGCGCGGCGGACATCGGCTGCACCGGCATCGTGCTTTCCAATCACGGCGGTCGGCAGCTCGACGGCTCGCGGTCCGCGTTCGATCAGCTGGCGGAAATCGTCGATGTCGTGGGTGACCGTCTGGACGTCATGATGGACGGAGGAATCCAGCGCGGAACGCACGTCATCAAAGCCCTTTCGCTCGGCGCCAAGGCGGTGGGCCTTGGCCGCTACTATCTGTTTCCGCTGGCGGCCGCGGGCCAGGCCGGTGTCGAGCGCGCGCTTGACCTGCTGCGGACCGAGATCGAGCGCGGAATGAAACTGATGGGGCGTGCCTCGATCGGCGAGCTCTCGCGCGACAATCTGCGGTTCAGATAGGCGGCAGACAGAGGCAACCAAATGGCACAGACCGTTCACCGCGCCTTTGCCGTCCTCGTCGCCGGTTGCTGCCTCGTGCTCGGTGCCTGCGCCGTGTCCGGTCAAAATGCGGCGGGTGCCTTGAACAAGCAAGACGAGGCGCAGATCCTCGGCGCCTTGCAGGCGTCGGCGGACGCCTGGAATCGTGGTGATCTGAAAGGGCACCTCGCCATCTACGACCCGTCCGTGACCGTCATGACCAAAGCCGGGCCGCGGCCGACAATCGAGGCGATCGAAGCCTCCTTCGCGGCAACCTATTTCGTCGATGGCAAGCCCCGGCAGAGCCTGCGCATGGAGAGCGTAAGGCTCCGCATGCTTTCCGAGCAATCCGCGCTCGTGACCGGCCGTTTCATCCTCTCGGGCGGCACCGAGCCCGAACAGTCGGGCTGGTTCACGCTGGTCTGGGTACGCACGCCCGTTGGCTGGCGAGCGATCCATGACCATACGTCTTAAAAAGCGAGCTAGGCTGAGCGAATCGCGCAGTCGGCCATCGCAAAGATCGAGCGATCGCACGTTCGGCTAGCACACATCGGCCAGGGCTACGGACTCGCATGGATCGGCGTATCGTGGGTTTTCACCAGGACGAAGACCAGCACTGGGTCGCCGAGCTCGAATGCGGTCATAATCGACACGTACGGCATAGCCCGCCCTGGTCCAATCGGCCATGGGTAGTCACGCCCGAGGGCAGGACATCGGCTCTGGGCAATGTCTTGAGCTGCAAGAAGTGCGATTCAGGTGCCCCGAGGGATCGTCGGTGAAGAATCAGACATCGGTGTCTGCGGACCCTCCGGCTCGTGCGGTCGGATAGCGCGCAGGAATCGACCCGTCCATTGTTTCAGGATCGTCCAATGAAAATAATTTTGCGGATCTTCTCGAGTGTTCACGCGCTGATGGCTCTTCTATTCGTCTGCGCCGCGATCGTCCTTATCGTGATCGCCGCCCGCATCGGCTGGACGGTCTTCGGCGCAGGCTTGGATCGCGCTGCGGCGCAGGCGGTAATCGAAGCGGTCGGCTTGCTGGCCGCTGCGGTGGTCGCCCTCCAGATCGCGCAGACGATCACCGAAGAAGAAGTCATTCGTGACGCTCATATCAGCGGGCCGACCCGTGTGCGCCGCTTTTTGTCGCGATTCCTGGTGGTCATCGTGGTTGCGCTGTCGATCGAAGGACTGGTTGCGACTTTCAAGGCCTTGCACGAGGATCCGGCGCAACTGCCTTATGCGGCGAGCATCCTGCTGGCCGTGGGCGCGCTGCTTGCCGGCTGGGGTGTGTTCGTGCGTCTCAATCGCTACGCCGAAGACCTCGAACCGGAGGCAATGCAGGCAGCCAAGCGCGAAGATCGGAAGCTCAAGTAGCCATCGTCACGCGAGCTCTCCACCCCGTCGTTCAAACAACAGGCAGCGATCGGCGCATGGATGGCAGATCCGCTCGAACCGAGGCTTCCCGGATGAGTGTCGCAGAGACTCCGCGATTGCGCGTCGGCTGGCTCGATGCCGGGGATTCCGCGTTCATTCTCGAGCTCGTGAATGAGCCGTCGTGGATCCGGTTCATCGGTGACAAGGGTGTCAAGACACAGCAGGATGCGCTCCGCTACATCGAAAACGGCCCGATGGCCATGTATAAGCGAAGAGGGTTCGGACTCTACATCGTCGAGCTGAAGGACGGTCGTGAGCCCGTCGGAATCTGCGGCCTCATCAAGCGCGAGGGATTGGATGACGTGGATCTCGGATTTGCCTTTCTCCCCAGGTTTTGGCGCAATGGGTATGCCTTCGAGTCTGCCGCGGCCGTGATGGCGTACGGAAGAACGGCGCTGGGCCTGCGGCGAATCGTTGCTATCCTCTCGCGGGAAAATCACCGCTCGAGCACGCTGCTGCAGCGGCTGGGATTTTCCTTCGAGCGCACAGTCAAGCTGCACCCGGATGATGAGGAGCTCGACCTGTATGCGATCGCGCCGTGATCCTGCGGTCGGCGGGCGCGCCCGCGGCTCATCGCTCATCGCGCCGGCTGCCCTGATGCCCTACCCCGCCCATGGCGTCGATCCGCATCACCAGCGTTCCGCCCGGTGAGGCGCCGCTCGCGATCCGGCAGGCCTGGGTCGGGCTCGTATTGCCGTCGCGCCGCAAGCGCCCGGGCCGCTACCTCGCCGCCGGAATCCTGTCCGGTCCTCGCAGCATCAGCGACAGGCTAAAATATCTGCTTGCCGTCCGGTATCGCGTTCAGAGCGGCTACATCGTGCCTACGCTATCCGCCATCGAAGTGCTCGAGCGGTCCAATCCGGCCGCCGCGCGCTGGTGGCGGGAAAACGCACCGCACGCGGTGCGCGCTCGCCGCTTTCTCCTTTTCCCGACCGAGTGCTGTCAGCCGTTGGAATGAGTCCCCGGACGCACATCAAGTTCATCGTTCGCAGCCTCGTCCGCGCGCTTGCGGTTTTCTCGATCGTCGGCATCGTCGGCTGCGCGAGCCCGGACCCGTACAGTCCTCCGATGGCAGCGGCCTCCGGCGTCGCGCGAGCCGATGCCGGGAAAGGTCCGCGCGAGTACCGCATCATTCCGTTGAAATCGATGGCGGGCGACGTCGAGATTCTCTACGGGGAGCCCGAGGTGTCCGGCGAACCGTTTGTCATGCGCATTCGCGAGCTGCCCGGGGCAATCGTTCCGCCGCACTCGCATCCAGTCGACGAACATATCACCGTCGTCCAAGGTATCTGGTACTTCGCGCTGGGCGACGAGTACAAAACCGAGTCGCTTCAGGAGCTCAAGGCGGGCAGCTATGCCTTCGCTCCGAAGGGCAGCACGATGTTCGGCTATTCGGCAACAGGCGCCATCGTGCAGGTGCATGGTGTCGGGCCCTTCCGCATTCATTGGCATGGAGGCCTGCATACGCTGGACGACCCGGACGCGAAGTCGGTATTCCGGTTCGCCCGAGGCGCACGCGTCCTCTTCAAAGGCCAGAACGGCAAAATTGCCGAGGGATACGCCTCGGGGAAGGTCGTCCAGTACGAAATCGAGGCGCCCGACGGCGGGCGATTCATGGCGAGCGAGCATGAGCTGCAGCCGCAATGAGATATAGCCTCAGCACACGACATGAATGCGCGATTGCCGCAATGCGTGCATCGCTCTGCCGCGCTTGCCGGGTGAGGCGATCTTGATACCGCTCGCCTACCACTACGTCTTCCCCGCGCTGTGGCTGAGCTGGGTGGTCTACTGGTGGGTCGCGGCGCGCGATGTCAAGAGCACCGCGCAACGGGAGTCCTTGCCATCCCGGCTGTCGCACATCGTTCCTCTCGCGATCGCAGTCCTTCTGTATTCCCGGCAAAGAGTGCGGATGCCGTTGCTCGCCGAGCATTTTCTGCCCTCCACCGAATGGTCTTTCTGGATCGGTGTACTTCTGACCGCCGGCGGGCTGCTGTTTACCGTCTGGGCGCGCTTGCATCTGGGCAGGAACTGGAGCGGCAGCGTGACGATCAAGGAAGGGCACGAGCTCGTCACAAGCGGGCCGTACGCCCTCGTCCGCCACCCGATCTACACGGGTCTGCTGCTTGCACTGCTCGGCTCGACGCTGGCGCTCGGCGACTGGCGCGCTGTGCTCGCCTTTGCGCTGGCCGCAGGCGCCCTGTGGCACAAGCTGCGGATCGAGGAGCGCTGGATGCGGCAGCAATTCGGAGACGCCTATCAGGCCTACTCCCGGCGTGTCGCGGCGCTGATACCCTTCGTTCTTTGAGGTCGAGCGGAGCTATTCGCCGGATCCGCGGCTGGTGCTTGATCCTCCGACCGGCTCCTCTACTCAAGCACATACAACTCGATTCGCATGTTCAAAGCAGGGTCCGGAAACGGCCACCATCTGATCAACGAAACCGCGGGCACAGTGTTTTCAGCGGCGGGCGGTCTTGCTGCAGCATGATTCCTTAGGCCCGCCGCGGATCGCCGCAGCGGTGCCGCCGCACGATCGATTCGCGGCCGCCTTGCGCGGGTTCGGGCCGCTCGGAATCGCGGCGATTGCGGTGATTATCGCGGGCAATCTGGTGGTCGCTCCTCTCAGCGCGGTGCTTGTGCTCGCATGGGCCCGGCGGTCGCATACGCCTTGGCGGGAAATCGGCTACGCCCGTCCGAAGAGCTGGATGCGAAGCCTGATCACCGGGGTTGTTTTCGGCATCGCGCTCAAGCTTGTGATGAAGGCGCTGGTGATGCCGGCTCTGGGTGCCGATCCGATCAATCAACCCTACCATTACCTGGCAGGAAATCCGGCCGCGCTGCCGGGAATGCTGTTCGCCGTGATTGTCGGCGCGGGATTCGGAGAGGAGACCTTGTTCCGGGGATATCTGTTCGAACGACTCGGCAAGATCTTTGGAACGGGACCCGGTGCGAAAATAGTGATCGTGGCTCTCACCGCGGGATTGTTCGGACTGGCGCACTTCCATGACCAGGGGCTAGCTGGCGTGGAACAGGCCGCGATCGTGGGTCTCGTGTTCGGGACGATCTTCGCGGTTACGGGACGGATCTGGATGCTGATGTGCGCACACGCCGCGTTCGACTTGGTTGCGCTGGCGCTGATTTATTGGAATCTTGAGTCTGAAGTGGCGCACCTCGTGTTCCAATAAAATGCAAGCAGGGTGCGGATGCGACGGGCGCCCAGAATTGGCGAGCAGCCGATAAGCGGATGAGCATTGCGAGCCCGGTTCTCGGGCGCATAGAATGCAGGTGCGTTCGCCGCTCGCGTCCCTTGATATTTCGAAGAGGAACAAAAACATGCCGCCCAATCCGGAGCGCCTTGGACCCATC
>Ga0207700_10002796_pt1 | contig 10050 bp, 6 predicted proteins | sample LARL82metaG_FD_184348 | JGI IMG/M metagenome (GOLD analysis project Ga0207700, IMG submission 184348) | Corn, switchgrass and miscanthus rhizosphere microbial communities from Kellogg Biological Station, Michigan, USA - LAR L8-2 metaG... | ecosystem: Host-associated > Plants > Roots >...
CACCGTGACATCGCGGCCGAGGTCCTGGCGCTGACCAAGATGAACTGGAACCAGACCCGGCTCGACGGTCGGCTGCCCGTCACGCTGCGGACGGCCAACCAGGTGAAGGCCATACTGCGGTTCTGCGCACCGGACCAGGCCGTGGCCACCCGCTACGCCCATTACATGTAAGGAGCTTTGTCGTGCGACGCTGACGCCTGGGAATTGCTAGAAACGTTCCGTAGTGTGCTGCTCGCCTTCGGCCCGCTGAAGAATCCGGCGTGACCGCGCATAAGGCGGCTGCGCGAGCGTCCAGGAGGATGCCTCACCCCTCGTTATCGGCACGGCTGGGACATTGGGCTACATGAATCAGCCCGTCGAACAAATCCGGTCAAAACTCCAACGCCGGAATATCTGGAACTGCTTGGGAGCAAGAGTCCCAAATATAGGGGTCGAATAAGTCTCTAGGCCATTTGTGCGACAGGCTGGAATATTCGTACCTGCCTGGTACCGGCAATGCCCGCACTGACTATGCCGCGTAGGGCGCCCGCCAACTCAGGCGGGGCGCGGCTGATGCGGCTAGGCCTGTTGCCTTGAAGAGCGGCCAGTACCGGCACGATGGCGTCACCAGACTGTCCCGCCCTGTGGATTTGGCGGTCGGGGTCGGCGGATGACGTGCTGAGTGAGGGAGAAGGTTAGGGGAGAACGCGCGCGGAGCCGCCGTTCTGCTCGGCAATGACAATTCTTACGACCATCAACGAAGGAGTGCATAATAGGTTGATCTGGTGCTGTGCTGGATTGTGAGTTCTGCTGTTCCTGAGGCTGGTTGAAGATGGTTCGCAGGTCGCCGCCGCTTTGAAGGAAATCGGAGATGGGCCCGTCATCATGCTGCCTTTGCGGATGCGATAAGCCGCCTAACCGGGTGGCTGTCTGAATCATCGGTTGGTTATTGACGGGCGCTGGAATGGGGTGATCTGCACGTTTTGTGCCGACTTAGTCGGCGCCCGCTTACGGATGGTGTCCGTACCCAAAATTGGGCGGGCCTGTGCTGGGCGATCGTGGGTTGCCTCGAGATCGCCTGATGTTTGTTGCCGGCCGGCCATGCCGCCGGTGCTGGCTTGGGCCTGTCTGCTGGGTTCGGGTGGCGTGGGAGCCGGCTCAAGGGCCGGCTCCCACGCCGGGATCGAGACGGGACCGTTCTGGTTATGGCGTGGCGGCCAGGTCGCGGACGAACGCCGCGGCCTTGGGGGTGCCCCAGCCGGTGGTGGCGTCGTACCCGGTGGTGGTCCGGTATCCCGGGATCGGCACCTGCCAGAGCTGGTTGTCCTGCAGGTCGCCCACGGATTTGTGCACCGGCCCGCTGACCCCCAACTCGGCGCCGGCGAAGGTCTTCGGCGCCGAGCCGTAGTGCTTCGGGACGATGTCGGTGTAGGCGCTGGCTCCGACACCGCGGTACAGCAGCGGGTCGAGGAACCCGATCGGCTGCTTGCCCCGCGCCGCGCGGGCGGCGTTGACCAGCGCGGTCAGCGCGGCGGTCTGCGGGGTGGCGGCCGAGGTGCCGCCGAAGAACGTCCAGCAGCCGGTGGTGTTGCCGCAGTTGTACTTCGGGTAGGCGGTGATGTAGACGTCCACGCCGCCGTTGACCGCCGCGTTCCACGACGTGTCAGGAACCAGCCGGCGGTTACCGTAGCCGGGGGCAACCCCCTGCTGCCAGGACGGCTGGGAGTAGATGACGCTGGCGCCGCCGCCGGTGCCGATCGGCGCCCACGACTCATTCCACACCGCCTGGCTGTGCCCGCCCTTGGTGGCGGCCCAGTAGGCCGGGTTGAACGCGCCGGCCGGGGTGAACGCCTGGTTGCTGGAGGGGTTCCAGGTCCAGCCGTCCTGCAGCTGGGTGCCGCCGACCGCGACCACGTACGGCGAGGTGGACGGATAGCCGACCGCCGGGACCGGGCAGAAGCCGCCTTGCTTGTGCTGCTTGCAGAAGCTCGCGCTGCCGTAGTCGCCGGTGGCGGCGAAGAAGTTGTCGTGCCGGGCCAGGCCCGCCTTGAACACCTGGTCGAACTTGGCCGTCTGGGCCTTCGCCGCGCCGCCGAACGCCTGCTCGGTGGCCGACAGCGACATCGAGAACATCGTCCCCGGCGGGGTGGCCTTGATCTCGCCGGCGATGGCCTTGAGCAGGTTCGGGAAGCCCTGCACCCCTTCGGTTTCCGCGGGCGGCACCGCCAGCAGGACCAGGTGCGCCAGCGGCGCGATCGAGTAGGCCCACTCGATGTCGAGCGTGGCCTCCCCGGACCAGCCCGCCGCCGCGCACGGGCCGGACAGGCCCTTGCCGTGGCAGGTGTTGTGGTACTGCGGGTTGCCCAGGGGGAAGATCTGCTCGAAGCTGGGCGCGGACAGCGTCGGGAAGAACGTGGCGTGGAAGTGCGCCAGGTCGGCCGCCGCGGTCGGGCTGCCGTAGGAGTCGACCAGCACGATCGTCTGGCCCTGGCCCCTGTTCGGCGCCCTGTGGCCGCCCACCGTGATGGGGGCGACGGAACTGACCCCGTACGCCGCCCGGATCTGCCGCGGCGTGTAACAGTGGTAGAACGACACGTGCGTGCCGTCCGGCAGCGTGCAGTCGGTGCTGGCGGTGGCGTGCTTGGTGATCAGGCCCGGCAGGCGCGGTGCGCTGATGGGCACCTGGGCCAGCCCGGTGCCCGCTCCGGCGCTTGCGCCGGGCGCGGCGCTCGCCGTCGCGCCCGATGCCGCTATCAGCGCGGCGGCTCCCGCGACCGCGCCCAATGCCAATCCTCGTTTTCTCATTCCAGCCTGCGCTCTCTTTGATGTAGTGACATGTGACTCCGGGTGATCACGTCGGGTCGTCGGGATTCGGCGGGGGAAGGTGGCGCGCGGAGGCGGGCAGCGGCCGTTGCACCATGCGGACCGGCGCGAGCGGTTTCTGGTTGTAGTTGAACGCGTTCGCGAAGTCGTAGGCGCCGGCGTCGTCCTTCGACAGGCTGTGCAGCCCCAGTGTCTGCTCGGTGTAGGCCAGGATGCCGGCGAAGCTAGTGGGCGTGCTGTCGGTGAAGCCCGGCCGGGCGTACGGGCTGACGATCAGCAGCGGGGCCCGGGGGCCCTGCGCGGTGCCGTCCGGATTGGCGCCGGGGGGCACCTGGTCGTAGAAGCAGCCGCAGTCGTCGTAGGTGATGAACAGGGCGGTGGACTTCCAGTCCGGGCCGTTCATCACCGCGCTGGCGACCTGGCCCACCCAGTTGTCCCCCGCGGTCATCGACGTCCCGTTGTGCTGCGAGTCGCGGCCGGTCTTGTCGCCCGGCACCACGAGGGAGAAGCTGGGCAGGCTGCCGGCCTGCGCGTCGGCGGTGAACTGCTCGGACTCGCGGATGTGAGCCTGCTGGGTGTACAGGCACTCGGCGATGGACGGGCAGGTCGCCCAGATGTACCCGGCCTGCCCGGCCTTTGACCCGTAGATCGTCCACGACAGGTGCGCGGCCTGCAGCCGGTCCATGATCGTCGGCGCCTGGCGGGCCGGGGTGGGTTCGAACGCCCCGCCGTTGCGGATGCCGAGCGAGCCGAGCGAGGAGTCGGGCACGCACGATGGCACGCCGCTCTGCCTGGATCCGCCCGGGCTGACCCACGTGGTCACCTTGTCCGAGTCGCAGCCCCACCCGCTGCCCGCCGGCACCCCCGGCGCGGGCACCGGGTTGTCGCCGGTGAACCCGTCCTGCGACGCCATCACCGCGTACAGGTGACCGCCCCACGACGGGGAATCCTGCATCGAGAACGTCTCATCGCTGATCGCGAACCGGGACGCCAGCCCGGTAAAGTTCGGCACCCCGGACGGCTGGTAGCCGGAGATGCACGCATACCCCTGCGCCTGGCAGCCCGAGATCTGCCCCCAGCCGTCCATCTTGCCGCCGTCCACCGCGGTCTGCTGCCCCTTGACCGAGTGATCCACGGCGGGCACGGTGTCCGGCGTGACACCCGGTTTCACCACCGTGCCGCCCTTGAGGGTTACCGACGCGGGCATCCCCACGCACCGGCGGGTCTGGTCACACCAGTAACCGAGCACGTTGTCGAAGGAGTGGTTCTCCAGGTAGAGCACCACGACGTGCTTGATCGGGACCGAACTGGCCGGGGCAGGTGGCGACGCCCCGAACGCTCCGGCCGGCAGCGCAGCCGCCGCTAAAGCCACCACAGGCAGGATCCGCTTCACCATCATCACCAGGACTCTCCTTGTCAACGCCGCTTGACTTGCCGGATCCCCGGCTCCTCCTTTGGACTTGCACCCAGGACACCCGCGCTGACGTGGCGTACCCGGGCCCGGATGATATGAAGACGCGCGGAGACGGGCAGCTGGTTTACGGTCATCCGCACCCGCCAGGTTGCCTGGTCGTGGGCCGCGTTCACCGCCGCGGCGGGGCACGCGGAGGAACTGTCAGCTCAGGCATACGCCGGGTTCCATGCCGGGCAGGCGCGCCAGCGTCTGGGCGGCGGGGAGCGCTCCGGGGGCTGGGCCGGCCGTTCCCTGGGCCGGGCTGGCTGGGCCGGGGGACGGGCTGGCTCGCCCGGGTGGGGGCTGAGCTGGCCCGGGTGCCGGTGCCTAGCCGACAGGGCTGGCCCGGCCGGGCCGGTTCCGTGCCGGATCTGGGCGTGATTCCCTCCCCGTCCGGGCTGGGCCGACTGCGGCGCCTGCTGGCCGGAAGCCGGCGCGGCGGGTGTGACGCGGGACGGGTGACCGGGAACGTGGCGGGTCGCGGGCGCGCGATAGCGTGATGGGCGAAATCCTGCACCGGGCCGGGCATCACTCCGGCGTATGCCCCGGCGGTGCCGCCCAGCCCGGCCGCCGCGACGACCGGCCCGGTGCGATCAGGGGCGAGCCGCCGGGTGGACCTGCGCCGGACCGGCCTGCGGACAACGCGTGAGGCGCCGGCCGCGGCGACGCAGCGCCGGAACCCGGACAGCACCTCGGCCTCGGCGGTCAGCTCGCCAGGGCCGGCGGGCGCGGCCAGGTGAGCCAGCAGCTGAGACAGCCCGCGCAGCTGCAGCGGGGCATCTGCCGGCGGGGACAACCCGTCGAGGATCATGTCCAGCGCCGGCTCGTCACGCTCGCGGCCGAGCCGGCCCGGCAGGGGGAATCCTGGCATCTCGTCTGAGGAAGCGTCCGGCCCGGTCATGCCGTTACACCTGCCTGGTTGGCCAGGCGGGCGAGCCGACGCAAGCCGCGGTGGGCGGCCACCCGCACCGCGCCCGGGATTTGCCGACGATGCGCGCCACGCGCTAGGTGTCCAGCCCGGCCACCACCCCCAGCATGATGATCTCAGCCTGCTCCCGGAGCAGCGTCGAGCGTTACGAGAATTTCCCTTCTTCCTGGACGCCGGGACCTTGTGAGTGGTCGCTGGCTGGACGGCCGGCCTTGCCGGGTCGGCTTGACCGGGGCTGCGGTTTAGCGCGAGGCGGCTTGGCTGGGGTGGCTGGCTCGCCCGAGGGCTGCCCACCCCGGGCCTGCCCGCTCGCCTGAGGCGACAGGCTCTGCCGGGGCCCGTCACTCGGATGCGGCGATCGGCTTGCTTGCGGTGGCCTGCTCGTGTGCGGCGGCTGGCTTGCCTGCGGCGGCCGGCTCGTGTGCGACGGCTGGCCTGAGTGCCTGGCCTGGCCTGGCTGAGGGCTGGGTTCAGCCGAGGGCCGGGGTTCAGCCGGATGCGTCGCCGCGCCCGTGCCAACGTGGCTCCCGGGGCGGGTGTGATCGTTCGCCGTGCCGGGGGTTGCCGACTGCGGCGCGTGGCGGCGCGAAGGCGACCCTGTCTGAGTGATGCCCGGCTGGTGACGGGGACCGTGCCCAGGTTGCCGGGAAGTGTGGCCGGCCGCTGGCGCGTCGATCGTGCGGTGAGCGAACTCCTGTAGCCGCGGGGGGAGCGCTCCGGCGTAGGCGGCGGCGGTGCCGCCTAGCACGATCGCGGCCGCCGCCAGCCCGGCGGCCACCCGCGGGCTGTGCGGTCCGAGCCGATGCCAGGGCGAGGTGCGCCGAGACAGTGGGGGGGTAGTACCCGAGATCCGCGCTGGGCGGACACGGCTTCTGAACCTGGACAGCACGGCTGCTTCGATGGCCAGTTCGCCGGGTTCGGCCGGACCGGACAGGTCGGCCAGCATCGGGAGCATCGCAGCCATCTCCGGCGGGGCTTCAGGCGGTGGCGAAGCCCCGTCGAGGAGCAGGTCCAGGATGAGCTCGTCAAGTGCGCTGCTGAGCTGGTCCTGGCGGTAGAAGCGCGGCATCTCACGGGGCGGAGCGTCCGGTCCGCTCGCGCCGTTACACCCGTTCGGCTGCCTGGGGTACCCGCCCGGCCGCTCAGGGGAGCTGGCTGCCCTGTGCCGGGCTGAGCGCCAGCTCATGTGATCACGCCCGTCGAGTCGCCTACCAGGGATGCCAGGCGGCGCAGTCCCCGGTGCGCTGCCACCCGGACCGCACCGGGGGACTTGCCGATGATGCGCGCCACCTGGCGGGTGTCCAGCCCGGCCACCACGCGCAGCATGACGATCTCCGCCTGCTCTGGCGGCAGCCGGGCGACCGCGGCCAGCGCGGCCCGCGTGCCGATCCGCTCCAGGGCGACATCGGCCGCATCCGGGGCGGTCAGCCGGTCCGCCGCCCCGCTGTCGTCCAGGGCGACGGTGGGATGGCGGGACCGCCACCGGCCCCGGTCTGCCGCGCGGTGGCGGGCGATGGTGAACAGCCAGGCCCGGAAGGCTGCCTCGTCACCGCGGAACCCGGTCAGCCCGTCGACCACGTGCACCCAGGTGTCGCCCGCGACGTCATCGGCTGCGCCGGGCGCGATCACCCGCAGGTACCGCACCAGGACGGGCTGCACATCACGGAATATGCAGGTAAAAGCCGCCTCGTCGCCGTCTTGGGCCTTAGCCAGGGTGGCAGCGAAGGCGGCACCGATCACCGGGCCAGTATTGCGAGGGCACGGTACCCATGCGTTACGAATGGCCGTTTAATCCGCCCGCGAGCGGATGGATTCAGGGTCACAGCGGTCGATAGAGGTCGTTGTGGCGCTTGGGCCGGCAGATCAAGATCGCCCGCAGCGCGACCCGCGAGCCGGTGGGTGCTGCGTGTAACGGCGAGCCCGCCGTGAGCGCTCCGGATACTCGGCAGCTGGAGCTCTTCGCCGTCCAGGCTTGAGCGGACCACGCATCGCTGGAAAGGAGCCGCATGCGAGGAGCCGATGACGTCGACTTATGACTTCAGTCACCGGGGGAAGAGCAACAACCATACGACCGTCGCCGTGCACCGGCCGGGCGTGGTCGCTCACCTGGGCGGCGTGGCCCAGTGTGATCAGCTGTGCTCTCGTGACGGCGGGCGGGCTCAGGTCGTCGTGCTTGTTCCCGCTCATAACGAGGCCGCTGTGATCGGGGCGACTATCGCGTCGCTGCGCAGGCAGACACGGCCGCCGGACCGGATCGTCGTGGTGGCCGACAACTGTTCTGACGCCACCGCGGGCCTCAGCCTGCTGCATGGGGCCGAGGTCATCACGACCGTCGCGAACACCGCGCGGAAGGCCGGCGCGGTCAACCAGGCTCTGCGCCGGGTCCTGCCTGCCCTCGGGCGCGGGGACTTCGTGCTGGTGATGGACGCCGACTCCCAGCTGACCCCCGGCTGGATCACCAGCGCGCTCGACGCGCTCGCCCGGGACCGGCGGCTCGGCGGGGTGTCCGGCACCTACACCGGCGAGCCGAGGCCCGGGCTGCTGCACCAGCTGCAGCGCAACGAGTTCGTCCGGGTCTCCCGCAAGATCGGCCGCCGCGCCGACCTGTGGGTGCTGTCCGGAACCGGGACCATGTTCCGGGTGCCGGTGCTGCGCGATGTCGCCCGCGAACGCGGGCAGGCCCTGCCGGGTATCCCGGGCGAGTACTACTGCAGCTCGTCGATCACCGAGGACTACGAGATCACGCTGGCGCTGAAGGCCCTCGGTCATCGGTGCGTGTGCCCGCCGGGCTGCACGGCAGTCACCGAGTTGATGCCGACCTGGCGTCACTTGTTCCGGCAGCGGCTGCGCTGGCAGAGCGGGACGCTGACCGCGCTGCGGCAATACGGATTCACCCGAGTGACGTGGACCAACTGGGTCCGGCAGGCCTGGATCCACGTGAGCTACTGCTCGCAGCTGGCCTGCCTGGCCATCATCGTCTGGTCGCTCATCACCCACCCGGGCTGGGCCTTGCCGTCCTGGGTGCTGGGCCTGCTGCTGGCCATGTACGTCGAACGCGTGGTCACGGTGCGGAAGGCTGGGCGCCGCGGCGTGCTGCTGACCGTCCTGCTCGTTCCCGAATGGGGCTACAACCTGTTTGACGGCCTGTATCTGTTCCATGCGCTCCGGCGCGAGTTCACCCAGCGCGACATTTCCTGGGGACACGTGGCAAGGGGGAGTTAACTGGACATGCTGCACGCCATCATCACCGCCTTTGTCCGGCCGGGCGGCCCGTACGTGTACCTGAGACTGATTACCGCCGTCTCTGCGGTCGGGGCGATCGCCCGGCTGATTCCGTTCCGGCGCAAGCAAGTGCCCGGGTACCGATGCCGCGTGCCCGGCGCGCTCTGGCTACCTCCGAACGCCCGCCATCGCCCCCGGCCCGGCCAGCGGCCGTCGCCGCTGCCGCCTCAGCCGGACAATGGCCCCAGCCGCCACTTCCACCATCTCTCCGGTCCCGAATCCACGGAGATCACCACCCTGACCTCAGCCCTGTTCCCGGCTGGCGCCGACCGGCGGTACCGGCAGGTTCCAGAACGCCCGCGGCCAGACCACTGGCCAGCTGCACGGCAAGGGCAACCCGGCCTGGGCACGCTGAGGATCGCAGGGCCTGGCAGGGCGCAGCTGCTGCCCATTGTCGAAGTGATGCCTGGCATACGCCAAGGGCGCAAAGACCACCAGCCAGACGCCCGCCGCTATCACGGCCAAGCTCGACGTGCTGAGCCGGGATCGAGAAGCCAGTGCGATTACCGGCTGGACGACGAGCACCGCACTGACCACGACCAGGGCGATGCCTACGAGATGGCGACGCGTGCTTGCGCTCGGGCCGAGCCCACGGGCTGGCGCCGCTCTGCCGCGAACCGGTAGATCAGGACGGCCGATCCGGTCACGTCGGCGAGGTGTTCGCCGGCCTCGCCGTCAACACGCCATGGGACGCCTGTGGCTGCGCATGTCAGCCAGGCACGCCGCGCTGATCATTCACGCCCGGCCATCCTCCTGAGTGGTATCTGGCACTAGGGGCCGAGGCCGGCAGGCGGGTTGGCTTCGGCGGCCCGCGCTGGTGCGCGCCGGCGGAAGTGGCGCTGCCGGGTGTCAGGGACCGTGGGTGTACCAGGTGTCGCCGCAGCAGTAGACGGACGAGCCGTCGGCCTCGCCCCAGATGGCATAGGTGATCCCGGTAGAGCTGACAGCGAGTCCGAAGTAGTCGCCGTCGGGGAAGGTGTACCCGGCGGGGCTCTTGTACGGCGCGCCGGAGGTGCGGTCAGAGAGTTTGACCTGGCTGGTCCAGCTGGCTCCGCCGTCGGCGGATGTGGTGTACCAGGTGTTGAACGCGCCGGTGCGGTTGTCTTGCCAGGCCAGCCGGAAGTCACCGGGAGCCGGGCCGGCAGCGATCTGCGGGAAGTCGCTGTCGCCGCGGGAGTTGACCACCGTCGGGGTGGTCCAGGCCGTCCCGTTGTCCGAGCTGACGGTGTACAGCCGTTTGGGCCCGTTGGCGCGGGTGCTGAACGTGTAGGCCACCGCGATGTGCCCGGCGGCATCGACCGCCACCGACGCGGTCGCGGCGTAGTAGTCGGGGTAGCAGCCGGACACTGGGCACGGCGGCGGGGCCGCGCTGGTCCCGAACGTGGTTAGCGTGTGGTGGCCGCAGGACGCGGTGGCCGACCCGGAGCAGCGGAACACGCCGATGACGCCGGGCCCGTTCAGGTGCTGCCCGTTGAGCTGGGAGCCGGTCTCGCCGTTCTCGCTGAAGTAAACTGTCCCGTCCGGGCCGATGGCCCCGCCGTCGGCGTACCACCACAGGTCGTCCTCGCCGTTGACCTGCTGCGGC
>Ga0207700_10002797_pt1 | contig 10046 bp, 22 predicted proteins | sample LARL82metaG_FD_184348 | JGI IMG/M metagenome (GOLD analysis project Ga0207700, IMG submission 184348) | Corn, switchgrass and miscanthus rhizosphere microbial communities from Kellogg Biological Station, Michigan, USA - LAR L8-2 metaG... | ecosystem: Host-associated > Plants > Roots >...
CGGACACAGCACAGGGGATGCTCGCAGCGCTTCCGACACTGCGCAATCAGGAGGCCATCATCTCTGGCGAAGGCGTGCCGTTGCCCATCCGAGTGCGATTCAATGATCTGCCGGCCAATGGCCGGCCCCGCAGCGACGGCGCCGAGTTCTCGAAGGCGTGGCGCGCCGGTGGCGAACAAGCTGAGTGCTGCGCAACGGACCTCGTCGACGAGGGCGTGCGTCGTTGGCGCCTCCGCACCCGTTCGCGCGCCGCACGCTGAAGGAGTTGGACGCGGCCTCGGCCCATTTAGACGCTGCTCAACTAATCAACTGCGGTGCAATTGGTGACAAGGCGAGACGGCAGAAAAACCACGCAAAAGTACCGCCAGATCATGTTGCTCTAGCTTCAATGAGCGCCGCCACTTGCAACAAAACAGTTATCCGGCATGGACCGGCGCCCGTCGCCGTCGAAGGGAACGACGTCTGCGCTGCTGGTGAGTTTGAATTTCTGCATAAAGACCGCGATCGCCTTCTCTACGCCATTAATCTCGGCCTCCTGAGTTTCTAAACCCTTCAGCTCTTCCGCGTGTCGCGCCAACATCTCTGCACGGCGGGTGGCGAACCCACGCTTGACGCGTTCAATATCGTCGGCTGTCAGCTTGTCCCACATCCTAAGATCTCCGTTTTCATCAGTTCTTACCCGCGGGTTTGTTGAAGAGACCATATCTGAGACGTCGGTCTCGATGCGGATGGCAGGTTCTTGTTTTTCCTCTGGGGGTTCAAAGTGAACCTCCTGCACCGGACTTTCTATCGGTCGCTGCCCAGCCGGAACAGCATTGCTGAGTCCTTTCGTGATATCCGCAAGCACCCGATTGCGTCGCTCCGTAGCCACACCTATTTCCCGTTCGAGCAACTGGACCAATCCGTAATTTTTGGTGACGCGAGCAGCATCTATTCGGCTCTGCAATTGAGCGACTTCGGCGCTCGAGGTTTCGAGTTCGACCCACTCGAATTTGCTCATGGGGAACCCTTTCGATTCTGAATCGCCAACAAAGTAAACCCGTTAACATTGACGAATTATTACGGCCGGGGTTTTGCCGTCCACATACGAACAGGGGAAAAGCCGTATCAGCGCCGGCCGCCTCTATGAGTTCGGCAAAGGCGTGCTGATGCTTTTTAATCCTGATCCGCGCCTTGCTGCCCGATCAAGTTCGTCGCGCTAAGAGTACCTCGCGCGGAAGACGGTGCAAACGCGCGGGGCATTATGGCGGCTGATCGGGGTGGTTCGCCCCTCCCGGAAAAGCGAAGGGAGCGCCCAAGGGGACAAGGACGCTCCCTCGTTGCCAAGCGCCCCGTTGGCCCGTGGGCGCTGACATCTGTGGCCGCTTGCGGATGCGGCCATGCGGTTGGTAGGTCCGCAGGGAGAGGTTTAAACGGGACTGCGGATCACAGGCAAGCCGTTATGTTGTGCGTGAAGGCTTTGTTTACGTTACCGTGCGATGAACACGACACCCCCAACCAAGGCACAAGCGGCGCACCGCGCCTGTGTCCCGCATTCATGACCCTAATGGACGAAGACTTCATTGAAAGGACGTTGAGAGAGCGGCGGAGCCTGCCAGACGCCCTCACCGACATGCTAGCAAAGTACAACCGCATCCCGTCTGGCAACGAGCGCAGCATGTTAGAACGGATGATCGAGGTCCTGAAGGACGAGATCGCGTTGCGACAGAATGGGGTTCGCGCAGCTAGGTGAGGAGCGACACGCCCGGCACCCGCTGTGACAATCTTGGGGGGAGCGCCCTATGGTAACTTTCCATTAACATGACCGCAAGACATTGCTCGCCCGTCATTTGGCCTCGAAGGCGAATGGGTTACGCAATGCGGCGATTGTTTCTCCGGCTTCTCAAGAACGAGGATGGCTTCACAGCGCCCGAATGTGGGATTTTGGGCTGCTTGACCGTGATCTTTGCAGAGAAGCTCGCGCTGAACATCTAACCCGTCCAGGCTCACGACGGGGGCGGAGGATTAGGGTCGCGAAGCCGATCTAACGTGGTCTCGTCGTCGCGCACGTCCGCTCCTGCGCCTTCATCAGTCTCCCCAATGCTTTCGAAGAAGAACGTGATAGGCACGCCCAACACCTTGCTCAACTCATAGAGGCGGCTGGCGCTTATGCGGTTTTTGGCTTGCTCGTACTTGTACAGCTGCTGATACGCGATGCCCAGGACTGCGGCAAGTTTTGGCTGGCTCATTCCCAAAGTCATCCGCCGCTCTCGCACACGCGCTCCGACATGAACATCGACCGGATGAGGCGCATTCTGCTTCCGACGACCGCCAAGCATCAGAGCTTCTCCTTCGCGCCTCGTCTTGGCTCATTGCCCATCGAGATCCTTCGGACTTTCGCGTCTTTCAGCGCCCGGCCTTGATCAGCCGTAGATTGAGCTTCGGTTCAGTCCGTTGCTTCCTTCCGACCGCGTGGTCTGCGTCCCTTTGCCCCTCGCCCCAACCCCATCTGCTTTGCGAGCGCGGATCGGTGCGCTGCGTAAGCTGGTGCGGTGAGCGGGTAGTCGGGCTTCAAGCTCCATCGCGCTCTGTACTGCTCCGGTGTCAGGCCATGCGCGCGCTTCACGTGCCGTCGCAACATTTGACCGCGCCAGCCACAGTCGAGACAGACAACGTGGTTGGGACGGACTGATTGCCGGATCGAGACAGCGGGCGTTCGCGGTGGCTCCGGTTCAGCCGCTTTTCCGGCTGTGAGTAAGGATTGGTAGACGATGCTGATAAGCGCAGGTATGTCTGCTGGTGCGATCTGGTTCTTTTTGACGTAGCTGCTGACGATCTCGGCGACAAATGATTGGGTGCGCGGAGCGGTAGGCTTGTCGCTCATTGGCGTGGCTTTCCCCTCGGGTTTTTGGTTAATCTACACCCAAAGGCGGCACGTTCTTCAACGGTCCGCTGCCATTTGATTTTTGTTTCGCGGCCCAGTGGGCTTCTACGCGCTCATTGCTGTGCTTGGTCAGCGAGGCACTCGCTTCAATTCCCAAGGACCACGCGCCCGCTAATCCAGCTGTTCGCTGACGAGACGCAAAAAATGCCGGGCGCGAGGCCCGGCCATCTTTTGGAGGAAAGTGTTTTAATTAGCGGCTTGACCCGTTCTGTTGCTCTTGCTGTTGCTTCTGCTTTTTGTTCGCGTTGTGATGTCCTACAACACACCCGGCCACCGCACCCATCTTGCCGTGACCGACCATGTGGCCCGCCGCCCCGCCGACAAGCGCACCTTTGATGCAACCCTTAGCATCCGCCGTTACGGTTTGCGCCGTTAGCAGAAGTGCCGCCGTCGCGGCCGCCAGTGCGAATTTCATATCGATCCTCCCTACTCGAACGACTGCACAACGAGACGCCCGGAGAGAGGTTCCGAATAGCCTGCCCTTGTGTCGGTTATCGCCAGAGCGGGATTGGTTAGGGTGTACTAGTGTTCGCCAGTGGTTGATGTCGAAATTCGCGCCCCGAAGATACGGCGACAAAATGCAGATTGCCGGGGACCCGGACAGCCCGTTGCAGATCATGCACCGTGCGGTGTCATTGAATCTCAGTGGCTTTTCGGCTGCCAGGAACGGAACTCGGCCAAACTGTTAAAAGGCCGTGCATCGGGGCAATCCTTTAACGATGTTCAACCTTTTCACGTTCAGCTTGGAGATGCCGCCCACCCTGAGTGCGCTGGCGACTAAAACAAATACGGAAAGCAGCGTGACCACCGAAGCGAACGATTACGAGCCGCTAGATCCGGCTGTCCTGATGAAGCTACGAGCGTTTCAGCGGGCAGGTGCGCCTGACATTTTAAGGACGTTGATCTTCCTCTTTCTCGACAACGGCAAAACGATGCTGGCCAAATCTCGAACATGCAGCGAATGCCGGCGACTATGGGTTGCACCGCGCCAGCCATGCGCTGACCTCCGCGGCGGCGAACATCGGAGCGAAGATCTTGGCAATCCGCTGTAAAGAACTGGCTCGACAGGCGCGAAAAGGGTCAATAACTGACCTCTCCGTCCAGGTCGCGGCCATATTTGTTGAATTTCAGCGCGTCCAAGCCGCACTGGTGCTGCACTTGGTGGAACCGGCCGACGCTCCGGAGGGAGTATCGGAATTGAGCCAATAACTCGTGAGCGAGGGCATCGTCACCGCGCTTGTGCCGTGAGGGTCGCCATCCGCCGCCGGTAGGCATTCACGCGGTCGCGGACGCGTTGTATGCAGTCGAGCCAGAGGCAACCGGCTGCATTCCGATAGACGCGGGCATTATGCCGCAGGTGCCCGCGCCTGCATCGACGGGCGCGCGGTTTTTGGAGCCATTCGCGCTCGGCTGCGGTGAGGTTGATGGGCTTTTGCATCGAGGCCGAATGATCTGGTCGTAGCTTTACGAAAGCGTTGCATTCCGCACGCCATCCGATCTCGCCGAAGGCTTCAACCTCACCTTAACCGTCCTCGTGCATGGTCCCGCTTCGAGCGCGAGGAAGTCTGATGGACAAGACCGTTCTCCTGGAAGAACAGAAGGGCGTCGTAAGGCGCTACCTCGAAGTCTGGCGGGGTTTTCGGCGCTTGCCAGACAGGCAGAGAAGTTTCGTTGATCTCGAAGACGATATGAACAAGGGCGCCGGGATGCTGCTGTGCGGCCTCTTGGTTGAAGAGTCAGCCACCATGGTCATTACTGCCGATGTTAAGGACCCTAAATTCTACACCGCCATCTTCGGCAACGACGACGGCGCGACTCCCGATATGACCGCGGAGGAGTTACACCAGGCGAGGCGGTACATCATCCAGGGAGAAGGAACCGCGCCCTCTCGCGGGCAAAAGGTCAAGCCCGCATTACCTGTCCAACGTTCTGCTGCCGATTGATCGGACGAATCTGTCGGGTCAGAGGCGTCCGTTTCCGCGCCGCCACTCCCGTTCCGCGGCGTCTGCGATCTCGATGATCGTTGTGGCCGACGCCTTGCTTCCCTCGCGGTCCGCCTTCGCTGCGATGAGATGCAGTTCCCAGACGATCTTGATCCCGTCGCGCTGAATCATCGTCAAAGCGATATTTTCAAGGCGTGTGCGGCGCAGGCTCATAGCTGATCTCTATTCGCCGCCATTTGGCAACTGCCGCAGCCGCTCCTTCAGCATCTCGAAATCCACCGGCTTCGTTATGAACTCCGCGGCTCCATATTCATCCGCACGGCGGCGTCGTTCATCGTCGCCGTAGGCCGTCACCATCATGACCGGCAGTTCTGGCCAACGCCGCTTGATTTCGCCCAGCAGCGTCAGACCGTCCATACCCGGCATGTTGATGTCGGACAGGATGACGATTAGCTGGGGATCGACGCCATTGTTGAGTTTCGATAAAGCGTCTTCGCCAGATGATGCGAAGTGCATCACATACGTCCCCTGGCGAGCTTCGCGACGAAAGCGCTGTCGGAAGAGCTCCGCGACGTCGGGCTCGTCGTCGACCACCAGTATGCTAACGGTCATGCCCTGTTTCCCGACCCTGTTCCATTGCGCGCCGCGGCAGAAGAACCCTGAACTCAGTAAACGAGCCAATCTCGCTATTGACCTCAATCGAGCCGCCGTGCTGCTGGGTCACAATCTCGTAGCTGATCGAGAGCCCAAGTCCAGTGCCCTCTCCGGTCGGTTTGGTAGTCACGAAGGGTTGGAAGAGCTTATCTCGGATCTCTGGCGGAATGCCGGTGCCATTATCCCTTATCCGGACCTCGACGGCCTCGCCCAGATCTCGCGTTAAAACTCGCAGCACGGGTCGATATCCGTCGGTAGCTGCCACGCTCCGCTTTGCAGCCGCATAGAAACCATTCCCGATGAGATTCAGGAAGACCCGCGTCACGTCCTGCGGCACGATCTCGATGGGTCTGAGAGCTCTGTCGAACTCCCGCTCCAGCGCAATGTTGAAGTTCTGATCTTGGGCGCGGGCGCCGTGATAGGCAAGGTTCAACGCTTCATCGACGAGTGCATTGAGATCCACGTCGCGTCGTTCACCACTGCCCCCGCGCGAATGATCCAACATGCTCTTCACGATGCCGTCTGCGCGCCGGCCGTGTTCGGCAATTTTTTCGAGATTGTCGGTCAGCAGCTTGACGGTGTCGCTGATCTCGGCGCGCGTGTCCTCGTCGAGGGTTGCGATGACCTGCAATACCTCGGCGGTCGCGGTCTGCTGTTCGAGCGCCTCGCGCGCTCGGTGATGAGCCGCGCGTTCTCCATTGCGATGACAGCCTGAGCCGCGAAATTCTGCAGCAGCGCGATTTGCTTGTCCGTCAGCTTCCGCCGCTCTTTGAAAAAAATGACCGTCACACCGAGTAGCTGGCTTTCTTTACGCAACGCGACATGCGTGATGCTTTGGTAGCCGCCACCATCGACCAGTTCCCTGAAGTGCGCGTTGCGCTGGTAAGTAACCTCGGTTCTCACGTCCTCGCTGTGGGTGAAATGCTCGCCGCTGACGAGACGCTCCAACGGGCCGCCTGGCCAAGGCCGAAAACGCCCCCGGCTCAACTCACGCTCGCCAACTCCGGTTGTTCCGTAGATCCCGACGACCGCCTCGAAACATTCGCCGTGATAGGTAAGCAGATTTCCGAGATCCGCTCCACACAGCCGCAGCGCCTTTTCCAGCATCGCCTCGAAGACAGGCGCCAGGTTTCCGGGCGAGGAGTTGATGACCTCCATTACCTCCGAGATGGCGCTTTCTCGCGCTTGCGCCTCCCGTAGTTCGGTCCGCAGTGCAGCGATTTCGGCCTGCGCCTTGGGAGCGGAAAGCTGTCTACTTTTCCTCGGAGAGGTCCGCGTGGTCCTCTTCGGAGAAGTGCGCTTAGCCTTCTTTGAAGCAGTCTGCTTTGCCTAATTGAAGGAGTCCGGTGGGCCTTCTTCGGAGAAGCGCGCTTGGCGTTGCTCGTCGAAGCCGCTTGATCTTCTTCCGAGGCGGCATGGGTCTCTTTGCAACCGCTTTGGTCGCGCTCCGTCGCATGTCCTTACGCTCCCTCCAGGCACCCTGCCGGCGCGATTGGCCGGTTTTCGCTTTTTCGTCCGGGCTGCTCGCGCCCAAGCATAGCCGCTCCCTCGCAATGGCCATAGATGCTGCAGCAGTGAGCTTGCGACAGCGCCGCCGCGGGGACGCAATTCAACGGTGGATCAGAGCGTGAACCGTGCTAAATGTCGGAAAACGATAGAAAAGGCTTGTTTTCCTGACATGCTGACACGTGTCCCCCCGCATGGAGCCGACGAGATGAAGGTGGAGATGACAATGGTGCCCGGCACTTTTGTTGAAGGCAAATTGGACCGCATCATCTCGGAACATTACGGGGACGAGGCTCATGTCGTGCTGGAGGTGAGTGTTATGGGCGGCGGAAGCGCAGCGCGCATTACGCTCAGTCCTATCGATCTCGCCAGCCTCGTTCGCCTCGGGGGAACTGCGGCAGCCGAACGAGTACGGGAGTCGATATAGCAGGACTTTTCCGCCGCGGCTGTCGAATTGCCCAGTTGCCTCGGTCGGCTATAATTCCGCACAGGTAGGCAGCGCCATGCTGGCTGCCGCAGCTTACGTCAGGCCAGGCCAGTCACAATGACGCAGTCCATTGGCGCGCTGCTTTTGGCCAGCGTCGTCGCTGTCCTCTTCGTCGCCAATCCAGCCTCTCGCGCGAACTACGCGGACTGGAAAGCGCAGGCGATTGGTATGAGCGGCGACGCCGGGCAAAAGTTCATGAACTTATGCTTGGCAGGCACGGCAAACGGCGACCCCGAACTGCGGCAGTGGCAAACCGTGCGGCAACTCCCTGCATCGCGAAGGATAAGCTCTGTCGCAAATAAAATGCGGTGAGGCCGCATCCACCGCGATCGAGTGTCGCGGCTGCCGGCCAATGGTATTCGGCAGTAGTTCGCTGAAGGCGCTGTGTTGATCCCCAGGGCCGCGTTCCCCACGAAAACCCACCCAAAACTCCTATAATGTACTTCTCGATGGGGGTTTGTGGTGGGTTTCCATTCATCCCCATTCAGCTAACCAGTGGCGGCGCGGGCTGGCTACACCAGGTCGCCATCGTCTTGTTCCGGTTCCTGTCCCTCACCGCGTCCGGCGCCTGCCTCATTGTCGCTCTGCAGGTGGCGGGCTGGCCGACGGTGTTTCTGGCGCCGGGTTGGCCCAAGGCGCGGCGGGCGGTTGGCTTCCTCTCGGCGCGTGGGCCGCCGGAGCGGCATGCTTTGGCCGCCTCCGTTGCGAATGCGCCACGTTTCGCGCGCAATGCCCTTCGATCCATCGGCCAGAACGGGTTTGACGCCCATGCACCCAATGCCAACCACGGTCGCATGGACGATAGGAGGGCGGTGTCGGTGCGGCGAGCGGCAGTGGTGCCGCATACGAGTAAGAACGTGCTGGTTCGGTGGGCGCATACGCACACGAAGACAAAGCAGTCATCGAGGCAGCAGCGATCACGGCAACGAGGTTCGCGCGCATCTTTTCCAACTCCGGTATCAAGCGGGAGGGTTCTGGTTTCAAGATCTCGAAGTGGTCGTCATGGTCATCACCACCGCATGAACGGCGTCTGGGGCAAGCGAGACGCCGGGGAGACGTGTTCCCGGTTCCCAAGCCATTCCTGAAAGCATGCTTCGTGATAATGGAGGACAACCGCTTCGCCCTCGGTGGTTTCGACCGTCAGGCGTTGCTTCTCGGTCTCCTCCGTGAGGTTGACCAGCGGCTTGCCGCAGAAGCAGCAGCCGTCCGGTTCAACCGGCGCACCGAAATCAATCCTACCCGCCATCTTTCAAACTCCCGGCAGCAGTTTGCGCCGAGGTCGGTGTGGTACAAAGGTCTTGTCTTCGCGGACCCTGTAGATGCTGATAGCGCCAATCGCGATCGCGAACAGCACGATCAAGCAGATCAAGACGAGCCCAACGTGGATGTACCGCGCGATGGTGGTCATCAGGAGCAAAGGCACGGTAACGAAGATGTCCAACAGCATCTACGAAAGGCTCCGCTTGCCCTCGGCCCGCAGCCAAGCGTCTTCCGCGGCTCGGCCAGTTCGAGAAGGGCCGCGGCGGATTGAGGGTGTCCCGTGCGATCGGCTTCGGCGGCGGCGAGATTCAATCGCCAGATCACCCCGATCCCATTTTGGGCCAGCATGCGTAACGCCAAGTCTTCGGTCATTGTCTGTAGCGCCGATATCAGAGACCTCATGCCGACTTCTTTTCGGTCTTGCGGTAGATCTGGTAGCGCGTCGTGCGCAAGCCAGGCTCGCCGTAGCGATCGAGATCCCGTTCCCAGGCCAGAAATTCATCGATGGAGATGTTGTAGAGAACACAGGCCTGATCGATCGGCATCCAGCCACCGCGCACGGCTTCGACGACGGTGGCCTTGCGCCGCACGGTCCATCGCTGGCCGGCGCGCGGCAATTCCGGTATTCCCAGAAACGTGGGCGCGTCCCCCGTATAGATCTGCATCTTTCCCTACCGTTTCAGAAGCCAAGAGGCCGATCGCGACGAAGCCGACCAGAAAGACGGGCAGTGGCTCGTCACGCTGTCATTACCGAGACGGTAGACGGGAATTATTTAGGATTTGCTGCGGTTTAGCCTTAACTTCTGATTACCGGCGTTTTGCGCTCATCCGACCAAGATCCCGAAAGGGCTGCGACGGTCGTCACCGGGCTAGATCGCAAGCAAACAGCGCGCCTGACCTGCATGTGCTGAGTTCGGCAGCCGAAACTTCGGCCGCTTTTGGCTTGTTCGTTAACTCAGATCAACATCGAGGCTGCCGAGAGGAGCCGCTATGCCCATTATCCTTTGGCTTCTTGGGGTTCCGTTGTCCGTAGTCGTCGTGCTTTGGCTCGTTCATGTCATCTAACGGTCGGGAACGCGCCAAGCCGAATGAGGATGGAATTGCGGGAGGTAGGGTGCCGCTGTTTATGCTGCTGGCAATCAGTGTCTGCTGCGCTGTTGCTGCAGGTATAAGCTGGGCTTGGTTTTAGTACCTCCGTTCACGCATGAGCCAGTGCCGTACATTGGAAACACTGGTCGATACCTTCCGTCATTCGCCCGTTGGTGCGAGCGAC
>Ga0207700_10002798_pt1 | contig 10046 bp, 11 predicted proteins | sample LARL82metaG_FD_184348 | JGI IMG/M metagenome (GOLD analysis project Ga0207700, IMG submission 184348) | Corn, switchgrass and miscanthus rhizosphere microbial communities from Kellogg Biological Station, Michigan, USA - LAR L8-2 metaG... | ecosystem: Host-associated > Plants > Roots >...
GATGGCTCGGAAGTACCAGCGTATCTCGGCAGATTGTCATCTCGACATGCTCTGGCTGCCGCCCGATCTGTTCACCTCGAATGCGTCGAGCAAGCTCCGGGACCTGATGCCCTATGTCGCGGAGAATTCGGACGGGGTGAAGCGCTGGACCGACAATAACGGCGCCGAGTACGGCCTGTGCGGCGGCGTCGGCGCCACCGGCACGCCGCATGTCCCGGGCAAGCAGCTGCGCGCCGACAAGATGGCCGAGGCGGGCCTCTATAGCGATTATTTCGAAAAGGGCCTGCGCAGGCCTGGCGATCCGCATCTCCGCGTCAAGGACATGGACCGCGACGGCGTCGACGCCGAGGTCATCTACGGCATCCTGGCCGCCTGCGCCAAGATGAAGGACCCGGAAGCGGCCGATGAGATGCTGCGCATCTACAACGACTTCCTGCACGATTTCACCGGTCATTACCCGGACCGCATGATCGGGCTGGCTTGCCTGCCTTACAACAACATCGAAGGCGCCGCCCGGGAAGTTCGCCGCGTCGCGAAAAAGGGCATGAAGGGCGTCGAGCTCAGCTGCTCATGGCACATGACGCCGATGTGGCACCCGATGTGGGATCCGCTCTGGGAGGCGGTCAACGAGACGCAGCTGCCGCTGCATTTCCACACCTTCCCGGCGACCGACCCCGAGTTGCGCAAGCAGCTTGAGCCGTCAATCGCGCGCCGCATGACCTATAGCGGGCTGGTCCGCTTCCAGATGACGCTGGCGACGATCCTGACCGACCTGATGGGCGCGGCCGTGTTCGAGCGCTTCCCGAACATCCGCATGGTGCTCGGCGAGAGCGGCATCGGCTGGATCCCCTATGTCATCGACCGCATGGATTTCGAGTACAAGGACCAGTACCAGGATCTGAAGCTGAAGAAACTGCCCAGCGAGTACTGGCGCAACCAGTGCCGCGCGACATTCCAGTACGACCGCGTCGGCACCAAGCTGATCGAGGATATGGGCGTCGAGACGCTGATGTGGGGCTCCGACTTCCCGCATCCCGACGGGGTGTGGCCGGAATCGAAGAAATACATCGATGAGCAGTTCAAGCACCTGCCGGCCGATGTCGTCTACAAGATGACCTGCGAGAACGCCGGCAAGTTCTACGGCCTGATCAATTGATTCTCCGCGGCGCCTCGCGCCGCCAAGATCATGCAAGAAGAGAAAGCGCGCTCTCCGGAGCGCGCTTTTTTTGTCGCCGCCTGTGATCCACGTCACATCGCGCTTGGTGTCGCTCCGATAATTTACCGCGCTGACGTCGACAGCCTCGGGGGGAGGGCGGCATGAGCTTCGCAATGTTGATACGTTTCCGGCGGGCGGCATGCATCGCCTTTTCACGCCATCCCATCGCGAGATTGCACCGCGGCTGGGCGTCCTTCACGGCAGAGCACGTAAACCAATCCATCGGCATCGCCGATCTCCTGCTGCCGCCGCTGACCCTGTTGATGCTGATGCTGTTTCTGTTCGGCAGTGTCCCAGGTGCCGGCGACATGATCGCCGCGGCGTGCGCGACAGCCTGCCTGCCTTGATCGGGCGCCGGCGACGCCGGCGACGATTGTTCCGCTCCCGCCGGCTGGCTAAGCTGGCGGCATGGACACGGATAAATCGCGCATCGCGCATGGCGGGAAGGGGCTTTACGGCTCGCGAGTCGGCATCCTGATGCTGGAGACAAAGTTCCCGCGCATCCCGGGCGACATGGGGAACGGCCTCACCTGGCCGTTTCCGGTGCTCTACAAGGTCGTGCCGGGAGCGACCCCGGACCGCGTCGTGCGGCATAAATCGGCGGGGCTCATCAACGCCTTTCTCGATGCCGCGTCCGAGCTCGTGGAACTGGGCGCCGACGGAATCACGACGACCTGCGGGTTTCTGTCGCTTTATCAGCGCGAGCTCGCCGCGCATGTCCGCGTGCCGGTCGCCGCTTCGAGCCTGATGCAGATCCCGCTGGTCGAGCGCATCCTGCCGCCCGGAAAGCGTGTCGGCGTCTTAACGGTCAGCGCCGCGAGCCTGACCCCGGAGCATTTCATCGGCGCCGGGGCCGATCCGAAGACGCCGGTCGTCGGCACCGATCAGGGTCGCGAATTCACCCGCGTCATGCTCGACGAAAAGCACACGCTCGACGCCGCCGCCGCCGAGCGTGACATCCTCGATGCCGGCGAGGCGCTCGTCTCAAAGCACGCCGATATCGGGGCCATTGTGCTCGAATGCACAAACATGACGCCCTATGCCCGCGCGCTGTCGGACCGTCTGCTATTGCCGGTCTACAGTATCTACAGCTTTGTGACGTGGTTTCACGCCGGCTTGGCGCCGCGCGATTTCGGCCCGCCCGGCAGCGGCGCGCGCGAATGGCGCGAGCGGTGAGCGTGCCCGAGATCACCGTCCGCTTCGCGACCGCCGACGACACGGCGTTGCTGTTGCGCTTCATCCGGGAGCTCGCGGTGTTTGAGCGCGCACCCGACGCCGTCGTCGCGACCGAAGCCGATCTGCGGCATCACGGCTTCGGCCCCGAGCCCAACTTCGAGGCGATCCTCGCTTTTCTCGACGGCGACCCGGTGGGGTGCGCGCTGTTCCACACGCGCTTCTCGACCTGGCTCGGCCGCCCCGGCCTCTATCTTGAAGATCTCTACGTCGCCGAGCCGGCGCGCGGCCGTGGGGTCGGCAAGCGGCTCATGGCGCGCCTCGCCGCGATCGCGGTCGAGCGCGGCTGGGGCCGTATCGATTTTCATGTGCTCGACTGGAACCCGGCGCGCGAGTTTTATCACCGGCTCGGGATGCATCATCACGGCGAATGGCTGCGCTACGGCGCCGACGAAGCCGCGCTCCGCCGTCTCGCGGCCGAAGATCGCAAGGACAGCTGAGCCCGCCTATTTCGCCGCTGCTGCAGTCGCGGGCGCGCCGACAAAGGCCGGCATGATGTCGCGCGCAAAGCGCCGGATATTCTCGCGCGAGCCGCCGAAATTGATCATGACGTATTCGACGCCGCCGGCGCGCAACGCTTCCAGTTTCCGCGCGATATCGTCGGGCGTACCGAACAGCGCGGTGTCGTCGCAGAGCGCGCGTATTTTTGTCTCGTCATGCGCCGCGAAACGCTCGCGCGTATCGCCCGGCCGCTCCGACAAGCCATTGATGCGCATATGTCCCTGGAAGCGCCGTTCGAGCGCCGCGGCAAGATCGTCCTTGTTCTTCGCGATGTGCACGGCGCGCGCGACGCCGATCTGCATCGGATCGAAGACGCGACCCTTCGCCTCGACACCCGCCTTGAACTGCGCGACAAAGCCGATGACGTCCTCCGCCAGATCGTATTGCCCGAGCAGCAAATTGTAGCCGCGCCGCGTCACCTCGGCGACTGAGCGCTGGCTGCCGGCGCCCATCCAGAACGGCGGGTGAGGGCGCTGTGCCGGCGGCGGCTCGACGATGATGTTGTCGAACTCCCAGTAGCGGCCCTTATGGCTGAACGGCGCGTTGTTGGTGAACGCCTTTGTGATGACTGCGAGCGACTCGTCGAAGCGTGCATCGGCCTCTTCCATATCGACGCAGAAGCCGGCGAACTCGTTATAGCGGTAGCCCTTGCCGACGCCGAAATCGAGCCGGCCGCCGGACAACAAATCCAAGGTCGCCGCTTGCTCGGCGAGCAATACCGGGTTGTGCCACGGCAGCACGAGCACCGCGGTGCCGAGCCGCAATGTCGAGGTGCGCGCGCCGAGCCAGGTCAACAGATTGAGGCTCGCCGAGACCTGCCCGAAGCCGGTGAAATGGTGCTCGACGACAAAGGTCGAGTGAAAGCCGAGCGCCTCCGCTTCGACATTGTTCTCGATCCACTCACGGAACCCCTGGCTGCTGTCGGTCAGCTCGGTGCCCGGGGTCGGCCGCCGCGCCTGCGCGCTGCCGAACAATCCAAACCGCATTGTTGTTGCTCTCTGTCAGTGCAGCGTTGGGTGCCGCTTGTGCCAGTCCGTCGCCTGCTGATAAGCGTGCGCGATCCTGAGCACCAGCGCCTCTTGGAATGGGCCCGCCGCGATCTGCAACGATAATGGCAAGCCCTCCGCTTTGCTGAAGCCGCACGGGATCGCGAGCGCCGGCAATCCGCCGACGCTGAACGGCATCGTGATCGAGGGCGCGCTGACCAGCCGGTCCGGGGCATTTGGATCGGCGCGGTCGGCGACGTTGAGCGCGGCCGCGGTGACAAACGCATCGACCCGCCGCAACGCTCGCGCCTGCTCCTGCGCCAAGGCGGTGCGCCAGCGCAAGGCTTCGAGATAATCTTCGCCCCGGATCAGCGCGCCGGGCAGCACGCGGTTGCGCAGGATGCGGCCGAAATCCTGTGGCCGCGTGCGCAGATCGTGCTCGTGGATCGCGAACAATTCGACCGACGAAATCGTCGTCTTGCAATCGGTGTAGTCGCGCAGGCTCGACAATTTGACAGGCTCGATCTCCGCTCCGAGCCCGCGCAACACCGCGATCGCCGCATCGACCGCCGGCGCGACATCGGGATGCGGCGCGTTTCGATACCAGTCCTCGACGATCCCGAGCCGCAGCCCCCGCACGCCCTGGTTCAGCGTGGCCACGTAATCCGGCACCGGCACATCCTCGCTGCCCGGGTCCTCGGGGTCATACCCGGCGATGACCTGCAGGAACAGCGCGATATCCTCGGCGCTGCGGCACAACGGGCCGCAATGATCCATCGAGAACGTGTTCGGAAACACGCCCCGTCGGCTGACCCGCCCATAGGTCGGCTTGATCCCGGCAATGCCACACAGCGCCGCCGGGCCGCGGATCGAGCCGCCGGTATCGGTGCCGATCGCGCCCGGTACAAACCCGGCCGCGACCGCCGCGCCGGCGCCGCTCGACGAGCCGCCCGGCAGATATTCCGGGTTCCACGGGTTTCGCGCCGGCGGCCAGGGCAGGTCAAAGGAGGGGCCGCCCAGCGCGAATTCCCAGGTCGCGAGCTTGCCCATCAAGACGCCGCCGCCCGCCTTGAGCCGCTTGACCAGCTCCGCGTCCTCGGCCGGCACATAATCCTGCCGTAGCTTCGAATGCCCGGTGGTCGCGATGCCGGCGGTCTCGACGATGTCCTTTAGCGCATAAGGAACGCCGTGCAGCGGCCCGCGCACCTGGCCCGCCATCAGCTCGCGCTCGGCGGCCTTCGCCTCGGCGACCGCGACCTCCGGGGTCAGCCGCAGAAAGCTGTGCAATTCGCCGTCATGCGCGGCGATCCGCGCCAGGAGCGCCTTGGTGACCTCGACCGGCGACAGCTCGCGCTGGCGATAGAGCCGGCTCAGCTCGGCGATCGTCAGAAAAGCGACATCCATTTCGGGCATCCTCGGCAGGTCCGGCCATTCAACCGCACCCGGACTGCGGCGGCAACGTCGGCGCGGCGAGGGATTTGACGCAAGAGCCCGGTCGGGCTCAAATGCTCGCCAACCGGCCGGCAAGGCTGGACAAAGGCATTGGAGACGCCCCGATGGACTGCCCGCGCCCCCGCGCCGCCGATGATTTCGACACGATCCGCCAGCGGCTTGAAGAATTGCGCCGCGAGCGCGAAGCCGCCGAAGCCGAAAACGGCGGCGCCGAGAACCCGGACGGAAAGCTCGAACGCCGCCGCCGCGAGCGCCTGGAGGGCTGGCCGCCGCCCTGGGCTCCGACCATCTTTGCCAAACCCCTCCGCCGCTGATGCCTAAATTGGCGTCCCGGCGAAAGCCGGGAGCACCCGTCAGCCGCTCCTGCCTCTGATAAATGGTCCCGGCTTTCGCCGGGAGGCTCATCGTTGCTTCACCGCGTCGGGGCGGGCGGGTCGCTCTGGTAATCGTAAAAGCCGCGCCCGGTCTTCCGCCCGAGCCAGCCCGCCTCGACATATTTCACGAGAAGCGGGCAGGGGCGGTATTTGCTATCCGCCAGCCCCTCATACAGCACCTGCATGATCGACAAGCAGGTGTCGAGCCCGATGAAATCGGCCAATTCTAATGGCCCCATCGGGTGATTGGCCCCTAATTTCATCGCCGTGTCGATCGAGGCGACCGACCCGACGCCCTCATAGAGCGTATAGACCGCCTCGTTGATCATCGGCAGCAGGATGCGGTTGACGATAAAGGCCGGGAAATCCTCGGCCGCGACCGGTGTCTTGCCGAGCCTCACCGCGAGATCGCGCGTCGCCGCGAAGGTCGCCTCGTCGGTGGCGATGCCGCGGATCACCTCGACCAGCGTCATGACCGGCACGGGGTTCATGAAATGCATGCCGATGAATTTCTGCGGCCGGTCGGTCGCCGAAGCCAGCCGCGTGATCGAGATCGAGGAGGTGTTGCTCGCGATCAGCGCCTCGGGCTTCAGCACCGGCACGAGCTCTTCGAAGATCTCGCGCTTGACCGCCTCTTTCTCGGTCGCCGCCTCGATGACCATGTCGCAATCGGCGAACTCGCGATACGCGCCCGCCGCTTTGATCCGCCCGAGCGCCGCCGTCTTGTCCTCTTCCTTGATGCGGCCGCGCGCCACCTGGCGCGACAGATTGCTCCCGATCGTGTCGCGCGCCTGCGCCAAGGCCGCGGCATTGGCATCGCTCAGCACGACATCGAGCCCCGCCAGCGCGCAGACATGCGCGATGCCGCGCCCCATCTGCCCGGCGCCGATAATGCCGATGCGGCGAATGTCGCCGCCGGGGTGTTTGGCTGACGCGGCCGATTCGCTCACGTCTGGCGTTTCCCGAGCTCCTCCTCGAGCTCCGGCAGAATCTTGAACAGATCCCCGACAATCCCGTAATCGGCGATCTGAAAGATCGGCGCCTCCTCGTCCTTGTTGATCGCGACAATGACCTTGGAGTCTTTCATGCCGGCGAGATGCTGGATCGCGCCCGAAATGCCGACCGCGATATAGAGCTCCGGCGCGACGATCTTGCCGGTCTGCCCGACCTGGTAATCGTTTGGCACAAACCCGGCATCGACCGCGGCACGCGAGGCGCCGACCGCCGCGCCGAGCTTGTCGGCGACTTTTTCCAGCAGGTGAAAATTGTCGCCCGACTGCATGCCGCGCCCGCCGGAGATGATGATCCGCGCGCTGGTCAATTCGGGCCGCTCGGATTTCGACAATTCGGCGCCGACAAATTCGGTGATGCCCGGCGCCTCGGCCGTCTCGATCGTCTCGATGGCCGCATTGCCGCCCGTCGCCGCGGCCGGCGCAAACGCGGTGCCGCGCACCGTGATGATCTTGATCTTGTCTTTCGACTGCACGGTCGCGAGCGCGTTCCCGGCATAGATCGGCCGCACAAAGGTGTCAGGCCCTTCGACCGCGCTGATGTCGGAGATCTGCATGACATCGAGCAGCGCGGCGACCCGCGGCATCAAGTTTTTGCCGGAGGTCGTCGCCGGCGCCAGCACATGGCTGTAATTGGGGGCGAGCGCCACGACCAGCGGGGCCAAATTCTCGGCGATGCCGTGCTCGTACGCCGCATCGTCGGCGAGCAAGACCTTGGCCGCGCCGGCGATCTGCGCCGCCGCTTCCGCGACTGGCCGGCATCCCTTGCCAGCGATGAGGATATGGACATCGCCGCCCACCGCTTTCGCGATCTCCGAGGCGGCGGTGACGGCGTTCAACGTCGCGGGCTTCAGCGCGCGATTGTCGTGTTCGGCGAGAACGAGAACAGACATCAGATCACCCGCGCCTCAGATTTCAGTTTGTCGATCAGCTCGCTGACCGAGCCGACCTTGATCCCGCCCTGCCGCTTCGCCGGCTCCTCGACCTTCAAGGTCACGAGCCGCGGCGCCGCATCGACCCCGAGCTGCTCCGGCGTCACGACATCGATCGGCTTCTTTTTCGCCTTCATGATGTTCGGCAGCGACGCATAGCGCGGCTCGTTCAACCGCAGATCGGTCGTGACGACCGCCGGCAATTTGAAGGCGACCGTTTCGAGCCCGCCATCGACTTCCCGCGTCACTTCGGCGCGGCCGTCATTGATGACGATCTTCGAGGCGAAGGTCGCCTGCGGCCAACCCAACAAGGCCGCGAGCATCTGACCCGTTTGATTGCAATCGTCGTCGATCGCCTGCTTGCCGATGATGACGAGCTCGGGGCTCTCCTTCTCGATGACCGCCTTCAGGAGTTTCGCGACCGCGAGCGGCTGCAATTCGACATCGGTCTGCACGAGGACTCCGCGATCGGCGCCCATCGCCAACGCCGTGCGGATCGTCTCCTGGCATTGCTGCACCCCGAGCGAGACTGCGATGACCTCGCTGACGGTGCCCTTCTCGCGCAACCGCAATGCCTCCTCGACGGCGATCTCGTCGAACGGGTTCATCGACATCTTGACGTTGGCGAGCTCGACGCCCGTCTTGTCCGCCTTGACGCGGATCTTGACGTTGTAGTCGACGACCCGCTTGACCGCGACCAGCGCTTTCATCTCGTGGCCTCACCAGAATGCCCGGGGAATGCCGGGGGAAATGCCGCCCGAATCATGCACGACGCAGCCCCACTCAAGGCAAGGGGCCAAGGCAAGAGCCGCGAAGCCGTCCGGATGCCGGCCCTCTCGCCCGGTCTTACCCAGGCGTTTCAATCCCGGTGTTTTAATTCTGGTGCTCTAGTTTCTCGGCTGCTTCGTCGAGCAACTGGCTAAGCTCGCGATAACGATTCACGCGGCGAGGGTCGCTGGTCTTCGTCATGAGTTGACGGTAGTGCGCCGCGCGGTTGCGCAGCCACTCGACGGAAACCGGATGGTGATCGATGGGGTCGCTTCCGCGTGATCGCCCGCCATAGGTCATTCGGTGTCCCAGCGAGCCAGATCGTTCGGATTGGCCTTTATCTAATCTCAGTTGGCGTCTTCCTCGGGAATGAGACGGCCTGCCCCACCCTGCGGCCCAACGCGATCATTTGCTGTGCCTTGCCGACGATCCAAAAAAACTGGCTCTTGCGTGGCGCATAACGGACTTCCAGAAAATATTTCCCGGATACCGGCGCGAGAAAACACTAAATGAATTCTGTGTTCGAGCCAAGGAATATTTGTACTCAGTGGCTTTATTTTTCGTCCTATATACCAACGGGAGCAAACGATGCTGAGTGAATAAAATTATTCTTTGGAGATATGGGTTGTTTTAGCTCTTGGAGCGGCACCTGCGACGACACCGCAATCCGCGGGGAATGAGTTATTTACAGCCGGTCCTTGTGCTCGACGATCTTCCAGAATGTGTTCTTGTGGATGATCTTGTCGCCCTGGAAGCGGTAGATGTCGCAGCCCTGGTAATTGAGGTCCTCGCCGTCGGCGCCCTTGCCGCGCACCGTCCATATCGAGATCGCCCGATCGCCGGCCAGGATGTAGTCCTCGTTCTCCCAGCGCATATCGGGGATCTGCTTGAAGCGGTCGGCGAGCGCCTTTCTTATCGCCGCCTTGCCCTTCAAGGTGCGCCCGACCGATTCCGGCCCGCGCGCCAGGCAAAACACCCCGTCTTCGGCAAAGCACTCGACGATGCGCTCGACATCGCGGCTGTTGAACGCCGCCGAGATGTGCCGCATCAGCTCCATCGTGACCATTTCGGTGTCCCTCCCTCCTCGACACGTTCGGACCTTCACCTGAATCGCGTCCCGGCGAAAGCCGGGATCAACGCGTCAGCGGCATTATCGGTGAAGTCACGGCTCGCGCGTCAGCCCGGGCTGCCACAACACGTCCTTCGCGCCATTGTCGTTGAGCCGCCGCCCCAGCACGAACAGATGATCCGACAGCCGGTTGAGATATTTAACGGCTTCGGGGTTGACCCGCTCTTCGGCCGCCAACGCGCAGACCAGCCGCTCGGCGCGCCGCACGATCGTGCGCGCCAGATGCAGATAAGCGGCTGCCGGCGTCCCCCCCGGTAGGATGAACGAGTCGAGCGGCCGCAGCCCCGCATTCATCCGGTCGATCTCGCCTTCGAGCCGGGCCACCTGCGCCGCGACGATGCGCAACGCGCCGCCTGCCTTCGCGGCCCGGCGTGCCGCCCGCTCGCTGTCTTCCGGCGTGCACAGATCGGCGCCGAGATCGAACAGATCGTTCTGGATGCGCGCC
>Ga0207700_10002799_pt1 | contig 10044 bp, 4 predicted proteins | sample LARL82metaG_FD_184348 | JGI IMG/M metagenome (GOLD analysis project Ga0207700, IMG submission 184348) | Corn, switchgrass and miscanthus rhizosphere microbial communities from Kellogg Biological Station, Michigan, USA - LAR L8-2 metaG... | ecosystem: Host-associated > Plants > Roots >...
CAGTTCCGCCACGATGTGTACCCGTCACGCAATCGGTGGCGCACCGGGCCGCCGGCCGCACCCTCCCGGCGCAGGTAAGCCCGTTAGGCAACCGATTTCCTAGCGGCTGAAGAGCCGAATGAGACCGCTCAAAGGTGCGGCGGAGCCCCATGCGGCACGCGGCGACGGTCCCACAGTGGCCGCTAGCCAGCCTATCCGCTGCTGATGCGTACTGAACGTCATGCCGCCTCAGCTGTACGTGTCGAAATCATCCGGTTCGAGAGGTTGACCGCCCGCCCTGGCGGTGGTTAGCGTGACGGCAAAGGTTTTCCTAAGTTGCCGCACTGCCGGGATACCTGTCCCCCCAATGGCGCAGACGCCTCGAAGGACCCAGCCATGAGCAGCAGCAGACGTCCGCTGATCGCCGTCCTCACCACACTTGCCTTCGCCGCCGCGATGTCCGCTCAGGCCGGCACCGCGTTCGGCGCCGCCACCACCGGGCGCGCACACACCGCCACCCCGGCATCCAGCGCCGCAGCGCACGAGCCCGGCGCCGCCTCCACCTCCCACAACCCCGCCTCCACGTCTCACAGCCCCGCCTCCACGTCCCACAACCCCGGCGGCGCCGCCGTGGCCCACGCCGGCTCGAACACGCCGCGGCCCGCCGCCACCCGGCCCGCGCCCGGCAAGCCCGTCACCCATCTGCCCGCCCCCCGCGAGCAGGCCCCCGCGGGCCCGGGCTACCAACCGCTGCCGAACCTGCCCGTGAACGCGTGCCAGGACTCGTCGCTGCCGCGCGACTACGGCACGAACTTCCCCGTGCCCAGCGACCCGAACGGCTTCGGCTTCGCCAACCAGACCGTGATCGGCTGGGAGGGCAACTACTACGCGCCGTTCGCCTACCTGTCCGGCTCCTACCTCGCCCGCGGCGTGCCGCAGCAGTACACCCAGGGCGGCACCACCTACTGCGGCGCCATGTACTCCTTCGGCGCCTACACCTACGGCCTGCCCGCGGGCCAGGCGCCGGATCCCGGTTCGGTGCGGTGGACCATGGCCGACGGGTACCTGCCGGCGCTGACGACCTCGTTCACCCGCAACGGTGTGGCGATCTCGATCACCGACTTCGCCGACCGCGTGTCAGTCAGCGGCAGCCCGGCCGAACTCGTCTACACCCGGGTGAGCGTGACCAACAATGGCAGCCAGGCGGCCTACGTGCCGCCGGACGGGTCCGGCCCGAACCTGGTCGCGCTGACCAATCCCCCGGACACGGTCGCTCCCGGCCAGACGGTCAAGCACGACTTCGTGGCGGCGGTGGACACGTTCAGCACGAGCACGAACCTGCCCACGACGACACAGATACTCGCGCAGGCGCCCAGCTACAACAAGGCCTTCACCAACATGGCCGCCTATTGGAACCAGCGGCTTTCGGTGATCCCCGCGCTGAGCCTGCCGAGCGTCACGCTGCCGGGCACCGGCGGCCTCGCCGACCCGGGGCAGGCGATCGACAACGCCTACAAGGCGGCGTTCGTGTACACCAGGATCGTCCAGGTCGCCAAGGCACCGTTCTCCGGCGCGAACAACTACGACTGGCTGCTCAACCACGACCTGCCCGGCATCCTGGCGAACCGGTTCCAGCTGGGCGACCTCACCGACGCGCAGAACCTCCTGCTCGTCGGGCGCATCTCCGAACAGCCGGACTTCAACGAGGTCGGCGCCAACTGGTACTGGGACGGGTTGTGGAAGACCCCGGTCGCCTGGGCCGACTACCTGGCCATGAGCAACCAGGTCGGCTTCGTCAAGACCTACTTCCACGACGACGCGACCGGGCCGAGCCCGTGGGGCCCGAGCCTGTACACGATGATGCACACCTACTTCCTGCAGCAGCTCGATTCGGGCACCGGGTACCTGCAGCCCTCGGGCGACAACGACTCCGGCGGCACCTGGCTGTTCGACGACGAGGCGGCGCTCGCGGGCCTGGCCGCCTACCGGTACATCGCGACCCGGATCGGTGACCCGGCCGAGGCGCAGTGGGCGGACAGCCAGTACACCAGCCTGCTCAACGCGACGAACGCGGGCCTGACCGAGGGCGAGCAGGCCAGCGGCGCCGGCTTCCTGCCGTGCGAGGTGAACCAGCCGGTCAGCGCCGACCGCTGCGCCACGCCCAGCGACGCCAACTGGGCGGGCTCGAACCTGTGGGGCCAGAACGCCTGGGACGTCTACCTGCAAGGCGGCGCGCTGAACGGCGCCCTGGGCGACCCGGCCCAGACCGACAACCTGTACCAGATGGGGTTCAGCCGCCTGGCCGGCAGCGTGCCGTACCCGTCGTTCGGCGCATATACCGGTTACAGCGTCGCGCTGAACACCGGGTACTCCGCCGCAGCGCTGTATGGCAGCGCCTACCGGGATCTGCCGATCACCAGTTACGCGTGGCAGATCAACACCACCACCGGCGGCCCGAACGCCTGGTGGGAGGCGAACGGCAGCCCGCCGGACCCGGCCAACCCGTGGGCGGGCAGCCACGCCGCCCCCGAGTTCGGCGCGATCCCGTACGCGTGGCCGATGGCCAGCCAGACCCAGACGCTGCTCCAGTCGCTGGTTGCCCGTGGCCTGGTGGCCACGGCGAACCCGGACGGCTCGTTCGCCTACCACACCGCGCTGTACATCGGGCGCGGCGTGCCGGACGCGTGGGTGGTGCCCGGTGAGCACATCACGGCGAACAACCTGACCTCGTCGGTAAGCACGAGCGGCCAGCGCGCCACCTACGGCGTGAAGATCAAGTTCGGCGGCTCGTCCAGTGGGCGCGGCTCGAAGACGGTCCTGGTCTCGCTGAGCGGGGCGCTCCCCGGCAACGACGTCAGGGTGCAGCTGCCGATCTTCGCCGACGCGGGCGTGCAGGATGTCATCGGCGGCAGCTACAGCGCGGCCACGCACACGGTGACCCTGCTTCACGGCAGCCGCCAGGTGCTGGTCAAGCTCGGCCGGTCCGCCAGGCCGACGGTCGGCGTGCAGGTCGCCAGCACCGCTCCGGGGCAGCACACGCTGCCGACGCTGACCTCGGGCCAGCAGACCACCGCCACGGCGACCGTCACCAACACGGGGTCCACCACGATCGGGAACGTGACGGTGACCGCGTCCACCCCGTCCGGGTGGACCGCCCAGGCCACGTCCCCGACGACCTTCACGGCGATCGGCCCCGGCCAGGCGCAGACCGTGACCTGGTCGGTGACGCCGCCCGACGATGCCAACGGCGGCGCCGGGGTGGTGGTGTCGATGGCCTACACCGCGCCCGCCAATGCTTCGGGTTCTGTCAGCGCGGAACAGTGGGTGGACGTGCAGCGGCCGCTGCCGCTCCCGCCGGGAGCGACCGACCTGGCGCTCACCGCGTCACCCTCGGCGTCCTACACCTCGCCGTGGGAGCACGTGACCGCGATCAACGACGGCGTATACCCGACGTCCTCGAACGACAGCCAGGACATCCGCTGGGGATGCTGGCCGGAGACCGGGACGCAGTGGATCGAGCTGGACTGGACCCAGCCCATCACCACCAACGGCAGCTCGGTCTACTTCCTCGACGACGGTGGCGGCGTCCGGCTGCCCGCGTCGTGGGTGGTGCAGTACTGGAACGGCAGCGCCTGGGTGGATGTCTCGAACCCCAGCCCGAGCACCTACCCGGCCGCCGACAACACCTTCAACGGCGTGAGCTTCGATCCCGTCACCACCACCAAGCTGCGGGTTTCGCTGCAAAGCGGCCTCGGCTCCGTGGGCGTGATCCAGTGGGTGGTGCCGAGCATCCCCCGTAGCTGACCCGCTGAAAGCTCCCGGCACGCGTGACGGGCCGCGCCATGATCGGCGCGGCCCGTCACGTTCGTTGTCACCGGGCGGGCGGCCGGCACCCACGGCGGCCGGTGGTAAGGGGCCAGCCGCCCGCCCGGCGTTCTAATGGAGCAGGCGCAGCGTGTTTACCGCGTCGTCCACGTAATAAACGCCCGCATTGTGCGGAGCCAGAGCCAGGCCGAACAGGGCCCCGGCGCCGGGCGGGCTTCCCGAGGAGTCGAGTTTCTTGATGGCGACCTGGTGTCCCGACGGAGTGGTCTCGACGATGAGGCCGTTCCCGCCGTTGACGGTGAGCACGTCACCGTTCGGCGCGATGATCAGGCCAAGCGGGGTGTTGAGCGCCCCGCCCTTGGTGATCATCGTGCCGGTCCCCGCGCTGTTGGAACGCCAGGTAGCACCGGGAATGGCGTTGATCGCGCTGTCTACGCCGTTCGCCACGTACAGCGTGCCGCTGGGCGCCAGGCCCACTCCGGTCGCCCCGATCACGAGGGCTGCCGGGTCGGTCCGCTGCGGGAAGCCGGAGCCGATCGTGGTGGTGTTGATCAGCCGCGGCGGCTGCGAGCCGCCGACCATAAGGACCAGGCGCAGCACCGTGCCGTTGTCCACCACGCTGCCGCCGGCCGCCTTGGTTCCCTTCAGCACGTTGGCGACGAACAGTTCCGCGAACGGCCCGCGGCTGACCGCGGTCATGTCCCAGGGCCCGTTGATGCCGTTGCCAGCGAACGTCTCGCGGACATGGCCCCATTTGTCCAGAACGATCAGGCAGCCCGCGGACGAGGTAGCCGCGGAGCCGTCCTTGGTGGGCAGGCTGCCGACCACCACCCAGCCATCGCGCAGGACGTCCAGCGCGGTGGTGAGGCCCACGCCGCCCGGGCACTTGCCGGGCAGCTTGGCCGCGTTGATCTGGGCGAAGACGCTCAGCTTGCCCTTCGGAGAGACCTGGACGATCGTGGTCCCGGTCCCCTGGAAGTTCTTCGAGTTGTTGAAGTTGCTGATCAGGACGTCGCCCTTGACGAGCGTTCCTTGGCTTCTGGCGACTACTACCGTCCCGTAGGGGTTGACATCCCCGTTGGCCGGCACGGTCGAGCCGATCGTGGCGAGCTTCTTGAACTTGCCGATGAAGGATCCCCCGGTCCCCGCCTGTGCAGCGGGCGCGACCGCGAACAGCGCGGTAGCCGCCGCCCCTGCCAAGGCGGTAGACGCCAGGGCAATCCTGCCTGTGATCCCCACGGGCCTCTCCCCAATCCACGGTTGGTGGGTTCCTTGGCGCACGGGAGGTGGGCGGCCCGTTAAATCGCATGAAGTCGCGTGCCCTATCTGGCCCGCCCACGCGCACCATGCTTGCTCCATGACTGTTCACGGACGCCGAGGCGATCGGGTTCAACTCTTGGCGGCCAAAGTCGGGCGCGCATCCACCGGGGCGCCACGGGTCCGTGGCAAACCGGGACCTCGGCGGGCTGGAAAGCTGAGCTCAGGGCTGCCGCCGGCCGGGTTCGGTGGCATTCAGCCGGGCGAGGTATTCGTTGTAGGCGGCCAGATGCTCGTCGTCGTCGATCGCGCCCTGGCTCGCTGGCGCGGGCTCCGATTGCCCCGGCGCGCCTGGCCGGCGTGCGTCCCCCGGTTCCGGGGCCGCCGTCCTGGCCTGTCCCCCGACCAGCTCCTCGAAGTTGGACCTGCGCGCCGCCTCCAGCCAGCCGCCAAGTGAGGCCCGGTCGTCCCTGGCCCACATCCATAGCACGATCATCATGTACAGGAGCATGAGGGCGTCGCCGCCGACCCACATGACCGCCCCGGCCCAGTGCAGGTCCTGGACGGGCGCCGGGGCTCCGGGCGGCCGCTGGCCGGTGGGCACGACGTCGCCCCGGTTGGCGTAGAGGAGTACCAGCCCGGTGAACGTGTCGACCGGCATGGCCAGCGCGAGGACCAGCAGCCTGATCGGGTACGAGACCCGCCACTTGATCGGCTCGTGTCCCAGGAGCGGGAGGAAGAACAGGTACCCGACGATCAGGTAAAGCACGTGTTCTGCGTTATGCAATGTTTGGTCTTGCAGGATCAGCCGGGACAGGGCCGTCAGGTGCGTGCCGACGATCGTGGCGCAGTACGCGGCGAGGCCAAACGGCGGCCAGGTGAGGAACGTCGCGATGCGGGAGCGGACTGCGCGCTTCGCCCAGGTGTGCAGCGGGTTCCGGCTCGCGTGCAGCAGCAGCGTGACCGGCTGGCCCGCTACCAGCAGCGGCGGCGCCACCATGAGGAGCAGCAGGTGCTGCACCATGTGATCCCAGGCCAGCACGTCGTCGTACGCGCCGATGCCGCTCTGCGTGGCGAGCACGACGACCGCGAGGCCGGCGAGGAACAACATGGTGCGCCACCACGGCCAGGGCCGCGTGGGGTGGCGGCGGCCGACGCGCCAGGCGCCCCACAGGTACCCAGCCGCGGCGGCGCTGGCGGCAACGGTGACGACCGGGGCGAACTGCCACTGGGTGAGCACCGCGTGCCAGCCGAACGCGGGCAGCATGCAACGAGCCTATCTAGGAGCCGCCGGGGAACCCGCCGCGGTGCAGCACCATCGGATACTGGGGCAGCGTCCCCGGGCGGCGTACCGGGGCGCGCCAGCCGCCTGGTGGTGGCTTGAGTCCCTCGGACGGCCGTGGGCGGTCGACATTCTTGCCACGGTCGGACAGTCGCCGGGCGCGGGTTGCGAGCGCGAATCCGGCTCGCCTTCGGTGGTCCCGGGATATGAGAGGCTGGATGCCGTACCGGGAGGGTTCGCCTAGTGGCCGATGGCGGTGGTCTTGAAAACCACTAGGGCGTTGACGCGTCCTCGTGGGTTCGAATCCCACACCCTCCGCTGTGTGATCTCTCTAGGCATCGGAATGACTCCGAACCCTCACTGGGTCCGGGGTCTCCGGTGTCGCGTGCCTCCCTGGGTGTCGGGGATAGTCCCTTGAGCAGATGACTGTCGAGCAAGACCGCCTTGTGCTCCGCGAACTGGCGGGTAGTCCACAGCGCGCTGATTTCGCCGTGCAGCTCCGTAGCGGCAGCCCAGCGAGCAAGGCCCGTGTAGAGGTTGCGTTGCACAACCCAGGCCGAGTACTCGCCGTCCCGGTCGAAGGCGTATCCGGTCGCGACATGCCCGATGAGATCGTGCACCGCCCGAAAGCGGTAGTAAGCGCCGCCCGCCTCACCACCGAGCAACGGGTGAGCACGGTCCTCCGGGGAAGTCGTGACTTCCAAGGTTCGTGAGACGAGCACCGAAGCGAGGAGTTCCCCGGCATCGGAGTAGGGGGTGAGTTCGCTCGTGGCCACTACGGTTATCCGGTACGGACCTTGCGGATCCGTGAGCGCCGCGAACTGCTGGTCTGTCTGCATCTCAAGCTGCCGGTAGGCCAAGGCGACGAGGTGGTCGACCCGGGTCCGTGCGGAGATGAAACACTCGGCGATTGCCCGGGTCTCGCTCGGGTGGACGTGCCGCAGTACCGGCCCGGGACGCGCCAGCCGACGCGGGATACCGATGGCTGGATCCACCAGGCTTGCCATGAACATCAACGGTCTCCCTAACTTCTGCCGCCGGCGCGGCTTCCACCGTCTCCGTTCGAATACCCGCTTCCAGCCGGAATGTCGCACCGCGGACGATCACCAAAGGTGATCATTGAGGCCACCCGCTTGCTACTGCCGTAGTTCGGGCTGCCCGGTAGCTGGCGGGGCGAGACGGTGGGCGATCGCGGCTGCCTCGAGCCTGTTCGGCACCCCGAGCTTGCGCAAGATGTGCGAGACATGGACGCCGGCGGTCTTGACGCTGATCACGAGCGACGCAGCGATCTCGCGGTTTGTGTAGCCGCGGGCGAGGAGGGCCAGGACCTCTGCCTCGCGCGAAGTAAGGCCGAGGACCTCCTCCGGGCCGTGGTTCCCCCCCGGAAGAGTGGGCTGCGGCGGCGCGAGGTCGAGGCGTGCTCGCTGGGCAAGCAGGTCGAGCTCACGGAGCAAGGGCTTGGCCCCGATCCGGGCCGCGACGGCGTGCGCCTGCCGCAGCGGCACGGCCGCCTCGGTACGTGACGCGCCGGCCGCGACGAGCGCCTCGGCCTGACGCCAGCGGCAGTACGCCGCGAGGGGCAGTCGATCCAGCCGCTCCCAGATGCCTGCCGCCTGTGACCACGACTCAGGCCGTACGATCGCGCGGGCCCGCGCGTACTCGGCTTCCGCCATGGCGAGCCAGCCCTCGGGGCTCGGGCTGACCGCTGAGGCCTCGGCCGCCGCGCGACGGCCGGCGGTGATGAGCTTCCGCGCCCGGGTGAGCCAGTTGCGAACCGCGCTCGCGTCCCGGCGGGCGCGCGCGAGTGCGGCCAACTCCGCCTGTGCACGCAGCCCCTTCGCGCACATCTGGACACGGATCTGTGCGGCTTCGCGCCGGCGCGCCTGGGCCAGGCCGTCCTGGATCGCCGCGTCCGCATCGGTCCAGCGGCGCTCCCAGAGGGCAAGCTCGGCTAGGTAGACGTCATAGAGGCCGAACACGTGGTCCCCGGGAAGGGTGGCGCTTGCGGCCTCCAGGTGGGCTCGCGCGGCGTCGAACTCGCCGCGGCCGATCTCGACATCGGCGCGGATGGTGAGCAGCCAATACGAGAAGCTGGAGGTGGCTCCGCGCAGCGCGGCGGCGCTGAGTCTTTCGGCATCGTCCCAGTCGCCGATCGCGAGCAGCGTCTCGATCTGGTTCGACAGAAGCAAGGGGCTGTAAATGCCGTACCGGCGGATCGCCTCGAGCCCCGCCTGCCCCAGTCGTGCCGCTTCCCGGAACCGTCCCAGCTTCATCAGCATGTCGGTGAGATTGACGTACGCACGTTCCACACCGATGTGATCGCCGATCTCCTCGCCGAGCCGCAGGGCCTGATGAACGTAGGCGATGCCTTCCTCGCCGCGGCTGAGGCAGGCCAGGTCGATGCCCAGCACGGTGAGCGCGCGGACCTCCGCCTCTCGTGCACCGAGATCCCGGGCGAGCGCGAGCGCCTGCTCGGAGATCGGCAACGACTGCGCATAGCGCCAGGCCATCATCAGTCCGCCCGCGAGCGACCCCAGCGCGAACGCGCGCTCCGGCGAGGGCAGTTCCGCCGGGACGAGCTCGACCGCGCGTTCGAGCGCGGCGAGCGCAGCGTCGTCACGTCCGGTTTGGTAGAGGTACTCACCGAGCCAAACGTGCAGGAGCGCCGCACGGCGCCGGTCTTCGGCGCCTGTGAGTTCGATTGCCCGCCGGGCGAGTTCGACCGCGCGTGGGGCAGCACCGACCTGGCTGGCGAGCCGGGAGGCCCAGGCGCAGACTTCGGCGAGGCCGAGCCGGGCCAGCTCGGCCGCATCCGGTACCGCAGGCCAGAGCGCGAGCGCCCGCTCCAGATGCGCATGGGCTTCCGCGAGGCCGGAGATCACCTCGGCTTGGCGGGCGGCCTCGACCGACGCTGCAAGCGCCTCGGCCGGGCGGCCAGCCGCCGCCCAATGTGGTGCCAGCTCCGCCGCTCCCGCCACGCCACTGCGCATAAGCTCCGCAGCGAGGCGGGCGTGCAGGTCCTCGCGCTCCCCGGGAAGGATGGTCGTGTAGACCGCCTCCGCCAGCAACGCATGCCGGAACCGGAAGCTGCCCATATCCGGCTCGGCGACCAGGACGCCGCCCGCTATGGCCGTGCGTAGCGAGTCGTGCAAGGTGCTGTCGGGCAAGTCCACGGTTGCGCGAAGCAGCGGATAGCCGACCTCGCGCCCGGCCGCCGCGGCCAGCCGCAGCACGCCCTGCGCCGGGTCGTCGAGGCGGGCAACACGTTGCAGCAGCAGGTCCCGCAGCACCTTCGGGAGCTCCTCGCCCCGCTCACCCGACGCTGCGAGCAGCTCTTCGGCAAAGAATGGGTTGCCCTCGGAGCGGGTGGCGATTGCGTTCGTCAGCGCCGCGGGCAGGGGATGGCCGGCGTGCGCCGCGAGCAACTCGCCAAGCTCCTCGCGGCCGAGCGGCTCGAGGCGGAGCAGGAGTGCGGCGCCGGAGCGCCGGACACCGTCGGCGAGCCGGCGCATGCGCGCGGCCGACGCGGGCTCGTCCGCGCGGTAGGTCGCGAGCGACAGCACGGGCCGGTTGCCGAGGTTGTGCGCGAGGAAGGCGACGAGATCGAGTGTCGAAGCATCGGCCCAGTGCAGGTCCTCGAGTACGAGCAGCACGGGTGCGGCAGCGGCGCACTCGGTGAGCAGCGCCAGCGTCTCCTCGAA
>Ga0207700_10002800_pt1 | contig 10044 bp, 6 predicted proteins | sample LARL82metaG_FD_184348 | JGI IMG/M metagenome (GOLD analysis project Ga0207700, IMG submission 184348) | Corn, switchgrass and miscanthus rhizosphere microbial communities from Kellogg Biological Station, Michigan, USA - LAR L8-2 metaG... | ecosystem: Host-associated > Plants > Roots >...
CAAGCATGTCGTAGGAATGGCGATAGCCGTGCCGCTCGGGCTCGCGCGCGCGCTCGAGCGCCTCCTCGATCGTGCGCCCCATGACAAACTGGCCGGCGAGGATGCGCATCGCCGATGTCACGGCTTGGCGCCACACCGGCTCGCTCGACCGCGCGACAAGGCGGCGCAAGGCGTCGCCGAGATCATTGTCATTTTCCGGGCGCAACAGCCGGCCGGTCAGCATCAAGGCCCAGGTCGAGGCATTGACGAACAGCGAGCCGGAATGCCCGAGATGGCTGTGCCAATCGGCGCCCGCGATCTTGTCGCGGATCAGCTTATCGACGGTCTCCGCATCGGGGATGCGCAACAGCGCCTCGGCAAGGCACATCAGCGCGACGCCCTCGGGCGAGGACAGCGCGTATTCATGCAGAAAGGCGTCGAGCCCGCCTTTGCCGAGCCGCTCGCGGCGCACGGTTTCGACGAGCCGTCGCGCCGTCGCGGCGATGCGCTCGCGCGCTTCGGCCGGAATCTCGGCGGCCGCGAGGATATGCGCATCCGCTTCCGTCTCGTCCAGGCGATGCGCGTCGCGGATCGCGGCGCGCAGCGGCGTCTCGGGCGGGAGCGGATCGGCGAAGACGAGGTTCATGGACCTATAGCTGGGATCAACTAATCCCGATTCAAATTAGAGGGGATTATCTCTGTCAGCTCCGGTTTATTCACCTGACACTTCGCCAATTATTGCTCTTGCTTCATCGGTCGCGACGAACCTCAATCCGCCTGGTGCAAAGGACACCGACATCGCTGCGCCCGATAATTCGAGGCGCTTCGGGCGCTGATCAGGATTGTTCATCGACCAGAAGCGAATGCTCCGATCGTCCTGGGTAGCGGCCAGCGTGGCGCCATCTGGGCTCCAAGACATGCTCCAAATTTGCTCAGTTGCTTCCGGCATCGTCCGAATGACGTCACCAGTCGGCGGCTCCAAAATGAGCAGCGGATTAGCGGTTACGACTCTCTCCCAGGTACCATCGGGCCGTCTCTGGCTACGAAACGTCGGGCCAAGACCTGCCGCAATAAAGCGACCGTCAGGACTAAAGGCGACCGCGTGGATGTTGCAGATCTCGGTCTCGAAAAGTTGCTTCTTCCAAATGATCTTTCGAGTGGCCGCATCGAACAAATACAACCGGCTTCCGCAACTTCCCGGGCCGCGATCGCCCGCCGTTCCAACCGCGAACTGCCGTCCGTCAGGACTGAACTCCAGCGCGGTTGCGGAGTCGTTCTCGTAGACGTGGTCGGTTTCCAGTTCGAGGGGAACTGGCGTCGTCCAATTTTGGTCGACATAGAGCGCAAGTACACCTCCTGCGCTCAGCGCCAGTTGCTTGCCGTCGCGCGAGATCGCAAAAAGGCGAGCGGCATTGTATCCCGCAGGTTTATCGGGAAGCGGACCTGGGATCTCGCGGGCTCGTTCTCCTGTTTCGGCATCCCACAGGATAAGAGTCGCGTGGTGATCTTCCGTGGGGTGACGATCTGCAGGGGTAACAATGAAATTTCCATCCGGCGTAAAACGAAGGCAATTGCAGCCTTGCAAGGGCGCGTCGAATTCGTGGATCGCTCTCCTGCTTTCGACATCCCAGATGGTTACATGCGTAAACAGGCGGCTCAGAGTGGCGATTCGTTTTCCATCGGGGCTCCAGACCGCCGCGGAAGCCCTACGTAAAGGTAAATCTTCGACGATTTGGATGCCGGAATCGGAGTGGACACGACTCACGATGACGACCATAGCCAACGCGGCAGCTAAGCCGGACAGCCCTGCGCGCGCGCTACGGCGGTACAATTTTCGGTGGGGTCGGCCAATTTCGGGCCTGGAAGGTGGCGCCGATGTTTTTCGATCTTGTGGGAGCTGCATGCGGTGAGCATTGGCGGAAGTTGTTAACCTAACGGAAATCGCGGGAGGGAATGACGATCTCGCGCGGGTCGTAGCCGGGGATGCGCTCGGGCAAGGCGGGCGATTTGCGGGTTTCGGGTGGCGGCTCGGCACCGGTGCGGTCGTGCAATGTGTTGAGGCGGCGGGTCCAGTCGCGCAGATCTTCGGCGACGATGTGGATGACGCTTTCCTCGCGCTGCAAGCGGCCGCGGCAATAGAGCAAGGTCGCGCCGAGCGCGGCGCGGCGGAAGCGTTCGAGCGTCGCGGGCCAGACGATCAGATTGGCGATGCCGGTTTCGTCCTCGAGCGTGACAAAGACGACGCCATTGGCGCTGCCCGGGCGCTGGCGAATCAAGACGAGCCCGGCGATCGAAACGCGGCGGTCAATCGGCAGGGTGGCAAGATCGGCGGCCTTGACGAGACCTTCCTGCGCGAGCTCGGCGCGCAAAAAGGCGAGCGGGTGACGCTTTATCGTCAGGCCCAATGTCGCGTAATCCTCGACGACATGCTCGCCCAAGGGCATCTCCGGCAACAGCGCGGCGGCGAAGGTTTCGTTACCATTCTTTGCTGCAGGTCTTTGTCGAGGAGGCAAATCACCCTTTGAAACTTGTTGGTCGTCATTCCGGGGACCTCGCGCAGCGAGGGAGCCCGGAATCCATGAACACAGGCTTTCGGGCTGAGCCGTACCGGTGGTGCTCAGATCCCTATCGTCCGTGTTCATGGATTCCGGGCTCGGCCCTGCGGACCGCCCCGGAATGACGGTCGAAGCGGCGGCCGCGAAGAGGGGGAGGGGAGCGTCGCCGAGCGCCTTTAACGCCCATAACCCGCGGCGGCGGTCGAGACCCCCCTTGGATAGATCGAGCGAGCGCAACGCATCGGCGGCGGCGAGGCGTTCCAAGGCGGCGCGGCCGAGCCCGCTGCGATGCCACAGATCCGCAGCATCGAGATAACCGGCGCCGCGGTTTTCGACGAGCTGTTTTGCGTCGGCTTCGGCGAACCCCTTGATCTGGCGCAGCCCGAGCCGCAGCGCGCACCTCGTGGGGGAAGCGTTGTGCGTCCTTCGAGACGCGCCCTTCGGGCGCTCCTCAGGATGAGGGAGGGTTTTGATGCCATCCACAAGAGCCTCCTCATCCTGAGGAGGCTGCGCAGCAGCCGTCTCGAAGGACGCACGGCCCGCAATGCAGCCGTCTAATTTTTCGAGGGTGCAGTCCCATTGACTGAAATTGATATCGGCCGGGCGTACCTCGACGCCGTGCTCGCGCGCGTCGCGGACGATCTGCGCCGGTGCGTAAAACCCCATCGGCTGCGAATTGAGCAATGCGCAGGCGAAGACATCGGGGTGAAAGCATTTGATCCAGGCCGAGACATAGACGAGCAGCGCAAAGCTCGCGGCATGGCTTTCCGGAAAGCCGTAAGTGCCGAACCCCTCGATCTGGTCGAAGCAGCGGGTCGCGAAATCGCGGCTGTAACCATTCGCCACCATGCCGGCGATGAATTTGTCGCGGAACAGGTGGATCTCGCCGTTGCGCTTGAAGGTCGCCATCGCGCGGCGCAGCCGGTCGGCCTCGCCGGGCGGGAAGCCGGCGCCGACGATCGCGATCTTCATCGCCTGTTCCTGAAACAGCGGCACGCCCAAGGTTTTGCCGAGCACCCGACGCAGCGCCTCGGAGGGATACTCGACCGGCTCCTTGCCACTGCGGCGGCGCAGATAGGGATGCACCATGTCGCCCTGGATCGGGCCGGGACGCACGATCGCGACCTCGATGACGAGATCGTAGAATTTGTCGGGCTTCAGCCGAGGCAGCATCGACATCTGGGCGCGGCTTTCGACCTGAAAGACGCCGATCGAATCGGCTCGGCTCAGCATTTCGTAAACGCGCGGGTGTTCGGCCGGGATCGTGTCGAGCGTGTAAGGGCGCCCGTAATGCTGCTCGATCAACGCAAAGCTTTTGCGGATGCAGGTCAGCATGCCGAGCGCCAGGACGTCGATCTTGAGGATGTGCAAGGCGTCGAGATCGTCCTTATCCCATTCGATAAAGGTGCGGTCCTCCATCGCCGCGTTCTCGATCGGCACCAGCTCCGACAAGGGCCCGCGGGTGATCACAAAGCCGCCGACATGCTGCGACAAATGCCGCGGAAAGCCGATCAATTCGCTCGCGAGATCGAGCGCGAGGCGCAGATTGCGGTCGCGCGGGTCGAGCCCGGCTTCGCGTACGCGCTGGTCGGCGATCCCCTCATTCGACCAGCCCCAGACGATGCCGGCGAGCGCCGCGACGACATCCTCGGACAGGCCGAGCGCCTTCCCGACCTCGCGGATCGCGCCGCGCGCGCGGTAGCAGATGACGGTGGCGGCGATGCCGGCGCGGTCGCGCGTGTATTTGTCGTAGATGTACTGGATCACTTCCTCGCGCCGCTCATGTTCGAAATCGACATCGATGTCGGGCGGCTCGCCGCGCGCGGCGCTGATAAAGCGCTCGAACAGGACATCGATCTTCGCCGGGTCGACCGAGGTGATGCCGAGGCAATAGCAGACGACCGAATTCGCCGCCGAGCCGCGCCCCTGGCACAGAATGTCCTTGCTGCGCGCGAACTGGACGATGTCGTGCACGGTCAGGAAATAGCGCGCGAAATCGAGCTGCTCGATCAGCTTGAGCTCGTGCTCGATGCGCTCGCGGATATCGCCGGGAACGCCGGTAGCGAATTTCTCGCGGGCGCCCTTCCAAGCCAGCTCGGTCAGCCATTGCTGGGGCGTAAAGCCGGGCGGCACCGGCTCCTCGGGATATTCGTAGCGCAACTCGTCGAGGCTGAAATGGCAGCGCGCGACGATTTCGAGCGTGCGGGCGAGGGCGTCCTCATAGCCGCGGAACAACCGCGCCATCTCGGAAGCCGGCTTCAGATGGCGCTCGGCATGAGCGGCAAGGCGAAAGCCTGCTTCGGCGATCGTGCAATGCTCGCGGATGCAGGTCACGACATCCTGCAACGGTCGCCGCTCCGGCTCGTGGTAGTGCACGTCGTTTGTCGCGACGAGCGGCAGGCCCGTGTCGGCGGCGATGTCGGCAAGCCTCGCGAGACGCTGCGCATCGTCGCCGCGATAGAGGTGATGTGCCGCGAGATAGGCGCGGCCACGGAAATCGCCGGCAACGCGCGCCGCGAACTCGGCGATGTTGCCTTCTTCGGATGGCAGCACGACGAGGATCTGCCCGTCGCCATGCGCGACGACATCGGCGTAATTGAGATGGCATTCGCCTTTGGGTGCGCGGCGCTTGCCGAGGGTCAGGAGGCGGCAGAGGCGGCCATAGGCGGCGCGGTCTTCCGGAAAGGCGAGAAGGCTTGTGCCGTCCACGAGGTCGAGGCGGCAGCCGATCACGAGGCGGATGCCGATTGTCTTCGCCGCGTGATGCGCGCGCACAATGCCGGCGAAGCTGTTGCGGTCGGTGATCGCGATCGCGGCGTGGCCGAGTGCCGCCGCGGTCACGACGAGCTCATCGGGATGCGAGGCGCCGCGCAGAAACGAGAAATTGCTGGCGACCTGCAACTCGGCATAAGCGGGCGCGGGTGAGGGGCCCGGGCCGCGGCCGCTCAGGATTTTTCTGGCGGGCTTGTCGCCGTGCGGCCGCAGGCTGCCGTCGCCGATCAGGCGCGACAGCCGGTCGAAGCTGGCGATGTCGCCGGAGCGTTTCGGGGGAAGCTCGGGCATCGGTTGCGCAGGCGATCAGGCGAAGAGGCCGTGCACAAACCAGCGCGGCGGCGGATCGCCCGGGAGGCCGGCGCGGTAGAGCCAGAAGCGGCGGCCTTCTTCGTCCTCGACGCGGTAATAGTCGCGGATATGGTCGCCGCTGTCGTGCGGATCGGCGGCGGCATCACCCTCGATCCACCATTCCTCGGCGATGCGCTCGGGTCCGTCGGCGTGCCGGACCCGGTGTTGGCGTCGCCGCCAGGTAAAGCGGAACGGCGGGTCGTCGGGCAATACCCATTGCGCCTCGATCGGCTCCGGCGGCCGGAACAACCGCACCGGCCGAGGGGGTTTCTGGCTATTCCCCGCAACTTCTCCGGACGTCATTCCGGGACGCGCCATGGGCGCGGGCCCGGAATCCATTTTCCAGAGACCAGTGTTCATGGATTCCGGGCTCGCCGCTGCGCGTCGCCCCGGAATGACAGAGGGGTCGCTGCTCCGTTTCCCATCGATCGGCACGAAGATCGAGGCGCGTTCGGGGATGTGGCTCTGGCGCGGCTCCATGCGGGAGATCGCGTCGAGGCCGAAGCGGTTGCCGAGCCGGTCGAGCAGCGGCGCGATGTCGCTTGAAGCCCCCACCTGTCCTCCGCTTGTGCGTCGGACGTCCTCCCCCGCTTGCGGGGAAGGATCACGGAAGTGGCTGACGAGTTGCTCGGGCGGCAGCGGATCGGCGGCGAAGACGGCGAGGATCATGTCCTCGATTCCGAGGCCGGGATCGACCGTGTCGAGCTTTGCGGCGAACAATTTGGCGAGATGGCGCGGGTCGCGGCTCGGCCTGGCGGTGCCGAGGCGGATGTGCTCGACGCGGCCGTCGATGCGGTGAAAGCCGAGAGCGAGCCGGCGCGCGCCCATCTCTTCGCGCGCCAACCGTGCCGCGAGATCCTCGACAAGCCGCTCGATCGCGCGGGCGAGATCGGCGGGATCGGCGATCGGCTCGGCAAAGCTCAGCCGCACCCGCCGGCTCGGGGTTTCGCCAAGCGGGGACAAGGGCTCCGGCAGATCCCCAAAAGCCTGGTCGAGGCGGCGCGCGACCACATCGCCGAAGCGGCGGGCGAGCGCGTCGCGCGGCATCGGGTAGAGCTCGCCGACATGGCGGAGACCGACCCGGCGCAGCCCCTGCACGGTGTCGGGGTCGAGCCGCAACGCCTCGACCGGCAAGGGCGCCAGCGCGGCGCGCTCGTCCTGCGGTGCGGGCAGGGCCGGTGCGCCGGCTTCCGCGGCATGGCGCGCCAGGGCCCAGGCGATGCCCAAGGTGCTGGCGACCGCGATGCGGTGCACGATGTTCTGCCGTGACAGGCGGCGGGAGATGTCGGCGACGAGCGCATTCTCGCCACCCCATAGATGCGCCGAGCCGGTGATCTCGATCTTGATGCCGTCTGCGTCATCGGGGGCGGTCCACGGGCTGTAGCGGTTGCACCATTCGGCGAGCCGGGTCAGCGCGGCGGCATCGGCGGCGGGATCGGCCGGCAGTGTCACGAGACCCGGCACAAACGACAACGCATCGGGTAGCGGCATGCCCGGCGCGAGGCCCGCGGCTGCGGCGGCCGGGTTCAGCGCGGCGAGCAGGCGGCGCCCGCCGGAGGCGGTCACCGTCGCGAAGGGCGGCTCGCCACGTAAGGCGTCAGCCGAAATGCCGGAGGCGAGGCTCGGTATCGAATTGTTGCGCCGCAGCCGGTCGATCGGCCAGCTCGGGAGAAAGACGTACATGACCCGTCGCATCCGCCACCTCCACAATCCATTCGGCCGGCACGCCGCCGCGGCAGCGCAAGAGTTCGACCCGCCAGCGCGGCTGCCCGATCAAATGCCGAAGCCGGGGGTCATCGATGTCGCGCGCGGGCAATGCCGCGATGCGCCAGCGCGTCACGGCGGCGCTCGGCCGCTCGCGTTCTCGGGCCGCCTCCTCGCTATTGCGCCAGCGCCGCAACAAAAAGGCGGTGACGCCGGAATGCTCGGCAGCGAGCTGCAAGCGGCGGCCAGCGACGAGCGGCAATCGCCCGATCTCGCCGACCACCGCGATGAGGCCAGGGGCGCGCAGCCCTTCCTCGACGGCCCACAGGATGTCCTCGTCGCGTGGCGCGCTGACCACGATGAGGCGCGCCGGGTCGAGCCCACGCGCCAAGAGCCCCGGCCCGTACAGGTCGGGCCGCTTCAGGCACCACAGCACCGGCCCCGGGCGAATGCGGGCGAGGATGCCGGCGATAAAGCCGCAAGCGGCGGCGCCGTCCTCCTCGTCGCCGCCTTGCCCGAGGATCTCGTGTACCGCGCCCAAGGCGAGGCCGCCGCCCGGCAGCGCGCGGTCGATCGCCGCGATCCCGAACGGCAGGACGCCGTGGCTTCTCGGCTGCTCGATCTGCCGGATTCGCTCGCGGAGCGTGGCGAGGGGGCCCGGACGCGGCATTTCCTCCGAAAAATCATGTCGCATCACCTGAGAAAAGCTCATCTACTCACCTGCAATTACAGGCTATTTGCAGGTGGGCGGTGAGCCGATCGTCGGCCGAGCCGCCGGGAACCGAGCGTGAAGATGGGAAAGACTTGGCGGTCTGTGACATGCCTGAAGGAACACCCTACCGATCCGGTTAGTTCTTATTTTGTTCTCATATCCCCCATTGTCAAGACCTCGGCAAAACGCCACGATTACCCATGGCCCAAGCCCATCCCAAAACCTCGCCCCACACGCAGCCCCACCGCTCCGGCAGCGAAGCGGACGCGGCCGACATTACCGCCCGCATCCTCTTGGAAACCGATTCGGTGCTGTTCCGGCCGGAGGACCCGTTCACCTTCACCTCGGGACGGAAATCGCCGGTTTATATCGATTGCCGGCGGCTGATCTCCTTCCCGCGCGCCCGCACCAAGCTGATGGACATGGGCGCCGAATTGATTGAGCGGCACGCCGGGTATGAGGGGCTCGACGCGATCGCCGGCGGCGAGACGGCCGGCATCCCGTTCGCCGCCTGGATCGCCGACCGGCTGTCCCTGCCGATGCTCTATGTGCGGAAGCAGCCGAAAGGGTTCGGGCGCAACGCGCAGATCGAAGGTGAGCTTCGGGATGATGCGCGCGTGCTGCTCGTCGAGGATCTCGCGAGCGAGGGTACCTCGAAGCTCAATTTCGTGCGCGCGATCCGCCAGGCGGGCGGGCATATCGACCACACCTTTGTCATCTTCAATTACGGCATCTTTCCGCAGATCGAGACGAGCCTCGCCGCCGAGGGGATCACGCTGTTGGCGCTCGCGACCTGGTGGGATGTGGCGCAGACCGCCGAGCGGCTCGGGCATTTCAAGCCGGGGCAATACGAGGCAGTGAAGAGCTTTCTCGAAGACCCCGAGGCGTGGTCGCGCGCCCGCACCGCCGCCCGGCGGTGAAAAGAGAAACCTTCACGACGAAGGGCATGAAGGCTTCGCGAAGGACACAATGACCTTACGCGGTGATCCAAAAAATTAGGTCCCGGCGCAGGCCGGGACCCATTTCTGCGACGGCTTTAGTCGCCCACGAATGGATCCCGGCCTTCGCCGGGATCTAATCTTTTAGAAAAGCGCTTTAACGCGGAGGATGCGGCGGCTTCGCAGAGGCCCCGGAGGTGCCTTCACCCAATCGTGTCACCTTTCCGGGATAGAGTCCCGGGCCCGGCACGCCCGGCGGCGGCAGATCGTTCAGACACAGCCCCACGAAAATCTCTTCGGCGATGACCTTCTTGGCGCGATCAAATTCAGTCCAGGGAATCAAACCAGCCCGCGCCAACTCGTCTATGCCAAGGCTGGCGATGTTTAGACACCATGCCATGTGCGGATTATCGGCCACCTTCTGCCACCAAACTTCCTCTTCCACCCAGCCTCTCCCCGGGGGACTGCCCCCGCCTTCGCGGGCGCGGCGAAAGCCGGGGCCCACCTTGCAACCTTCCGAGACGCGGAGGAGTGGGTCCCGGCTTTCCCCACGGATCAAGTCCGTGGGCTAAAGGCCCACGGGACTGCGGTTTTTGGGTTGTTACCGAACCTCGCTCTATCCCGCTCGAGGCAACCATTCCGCGAGGCGGCGTGAGGCTTCGGCGATGTCCTCGGTCGAGCCGGCGAAAGAGAGGCGGATCCAGTCGTCGCCGTGCAGCGGGTCGAAATCGCGCCCGGGAGTGACCGCGACGCCGGTCTCGGCGAGCATGCGTTGGCAGAACGCGACGCTGTCGCGGGTCAATGCCGACACATCGACATAGAGATAGAAGGCACCCTCGGCCGGCGCGAAGCGCGTCAGGCCCACCGAGCGCATCGTTTCTATAAGGCGGTCGCGATTGGCGCGGTAGCGCGCGACATGGCCATCGAGTTCGGCGCGACAGCCGAACACCGGGATCGCGGCAAGCTGCGACAATGCCGGCGGCGAGATATAGAAATTCTGCGCCAGGCATTCGACCGAGCGCTTCAAATCGGG
>Ga0207700_10002803_pt1 | contig 10037 bp, 10 predicted proteins | sample LARL82metaG_FD_184348 | JGI IMG/M metagenome (GOLD analysis project Ga0207700, IMG submission 184348) | Corn, switchgrass and miscanthus rhizosphere microbial communities from Kellogg Biological Station, Michigan, USA - LAR L8-2 metaG... | ecosystem: Host-associated > Plants > Roots >...
CCGTAATACGTCAGTACCGCGGTCTGGCGGCCGACACCAAGCCGATCCGCCAGCCGCATCGCGATCACCGTCGTGTGCAGGCCATGCTCGAACGGGAACCCCATGCCGAGGTCGGTGGCGAGACACAAGGTGCCGATGACCTCAGCGGTCCGCAGCCGCTCAGCCGCGGACCCAGCACCGTACGGACCCACGCTGCGGACACTACCGAGGATCCACCGAAACTCAACGACATGGAACGGGCCGGCCCACTGCACCGCCGCAGTTCACGGCAGACCGCGGCGGACATAGTGATCGATCTGCGTCCATGCCGAGGATCGCAACGCGAACAACTGATCCGCGCCGAACGGCGGGACTTCGCGCGGTTGTCAAGCGCTCTTCGCGTCCTTGGCCATAGCAGTGCTGGGCGCCCATGGCCCGACGGGCGGTCGGCCCGGCGCCCTGCCGTACGGCTCATAGTCGCGGCGCTGGCCTGATGGCGCCCCCGTCAGGGATGGCGTCATGGCGTGGCGCGATGACGTCATGTTGGTCCGGACCGGGCTACCCGGTTCCCGGGTGGCCAGCGCCACGGCGGCGCAGCCTCGCGCGGTAGGCTTGCGCGACGGCGTCGGCGATGACAAGCGGGTAGTGGTCCCGTGCCAGCGGGCCCTGCTCAATCTGCACGCCGCCGCGGCCGTCCGCTGTGATCCGGTTGACGATGTTCCTGGCTGCGGCTCCGCCGAGGGGGTCGCCCGGGGGCGCGATCCTTACAGTCAGCGGCGTCCCGGCCACCACACGCACCAGCACGGCGGCGACGTGCGCCTTGAGGTCGTCCGCCCCGCCCCCGACGACGATCTCGTTCTCGCTTCCATCGTGGGTGAAGCCGTGGAACGACACCGCGTCGGCGAACCCGCGGCCGAAGACGGCATCGAGCGCCGGGAAACTCCGCGGCTCGATGTCGTCAGACGTGATGTGCCAGCGGCCCGCACTGAGATCCCCGCAACGGTATCCCCGGCACACCCAGACGCTGGCCCGCCTCTCCCCGAGGCGGGCAGCGACGCGTTCAGCCTGTTCGTCGGTGTGCCTCTCGATGTTCCCGCCGTGCGGCGCCAACACGATCAGACCCGTCTGGGAGCCATTGTCCTGCAGGCGTTCAACGAACTCACCGCAGTCCCGGGCTTCGTTGTCGGTCAGCTCGGATCGGGCGATCCGGGTGTCGAGGATGCCGTCGAACTCTGCGCTCGTCCCGAGCCGCTCGCGGCCGTCCTTCCCCACCCGCACGACCGTGTCCGGGGACTCCGGGCGGAGCTGGCTGACCGTATACAGCCCGGATCCGACGCCGCCGCGCTCAATGCGCACCTGGTGGCCGCAGTCCGCTCCCGCCGCGGCGAGCCGCTGCGGATCCGACGAGCAATGCTCCTCGTGGTCGAGGAGATCCTGCTGCTCGGGATCAAGGGCTCGGCGGACCGATGCCTCGTACGTGCCCAACGAATCAGCCTGCCTCCACCGCAGGAGCGTCGTATGCAACAACAGCGTGGCGCCGACCAGGTCCCCGCAGCCCGGACCACCACTACCTCTGTTCTACCCGCTCTGTGAACCGCCGACGGAGTTCCAGGGTCCAGTCGGTCGACGCTGCCGGCTTATTTCCAGCCGATGCCGATGACCATCGGCTGCTCGCCAACGACAGCACCTCCCTCGCCTACGAAGGGCTGCCAGTGCTCGACGATGTCGCGCTCCATAGCATTCTTCGCCGCCTCGGGGGCTCGGTCGACGATCGGAGCCATGGGCGTGAGGTTGATGTACTGCCACAGGAATTCCGCCGGAGCCGGGAGCTGCAACGTTGCCTGCTTGGTGGTGGCGGTCACGTCCCGCAGGCCGGCGCCGCGCAGGATGGCAGCCACGGCGCCGGGGTCGTGCATCGAGAACACGGCGCGAACGAACCCGCCCAGGTCGGCGCCGATGTGCTCGACGAGGGCGCGCTCTAGGATCTCGAAGGGCGGCTGGATCGCGCCCGGTGTGCTGATCACCACCCGGCCGCCCGTGACGAGCGCGCGCCGCATCTCGGCGATGGCCGCCGGCCGGTCGGCGATGAACATGAGGCCCATCTGGCAAAGCACGCTGTCGTAGGTGTCGTCGGGGAACGGCAGCCTGGCCGCGTCCCCGATGTGCCAGTCGATGGTGGGCTCGGCGGGTGCTCGCGTGGCTCGGGCGACGGCGATCATGTCGGGAGCGAGATCGAGGCCGGTGACTGAGCCCGTCGACCCGACGGCTTCGGCCGCGAGCCGGGCGATGGCGCCGGTACCGCAGGCGACGTCGAGAACGCGCTCGCCGGGCCGCAGGCCGGCGGTCTCGAGCAGGCCAGCCGACACCGGCGTGGCGATGGCCGGCACGAAGTAGCGCTGGTAGTTCTCGGCAGCAGTGCCGGTGAAGTCACGATAGGAGACAGTGCTCATTTGCGGGTCCTTCCCCACCCGGCGGCCAGCCGGTCAGCGGTGGCCTGGCCGAGGGTTGCAGTCGGCGCGTGCAGGTCATGGCCGCAGCGTAGGAGGACGGGCCGGCAGCGCACATCGCGTGAATGCCCCATTCGCGGCAGCCCGCCCGGTAGGGCGAACACCCTATTCCGCCGCTATCGCGCGGACAGGAGGTCGTGCTCGTAGGCGTAGGCGGTCGCGGCCGCGCGGCTCGTGACGCCGAGCTTGGCGAAGATGCTCTCGACGTGGCGCCCCACGGTGTGCTGGCTGATCACCAGGGTCCCGGCGATCTCCCGGTTGGTCTTGCCTGCCGCCAGCTCGGACAGGACTTCCCGCTCCCGATCCGAGAGCGTCGCGCCGCCATCAGCGGGCACACCCGAGCTCATGAGCACGTCAAGACGTTCGACGTCAGGCCGGGCGCCCAACTCGACGAAGGTGTTGCGGGCATTGCCCAGCTCCAACGCCGAGGCCACACCATCGCCCATCGCCGCGCACGCCAACCCCACCGCGACCGCGGTGCGCGCCGTTTCGTAAGGCATGCCCAACGACCGCCATACGGCCGCCGCGGTGCGCAACTCGACCAGGGCAGCCACCACGTGGCCCTCACCGGCGAGCACCGTGCCCAGAGCATCAGCGGCCATGGCCCGCAGCACGGCCGAGGACCCACCAGCCGCGACCGCCGCCAGCTCCTCGGCTGCCGCCCGCGCCCCGCCTAGATCTCCCGCGGCGCGGCGTATCTCGACCGCAGCAGCCAGCAGCGCCGGTCGCTCCAACGGCTGGTGGTACTCCTGCAGCGCCCGCCCGATCGTAACCACTGCGGAGGGCGCCTCACCCCGGGCCAGCTCGAGCAGAGCGATGCCCGGTACCGGGTCGTGCCCGTAGCGGTTCGCCTCCCGGTAGTCCGCCTCGGCATGATCGAGGTCGCCACGGAGGCGGTGAAGCTCGCCTTCCTGGTAGTAAGCCAAGCCGATAGCCGGATGCGGCGGATCCGCCAGGTAGCGGCACGCCGCCCCGGCGGCAGTGATCGCCTCAGACCACCGGCCGGCGATCTGCTGCAGCTGTGACCGATGAACAAGACACTGCCCGCGATACGGCACCAGCTCCGGCTGCGCGTCGCACCAGTCACCCAGGGCGGCGGTCCACTCCGACGCGCGGCCGATGTCGTGGAGCCGCAGACACTCGATGATGACCGCGCAGTACACGATCCCTGTTACCACCGGCCCGACCTCGCCGCTGGTGACCGACACCATCACCTCGTCGAGCCGGCCAACTCCCTCGGACACCTCGCCCATCGCGATGAGCGCTTGGCCGTGGCCGAGCACCCCCAGCGCCCGAAGATCGGCATCACCGGAGCGCATGCCGACCTCGGCGGCCCGCACCGCGAGATCCGCGGCCAAAGAGGGTTCGGTGTCGAGCGCGCCGAGGAGCCTCGGAATCAGCACATAGCCCGATGCCGCGCAGTCGGGGCCCGCGTCCGCGAGCACCTCCTCGGCTCGCGCCAGCCATCCGCCCGCCCTGGCCATCTGACCCTCCAGGAACAGGCACAAGGAGAGCAAGACCGCGCAACGAGCCGCCGTCGCCCTATCGCCCGTCTCGAGCGCCGACCGGTGAGCGCACTCCCACGCGTGTGTACACGCGGCGTCCTCGCCGACCAGATACGCGGCCACCGCCAACCGCTCGAAATCCTCCGCGGGAAGGGAACCGGCTCCAGCAGCGGCTGAAAACGCGTCACACGCCTCTCGCCACGCCCCGCGGGCGAAGGCGCCACGCGCCGCATCGACCACTGATCTCATGCCAAATTCACAACTTTGGCGCGCGCTCCGCCGATCCAGTGCGTCAACCAACATCGGGCGCTCGTGACGGGCGCCGCGCCGACCGTGGGTACGCCGTCCAGGTCCTCCCCGTCCCTCCTCGTTGCTGCTGCTGCTTTACCAGAGGAATGCGGAGCCGGGATGTGCCTGATGTGCATCTCTAATGGAGACGTTGCAGCCGCAAGCACCCAGAGCCCGCGGCCTGCTTGCCCCTCGTCGATCAGCCGACGGCATGCCCGGCTGGCAGATCATCCTGATCGCGGCCGGGGCCGCAACCCAGCACGAACCCGCTGCGCCGCCCGGCCACCACCACCTAGGATCATCGGCCGATCATCCTCGGCCGTCGGCCCGCGTGGTTGCGAGTGAACATGCCGATCAGCGCATAGACATACGCGTATCCAACACCCTCTATTCGGCACGGCCGGATACCGGGGTCCGCTGCACCCGCCTGGCTCGCTACGCTTCGATCGTGAAGCGTGCCGCCACGTCCGGCAGGCCAGCGATCTGGACCCGCAGGCTGCTGCGCTGCGGCCTGGCTGCCGGGCCTGTGTTCGTCACGGCGTTCCTTGCCGAGGGCGCCGCCCGGGACGGCTACCGGCCGCTGCGCCACCCGGTCAGCTCGCTGGCGCTGGGCCCGGGAGGCTGGGTCCAGGCCGCGAACTTCGCCGTGACCGGGATCTTGGTTCTCGCCGCCGCCGCGGGTCTGTCACGCGCTGACGATCCCGCGACCGGTACCCGGGCCGGACCGGCCCTGATCGGCGCGGCAGGCGCCGGGCTCATCGGCTCGGCCATCTTCCCGACCGACCCGGTCAGCGGCTACCCGCCGGGAACACCCGGCCTGCCACGTCCACCCAGCCGCGCCGGCACGGTCCACAACCTGGCCGCTATCCCGGTGTTCCTCGGCCTGCCAGCCGCCGCGGCCGGTGCCAGCTGGCGCTCGTTGCGGACCGGTCAGCGCCGATGGGGGCTCTACTGCGCTGGCACCGCCATCACCATGCCGGCAGCCATGGCGCTGGCCGCTGCGGGCTTCGGCCAATCCTCGCGCCTTGCGCGTCTCGGCGGACTGTTCCAGCGCGCCAGCATCGTGACCGGCTTCGCGTGGCTCACCGCCCAGTCCGCACGGGCACTCCAGCACGTTACTGCCACCGCATCGCCAGACCACCACTGACCTGGCCCCCGCGTCTGTCGGGTCTCTGCGCACGCAACGCGCCATGTGAGGATGCCAGTCGGTATGCCCCAACTGATCTTGGTAGCCGGGCTGTCAGTTTGGCGTCCGGTGTAATCCGGGTATGCGCTGGGCGCCGCCCGGAATACGCCCGGCCTGCCTGCCCGTTCAGGTCCAGAAGTCGATGCTCGCCTGCGGGTCGGTTGTCGCGGTCCAGAACTCGGTCACCTTGCCATCGCGGATATGGCTGACGTTGGCCACCGGAATTCCGACCGACTTGTTCCCGCGCGAAGCCGACAGCATGCACAGCGCAACGGCGTGCTCGTCGTTGGCGAGCACATCGTGAACATCCAGCCGGAACGTGCCGCCGGTCTCCTCAGCCAGTCTGCCAAAGAAACCAAAGATCTCGTTCCGGCCGTGGTAGGTGCCACTGAGCGGCCCAACGCCCAGCACATGCCAGGCCGCATCCTCGGCGATCAGCTCCGACAGCGTAGCCAGGTCTCCCTTGGCAAACGCGTCATACCCTCGGCGTGTCAGCTCAACGTTCGGGTGCTCGGTCATGGCTGCCTCCCCGTCTGGCCTGCATGGATCACGCGGACCCATCCCCGTCTTTGCACCATAGCCCCGGCCGCCGGGCCCTGGCATCACCCTCGCGGTGTGGGTACCTGTGGTCTGTAGTGCCTGCACCGCGGCCATAGAGGATGAACGTGGGCCCGGCCGGGCGGCATTAGTCCCAGCGGTGTGCGTTGCTGTCGTTGAGCGAGCCGGGCGGCTCGGGGATGACACAAAACGGCAGCCCGGCGGGATCGCGCAGGATCCACCAGGAGTGCACCCGCTGTACCCGTTCGGCGCCAAGTTCTTCCAGCCGGGCGATTTCCGCGGCTAGGTCGTCGGTGTGGATGTCCAAGTGCACCCGGCCCGGGCCGTGGCCGAGCCGCTGGATCAGCAGCCCGAACCCTGTGCCGTGGAGCGGGGCGCCGTGGTATTCGGGGTGACTGTCGAACCGCGTCAGCGGCTGGCCGAGAGCTGAGCTCCAGAACGCCAGCTCGCGGTCGTGCTCGCCAGCCGGGGCATCAATCACGATCTTGGACAGCCTGCTGTAGTGAGCCATCCCGTCAACCTAGCGGCCCGCCGCCGAGCAGAAACCGGCAGCACTCACCGCATGCAACCAGCGCACTAGGAGCGGCATGAGCGCGCGTGTCGGTCAGATAAGCGCGGTCTGCGTGACTTTTCGCCCGTCTGGTGTGCCGGAATAGCTCCTCGCCTCCATCGCCACAAAGCGTCCTCGCCATCGATATGAGGCGAGACTGTGACATCAAGCTGGCCGTCGAGGCGGCATTCTGGGCCGAATAGGTGGGATTCAATTCACTCCAGTGGCCGCTGAGTTCGGGGACCTGGTCTCCTACGACCACACGATCGAAGCGAGCACCCGTGCCACCACCAAGCTAGACAAACTCGCACTTGCGCTCGATGCCTCGACCTGGCCACTGGCGGCATTGCGTGCGCAACCCCAACACGTCCCGCGCGGCATCCAGCCTCGCGGGGCGTCCGCCCCGGATGCGTCAGCTGATTCACCAGCCCGCCATAGGCGCGTCGCTGTCCGGGTCAGAGTCTGAATGCAGGCAGTCGCCGAGACCTGCCCAACTAGTGCCCAGGCCAACGGCCGCGACGGCTAGCCCGCGCGCGGATGAGCCCGCTGACATGTTGCTTGCGAGGGCGGTGGATCAGCCTGGCTCACCGCGTTGCTTGCGGCGGATTACAACGGCGATATCTACGACCGCCACCGCAGCGAAGAACGCGAAGAGCCCTGCGATCACCGGCTGGTAGACGATGATCACGAAGGCGGCAGCGCCGAGGCCGCAGGCCAGCAGGCCGAATCTGGCCAGGATTAGCCGCAGGGTGAGCGCGCTGCGGGCGGCGCGCCGGCGAACCCGGCGGGGAGGTCGTGGTAATCCTCGCGGGCAAGGTCCTCCCCCGCCCGCCGGTAGTTCCTGGGCGTGACGCCGACCTTCCCGCAGGCAGCCCGCTTACCCGGCCGGCCTGCCCCGTTCCGGTTAAGACGGTCTGTGCGGGTAGGGAGCTGAGGATCCGCCGCTCGGCGGTGGGCAGGCAGCGCACGAGACCGGCGAACGGCCTTCGCACAAGACGAGACGGCGCAAAGCTCAATGTGCTGAAGAAGACCGCTCTGCAGGTCAGGAGAAGGGACGCTGGATATGTGGGTTTTCCTGTCGGTCAGGCTGCGGAGATGGCTGCTGATGGTCATCGCGCTGCCGCTGGCGCGGTTCCTGGTTCATCGCCTCGCCCTGGCCGCTGATCGCCGTGACGCCCGTTCGGCGCGGCTGCTCCACCGGGCCGACTCGGCAGTGACCGCGGTGTCCCGGCGAACTGCCCGCCGGGCCAGGCATTGAGACCCGCGAGGACGGCCAGCCGACCGGATCGTTACCGGCCGGCCACAGCACATCCTCACCTCAGCAAAGGCGCCCATGTCTGACGCGATCATCTTCGACGTCGACGGCACCCTCGTCGACAGCAACTACCAGCATGCCCTGGCCTGGTACCGCGCCCTGCGCCGTTACGGCATCACCGTGCCGCTGTGGCAGATCCACCGGGCCATCGGCATGGGCGGTGATCAGCTCGTCACCCACGTCGCCGGCGAGCAGGCCGAGGCCGAGCACGGTGACGCGCTCCGGAGGGCGTGGGCCGAGGAGTTCGAGCCGATGCTGCCCGAAATCTCCGCGTTCGCCGACGCCATCCCGCTGCTCACCGCGGTCCGCGACCGCGGGCTGACCTTGGTCCTGGCCAGCTCGGGCGCGCCGCAGCACGTCCGGGCCTACCTGGAACTGGTCGACGGGCAGCGCCTGGCCGATGACTGGACCACGTCAGAAGACGTCGCATCGACCAAGCCTGCACCCGATCTCGTCCAGGCCGCGATGAACAAGGCGGCCGCCACCTCGGCCGTCATGATCGGCGACTCCACCTGGGACGCCCGGGCCGCCGGCAAGCTCGGTGTGCCGACCTTCGCGGTGCGCACCGGCGGTTTCTCCGACACCGAACTGCACGACGCCGGAGCGGTCGCGGTCTACGACTCGCTGGCCAGCCTGCAGGCCGACCTGGACCGGATCATCGGGGAGATGGCTCCGCGGCCACGAGCCGGCTAGGTCCCGGCGGGAGGGGCGGCCGCGAGGAGCTTCAGGACCGCCCGCTCCGCATGGCCGGCCGTCGCCAGGTCCCCGAACGTGCTTTCCTTTCCCAGCCCGGCCAGCGAGGACACGATCGTTCCGCCCCTCTCATACAGGCTGATGACCCGGGGATCGATATAGGAGGCCCGCGCCACCGCCTGCACTTCGTGGTAGCGGGGGCGGTGCGGGGGCGGGATTTGAACCCGCGACCTCTGGGTTATGAGCCAAGACGGCACTGTTCAACACCAGCCATCATCGTGCGGGGCCGCCCAGCGTTTCCCGGCAAAGTCCGGTCGCACATGGATCACCTAGTGCGATGGGGCGGCCCGGAGGGATTGACCGCTGGCTTTCGACTCCAACTACCTAGCCCACAGTGGCCGCGAGGACCGGTCACGGAATGTGACTGGTCGGCGGGGCTCCGGTGAGGTCAGCCTCCCGGGTCGGTGGTCAGCACGCTGCGCGCCGGGGTCGCCGTCAGCTGAATTTCGTCTGCGCACGCTCCTGGAGGACGCCGTCGAGGTAGAGGTCGATCTTCTCGTTGTAAAAACAGGCGAGCCCGGCGATCTTCTGGCTTTCCGGCAGCGGCGTGCGGTAGATCCACACGAGGTCGGTGTGGATCGCCTGCCCGGTGTCCACGGACCAGTAGCTGGCCGTGCCTTTGTACGGGCAGTGTGACCGGGTGGCCGAGGGCTGGAGCAGGTCTAGCCGGATGTCGCTGAGCGGGAGGTAGTAGCGCGGCGGAAGCCCGGTCTCGAACAAGATCCGGGGCTGGCCGGACTCGGCGACCGTCACGCCGTCGACCTCGACGCGGACGTGCCGCGAGCTGGCCAGGATGTCGACCCTGGTGTAGGGGTCGCGGGGATGGGTGTAGACGGGCTCGTCCTCCTCGAGCCATTCATCCATGGCATCCCAGTCCAGGCGCACCGCCTGGCGCAGCTCGGCGATCGGCGAGCTGGCGTAACGGCGCGCCGCTGACGGTGCGGTGGCGGCAGGCATGCGCAGATCGAAGATTTCAGCGTCGCCGCGGCTCGGCGAGTGGTCGGTGGCGCCGGTAGGCACCATCTCGGCCCGGATGTCGTCGGCCGGGATGTAGTAGGCGGGGTAGTACGGCACCTCCCACACCAGCAGCGGGCTGGCCGTGTCGGCGACCAGCTCGCCGCGAAGGTAGGCCCGCACTCGTTTACGGCCGTGCTCGACCCGTACCCGGCCCCTGGTCATTGTCTGTTCCACCGCGAATTCTCCTTCCGTTAGCGGTCTCGTTCAGGAAGTCCGCGGATGCCCTGTTCCCCGCGATCCCGGAGACTGCGAGGTCGCGTGCCGGCGGCGCGGCATGCCGCGCGTTCGGCGGCGACCAGGCCGCCCCAGACACCGTGCTGGCCGATCTCCCAGTGCCGCAGCGACAGCGCCAGGCACTCAGCGCGCACCACGCAGGTGG
>Ga0207700_10002804_pt1 | contig 10036 bp, 9 predicted proteins | sample LARL82metaG_FD_184348 | JGI IMG/M metagenome (GOLD analysis project Ga0207700, IMG submission 184348) | Corn, switchgrass and miscanthus rhizosphere microbial communities from Kellogg Biological Station, Michigan, USA - LAR L8-2 metaG... | ecosystem: Host-associated > Plants > Roots >...
GAGGTCGTGCAGGATTTGGTCGCGGGCTTTTGGGTCTGCCGCGTGGATCGCGCCCAGATCGAACCCCATCGCCGTGACCATTCGGGCGCTGTTCGCCCCGTTGGCGTCGTCGCGAAGGTCGAGCTTGCGCGAGTCGGCAGCCATTCGTCTGACGATGAATTTATCGTACACCCGCAAGAACGGATCGGGGGAGCGGAAGCGGCCATTCGCCAGATCGAGAAAATGCGAATGCGCCGACCGATCGTTGTGCGCCCAATTCCAGGCTGACGGCACGAGCGCTTTGGCCTCGCGAAACAGCCTTCCGCCGTTCCATTCCACGATCGCCACATAGCGGGGCCGGCCCAGGCTGCCGCCGCCTGCGGCGCGCGATGCGTAGCGGACGAGGCGGGCGCCAGGCGGCAGTTCCGTCGGGCCCACCGCTTGCTTCGCCGCGTCCGGCGGGGTCGCGTCCGGCAAATGATTGATCTCGTCCCAGAATTTGTCCCGCCCATGATCGGTGACGGCCACATAGGGCCGCATCCATCGCTCTTGCTCGTCGAGGAGAGTGGGTCGCGGCCGTTCGAGACCGTCGCTGTACCCATCGATGAGCGCTCGCGCGACCGCGCGGTTGGCGATCGGCAGGTTGGCCGCGAGGCGGGCGCTGGTCGCGAGCCGGACCAGGTCGTACGCATAGGGGATGACCGCTGCCTCGTCAAAATCGTTGACGCCCCAGACCAGCCGCGCCTCGGCGTCGCGCCAGGTGCCGAAATTCTCCAGATGCAGATCGCCGATCGACAGTACTGGCGGGGTCTTCGCCAGCTTGTCGCAGATGCTTTCGATCCGTCTCGCCCAGCGGAAATAAGTGGCCCGCAGGAAGATAAAGGCACTCTCGCGCATGCGTTCGTGCTTCTTCTTCAGGTCGGCCTCGACAACACGACATTGGTTGCGCAGCCAGGCCTCGTATTTCTCGTTGTCGCTGATAAACGACATCGATCTCACCCCCGGCCGCCGGCGGTCGCCCTCGGCACATTATCCACTGCGCGTCTCGGGACTTTATGGCAGGTTAGAAACATCCACCGTCACGCCGGAGACATTCTATGCCCGATAGCGAATTGGTCCGCTTCGAAAAGGAAGGCGATGTCGGCGTCATCACGGTCGACAACCCGCCGGTCAATGCGCTGTCGCCGGGAGTGCCGCAAGGCATCACGGCAGCGATCGACAAGGGAAACGCCGATCCCGCGGTCAAGGCGATGGTGCTGATCGGGGCGGGGCGCAGCTTTATCGCCGGGGCCGATATCCGCCAATTCGGCAAAGGCCCCGCGACACCGCCGCCGACGCGCCGCCACTATGACGTGTCGGACGAGAGCCCGAAACCGATCGTCGCGGCGATCCACGGTTATGCGCTGGGCGGCGGGCTCGAAACCGCGCTCGCCTGCCATTACCGCGTCGCGGTGCCGAGCGCCAAGGTCGGGCTGCCCGAAGTGCAGATCGGGATTCTGCCGGGCGCCGGCGGGACACAACGCTTGCCGCGACTGATCGGCCCGAAGGCGGCGCTCGAAATGATCACCTCGGGGCGGCATGTCCCGGCCGAAGAGGCGCGCAAGCTCGGGATTGTCGATGAGGTCGTGCCCGAGGGGCAGCTCAGGGAAGCCGCCATAGCCTTCGCCCGCAAGATCGCCGACAAGCGCCCGCTGCCGGTCATTCGCGAGCATGACGAGAAGCTCGCCGAAGCCAAAGCCGATCCGGCGCTGTTCGACAATTTCCGCAAATCGATCGCGCGCCGCGCCCGCAACCAGCGCGCGCCTTACGCTTGCATCGAGGCGGTCGAGGCGGCGGTCAAATTGCCGTTCGACGAGGGCATCGCGGTCGAGCGGCGCCTGTTCGAGGAGCAGGTCAATTCCGAGGAGGCGAAGGCGTTGCGCTATGCCTTCTTCGCCGAGCGCGAGGCGCAGAAGCTCCCCGACCTGCCGCGCGACATTCAGCTGCGGCCGACCGACACCGCGGCCGTTGTCGGTGCCGGCACGATGGGCGGCGGGATCGCGATGAGCTTTGCCGATTATGGTTATTCGGTGAAGATCACCGACTCGACAAAAGAGGCGCTGGAGCGCGGCATGCAACGCATCCGCACCAATTATGAAACCAGCGTCAAGCGCGGCAGCCTCACCGCCGAGGAGATGGAGAAGCGTCTCGCCCGCATCGAGCCGGTCACCGATTACGATGCGCTCGGCGAGTGCGATCTCGTCATCGAAGCGGTGTTCGAGCAGATCCCGGTGAAGCAGGAAGTCTGGAAAAAGATCGACGCCGCGATGAAGCCCGGCGCGCTTCTCTTCAGCAACACCTCGGGAATTAACATCGACATCATGGCAAACGAGACAAAGCGGCCGGAGGATGTCGCCGGCACGCATTTCTTCGCGCCCGCCAATGTCATGAAACTGTTCGAGGTCGTGAAGGGTACGAAGAGCGCGCCCGATGTCATTGCGACGGCGATGGCCTTGGGCCGCAAGATCGGCAAGGTCAGCGCACTCGCCGGCAATACCGACGGCTTTGTCGCCAATCGCAGCCGCGGCCCGTTCGGCACCGAGATGAACGTTCTGATCGAGGAGGGGGCGTCGCCGGATCAGGTCGACAAGGTGATGGTCGATTTCGGCTATCCGGTCGGGCCGTTCGTCGTCTCGGACATCTCCGGCCTCGACATCGGCTACGATGTGCGCCAGCGCCGCAAGGCCGAGAACCCGACCTACCGCGGCGCGCCGATCGCCGACCGCATCGTCGAGGCCGGGCGGCTCGGGCAAAAGACTGGCAAGGGCTGGTACCGCTACGAGCCGGGCGACCGCACGCCGCATCCCGATCCCGAGGTCGCTCGCATCATCAAGGAGACCGTCGCCGAGCTCGGCATCCCGCAGCAGAAATTCACCGGCGAGGAGATCCTGAAGCGGCTGCTCTTTGCCTCCGTCAATGAAGCCTGCAAAATTCTCGACGAGGGCAAGGCGCTCCGCGCCAGCGATGTCGATGTCATGTGGCTTTACGGCTTTGGCTTCCCGCGCTATCGCGGCGGGCTGATGTACTGGGCCGACACGATCGGCGTGCGCGAGGTCTACAACCAGATCGCCGCCTGGCATCAGCGCTACGGCGAGCGCTGGGCGCCGTCGCCGTTGTTGCGCCGCCTCGCCGAAGCCGGCACGCCGTTGCGCGAGGCCAAAACCGACCGCCTCCGCTGATGGGGAGCCGTTTTGCTGACCGGAGATTGCTTCGTCGCGCTGGCGCGCTCCTCGCAATGACAAATTTGCCGTCATTGCGAGCGAAGCGAAGCAATCCCGTACCGATATTGTAAACGGGAGGGCGAGATGACCCGACAGGAATTGGATCAGGCCTTGGCCCGGCTCGGGCTCGACGTGGCGGCGAAGGAGCGCGACGAGGTCGTCGCCGTCTTGCCGCTGTTGCAACAGATGCTCGACCGTTTGCGGCCGCCGGGCGGGCGCGATGTTGCCGCCGAGCCGGCGCATGTCGTCAAATTCCCGGAGGGCTGAGCGATGGTGCCCGATTTCCTGACGATCGCCGAAGCCGCGAAGCTGATCCAGCAGCGCGAATTGTCGCCGGTCGAGTTGGTCGACAGCCGCCTCGCCCGCATCGAGAAGCTCGACGGCAAGCTCCACAGCTTTATCCGCGTCCTCGCCGACACGGCGCGCGCCGAAGCCCGCGCCGCCGAGAGTGACATCGCCGCGGGCAAATACCGCGGCCCATTGCACGGCATCCCGCTCGGCCTCAAGGACATCTACGAGACCGCCGGGATCCCGACGACCGGCCACTCAAAGGTCATGCAGGACCATGTGCCGAAAGCCGACGCGTTCTCCGTGAAGAAATTGCGCGATGCCGGCGCGGTCGTCATGGGGAAGCTCGCGACGCATGAATTTGCATTGGGCGGCCCCAGCTTCGATTTGCCTTGGCCGCCGGCGCGCAACCCGTGGGACACGACCCGCTTCACCGGCGGCTCGTCGAGCGGCACCGGCGCGTCCGTCGCGGCCGGGCTCGTCCTTGGCGGCACCGGCAGCGACACCGGCGGCTCGATCCGCGGGCCCTCGGCGTTCTGCGGTCTCGCCGGCATCAAGCCGACCTACGGCATCGTCAGCCGCATGGGCATCCTGCCGCTCGCCTTCTCGCTCGATCATGCCGGGCCGATGGCGTGGACTACCGAGGATTGCGCGATCATGCTGCAAGCGATGGCCGGCCACGATCCCACCGATCCGGGGAGTGCCAACCGGCCGATCCCCGATTACCGCGCCGCGCTCAAGGGCGACGTCAAAGGCTTGCGGATCGGGCTTGTTCGCCACTTCCACGAGCGCGACAACGAGGTCAATGCGGCGACCCGGAACGCAATCGACGCCGCCGCAAAACAGCTCGCGGAGCTGGGCTGTTCGGTGCGCGACGTCACCCTGTCGCCGCTGCCGGAATGGTCGGCATGCGGCATGACGATCATGCTGTGCGAAGCCTATTCGATCCACGAAGCGAATTTGCGCCGGCGCTTCACCGATTTCGGCGAGAATTTCCGCGATCGCATGGTGCTGGGCGGGCTCGTCAGCGGCGCCGATTATGTGCAGGCATTGCGCCGGCGCCGCGAGCTCGTCGCCGAGTTCGATCGCGCGATGCAGAGTGTCGACATCCTGATGACCGCCGCGGCGCCGAGCGAGGCGCCGCCGATCGATCAGGTGCCGAAATTCGCGCTGTTCGAGCGGCCGAGCCTGACGATCGCGTTCAACGTAACGGGCTCGCCGGCGATGTCGGTGTGCTGCGGCTATACCGAGGCCGGTCTGCCGTTATCGTTTCAGATTGTCGGCAAGCGCTTTGACGATGCGACCGTGCTCCGCCTCGCGCACGCCTATGAGCAGGCGACACCGTGGCGCGGCCGGCGGCCGAATTTGCAGTGACGCGATAACCGATGCCATGAGAGGCGAGCCGACCGAACGCGATGTTCTGATCGTCACCGACCCGCAGCGCGATTTCTGCCCCGGCGGCGCGCTGGCGGTGCCGGAGGGCGACGCGATCATGCCGGCGATCAACCGCCTGGCGCGCCGTTTCGCGCATGTCGTCATCACGCAGGATTGGCACCCGCCGGGGCATATGTCGTTTGCGAGCGCCCACGCCGGCAAGAACCCGTTCGAGACGATCGAGGTCGGTTACGGGCCGCAGACCTTGTGGCCGGATCACTGCGTGCAGAACACGCCGGGCGCGGCGTTTCACCCGGAACTCGACGTCCCGCATGCCGAATTGGTGATCCGCAAGGGCTATCACCCTGGAATCGATTCCTATTCGGCGTTTCGCGAGAACGATCGCAAAACGCCGACCGGGCTTGCCGGTTATCTGCGCGAACGCGGCTTCACGCGCGCGACTTTGTGCGGACTCGCCACCGATTTCTGCGTGTTCTTCTCGGCAATGGATGCGCGAGAGGCCGGCTTCGAGGCGACGATCGTGCTCGAGGCTTCGCGCGGCATCGATCTCGACGGCTCGCTCGCCCGCGCCCTCAGCACGATGCGCGACGCCGGAATCGAATTGATCTGAACCCCCAAAGCCCCTCTCCCGCACCCTAAGACCGCGTCCCGGCGAAAGCCGGGACCCATTCTTCAGAGGTGCGAACGGCTGACCCGTGGGTCCCGGCTTTCGCCGGGACGCGAATCAAGGAACCACGAGCTCCTACTGCCCGCGGCGGGGAAGGGTGCGGCGCTCTACCTGGAAACTCGGCGTCGTGCGGCGGCGTGTCGGCTTATGGACAACCTCGAAATCGCGCCGCGGCGGCGGCTCCATCTCGCCGAGTTCGGCGGCAATGATGCTGCTCTGCGCCGGCCTTTCGGTTCTCTCCGGGGTTGGCGGCGGCTCAGGCCGGTCGAACCGCGCGGGCTCTTCCGCCCTGTCGGCAAGCTGTGCCGGGTAGCGTCGCGGCGGCGCTTCGGCCGCCCCGATCGGCGTGCGGCGGGGCGGCGCCGCGCGGAAGGGCGGGCGCCGCGCCGGTCCGGCATTGGGCCGGCCCGCGCCATTCCCCTTGCCGCCGGCCTTGCCCTGCTTGCGCTCGCTCGCCTTGACGTTGAGCTTGCAGCCGTCGATTTCGAGCCCGTCGAGCGCGGTGATCGCCTGGGTCGCGGCTTTCTCGGTGGCGATATCGACAAAGCCGTAGCGAAGCCGCGCGCCCGTGTCGGGGTCGCGCGCCACCGCGGCGCTCAGCACGATACCGTAGGGGTCGAATGTCTCGGCCAGCCGCTCGTCCGGGAAATCCGGCGGCAGGTTGCCGACAAACACATTCCCCTTGCTAGGGCGACCTCGCATCAACAAGCCTCGTGGCTATCCCCTTGCACCGGCTTACCTAGCGGCGCGCCTTCTAGAGCGTCAATGTGTGAAGCCGGGGAATGTCTGCAATGCTGCCCTGCGGCGCCGCGACGCTTCGCCGCCCCAAGCCCCCTTCCGGCATTGCCTTCTACGCCGAATCGGGGCCAGCATTCGGCCGCGAAAGTATAAGGGAGCCGTTAATGCCGGCAGTGAAACCCGTCCCGGAAGGTTATCCGAGCCTCACCCCGTATCTGATCGTCAGCGACGGCGCGTCGTCGCTCGAATTCTACCAGAAGGCGTTTGGCGCCAGGCTGCGGCTGAAGCTCGACGCGCCGGGCGGCAGGATCGGCCATGCCGAGCTGGAGATCGGCGACTCGGTGATCATGCTCGCCGACGAGCACCCGGAGATCGGCGCGCGCGGGCCACGGGCCTTCGGCGGCTCGCCGGTCGGGCTGCATCTTTACGTCGAGGAGGTCGATGCGGTCGTGGCACGCGCCGGCGCGGCCGGCGCGAGGCTTGTTCATCCGGTCGAGGACAAATTCTACGGCGACCGCATGGGCACGATCGAGGACCCGTTCGGCCATAGATGGTATGTGACGACGCATATCGAGGATGTCTCGCCCGAGGAGATCGGCCGGCGCGCCGCGGCCTTGCACGGGCAGGCGCCATGATCCCGCGCGAACGCACCCCCTATTCGGCGATCGTCGACCGCCCGCCGCTCAAGCTCCCGGGCGGCGCCCGCCTCGTCGTCTGGACGATCGTCAACCTCGAATTCTGGGACATCGCGCGGCCGATGGCGCGCCAACTGCTGCCGGCGCCGACCGGCCAGGTCTTGTTGCCGGACGTGCCGAACTGGTCGTGGCACGAATACGGCATGCGGGTTGGGGTGTGGCGCTTCTTCGAGTTGTTCCGTCGCCTGCAGATCCGGCCGACGCTCTCGATCAACGCCCGCGTCTGCGAGGATTACGAGCGGGTTGCGCGCGCCGCGCACGAGGCCGGCTGGGAGTTCATGGGCCACGCCTACGAGCAGGGCCCGGTGCATCTGATCGAGGATCAGCGCGCGATGATCGAGCGCTCGGTCGGTGTCATCGAGCGCTTCACCGGATCGAAGCCGGTCGGCTGGCTCGGCCCCGGCCTGACGCAGACCTATGACACGCCCGAGCTCCTCGCCGCGGCGGGGATCAAATACATCGGCGATTGGGTCTATGACGACGAGCCGACCGAGATCGCGACCGCGAACGGCCCGCTCGTCACCTTGCCCTATACGGTCGAGCTCAACGACATCCCGATGATGCTCGTGCAGCACCACGAATCGGAATACTTCACTCGGCGCTGCATCGACACCTTCGATCGCTTGTACCTCGAGGGAAAGGAGCGCGCCAAGATCATGGCGATCGCCATCCACCCCTACATCTCGGGCCAGCCGCACCGCATCAAATACCTCGAACAGCTCTACGAGCACCTCAACCGCCACGCCGGCATCCTGCACTGGAACGGCCCCGAAATCCTCGAGTGGTATTTATCGAACAAGAAATCGTAGAGCGGAGTGCACTCCGCCATCGCACCCCAAAACCGGCGTCCCGGCGGAAGCGGGACCCACTCCTCAGAGGCACCAACCCTTGAAGGGTGGATCCCGGCTTTCGCCGGGACTGCGGTAAAAAGAGGAAACCCCGATGCTCTCGACCGAACGCCTGGATTATTCCGCGATCAGCGAGCGCCGTCCGCTCGCATTGCCCGACGGCGCGCGGCTCGCGGTCTGGGTCATCGTCAATGTCGAGGAATGGGACATCAACGAGACGATGCCGCGCACCGTCTTGACTCCGCCGGCCGGCGGCTCGCCGATGCCCGACATCCCGAACTGGGCCTGGCACGAATACGGCAACCGGGTCGGCTTCTGGCGCATGCTCGACGTATTCGGCGATTGCCGAATACCGGCCGTCCTCGCGATCAACGGCTCGGCGATCGCCCGCTATCAGCCGATCGTCAAGGCCGCGCGCGAGCGGAACTGGGAGTTCATCGGCCACGGCTTCTCGCAGAAGAACATGCAGAAGGTCGAGAACGAGCGCGACGACATCCGCAAGACCTCCGCGGCGATCCGCGAAGCGACCGGCAAAAACCCGCGCGGCTGGCTCGGCCCCGGGCTTACCGAAACCTGGGAGACCCCCGACCTTCTCGCCGAGGAAGGCTACGATTACGTCTGCGACTGGGTGCTCGACGACGAACCCACGATCCTGAAGACGCGCGCGAAGCCGATCGTCAACATCCCCTACACGCAGGAATGCAACGACGTCGCGATGATGCTGATCCAGCATCACAAGGCGAGCGAATACCGCGACCGCGCCTGCGACCAGTTCGATCAGCTCTACGCCGATGCGCGCCACTCCGCGCGCGTGATGGCGCTCGTCGTGCACCCCTACATCATGGGCGCGCCGCACCGCCTCAAATATTTCCGTGCCGCCCTCGCGCACATCCAGCAGCACCCCGGGATCGTGTTCTGGACCGGCGAGCAGATCCTCGACTGGTACCTCGCCCAGCGCCGCAGCGGTTGACCTGCGCGATGAAGGTTCACATCCACGGCAACTGCCAATCCTACGTGCTGTCGCACATGTTGAAAGAGGTGTGTCCGGATTGGGACGTCACCTTCTACGAGGTGCATGCCGAGCCGATCATGCAGAACCTCGCGGATTATCGTGCGCTGATCGGCGCCGCCGACATCGTTTTGAGCCAGCCGATTCATCACGGTTACCGGAGCACCGCGGAACTGTCGCTGCGCTGGATCCGCGATCACGTCAAGCCGGGCGCGGCGCTGATCGTCATCCCAGCACTTCACTTCAGCGGTCACCACCCGGAATTTGCCGCTCTCGCGCGTCTCGGCGACCTCTGTCAGAACTCTGTCGCGGCGCATCTCGCGACGATCGGCATGGCGTCGGATCGCGCCGTCGATTTGCTGCTCTCCGCCGATTTGTTCGATGACGCGACCATCCGAACCGAGATCGATCTGCAATTGGTTGAGATGAACCGGCGCGAGACAAGCGACGGGATCGATGCTTCGGTGGCCGACATCATCACCAGCCAGGCGGTCTGGTTTCAGCTATTCCATATCGTCAATCACCCGACCCGGGCGCTGTGCGCCTATTTGATGAATCGGGTGTTCGAGCGGCTGGACATGCGGCACCGTATCGCGATCGCCGGCACCGACTATATGGACAATCCGCATCTCCCGATGTGCCCGGCGATCGCGCGTTTCTGTTCAGCGAACGGTCCCGAGCCGCCGGATTGGTTGCCCCGCGAGCCGCGCGTCCTGATGCCCAACCGCTATCCGGCGGAAGTGCCGGAATATCTCGCGGAGATGATGCAGCAGCTGGGCCGGCACACGGCCGCCGACATAAAGGACGCGATCGCCGCAGATTGGCGCTCCTCTGAGTTTCTCGGCCGCCTCGCCAAATCCGGTGCCGCGATCCCGGAGATTGAGATATGGCGGCGCGAATAGATGCGCGGCATCAATCCGGCCGCGCGATGGTGCGTCGTGGCGCGCATCTCCGGCGAACGGCGTCGCGGGCGCGTGTCCTGTTCGTTATCGTTGCCCTGGCGTTGATGGCGGCACTGATCGGAGCGGGGGCGGGGATGGCGGCGGAAACGAGCACGAACGGCACTCTCTGCATCGAGAACGCCTCGCTCGCCGAATTGCAGCAGGCGCTCGCCGAAGGCCGCACCACATCGAGCGCGCTCGCCCGCGCCTATCTCG
>Ga0207700_10002806_pt1 | contig 10028 bp, 8 predicted proteins | sample LARL82metaG_FD_184348 | JGI IMG/M metagenome (GOLD analysis project Ga0207700, IMG submission 184348) | Corn, switchgrass and miscanthus rhizosphere microbial communities from Kellogg Biological Station, Michigan, USA - LAR L8-2 metaG... | ecosystem: Host-associated > Plants > Roots >...
CAATCTCTTCACGCATCTGCTTCAGCGCAGAGGCGCTGAACCAGTCCTCGATCGTCAGTCCGTTCATACGCCCAAAGACTCGATCGTCGCCCAGATGAGGCGAGAGCATTGCACGAATCTCAGTAACCGATTTGTAACCATCCGACGCACAAAATACCGCGTCCGGACGAATCCGAGCGGTCAGCTCAGCTTCAATCTCTTCTACCCTGGCCCCCGGATAGCACTCGACGCATACAATTCTGGCGCCGGCAAGTTGGGACGCGATCTCGTTCCAACCGATGGCACAGTCGGTGCGTTGTCCCCCAGGAATAAACGGGAACTTATCGTAGTTCGATTGACGTGCCATGCATCTCCTCGGACAGTAGCGGGACAGATCCCAGTAGCGCCGCCGTATTTCCAAGTGAGGCCGCTTGTACCTGTGTCTTCCCCCAGCTTGACCAGGTGTGAGCGTTTACGTACTCCTGCACAAACGAGACGATAGGCTCTGCGCTCTGCATCGCTCCTCCTCCCAAAATCATTATCTCGGGATCGTACGCATGGATCAGCGATACCGCATTTGCCGCCCATACGCGCATGCAACGCTCGCGCACTTCTGACGCCACGGCATCGCCCCGCTCCGCATGCGTGAAGAGTTCGCGGAAGCCCAGGCTCTCGATCCCGGCCAGCGCACTCTCCGCGAACCCAGGCCATGCACGCGCAACCAAGGGCATCGACCAACCCGACGCCTCGGCCTCCGCGCAGCCAAGATTCCCGCAGTGGCATGTCCGACCATCGAACTTCGCGGTGAGATGGCCGCCAAGACAGCCCGCATGCCCGTGTACGCCACGGAGGATCCGACCATCCAGAATCGTGGCGCTCCCGATTCCAGTTCCCAATGTCATCATCACGATGTTCTTGACGCCGCGACCAGCCCCTGCAAACTGTTCTCCCATCAAAGCCATGCGCGCATCGTTCTCGATCCGCAGCGGCAGATCGAATGTCTTCCGAGCCCAGGCCTTCAGATCAAGCTTCGGAGCATCGTCATACTTCTTCAAAGTAGAGTGAATTCTGCCATCGCGTGCATCTACGATACCCGGAAAGCCGATCGTTATGCCCTGGCATTGCTTTGCCGTCGTGCTCGTTTCGCGAAGTAATGAACGCAGCGCGTCCTCTAACACAGGCAACAGATCAGCTAGATTCGAGGCGCCCTCCGCCTTGATAGAAGCATGCGCCAGTAGACGATCTCCAGCTACTACGCCGCAGCCGACGTGCGTCCCACCCATGTCCAATGCCAGAGCCTGCATCTACAGCCTTCTCCCCTTGCCCTGCTCTACTTCCCGTGAATAGCGCCGCGTGCGCCACGTGCTCTGATGGACTTCTAGTTCCATTTCGGTCCCCAATTATGGGTGAACCCAGAAGCATCGTCGAACAATCGCCATCGTCCCTAATCGATTCTCTGCGCTGTCATTAAGTAGAGCCAATACTGTTTGTACCCGGACTTTGTATGAGCAATGTAACATGCAAAACCAGTATAATCGATCATAATCGGTTGACTTCTTTGAGGCCCCTCACTATAGTGACATCTATACGGCCGCCCTGGCTTTAGCGGTCTCCCCAGTACATCAGACCCCAACAAATTAAGGAACCAGAGGGAAGAATGCCCACGAAGTTGACGATCGGAAAAGAAGCTGGATTGAGAGCTGCAGCTGATGAGCGTGGTGTGATCGCGGCGGCAGCGCTCGATCAACGTGGTCTCCTGAAGAAAATGCTCGCAAAAGAATTGGGAGGAGGGGACCCTCCAGCATCGATGATGATGGAGTTCAAGGAGATTGTTGTAAGCTCACTGACGCGACATGCATCTTCGATCCTGCTGGACGTGGAGTATGGCTTAGCGGCGACAAAACGGCGGAACGGCAAAGGATTGCTTCTTGCCTATGAGAAGTCCGGCTATGACACAAGCGGTCCTGAGAAACTTCCGAGTCTTACCGAAGGCTGGTCGGTGCTTCGCCTGAAGGAGGCTGGAGCAGATTGCGTCAAGATTCTCGTATACTACACGCCATTTGAAAAGGAATGGGTCAACGAACAGAAGAAGGCATGGGTAGAGCGAATCGGCGCGGAGTGCAGGGCGCACGACATGCCCCTCTTTCTTGAGTTTCTTTCGTACGACGTTCATGGTGAGGATGAGGCAGGGCTCGCGTTTGCCAAACGAAAGCCCGAGATCGTGAGCCGCTCAATGGAAGAGTTCAGCAAAGACCGATATGCTGCGGATGTGCTGAAGGTTGAAGTGCCAGTGCAGATGGCGTTTGTGAAGGGTACGCAAGCCTACAAGGGAGTGCAGGCGTACACCCGTGCCGAGGCGCTGGATCTCTTCCGAAGCAGCGCAGCCTGTACAGAAAAGCCAATTGTCTATCTTTCAGCAGGAGTCACAAACCCCGTTTTCATTGAGACATTGGAACTGGCAGTAGAGAGCGGCGTGCGATTCAGCGGAGTACTTTGTGGTCGGGCAACCTGGCAGGACGGGGCACCGATTTTTGCTCGGCATGGGGCGCGCGCACTCGAGGACTGGCTAAACACAAAGGGTGCCGAGAATATCATCAACGTGAACCGTGTCCTGAAGGCCGCCTGTCCGTGGCACGAGACATTCGAGATGAGCGTGTAAGATCGTCAGAATTGGACTCAGCATGAGTGACTCGGGCATCGATCTCATTCCAGTGATAGTTCTGGATGCAATATGCCTGTAAGTCAGGATGCGCTCCAGAGCAGTGAGGTGGACTCAGCGTCCGGGTCGACTTCAAAGCGCCGCTGGGTTGTACTCACCCTCCTATTTCTTATTACGGTCATCAATTTCATCGATCGACAGACACTGTCGGTTCTGGCGCCGGTGATACGATCGACGTTTCATCTTACCAATGAACACTACGGCCGTATTGTAGCCGCGCTGCAGTTTGGCATGATGTCTGGCGAATTCCCGATGGGATGGTTGATGGACCGTTGGGGTTCGCGGATTGGCCTTGGCCTTGCGGTGCTTTGGTGGTCCTCGGCGACAGGATCTCAAATCTTTGCGCGATCCGGCGTTCAGCTGGGACTAACCCGCTTCTGGATGGGAACGGGTGAGTGCGGAAACTACTCCGGTGGATTGAAGACAGTAACCCGTCTGTTTTCAAAAAAGGACCGAACGCTGGCGATTGGAATTTTTAATAGCGGCAGCATGGTCGGGGCAACCGTTGCGCCCCCGCTCATTGTGTATTTGCTGCAACACTACGGTTTTCGGACGGCTTTTCTTGTTCCGGCGTTACTCGGATTTTTTTGGGTGCCTCTGTGGTGGATGGCTTATGGCCGCGAACCTCGAGTAGTCGAGGCCAATGCGCCGCCGAATGTATCTACCGGCGCATTGTTGCGAAAGCCATCCACGTGGGCAGTGATGCTATGCCGCTTCTTCATCGGACCAGTCATGCAGTTCTATTGGTACTGGATCCCAAGCTATCTTTTCAGTGTGCGTCATATGACGCTGACGCAGATCGGCCTGCTTGGCTGGATTCCCTTCTTCCTAGGTGACGCGGGCGGTGTAGTCGGCGGTTGGGTTGCGGGACTTCTGCATGGTCGAGGTATGTCGACCCGGAACGTTCGCCGCGTCACGATGTACGCAAGCAGCGCCGTTTGTCTAACCAGTCTACTGGTGCCTTTTATGACAACGGCAAAGGCTGCGCTCCTGATGATTGGAATTGCGATTATGGCGGACAATTTTCTTTCAGCGAATATGTTCGCGGCCGTCAGTGATTTATTCCCGGATCGCCAGGTGGGAAGAGCGACCGGATTAATGGGTGTTGCCAGCGGGCTAAGCGGGCTTCTATTTCCTCTGCTAACTGGCACCCTGGTGGATCACTCGTCCTATACGCCAGTGTTTCTTCTCGTAGGATTCATGCCTCTTATCGGCACTACCTCCCTCTTTCTCTTTGGCCGTGACTACCGTTTGAAGAAGTCTCTCAATTCAGCGCGCTCGCCGAAGACCGAAGAGGAATAGATCACGGTAAGAGAACTGCTGCAGCATTGCAGGTTCCACATTTTGCTAGGAGGATCAAGGTGACGTTTCAACCGGAACAGAGTTGCGAAGCAGCTTCCGCAGCGGGAGCTAGCGACGAACTGAAACAAAAGTATCGGCGAATCCAGCAGCTGATGAAGGAGCGATCACTAGATGCCCTTCTTATCTCGCGCCACGAAAACATCGCGTGGGCTTCGGCAGGACTGGTGGATGTGCGAGTCGGTCTTGCTCGCGAGACCGGGGCCGGCAGCCTCCTGTTTACCCGTGATGGTCCATCGTTTTACCTGACTGGCAGCAATGAGGCTCGCCGTCTCGCTGCGGAAGAGTTTGACGGCCTCGAATTTCAACCGATCATCCAACCTTGGTGGGCAAATGATGTGTCACTTTCCATTCGGCAGGTAATTGGATCCGGTAAAGTTGCAGGAGATGTGGCACTAACCGGAGTCGAGTTGATCTCGCTGCAGTCGTTAAGGTTGTCTTTAGTGGACCGGGAGATCGATCGCTATCGCTGGCTAGGACGCCATGCGGCAGACGCGGTGAGCGATGTTCTTCAGGATTTGCGGCCCGGAATCAGCGAAGTGACGATGCAGTCGACGCTTTTAGCGCGCCTGCTGGCTGATGGCATTTTGCCAACCGTCTCATTGACGGCGACCGATGACCGTATTCGGAGTTACCGGCATGCGGTGCCGCGGAAGGGAGTGCTTCGACAGTTCGGCATGCTCGGCTTTTGTGCGCGGCGCTGGGGTCTCACCGTCTCCATGACGAGGTTCGTACATTTTGGAGAGATGCCGGCTGAACTGGATGAGAAGTTTAAGACAGTGGCGTATGTAAGCGCGCGCCTGCTGGATGCGACTCGTGAAGGCGCGCTGAGCGAGGATCTTTTCGCGACAGCTCGCCTTGCTTACACAGAAAGAGGATATCCAGGGGAAGAACTGATGCATCACCAGGGAGGGGCGACGGGTTACCTCGAGCGCGAATGGTTCGCTCGACCTGGTGGTACTGAGCGTGCGGTGAGCCAAGAAGCCTTTGCCTGGAACCCCAACCTGCAGGGTGCGAAAGTAGAGGATACGGTTGTCCTTCATGGGGGAAATGTCGAGGTACTGACGGCAACTCCACGTCTCCCTGAGGTAGTGACCAGCTTGGATGGAATCCAATACAGGTCAGCCTCCGTCCTTCAACGTTGAAGCTGAAGGACGGAGTTTTTCCAGTTCCCTGTAAATATCTATCTCGCCGCTACAGCAACCGCACGTGACACCTTATTGACCGCATTCTGAGAGGTCTTGCCATCCAGCACTCGAGCAACATCCTCACAGATTGCCTGGATCACGCGATCTTGAGCTTCCCGTGTGAACGCAGCGATGTGCGGAATCAAAATCAGATTGGGAAGAGCTTCAAGTTCGCCCGGGACTGGAGGTTCAGTGGCTCGGACATCCAAGGCAGCTCCGGCAATCATGCCAGTCTTTAGTGCCTGAAAGAGATCCGCCTCACGAATAACTTCGCCTCGCGCAGTATTGATAAGAAACGATGTCGGCTTCATTTTCCGGAATCGGCTCAGGTCGAAGATACCGGCAGTATGTTTATTAGCCGGAAGGTGACAGGAGACTACGTCGCACACCGATAGCAACTCGTCGAAGTCCACAAGATCGGCCTGCAGTTCACTAAGTAGAACATTGTCTCGACTTATGAAAGGATCGCAAGCTACGATCTTCATTCCGAAGGCCTGCGCGCGTCTTGCTGTGAGATAACCAATCTTGCCGGCGCCGACAATGCCGAAAGTTTTACCATAGAGTTCAGTGCCGAGAAACTCCCGCCGGTTCCAATTGCCGGCATGAGTATCGCTGTTCGCCTGGGGCAGCATGCGAGCGAGAGAAACCATAAGGCCGATGGCCAACTCGGCAACGCTGATGGCGTTCTGATCTGGCGTCGAGGTTACAACGACTCCCAATCGCGTAGCATGCTCGACATCGACGTTATCCAGGCCGACTCCTGCCCGTCCAACCACGACAAGGTTTTCCGCCGCATCCAAAAGGGCAGAGTCGACGTTTGTCTGGTTGCGCACAATAAGCCCGCGAAACTCCTTGACGCGAACACGGAGTTCCTCGGCATCTTTCCAAAGGTCTTGAAGACTAACCACGTCAAACCTGGACCTCAGTACATCTATTGCTGCACCTTGAATATCTTCAGAGATTAGGATGTCACGCATCTTCACTTGGCTACCTCATCACAGATAAAAGGTACGTTGAGTTCACGGCACCAATGCTGAAGTTCTGCAAGGGTCGGCTCCGCAATAGCAATGCCGCGCGACTTGTTCAGGCGGGCGATGCGCGACGAACGTTCGCCGGGGATGAGAATTTCTTCCACACCGGGACGTTTCTTACCGGCCTTGATGCGGTCGATAGTTTCATCGATCCGCTCGATGAATTGTGGCAGATCCATAAAGGCTTCGATATCGAAGAGACAGAAGAAGTGTCCGACATCCTGTTTGCGGTCGAGATTCTTGTACATCGATCCCACATAGGATCCAATGGCAGATCCGGAGAGGACACCGCTGAACAACTCGACCATCAAAGCAAGTGCATAGCCTTTATGACCCGCCATCGTAAGCACGGTCCCTAGGAGAGCCTCTTCTGCATCAGTTGTCGCATCTCCATTACTGTCGAGCGCCCAGCCAAGCGGAATCGGCTCTCCCTTCTTCTGCGCCGCGATGATGTTGCCACGAGCAATGATGGAAGTCGCAAGGTCTATTTTGACGCTGAATCCTTTACCAGTCGGGAACGAGACAGCGATCGGGTTTGTGCCAAAAAAAGCTTCATACCCCCCCTCCGGCGACATCGCAGGTTCGCAGTTCGTCATCGCTAACAGCAAAAGATTTTGTTGTGCGGCTAGATTGCAGTAGTAGGACAACGCTCCGAAATGTTGAGAGTTGCGGATCGTCGCAGCAGCGATTCCGTTCTCCCTGGCGAGAGGAACCAGCATCTCCAGCGCTTTGACCGCCTGCACTTGACCGAGCCCGTTGCCCGCATCGAGCGTTAGAATACTTCCGCGCTTACGCTCGATCCCAAGTGCCGCCCTGGGATCGATCAAACCTTTCTGGATGCGCTGCAGGTAGATGTTCAGCCTAGATATTCCATGCGTTCCGACGCCATGAAGGTCCGCATCAACGAGAGCATTTGAGAAGATCGCCGCGTCAGCGCTTGAGACGCCGACGCGGACCGATAGGGCATCTGCCAGACATTTGATTTCCTGCGGTGAGTATCTCGTCATAGCTTTTTTCAATGAACAGCGCAGCGTGGAGCTGGGATTTGTTTAAGCGCTCCGGTAAAGCTTGGTCATGACAAACTCTCGGTGTCCAAGCGCCTCCGCTGCGGTCAAACGACCATTTGCAGTCCGGACGATCATGTCAAGAAGAGCATCTCCGGCCTGATCGATAGTCATCTCTCCCTGCAGGATCTTCGAAACATCCAGGTCGATATGCTCCTTCATGGTTGCGACCGTCTTTGGATTTCCCGAGAGCTTGATAACTGGTTCGATAGGATTTCCGATCACATTGCCCTGACCGGTCGGAAACAGATGCACAACAGCACCGGACGCTGCCCAAAGCGTGACTGCTTCTGCCGCAGCGCTCGATGTGTCCATAAACCACAAACCAGATTTATCGGGCTCTTGCGCGGGCTTCAGACAGCCGACGAAGCTCGTCCGCTTGCCTAACTTCTCAACGTTTCCAAGTGCCTTCTCCTCAATGGTCGTCAGGCCGCCCGCGATGTTTCCCTTTGTGGGCTGGGACTCGGAGAGGTCATCCTTCTTTCGGCTGAAGACAAGCTTCGTATAGTCTTCGAACGCTTCGAAGAACTCTTTGCGAACGGTTTCATTCGCCGCTTTGGCCGCCACGATATGTTCCGCGCCTGTAAGTTCGCTAGTCTCTCCGAACGAAGCAGTACCACCGTTCGCGCAGTGTTTGTCGATGACGTTGCCTACAGTCGGACAGCTGGACAATCCGGTTGTAGTATCGGACTCGCCGCACTTTACGCTGATGTACAACTCATGCAGATCGCATTCCTCGCGCTGAAGCTCAGAGGCCCATTGAACATACTCTTTCGCCTGGTAGGAGGCGGCCGCGATTGTGCGAATATCTCCGTTGCCTTCGATCGAAAAGCCCTTTACTGGCTTACCCGTCTTGGCAATTCCGTCCACGATGCGTTGAGTCCAGCCCGCTTCAATTCCGATGACCACAACAGCCGCTACATTTGGATTGCTCCCCGTCCCGATCATGGTGCGAAAGAAGAGATCCAGGTCTTCTCCAAATTGAAGACGCCCGTAGGCGTGGGGCAATGCCATCGCCCCCTTGATATTGTTTGCTACTGCCTCGCAGGCTGCATTCGAGATATCGTCGACAGGCAGAATAACAACATGATTGCGAACGCCCACTCTGCCATTCTCTCGGCGATATCCTAAAATTTTGCGCTTACCCATTCCTATGCCCACCTTTTCGTCTTGAGATTGTGAGTGTGAACGTGATGGCCAGCCTTCACCGGTTGAACAATCCTTCCGATTTCGCAGCCATACTTCGTTACCGAATCGCCTACGGAGAAATCCTTCAGTGCGATCTTGTGACCTAGAGGAATCATCTCCTGCGAGTGAGAGCGCAAGGATTCGTTATTGCTGAGATTGCGTCCTACGCAGTCGGCGTTTAGTGGAATGTCCACGACAGCCACACCAACGTTATCGGCGGTATCGTGTACGAGAAAATGGATCATACCTGATGCCCTCGTTTCTTTGTTTTGCATTGTTGAAAAACTAAACACCACCGATGGAAACGTGCTTCGTCTCCACAAAAGCTTCCAGGCCTTCCACTCCCAGCTCACGGCCCCACCCGCTCTGCTTCACCCCGCCGAAAGGACTTTGGCTGGTGGCCGGAGAACCATCATTGATGCCCAACGTCCCCGCTTCAATCTGTTCAGCTAGACGAAAGATGCGACCGATATCCCGCGTCATGGCATAGGAACTCAAACCGTAGGGAGTTTCATTTGCGCGGCGGATTGCTTCCTCTTCGGTTTCGAAACTACTGATCGGTGCTACCGGAGCGAAGGTCTCTTCGCTCATGCAGAGCGCATCGTCTCCAGCACCCTCAATGACCGTAGGTTCGAGAAAATATCCGCCTTGACCTTCGACACGCTTGCCTCCAGCAAGTATCTTGCCTCCATGCTCTTCTGCATCACGGATCTGCGCAAGTGCACCGTCCAGAGCATGCTGGCTGATCATCGGCCCTACATCCATTCCGGGTTCCAGCCCAGGCCCGACTTTTAGTTTTCCGACAGCCGCGACAAATCTGTCGAGGAACTCTTTATAGATAGTCTTCTGAACGTAAATACGATTGGCAGCAATACACGATTGGCCGGTATTCCGATACTTGGCGATGATCGTCTCCCGAACAGCCCGGTCCAGATCACAATCTTCGAACACAAGCAAGGGAGCATGTCCGCCCAGTTCCAGGCAGAGTGGCTTGATGGATTTTGCGGCGCCACGAATCAACTCCTGGCCGACACGCGTGGAACCCGTGAAGCTGATCTTGCGGCAGATGTCATTGGTCAGAAACTCTTCAGCGATCATTGTCGCGCTGCCGACGACCAACTGAAAGACTCCCGCTGGGACGCCAGCAGCCTCCATACACTCGGCAAGCGCAATAGCTGAGAGCGGAGTTTGGGATGCCGGCTTCAAAATGACCGGGCAACCTGCGGCAAGCGCCGGTGCCGCTTTGCGCACCGACAACACTAGTGGAAAATTCCATGGAGCGATCGCCCCGACCGTCCCGATAGGAGTCTTTACCACCAGGTGGCGTTTACCCTGAACCTGCGGGGCAATAACGCGGCCATAAACGCGTCGCCCTTCCTCAGCAAACCAATGCAGGTGATCTTCCGCCATGGCAACTTCACCCTCGCTTTGCGCCAGTGGTTTGCCGTTCTCCTGCGTGATTGTGCGTGCGATTTCGTTCTTCCGCCGATTGATTTCGTCA
>Ga0207700_10002810_pt1 | contig 10019 bp, 8 predicted proteins | sample LARL82metaG_FD_184348 | JGI IMG/M metagenome (GOLD analysis project Ga0207700, IMG submission 184348) | Corn, switchgrass and miscanthus rhizosphere microbial communities from Kellogg Biological Station, Michigan, USA - LAR L8-2 metaG... | ecosystem: Host-associated > Plants > Roots >...
CGCGCATACCACCAGATACCCGTATAAACGTTGGCCGGCAGGTCGAGCCGCTTCTGGTCGGCACCCGATTGCGTGCCGGCGCGTTCCGGATGAGCGAGCTCGGGCCGGGCCGCCATGATACTGGCGATCTCCGTTTCGCCCGCGTGACCGTCGACGCCCGGTTTTGAAGGACGCGCGGCTGCCGACATCTGCGCCGCCTGACCCGGAGTGTTGGTGATCGCGTAGACGACGTAGTCTTTCGGCGTTTCGAGCGTGGTCTGCGCAAAGAAGGCAATCAGATTCGTGTTGCCGCCGTGACCGCTGACAATTACGACCTTCTTGCATCCATTGCGGGCCATCTCGGCGGTGGTTTCTTGCAAGAGTTCCAGTTGCAGGTGCGTGCTGTACGCGATGGTGCCCGGCTGGTGCTTGGCTTCGAAGATCTGGCCGAAATAATATTCGGGAAAGACGATCGCGTACTCTTGCTTGGTGGCCTCGAAAGTCGCGTAGCGCACGTTGATGAGATCCGTACCCATGGGGCCGGAAGGGCCGTGCTTTTCAATAATTCCGAACGGCAGCAGGCAGACGCCCTTGGCCTGGTCGAGCGCTTTGACAAAATCAGGCCCCGTGAGTTCTTCCCAGTGGGAGGAGAAAGTCTGCGCCGCTGCGGGGAAGATTAACAACGGGAGAGTCAATAACAATCGATGAGTTCTGTTTTTCATTTGTATTCCTTATTCCAATCGTAGGGCGGTGGCCGGATCGATCCGGACGGCCCGATAGGTTGCGGGAAGAGCCGCAATCACTGCTACCAGTGCGATTACCGCCAAAACCGTTATGACGGCGATGGGCTCCCAAGGTTGGACTTCAAAGAGCACGCGGCGGAGCCAAACCGCGGCGGCTGCATAAGCGCCGAGACCGAGGGCGGCACCTCCACCGACCAACAACAGTACTTCGCGTGAAAGCAGGCCGATGATGCGTGCCGGCTGGGCGCCTAATGCCATCCGCACGCCGATCTCGCGCGTACGTGACTTCACGGCGTAGTCGAGCGCGCCGTATAGACCGATGCTCGCCAGCAGCGCAGCGATCCCACCGAAGATCATCGAAAGCACGGCCAAGAGACGCTCCTGCCACAGCGACGCTTCGACTTCATCGCGCAAGGTTCGCACTTCGATGAACGGCAACTCGGGGTCGAGCGAACGCAGAGCTTCACGAACCGGCGCGACGATCGCTTCCGGACGCTGGCCGGTGCGAACATGCAGAATGAATTGCTCTTCGAATCCATCGACCACGGGATTGTAAACGGTGGGTGGGATCGGCTCGCGAAGCGACCGGTATTTCGCGTCGCTGACAACCCCGATGATCTCGTTGTCCGCGGTGGCAACACCGCCAGCGCCGGCGAACCCGAAGCGGCCGCCGATCGGATTACTACCCGGGAAGAAGCGCCGGGCGAACATTTGATTGACGATTACTTTGCGCGGCTTAGTTTGATCGCGGTCGAACCAGTTGAACTCGCGGCCCATGAGCAGGGGCATTCTCATGGTTTCGAAATAACCGGGAGTTACGTTGTTCAAGCTGGAGGCCAACAGATCGTTGGTGGTGACGCGAGTCCCTGCCTGAACAAGAGTAGCCTTGACGCCCGTGCCACGCATCAATCCCCGGCCTGCAGCACTTGCCGCGGCGACTCCCGGCATGGCGCTCGCTTTCTCTAGAAGCGCTTTACTCAGGGCACGGCTTTGTTCGGGCGTGTACCCTTTGAGGCTCGGGTCAATGGTAAATGTCACGACATGGTCGCGATCGAAACCGGGGTTCATGTCGCGCATGCGCTCGAGCGTCTCAACCAGCAGAGCAGCTCCAATCAGGATCAGTGTGCAGACGGCCACCTGGGCGATGACGATCAGTTTGCGCGGTAGAAGATGACCGGTAGTCGTGCGTCCACCGCGCAGAGTGCTGACTACGTCGAAGCGCGCGCTTCGCAACGCCGGCGACAATGCGAACAATAAGGCCGTCAGCAAAGTGGTCAGCAGCGTGAAACCGAGGACCCGCAGGTCGATGTCTATGTGCAGAGCCAGAGGCTGGAGCACCGCCGCCCGGTCGCGAATGGGGGGCAGGTTGCGAACAAGTAAAGGAAGGCAGGCCCAAGTGAGCAGCATACCGGCAACGCCTCCCAACAGCGCCAGCAGCAGGCCTTCGGTGAAGAGCTGCCGCACAATGCGGGCGGGACTGGCGCCGAGGGCCAAGCGGATGCCCATCTCCTGGGCACGCACCGTGGAGCGCGCAAGCAACAGCCCGGCAACATTGGCGCAGGCCATCAGAAGAAGGAGCGCGACGCCGGCCATCAATACTTCGAGGCCACGCGAGAATTGGGCGCGCAGCGTGGATACTCCAGTGGCGATCGACTCCAGCCGAAGATGCGAACGCCTGACGTTGCTATCCGGAGACGCACCCTTTACTTGTGGAAAGATCTGGTCGAGCAAGTCCTGAAATGTCGCGTGCAACAACGGATCGACCTCGGCGTTGGCCTGCGCGATCGGCACGCCCGTCCTCAAGCGCCCGAAGATCTGGCCATGGAGAGGATCGGCAACCGGTAGCATGCCATCGATTGGTTTGACGATGGAGCGGTCGAGGGCGGCGGGAACACGGACATCCGGGCTGGTTTCGATCGCCAGTCCGTTGAACGCCTCGGGCGAGACTCCGACTATGGTGAAAGGATGCCCGCCTAAAGTGATGCGGCGGCCCAGAATCGAGGCATCGCGCTGGAATCGCCTGCGCCAAAAACTGTAGCTGAGGACGGCGTTAGGGGCTGCTGTGCGTTCGTCGTCGGCGGTGAGCACACGGCCGAGATAGGCATGTACGCCGAGAGACGAGAAGAAATTCGGTGAGACCAGGTGGACGCGCACGCGCTCGGTGGAGGATCCGTCGCTGAAGGGAACATCGGCTTCGCCCTGGCAGATGGCCTCGGATATACTTCGGTCGCGGTCTGCCCACGCGCCGCAAAGTCTGTAGGGCAGGTCCCAGGTGATGAAATCATTGGGATGGGCTTCGACGAGGCGCACGAGATTCTCGGGGTGAGAAACAGCCGGAGGCCGCAGCAATAGAGCATCGACGACGCTGTAGATCAGGGTGTTGGCGCTAATTCCGACGGCGAGCAGTAGAGCGGCGGTGGCGGTGAAGACGGGACTCTTGGAAAGGAGACGGGTGCCGAAAGTGAGGTCGCGAATGAACTCGGCCACGACCTCTTAGCGTAACTCGAAACTGTTGCAAGGTTCTGGTTTCTGGTTTCTGGTTGAGCGGTTTCGGGTTGCGGGTTTGTTCGTTCGGCGGCGGGCGGCTCGGGTTCGTTTTGTAATTTTGATTCGGCGTCGCGGCGGGCGGTCTGCATTTGGAGAAGGGTCTTTAGAATCCGCTGATATTCGTGGTGCAGGCGGGCTTGGTAGCGGTTAAGCAGCGCGAGCGGGGAGCGGGTGCCGGAGAGCGCTTCGAAGGCGAGGGCCAATCTGACGCTTTCGTCGATGTTTTTCCACTCTTTGTCGTTATGCTTGCGGCTCTTTTCCACTTGGATATCAAATAGACTCGTCTCGACGGCGGTGTATCGGGCCAAGCGCCATTGCGCCGAGGCGAGCTGAAGGACCAGATCGGCTTCCGGCTTGTTGGCGGGAGCGAAGTGCTGGAGGTAGTCGCGGAGCTCGGCTTCGTATTGTTCCTCGGACTCGTTTGGCAGAACGACGGTTTCCGCGGTAATGCCATGCTTGACGGCGTTGAGCGAGGCGGCGCGGCGGCCGTCCTCGGTTTTCGGACCGTGCGATTTTGCTCCGTTGATGCGGGAGGCTTCGGCTCTCGAGAGCGTCATAGTGTGTACCTGGCGAAAGTATAAAACGTCAGGCTGAGCGGGGACCAGCGAACTGAGCGGAAGTGGTTGGCGTGGAAGAGAATGGAGGCGGGGAAGGTTGGTGATCGGAACATCGGTGCGACCGGTACGGCAGAGCAACGCTGAAGACCTTTCCATCGCCTTGCGGGGCTCGAAGGATATGGCGGAGCTGATTCGAGCCCAACGAAGAGGCGAGGCTTGTTAATAAACGCACTCACCTGTATGCTTCGGAACGATGTTTGACACCCGTGATCCGAATTGACAGGGGCGCAACGTGATAAAAGAAGACACGATAGTCGCCAACACGCAAACGCAGTTCGTCCCGTGGCGGGCGCAGTTTCTTCACATCACCCTGGCCATTGGTCAGGAAGTCATCTACCGCCTGCAGGATTTGCAGCGCCGTATCGCGTTCGACAGAGCGAAGCCGATCGCGGGCTTCTGGCGCCCACAGAACGTTTTTTTACTTCGTTCACCGGCGAGGAACGAATCCCAATTCACGCAGGAGATCTTCGTGCCGGACCCCGTCACCTCGTTCGATCGAAGCACGGGCGCGGTCGAGCATCGCAGCCAGCTCGGGGCTGATTGCTTCCTCTTCCACCGGCGCGCTGTTGATGGAGCGGGTAACGGGATCGACGATCACTTCGAGGAGTCGCGTCACCGCCGCCAACTGGCCCGGATCGAGCTGATCGATCAATTGGTAGGCATGTTGCTTGTCAGCGTCCATTTTGCGTCCTCTTACATTTTACATGGCTAAGTACCGAGGGGAGGACCTTTATCATGGATGCAATGGACCAGGCGGGCACCTACCTCATGATAAGCCCGTGCTTGAGTGGTCCAGCGGCGTTGTAGAGCGGTGCGAGGTAGGTGCGTTGATGCGGGAGGCTTCGGCTCTCGAGAGCGTCATAGTGTGTACCAGGCGAAAGTATAAAACGTCAGGCTGAGCGGGGAGCAGCGAACTGAGCGGAAGTGGTTGGCGTGGAAGAGAATCGAGCCGAATGAGATGCGTGATCAACGCAATCACAGATCCGGGTGCAGGTGCAGCGTCTTGCCGGCTACGATGTAAACCTTCTCGTCGTATGGCGCACGACCGCTTTCGCGAATTTCAATGTTGTAACTTCCGGGGCGCAGATGCATCGACTTGTTCTGGTGGGTCGTGCCCGCGTAGGCGCCATTGATAAACACCTGGGCGTCCTTCACCTTGGTATCGAGTTTTACTTCGCCGGAATTGGGATAAGCGTAGTAACCGCCGTAAGCCGGGCCCCAATAGGGTCCCCAAAACGGGCTGTACCAACCACCGCCATAATACGGCCGGCCAACCACTACGAAACCCCGGCCGAAGGCCGAGGAGCTCATCGGAGCCAGCATCATCGTGGCAGCCGCCAGTGTCAAAAATCCTTTTCGCATTGTCTTTCTCCACCCGGGTAGGAGCAATCACCATTCCACGCGCAGATCTCCTTGACTATCAAGCAGCTTACGGAATATGGATTGGCCGGGGTTCACCAGGATGGCCGAAATCAGCCACCGACTGGCCCGACATAGAGTGCGAGGTGAGTGATCCCGATCCGTCCGGGGGAGCAATCCCCGGCTAGTGAACTAGACGCGGCGTTGGGCCCGACATCAGTTTGACAAACATTTCTTTGAACTTGGGAAGATCCAGATCGAGTTGCGCGTGCACCAGCCCCACCGCGTTCTCCGGTTTCAGCTTTTCGACCCAAGTAAGCGTATCTCCGTAGCTGACCCCATGGCCGAGATCGACGTCCATGTAAACAAGACGCTCCTTCGTTATGATGTTCGGATCAAGCCATGCGCAGGCCGCGAGTTCATCCCACTGATAGTAACGCTGATCCGTGTACTTAGCGATGTATTGCGCTGCCGGCTGGTGAGATCGGGAGATGGTATCGAGCATCTCCTGGGTGAACATCGTTTTGATCGAGACGTCCACAGTTGTTACGTCAATCCGCGGCCAATGAGCGCGCAGCACGATGTGCGCGGCCTCTGGGTCATACCAAAAATTAAATTCGTGGCGAGGACTGGTCGCAAACTCCGGATCATCGGTCTGCGGATTCAAGCTTCCACCCATGAGGAAGATTCCCTTCGTCATCTCCGCAAAATGTGGATCGATCGAGATTGCCAGGGCGATGTTCGTAAGAGGTCCGTCACCGAAGATACTTACCTCACGCGGGTGGGAGTGGACCTGACGAATCAGAAAATGTGCGGCGTCTTCCTCGAGCGGCTTCGTGCCTGGCGCTCCCTCCTTCAGCGGCGGGACCTCCCACGGGCCATGGGTAAGGATTGGCGACGCCGCAGCGCCCGGCGGAGCGGCCAAATCGGCCGTCAGGTGGCCCCATGCTCCGAGCCACAGCGGTTTTCCGCTCAATCGCGTTGCCAGACGCGTCTCTTCTTGCGTGCGCACGAGAGGGAAAACAGCCCCTGGTACGACCGGTACATCCCGACGCCCTATCAGTTCGAGCATCCGCAATGTATGTTGCACTTCTTCATCGCGCCAGTCATCGCCCGTCGATATCGTGATGCCCAGGACCTGCACTTGAGGCGATTGGAGAAGCGCCATCATCGACATCTGGTGCGTGCCGGTCCGGCCCCATCCGCGTCGATCAGCACAAGCCGTCTCTGCGCAAATGCCGCAGTCGTCATCGCCGCTAAGAGAACACAATATGGAACGAGCCGCATTTGGCGTGCATTATACATGAGTCTGTCTGGTATCCCGACGCCGCCTGAACCACGGCACCCGTGGACCGCTTGGTCGTATCACCCCGACCCGTTGATGTGCACCAGTCGACGCGAGTCAGAAGTCCCGTTGTATTGCCATGAAGTGGCTACGCGTCGGAGCCCTGTGTTGCGCCCATGCCCGGCTTGTTCGGGCCTGGTCCTTCTCGTACGCTCGACAATTCCGTCTGGCACGCGACTCCGTCCTCCACCGGTCCAGCGGCGTTGTAAAGCGGTGCGAGGCGGATGCCATGCCGTGCGGCGAGGGTCTCCATCTCGGCGACCCGCTGCGGGGTGATGGATCCTCGGCCCTGAGAGAAGGGCTCGAAGCGGCGCTCCAAAGCAAGAGCCATGCCTTCGAGCAGACAGCCGTGGACCACATCGGGGAAGGGATGACGATTCAGAATTCCATGAAAATCCGGCGCGAAGGTTAATCCGCGCGCGATTTGTCCTAGACCTCCGAAGAAGATTCTGGCGCCAGGCATTTCGGCGCTGGGAGACAGGTTCTTCGGGTAGCCCGCGTCGCAGACGATCGCGTCGGGCGCGATGCGGCCGCCCAACAGCAGCGAAGGCGATGCCAGACTGGCGGCGCAGATAACGAGGTCGGCCTGGGTGGAGAATCGCTGGGTGTCGGTGGCGATCTCAACTTGAATACCATCAGTTTCTAATTCCGCCGCGAGCTTGCGTAGCCGCTCCACGTTGCGTGCGCTGAGCAGCACGCGCTTCACAAGCGGCGCCAGACAACGGGCGCAGCCGGAACCCACATCTCCCGTCGCTCCCACGATGAGCAACGTGGATTGGCGGAGGTCGCGACCCTCGAGGGCGCACATTTTGTGGATGCCCTGCACGATGAAGCCGACGGTCAACGTGTTGCCGGTGGTGAAGACCGAAGCGTACCGTTCCGGAAGCTGATCGAAATTACCTTCGATGAGAATGGAACTGAATCCCCCGAGGCTCACGATCTTGGCTCCGGCTTTGATGGCGCAGGTGGCAGCAGCTCGAACGCGGGCGAGGTTGTCGTGCGTGGAGGCGGCATCCAGACGGTCGGGAGGAATGAATGAGTCGATGTAAAGGCCGCGCGCCTTGGCGCCGGTGATCGATCCGGCCTCCACATGGCAGACTGTTCTGGGCGGAATCCAGGGAAGGATGTCCTTGATCTCGTCGTCTGGCAGAGGGGGAAGATCCGGTCCGCGCAGGACGGAGAGGACGTCAGCGGCGGCTTGCCAGCTTTCCTGGTGGCCGATGAGAGCAAAATCGAGCGCGGTAGTGGCCGACGAGGGCGTCGGCCGCGGTCCGGGGGGACCGCCCCACGGCGAAGAGTCAGTGGCCGACGTGGGCGTCGGCCGCGGTCCAGGGGGACCGCCCCACGGCGAAGAGTCAGTGGCCGACGTGGGCGTCGGCCGCGGTCCAGGGGGACCGCCCCACCGACCGCCCCACGGGGAGGTAGCCGAAGGGGGACCGCCCCACTGGGAAGTTAGACTGGCAACTGAGCGACCCATGCGAGTGTGACCTCACCGGGCAGGCCCAGCGTGTCCAGCGTCTTCAGGTACTGTCGCAGCGACACTCCGCGAAGTTCGGCTGCACTCAAACTGACCTCGGACAGTGATGGCTTCACGCAAGTGTCGTGGCACACTTCGCAATGTCCATCCTTGCATTCTTTCGCAAGCATCTTCGCAAGAGTGGTCATGACGTCCAGATGCAGCCGGTGCACTTTGTCGTCGAAGCGCTGCGGGTCTAAGGCCCGCTCCGTTTTGAGAATCGCCATGGCATGATCGACGTGCTCTTCTTCTTCGGCGGCGATGGAGGCGAAGGTCCGGCCGAGACTGCCGGGAGCCACCTTCCCGACGCGTGCATAACTGGCGACGGCAAATGACTCGAGCATGATCTCCTGGACGATCAGGCAGCCAATAAAGTCACGCTCCCCGATGCAACGCATGAATGCTTCGCGGAGCTTTTTCCAGTGCTTGGCGTCGACGTTATTGGGAACATCCACTCCAATCTTGCGGCCCTCGGCGGCGAATCGAGCAGCATGTCCCCGTTCATTGCGCGCATGCTCCAATGCATCGGCTACTTCCGCAGTATCCTCACATATCTCCGACAGGGACGTGTAGTTCATCGCGGCGAGTAGTTCGCCGGTCACCGCCTGTGCCAGGACGTCCTGCCAAATTGGAGCACTGGATGAGATGCATCCAATGGCTGGTGAGCAGTTGATACCCATGACTGGTTCCATGCGCCCTCCTGAACTCGATACGCAGATCAGAGGGATGGGTTCCATGTTTTTTGGTAAAAACGGTAGGCTAATAGGGAGGTCAAATATGAACAGCGTTTCCACGCGGCGAAACTGGCTGGCATCGGTTGGGTCGGCGGCGCTCTTGTCCGGCGCACCGGCCAAGACCAAACCCATGCAGGGCGCGTTTATCATTTTGTCGACGCCCTATACTTCGGCGAAAGCGGTGGACTGGGAAGACCTGGCGGGAGAGGTCGATTTCCTGGATCGCTGCGGCGTTCACGGCCTAGTCTGGCCGCAACTGTCGAGCGAATTATTGCAACTCTCAAAAGACGAGCGGATGCGTGGCATGCAGGTGCTGGCGAAAGCTGTCAAAGGGAAAAAACCGGTGCTGGTGCTGGGCGTCCAGGGCGACGATACCCAAGAGATGCTGGAATATGCCGGGCATGCCGAGAGCCTGGCGCCGGACGCCGTGATCGCGATCCCGCCCAAGAAGGCAACATCTCTGGATGACTATCGCGAATATTTCCGCGCCTTGTGCAAGCTGACCAAGCGCCCGGTATTTGTGCAAACGTCGGGTGGGGCCCCGAGTGTGGTGGCGAGCGTCGAGTTCATTGTCGGACTGGCCAAAGAGTTTCCCAACTTCGGTTACGTCAAGGAAGAGCATGATCCGGTGATCGCACGGATGAAGGCGCTGGTGGCGCAGCGTCCCGAACCGATCAAGCGCGTGTTCGGCGCCAATTACGGCAACGGCTGGCTGTACCAGATGAGAGTGGGCTGCGATGGAACCATCACCGGCGGGGCGATGTACGCCGACATATACGCACGCTTGTGGAACCTGCATCTTCAGAACAAGACCGAGGAAGTGCGCGAGCTGTTCAGCAAGCTATTGCTGATGTTGAACCTGGATCAAGACATCCCCGGAACACGGCTGTACATGCTCAAGAGGCGCGGGATCTTTAAGACGGCTGTGTCGCGGCAGCACGATTATAAGTTGACGCAGGAAGAAATCGCTGAAATCGAGTATCGGTTCGAAGCGTTAAAGCCTTATCTGCAAGCTTGAAAAGATTAGCTGTGGGTGAGAGAATGAATGGGCAAAAGCGCCCCATCGCACATTGCGTATTCGGTGTTGGTGGGCGCGTGAACCACTTTGACGACGTAGCCTTCGGCAATTAGTCCGGCGTAGACGGCCTTGGCATGTTCCAGATTCCTGGCGAGGTAAAG
>Ga0207700_10002812_pt1 | contig 10019 bp, 10 predicted proteins | sample LARL82metaG_FD_184348 | JGI IMG/M metagenome (GOLD analysis project Ga0207700, IMG submission 184348) | Corn, switchgrass and miscanthus rhizosphere microbial communities from Kellogg Biological Station, Michigan, USA - LAR L8-2 metaG... | ecosystem: Host-associated > Plants > Roots >...
CGCAGACTTCCAGGGTCAGAAAATCCGCGTGCCTGGCGCGGCGCCACTTCAGGTCAAGCCATTCGAAAAGCTCGGCGCCCAGCCGGTATCAATGCCGCTCGGCGAAGTGCTGCCGGCGATGCAAAACCGGACCATTGACGGCCTGATTGCCTCCGCGGCCGTTTTCACTGCCTTTAAGTACTACGACGTCGCCAAGGGAATGACGTCACTCCCCCGATCCTATCTCGTCGTGGCCACAATGGTGAACAGCGACTGGCTGAAATCGCTGGGACCGGAACTGGAAAAAGCGGTTCGAGAGGAGGCCTTCAACGCGCAGCGGAAGGTCGAAAAGTTCGCGATCGATGACGCAGCGCGTACCGCCGAGGTCTGGAAAAAGAACGGCGGTGAGGTCATCATTTTCCCGGACGCAGAGACAAAAGCCTACCTGACCCAGGTGGAATCCATTGCGCCGGCCGTATTGGGCGCCAATCCGACAATGAAAGGTGACTTCGATCTCCTGTCCGAAGCCGCAAAAAGGCTGAATCAGTAAGCATGGCCGAGACACGAAGTGCGCTCGCGCGCTCGTGCGACTCTATCGCATGGACGATCGAGCGCGTTCTCGCCGTGGGCCTGATCGTCGCGATCCTCTTCGACTTTCTTAATGTCGTCGGCCGCTATTTGACTGGCTTTACCCTGACCGGCCTTGAGGAGGTCGAAGTCTATCTCTTGATCTGGATCGCATTCCTCAACGCGGCAGTGGTGAGCTGGCGACGTGAACATTTGCGTATGGACTTGCTGGTCACGGCGATGCCGGGACCAATGCAACGTGCCGTTCACGTATTCGAGACACTCGTCACGCTGCTGGTGACGACGTTCGTGGCCTATTACTCTTTCCTGTACGTGCAGCGTATCTTCCGTCTCGGTGCCGTCAGCGACATGGCGCGGCTGCCAACCTGGATCCCGCACAGCGCCGTGTTCGTTGGCTTTGGCCTGATGGCTTTGATAGCGCTCTACAGTGGCATCTCGCTCTTGCGGCGACGGCAGTCTTGAACAGCAGGCCGATATGACATTCGCGCTTGGGGTCATACCGGTCGTGCTCTTGCTGCTCGGCTTTCCGATATTTCTGGTGCTGCTCAGCGCGGCGTCCGTCGCTCTTGTCTTCTACATGCACATGCCGTTGGCCGCGCTGCATCAAAACCTGTTCGGTTCGATCAACGCGTATGCGTTGCTGGCCATTCCCTATTTCATCTTCGCCGGCGAGTTGATGGGCCGCGGCACCGTCGCGCGGCGATTGGTGGACTTTGTCCAGGATGGGGTCGGCTCTGTGCGGGGCAGCCTCGGCGTCACAACAGTCGGCGTGGCCACGATCTTCGGTGCGATATCGGGCGTGAGCGCGGCTACGGTCGCGACCATCGGCAAGATCATGTATCCGTCGATGATCAATGCCGGCTATCCCCACTCTTTCGCGGCTGGACTGATAACCGCGGTCGGCGCCATCGACATCATTATCCCGCCCAGCATTCCGATGATCGTTTACGGCGCCGCGGCCCAGGAATCGGTACCGCGTCTATACGCCGCCGGCATCGTACCCGGACTGCTCATTGCCCTCATCATTGCCGGCTACGTCGTCTGGCGCGCCAAGCGCCAGAACTTCGGTGAAGGCAAACCTTTCAACGCCAGCCGGTTCATGCGGTCCACGGTGCGAAGTCTTTGGGCACTTGGGGCGCCCGCCATCATTCTCGGCGGCATTTATGGCGGCATTTTCTCACCGACCGAGGCCGCCGCTGTCGCGTGTGTGTATGCGGGTTTCGTGGCAATGGTGATTTTCCGTGAGCTCTCGGTTGGTGAGGTCATCGAGGCAGCAGCTGCGACCGTGCGTTTCACGGCGCAAATTCTCGTCATCGTGGCGTGCGCTGGGGTGTTCGCCTGGCTTCTCACCGTCAACCAGGTGCCCGCAACGCTAGTCTCCTGGATCAAATATCTGGAGGTAACGCCTTGGCAGTTCCTGCTGGTGGTCAACGTTCTGTTGTTGATCGTCGGCTGCTTCCTTGATCCATTGTCCGCGATCTTGTTGCTGACACCTCTGCTCGTACCCATCGCCAAGGCGCTCGGCATCGATACCGTACACTTTGGCATCGTGTTCACGGTAAACTTGGCGATCGGCCTGTTTCACCCACCGTTCGGCATCAACATCTTCGTCGCGCAGTCGGTGCTCGGCATCCGCCTGGAGACGATCTATCGCGGTATCCTGCCTTTCGTTCTCCTTTATCTTATCGCGCTCGTCCTGATTACCTATGTGCCCGACATATCCCTTATTGGCATGCGTCTGTTGTTCAACTGAATCAAAATAGACCCATCTATGCCTGCAACCTTGGTACCAGCTTGATTGCGTTCTCGCTGCCGATGGCTTTGAGATCGGCGGCCGAAAGCCCGAGTTCTTCCAGGTTTTTCATCTGGTCGAGCCCGAAATACGGATAGTCAGAACCGTAAGTTACCTTCGACACAGGCACGAGTTTCAGCAACGCTGCGATCGCTGGGGCGCTGGTCGCATTCGCGGTGTCGTAATTGAGACGCCTCAATTCGCCCTCGATACCTTCAGGTGCGAACTCCTTGAGGTTAGGCCGCTTGGCGTAAAATGAATCGATGCGGCCGGCCATCATCGGGATGGTGCCGCCCGCATGCGAGAACAGCCATTGGATGTCGCGCCAGCGCGCGAAACCACCGGAAAGAAGAAGGCTCGTGACGGTGCGCGTCGTGTCGTGTGGCACCTCGATCACCGCGGGGAATGTTCCGACGCTCAACTGGCCGCAGCAACTCGCGACCAGCGGGTGCACATACACCACCGCTTTGCGACGATTGAGCTCGTCAAACACTGGCTTGTAAGCGGCATTGCCAAGCCATTTGTCGCCATAGTTTGACTGCAGGCCAACGCCGTCGGCCTTGAGCGTGTCGAAAGCGTATTCAATTTCCTTGAGTGTCTTGTCGATGTCCAGCATCGACAGCGTCGCAAACAGACCAAACCGGCCGGGATTGTCCCGCATCATTTCGGCAGCGAAATCATTGCAGCCACGTGCAAGCTGGTTGGCTTTCTCCGCGCCAAGATCGAACCAGACGCCCGGCGTCGAGGCGAGTGAGAGCACGCCGACCCGGATGCCGGCCTTGTCCATATCCTCGATCGCCTTGGCCTTGGACCACGCGACCTGGCCAGGGAAATGCGGAATCTTACGCGTATCTTCCCAGCCGAGCCAAAGCTCCTGGTATTCCGGTGGATAGAAATGGTGGTGGGTATCGATGAGCACTTTCTGTTGGGCGCGCGCCTGCACGCCCGGCAACATCGCCGCGGCGCCGATGGCGGCTGCACCGGCGAGGAACTGCCGCCGCGAGGTGGGCAGCGCACAGCAAGCGCAGCCTCGGAAATGAAGTTTGCGCAAAGATGAAATGGGCATGGTGTTTCTCCCAATTGGCGCCAGCCCGGTGCGGAGATTTCACACCGGGATGGTCGACAGCAGCTATTTCTTGGCTGCATCCGCGTACGGATAGACCATTTTTCCGGTCTTAAATTTGTCTGGCCACAAGATCACCTGATGGTCAGTCTTGCTGAATTGCTCCAGATCGTTAGGTGCAACGTCCTGGAATTGGGTGAACACCGTGCGCGGCTCAGTCCAGTCACCGTTTTTGTTGTACGCAATCTCACCGGCAACGGTCGAGAACTTGTTCTGGTGGATGTACGCGGCAAGCTTGCCATGATCGAGGCTTTTCGTGGCGGTTACGGCCGCAGCAAGAACTTGGCCGGCTGCATAGGCAAACGGGACGAAACCATAGCCGAAGGGATCAATCTTCTCGCCGGCTGCCTTGACCCGGTATTTGGCCAGCACGTCCTGCAAGCCAGGAAAATTGAACTCGGGTGACGGCACGAAGCTTTCCATGATGACGATGCCGTTCATGAGAGGACCAAGCCGCATTTTGATCGGCGTCACCAGGAGACCCACCATGGTGCCGCCAAAAATTTTTGGCGCCAGTCTGACTTCGTGCGCAGCAGTCACAATACCGACCGTGTCCGGTGGATAGGCCGCAACGAATACAACGTCGGCGTTGGAGGCCTGCAAAGAGCGTACGACGGCAGTAAAGTCGGTGGTGGTCGGCGGATAGGTCTTGTCATAGACAATATCGAAACCCATTGCCTTCGCATTTTCGCGCGCGCCATCGGAGGCCGTCTTGGCGAATTCAGCATCTGCCGCCAGCAGCGCGACAGTTTTCGGCTTTGGATTCTGCGCCGCCGCCAACTCGAAAAAGCCGCGAGAGAACGCTTTCACGCCTTCGGGCCCGACCGGCACCATCGAAAAGTAGCGATCGTAATTGAAATGGCTGTTCACACCGATCGCCAGCATGGTGATTGTGGTCTTGTTGTTCTGAGTGATTGTTGGCATGGCCGCGGCAGCCATATTGGTTGCATAGGGGCCGAGGATCAGATCGACTTTGTCGACGCTGATCAGCTTGCTGTAAATCGTGGGAACGTTCGACGGATTGCTCTGGTCATCGTAATAAACCAGCTCTACAGGACGGCCCAGCAAGCCACCCTTGGCGTTGATGTCATCGCGCCAGATCTCCAAAGCGAGCAAAATCTGTTTGCCGTTCGGCGCGACACTTCCGGTCAGCGCCATTGAAAATCCGACCTTGATTGGATCGGCGGCCCACGCCGTCACCACTGCCGACATTCCCACGAAGGCGGCAACAACCACGGCGGCAATCGAGCGAATCGCGCCGGTCATCTTTTTTTCCCACATGACATCCTCCCAGTTCGTTTTGCAGACAAAACTACTTCATCATTTCCTCCGGCGGCATCGGCCCCCACAGATTGGCGGCCGATGGATCCTTGGCCCAAACCTTAGGCCGCTGCGGATTATCGCGGTGCCACGGACGTGGTTCGAAATAGCCAAGCGCCTCGTCCTTCATCTGATCGAGTTCGGCAAACAATTCCGTGATCAATCCACATGGACTGCGGTGGTAGGCAAACAGATTGTGGCCGATACCGTGTCGTCCGGGGCCCCAAAGCATCTTGTAGCCGTTGAGACTGAGAAAATCGCAAGCGGTTTCCAGATGCGACCAATCGCGCAGTTCAAAGGCCGTATGGAAATGCCGGTTCGAACCGGTTTCCATCAGATTGATGGTGTGATGATCGACACCACAGCGCAGGAAGGAGAAAAATTCACCCATCCAATCGGACACGCGGAAGCCGAGCACATCGCAATAAAACTTGGTGACCGCTTTGACGTCAGTCACATGAAACGCCACATGACCGAGCTTGTGCGGCACGATGCCCTTGCGCTGGAACTTCTGCGTCAGCATTTCCGGCTGCCTGAACACCTCGATGACGGTGCCTTTGGGATCCTCGAAGGAAACCAGCTCGGAAATTGTCGGCTCAGAATCTTTTTTAACTACGGTCTTGATCCCATGCGCGGCGGTCTGGCGCTCAAACGCGCCGAGATCATCGTCTGGCCCGATCTGAAAACCGAGGCGCACGCACTTCGCTTCACTTCCTTTTCGCAGCACGACCGCATGATGATCGATTGTGTGGGCGAGATAGACCGCATCCTTGTCTTTTTCGATCAGGGTCAGCCCGAGAATATCCGTGTAGTATTCCGCCTGCTGCTGCGGGTCAGGCATTTCATAGCAGGCATAAACGATCTTTCGCACACCGATCATGGGCCTCTCTCCAATTGCTAGGTCCGTTTTCGAGATTCTGGATTTGGCTCTGACTCGAAAATTTCAAGAATGGCGGCCACGTCGCGTTCACCGATCACCGGCACCGCCTTCTGGAAAATATCGATGAGGCGATCGAGCAACGGCGTCGCCGCGCCTACGCTGTCCGCCAACTCCTTCGCGCCATGCAGATAATGGGCGAGACCGCCCGCCGATCCCTGTTGAGGCATGAACCGGCGCTCTGCCATCCACGGCGCCCGAATGCCAAACTGAGCCGACCCACCGCTGCCATTGGCGATGGCCTTGATCATCAGCGAAGGGTCGACACCGGATTTCAAGCCAATCGCCATGGCCTGCGCCGTGCCCGCGATATTCAGACCTACCAGCAGATTGTTGATGAGCTTGACCTTGGTCGCGGCGCCAAAGGCTCCAAGATAAAGGCAGAGATCGGCAAAATCGTTGACGATCCGCTCGACTTTGGTTGCGGTAGCCCGATCGCCGGCCAGATAGATGACGCCCTTGCGTTGCGCCACCATGCCAGGCGTTCCGCTCACTTCACCGTCGAGAAAAACAACCCCCTTTGCAGCCAGCGGAGCAACGTAGCGTTCCTTCACAGGTATGGAATGCGAGCCGAACTCGACCACGATCTGGCCCGGTCGCGCGGAGTGGATGAGACCATTCGAGCCCATCACGACTTCCTCAAGCGCTTCGTCGCTTGGAAGGCATGTGAAAATGAGATCCGTTTGCGATCCGATATCGGCCGGCGATTTCGCCGGAACGCCGCCAATCTTCGCAAAATCGGCCAAGGAGCTCCGGCGATAGCCGAGCACGCGATGGCCCTTGTTGATCAGATGTTCACAGATCGGACGACCGATCTTGCCGATGCCAACGAACCCGATGGTTTCCATGACTGCCCTGCTCAGTGTTCGATTTGCCTCGGCATGGTGTTATGTGATCTCGATGCTACGGTCGGAGTAGTTCACGTTAATTCCGAACGAGCCCTCCATCACCGTCCATTCCCGGATGCGAAAGCTTCGAATGCCGTTGACCACGAACGGGTCGCGCAAGGCGAGCGCGCGCGCCTCATCTGCGCTTGCTGCGCGCAGAATGGTAAGTCCGTCACTGCTTGCGCCGAAATCGAGCGGCCCCGAAGCGAAGAGTTTGCCGGCCCGCTCCAGACCAATCATGTATTCGAGATGCTCAACCAGATGCGGCCTGAGATCCGCGCCGTTTCCATCCCACAGCACGACATAAAATTTCTTGCGCCACATCCGTTCAGTCAATTCGCGAATACGCGCTTCCGTGGTTGACGACACGCCTCCGCCTCCCGAACTCACTGACTCCAACACTACACGTCGTCGGCCACCATGCGATTGACCAGACTGCCGCAGCTATCGATCTCGATCTTCACTTCGTCGCCGACCTTGAGGAATTCCCCACGTGGCATGCCCACGCCAGCCGGGGTTCCGGTCGCAATGACATCGCCAGGCTGCAGTGTCACATGGCGGCTCAAATAGGCGATTTGCTCCGCGATGCCGTGCACCATGCGACTGGTGTTGGAATCCTGCTTGAGCGTACCGTTGACCCAGAGCTTGATGGCCAGATTGTTTGGATCGGGGACATAGGCTGCCGGCGTGAACCACGGCCCCATTGGGGCTCCGTGCTCGAAGCATTTCTGCCCGACCCAGTCATAGATGAAAGGAGTTCCCTCGCGCTTCATCAGATCGCGTGCCGACAGATCGTTTACGATCAAATATCCGGCAACGGAATCGAGCGCCTTAGCCTCTGAAACGTTTCGGGTCGGACGGGCAATCACAACGCCGAGTTCAGCCTCCCAATCGACTTGCCTGGAAAAGTTCGGCAGCTTGGCCGGCGTGTTGTGGCCGATGATCGAACCCGCGGTGGTCTTGAGGAAGAACCAGGGCTCTGCTCCCTTGGTCATCGAAGGCGCTTTGCCGGTGGTGCGCTTCGCTATCTCCGCCATCTCCTCAAGATGGTCCCAATAGTTTGCTCCTGCGCAAAACAGCGTGCCGGGATAAAGAAGCGGTGCAAGCAACGCGACTTCGCCAAGCAACTTGCCCCCGCGCGTATTTTGCGCTGCCTCGTGCAGGCGCGGATGGACGCGGTCCCACGCGTTGAGCAGGCCCATCACGGACGACGAATTGGGAATCCCGTCGAGCAGCGGGGCGACCGGATGAACGCGATCATCGACCAGCATACCCGCCTGCGGTTGTCCGCCTGTGTCGCGATAGCTCAGCAGACGATAGCCGCTGGACATTACTCACTCCCCGACAACACTCTTACGCCGCGCGAAATCCGGTTTGGCGACCGGCTTGTTGTACTGTAACGTACAGTACGTTCCTCACAAGAGGATGCAAACGGAAAAATATATGCGCCGCAACAAGTCGAGTGCGCGGGTCGGTACACACACGAGACCCGCGATTCAGAGATCTTCAGGAACGCGCCATGTTCCTCGGGATCGTCCGGGCAATCGGATGACCGAGGCTCGGCGGCAAGAGATCGTGCGCAAGGCCGCGGCGCTATTCATCGAGAAGGGTTATTCGAACGTCACTATTGACGAAATCATCAGGCTGGTTGGCGGATCGAAAGCGACGCTGTATGCGCGATTTGGTGGCAAGGAGGGTTTGTTCGAGACCGTCATCAGACAGCCCTGCATTGACGTCACTCACGCGATCGACACTGATCTGGTGGGCGACACGGAAGCGCAACTGACACAAATTGCCCGCAACTTCCTGAAGTCGGTGCTCAACCCGAAGATTGTCGAACTGCATCGCCTGATGGTGTCGATTGGCAAGACGTTTCCCGCAGTCGGCTCGCTCTTTTATGAATCGGGGCCCAATACGGCCTATGCAATCGTCGCCAAGTGGATCGCAAAGCAACAGGCCGCCGGCAAACTTGCTGCCGGTAACCCTCGTCAACTTGCGGTCCTCTTTCTTGATATGCTCATAGGCGAACATCAGCTTGCGTTGCTGACATCTCCGCGCCGGTCGACGTCAAAGGCCATCGACAAGACCGTTCGCGCGGCTGTTTCGGTATTCCTGCACGGAGCTGCCACGCGACCTTCTTCACGAAGGCAATACCGCTAAGTCGGCCCGAAACTTATGTCCGCTTTGGGTAGCCGGACAATGGGGAGATCGGGCTAACTGGCTGGCGCGGCAGTGCAGAGTCCCCCTGCTCTGCTCGTTTTCCCTGCTAACAGGGAATTTTACAGGGAATTTTGCAAAATCGCGGTTTCGGGAGCGCCAGAGACTCTCAGTTGTGGCGCCGCTACAGCGCTTTCGATGCAAATTCCCTACTCAGCCGAACAGGGAATTATTTTGGCGGAACAGGGAAACTTAGCGCGAGAACAGGGAATTTTGTCGGCCGGAATTGAAATCATCGCCGGATGAGATTTTCGGCACAAAGGACCTCTGGGTAATTTCTGCTTTACCCCCCGAAAGCAGACATGTCCGGTGCAACTAGGGATGTCCGCTAAGTGCCAATAGCGGACATTGAGCACCCTTTTCCCTCGGTCACCCCATTGGCTTCTCTAGTAAGCGTTACGGGTGTAGTGCCGTCGCATTTATAACGATGTAGGGATACCGGATGCCAGTGGAGTACCAGACCCACGGAGCTCCGGCGGTCTGCTGTATCAAACCCCACGTGACCTGATTAGGATTTACGTTGTGCATCACCAGTTGCAATGTCACCGGCCCGTTGATTGTTTTACTGCCAGTATTTGAAAGGGTGCCCGAGCCCGCGTATCCAGAGAGGGCAAGCGTCGAGGCTCCGTACGACTGAATGTTGAACTCCATGATGTAAGTGGCGGGGGATGTAATCCCGTAGGCGTTGGGCACGAAATGCATTGAAACCGCCCCATGCTGAGGCGTCTGAGCCATCTCGAACCTAGCGTATTGGGGATTGGCATCGGTCTGGACAATCGAAGGCCAGATGAGCGTAATATTTGTCTCGCCCCGCCCGACCATCTTGCTGGGACTGAGCGAGTCGATCGGTCCGAAGGGAATGACCACGATGCCAGTGCCCCTCGGTGTCAGTCTCGCAATATCGATCTCGGAAAGCTCGGCCTTGAAACTTGGGAATTCGATCGTTTCCTCGTCGAGAGGGAACGGCTTGGGAGCTTTACCCATAACAAGGACTCCATGTTTTGAAGTCATCAGCGCGCCGACTGAGTGACAGAAAGAGCACTGTGCGCCTAACGCACAAACTAAACTAGAACAGCGCGCGCCGGATGTGCGTCACCCAAGGCAAAAGCCTACATCGATACCAGCAAGCGCCATCAGAAATGCTGACTTTGTTTGTGTTCGGCTAAAACGGATCGA
>Ga0207700_10002814_pt1 | contig 10018 bp, 7 predicted proteins | sample LARL82metaG_FD_184348 | JGI IMG/M metagenome (GOLD analysis project Ga0207700, IMG submission 184348) | Corn, switchgrass and miscanthus rhizosphere microbial communities from Kellogg Biological Station, Michigan, USA - LAR L8-2 metaG... | ecosystem: Host-associated > Plants > Roots >...
GCTGACCCTCGTAGTCCGTGAGCCGTCGCGCTCGAACTGGTTCCGCCATCACGGATCCCGCCCTCGATAGCACCGAAGTTGCTATCGAGCGTGGCCCTGACAGGCGCCGAACCTTCGAACCCCCAGCGGCGTGTCACCGAACCCGGTGAACGTTCGCGGTCAACGCACTAGCTTTGTAGAACAGCGTCCGCGGGCCGCGGGACACGCCAGGGCGCCGTGTCGTCTGTGCCCTTATTTGGCCGTGGGCATCGCCCGGGTCAGGTATTCGTCCAGGGTTTCGTGGTCGAGGCTACCGTCGAGGGTCAGTGCCGTTTCGATGGTGTTCTCGGCGACGCGGCGGGGGATCTCGAAGCGGCGTTCGGCTTCTCCGATGATCTCGGCGATGACTCTCTGGCCGACGACGGGCTCGTGGCGAATGAGCCAGTCGAGCATCTTCGCGACTTGGGGCAGAAGCCCGAAGTACGTCCAGTCCTCCATGGGCCGGGCCGGGTTCAGGCTGGATGCGATCTCGTCGAGCACGGCCCCTCTGACGACGACGGCGAGTTCGTTGATCGGCACGATGCTGCCGAGGTCGGCGGCGACGGACCAGCCGAGGTCTTCGGCGATCTTGCGGACCTGCTTTTCGGTGCGGAACCTGATCGCCCAGCGCTGGCGCGCACCGGGAGACGTCCACAGTCGGCTGAAGAGGATGTCGGTGAACCGCGTCCACAGCTCGGAGCGGCCCACTGGCATCGTCGAGCCGTCGTGGTCCACGGACACGGCGTCGGTCACCGAGTCCCGGGACTTCGTGCGCTGTTCGGCCCACTCCAGGGCCACCGGCCGGGACCAGGCGTTGCGGCCGCCGATCACGGCTTGGGGCTCGGGGATCTCGCTCTCGCCCCGCACGAGGTAGGCGCGCAGCGTCGAGGCCGCGATCCCGGCGAGCTGTGCCATCTCGCCGGCGCCGACTAGCTGATCACCGGTCAGCTCGGGTGCGGCCAGGCGCACGACGCACTCGGTGAGCGGGCGGGTGCTGGCGCGCCGCTCGGCCCATAGGGCTAGGTCGTCGAGCCACTGCCGCGGGGCCGGGGCGTCGAGGTCGAGCTCGGTGACGGTGAGCAGGTGTGCGCGTGAGGCGTCGGCCGATGGGTCTAGCACGTCGGCCGCCGAGACCGTGCTCGCGCCGGGCACGGGCCGCGGCACGATGCGCTCGGTGGCTTGGTCCCAGATCTGAGCCGGGCGGAACCAACCAGTGCCGTCCCACCAGTAGCCGCCGGTGCGAAAGAGCAGGGCGTTGCGCATCTCGATGGCGAAGGTCTGGTGCTGGAAGGCGACGTCGCTGTTGCGCACCAGCATCACCGAGCGGCCGTGCTGCGGGTGGAAGCGCACGTACCAGGCCAGGTCTGTGCGCTGCGGGTCGGTGGTGTTGGCGGCCCACCCGCCGTCACGGGTCGAGTCCTGCCGGCCCCAGGTAGTGCCGCCGGGTTTGCGGCCGATCGCCTCGATGGCGTGCGGCTCGGTCGGCAGGTGGGAGTCGTCGACGAACGGCAGGTCGGGGATCGGGTGGTCGGTTCCCAGGCCGTTGGCGACCGGCCTGAACGTATACAGGGGCACGAGCTCCTCCCTCAGTTTCGCTGTATTACTCTACAGCGTTCGAATTCTGATAGTACAGCACCCTGCAGACATCTGATACAGCTTTGATGGAGGGCGTTGGTACAGCGGCAAGGCGGTACTGGGCGGGCGAACAAGTCGCCGGGGCAGGCCCGATTCGATCAGGTGTTCGCATCTGCGCGCGGCGTCGGTCTCGCGGTGCTAGATTTCGAGAGTCCGCCGGTCAGGTCGATCCGGGAGTCGCCAGGCGTTGACTCAACCACCCGATGCGCTGTGTGCCCGGATTCGTCTGCAGATCCTGGGTCCGCTTCGGCTGTGGCGTGACGGGGCGGAGCTCGTCGCGGGGCCTCGTCAGCAGGCGTTTGTGCTGGCCGTGCTGCTGGCCCGGGTGGGTCAGCCGGTCAGCCGTGCGGAGCTGATCGACTTGCTGTGGGGGCAGGGGATGCCGGCGAGCGCATTGAACGTGATGCACAAGTACGTGGGTTCGTTGCGCCGGTTGCTTGAGCCGGGCCTCGCGGCGCGGGAAGCGGGCTCGTACCTGCAGCGCAGCGGCGACGGTTACCTGTTCGAGCGTGGAGCGAGCGAGTTGGATCTGGTCACGTTCCGCAGCCTTGTTGAGGCCGGGCGCACGGCGGCCGCAGACGGTGAGCGGGACGCGGCGCTCGAGCGGTACGTGGAGGCGCTCGCATTGTGGCGGGGCCCGGCCGCCGACGGGCTGGAGCGTGTGCCGGACTTCGTCGCCCTGGACGGTGAGTTTTATGACGCGTGTCTGACGGTGTCGGATCTGGCGGTACGCCGGGGTCAGCCGCAGCGGGTTCTTCCGGCGCTGCGGCTGGCCGCGTCGATGGCCCCGCTGGACGAAGCGGTGCATGCGGCGCTGATCGTGGGCCTGTCCGCCGGCGGGCATCGGGCTGAGGCTCTGGCGGTGTTCCGCGGCATCCGGACGCGTCTGGCCGAGCAGCTCGGGATCGATCCCGGCGAGGTGCTGCGCACGGCCCAGCGGCGTGCGCTGACCCAGACCCTTCCCACCGCGGCGGCCGACGACGGTGGCCGCAGTGCTCGAGCCGGCCTGGTCGGGCGGGCCGGTGAGCTGGCCGTGCTGCGCGAGTGTGTTGCGGCGGCGTTCGCGGGCGGATCCGCGGTCGTCGTGATCGAGGGCGAGCCCGGAGTGGGCAAGACGCGCTTGCTGCGCGAGGCCGCGGCCGAGGCGCAGCAGCGCGGCGCGCTTGTGGTGTGGGGTGCGTGCCTGGAGGGTGAGGGCATCCCGTCGATGTGGCCGTGGCTGGAGACGATCGAGGCTCTGCTCGACAGCCTTCCCGCGGCCGCGCGCAAGACATGGCTCGATGGTGAGCTGGGCCGCCTGATCGAGTCGCGCGACAGTGGGAACAGTGTGCGGCCGTTGCCCGAGAGCGGCACCCAGTTCCGCTTTTTTGAGCAGGTGGTGGCCCTGGTGCAGGCGGTGTCGGAACAACGCCCGGTGCAGATCGTCATCGATGACCTGCACTGGGCCGATGCCGCCTCGCTGCAGCTGCTCGGTCACATGGTCGCCCGGCCGCCCAGCCGCACGATCATCGTCGGCGTTCTTCGCGATCGGGCCCCGGCTCCCAGCGCGGCGCTGGCGCAGACGCTGGCAGCGGTCAGCCGGGTGCGGGGGCACCGCCGCATCCAGCTTCGCAGATTCACCGTCGGCGAGGTGGCGGAGCTGGTCCACCGCGAGTCCGGCGTCGACCCCGGTGCGGCGGCCGCGCAGATCCACGCCCGCACCTCGGGCAACGCCTACCTCGTCGTGGAGCTCTCGCGGCGTTTCGAGCGTGCCTCGTCGTTCGCCGGGACTGTCCCGGCCACGGTCCGCGACGTGGTGCGGACGCGCACGGCCCATCTGCCGGAGACAGCTCTCGATCTGCTGCAGGTCGCCGCGCTGATCGGGCGGCAGGTCGGATTGCGTGTGCTGGCCGCCGCGCTGGAGATCGACGTGCGCGCCTGCCTCGAGCTGCTCGAGCCGCTTGGCTCGCTGGGCCTGCTCGAGCCGGTCCCGAACGACCCGTACACCCTGCGTTTCTCCCACGACCTGGTTCGAGAGGCCGTGGCGGCCAACCTTCCGCTCTCGCGTGCGACCGAGGCGCACCTGCGGATCGCGGACGCGATCGAACGCGAGGGCGGAGCCGACGACTGGGTCGCCGAGCAATTTGCGTATCACCTGTGGGCGTCTGGCCCGCTGGCCGACCCGGTGCGCACGGCGAGCGCGCTGGTACGGGCCGGGCGTCACGCGGTGACCAAGTTCGCCTTCGAAGCCGCCGAGCGGCATCTGCGCGCGGCGGCCCGCATCGCCCGTGGGGCCGGTCAAGCGGAACTCGAGCTGTCCGCACTCTCGCTGCTGGCCACCGTGTTCTGGCGGCAACACGATTTCATGCGCTCGTACGACGAGATCGTGGAACGCGCCCGGCACCTGGCCGACGAGCTCGGCCGCACGACCCAGGCCTGCGAGTTCCTGCTGTTGCGCCTGGCCCTGGCCACAAGCCTCGCCCGGCCCGAACGCGCCCTGCTCGCCCGCCGACTGTTCGAGCAGGGCGAGGCCGCCACAGACCCGATACTGCGCTCGTTCGGCGCCGCGGCGTGGGGGCTGCGCCAATGGGACCTCGGCGACATCAACCAGTCGCTGCGATACCTGCGAGAAAGCAGCAGCGCGCCGGTCGACGCCGTTCCCGATCCGGAGCGCGATCAGCTGCCCCGTGAAGTGCGAACGATCGGCCCGCTGCTGCGAGCCGTCGTGGAAACCATGTACGACGAGGTGGACGCAGCCCGCGCGCTGCTCGACGAGCAGGAAGCCGACGCGGGCGACGATCCGCACTCGATCACGGTCTGGGCGCATTTCTCCTCCATGGCGGCGGCCATGGCTGGCGACCTCGGCCAGGCGGCGCGGGCCACGCGGCGGTGGAGCGCCGCGGATCCCGGGCATCTCGTGCCCTCCGTCGACTCGTACCTGGGGATCACCTCGTGCTGGGTGCGCGCCCTCAGTGGCCGCGATCCGGCGCAAGCCGCGGCCGAGGCCGAGCAGGTCCTGGTCACGACACTGCTCGACCCGCCGCGCTTCGGCATCGCGTTCCACTACGGGCTTGTCGTGGAGATGTTCCTCGCCGCGGGGATGACCGAGCAGGCGCGCGCCGCCCTCGAGCGGGCCGAGTGGTTCCTCGACGCGCACGGCCAGCGCTACGCGGAAGGCCTGCTCCTGCTGCTGCGGGCACGAGTGCTGCATGCCGCTGGCGAGAGCGACGCGGTCGTGCGGGCCGCAGCCGAGAAGGCCAGGGCGCTGTCGGTCGAACGCGGTGCCCGCCTGTTCGCGCGGCGCACCGAGGAATTCCTGGCCGCGCCGGCCTGACCTTGTTGACGCGCAGTTGACGCGCAGTGGACCGCTCGCCGCGGCCGCTCACAAACAATCGCGCCACAACGCGTTGACTGCGTGCAGAGCGCAATGCCAAACGCGATCGAGAAGGAGCGGGCGATGCCATTTATCACCACCAAGGACGGCGCGGAGATCTTCTACAAGGACTGGGGCAGCGGCCAGCCGATCGTCTTCAGCCACGGGTGGCCGCTGTCGGCCGACGACTGGGACGCCCAGATGATCTACTTCCTGCACAAGGGCTACCGGGTGATCGCGCACGACCGGCGCGGCAACGGCCGTTCGTCGCAGACCGGCACCGGCAACGACATGGACACCTGGGTCGCCGACCTGGCGGCGCTGACCGAGCACCTCGATCTGCGCGACGCCGTGCACGTCGGGCACTCGACCGGCGGCGGTGAGGTCGCCCGCTACGTCGCCCGCCACCAGCACCGCGTGGCGAAAGCGGTGCTGGTCGCCTCGCTGACACCGAACATGGTGCAGAGCGAGGACAACCCGGCCGGACAGCCGCCGGAGTGGTTCGACGCGATACAGGCGGGCATCCTGAGCAACCGATCGGAGTTCTTCCGGGCCGTGCCCGAGGGCCCGTTCTACGGCTACAACCGGCCGGGCGCCGAACCGTCGGAGGCGGTCATCGCGAACTGGTGGCGCCAGGGCATGGCCGGCAGCGTCCAGGCCTCCTACGAGACGGTGTTCTCCTGGAAGGAGGACTACACCGCAGACCTCGAAGCGATCACGGTCCCGGTCCTGGTCATGCACGGCGAGGACGACCAGATCGTGCCGTTCGGCAGTTCGGTGCCACGGGCGCTCGAGCACCTGGAGAACGGAACCCTCAAAGCCTACCCGGGATACCCGCACGGCATGCTGACCACACACGCCGACGTCCTGAACCCGGACCTGCTCGCGTTCATCCAGTCCTGACCCGAAAACCCCGCAAACGGCCCGTGACCGAAGCAGCGGTCACGGGCCGACCCGGCTGCCATGCGTGGCCGGCCGGTGGCCGGCGACCAGTGCGTTGTTGAACAACCGGGGCGCGGCGGTCGCCTTTTATGCGGGCATATCACTCGCATGGCGGTTCGGTTCCCCACCGGTACCGCTGCGGACCGCTCCGGGTGTGCGGCCGGCGATAACGGGGGTGAGCGCGCGCGAGGACTTGACGTAGCGCTCCGCGTTGTCGGCCAGCTCGCAAAGTCTCGCGCTCGAAAGCTCCTCGCCGATGTCGATGCCTGTGGAGGCCATCCCACAGGAGACGCCCTCTCCACTGCGCATGGTGAGCGCGGCGTTGCACAGGTCCTCGGCCGCCCGGATCGCGTCGTCGGCCCGTAGTCTTCGACCAGGACGCAGGATGTGTCGTCGCTGAGCCTCGCCGCGAGCGACCCGGGCAGCGTGGCTGCCGCCGCGGACATCGCCCCCGCCAACTGCACCAGCAGCACATCGCCATGATCGCGGCCGTGCGTGTCGTTCATCCGCTTGAGTCCGTTCGCATCGCACATGATCAGGGAGATGATCGTGTCATCGCGGGCGTGCCGTTCGAACGCGGCGTCTGGGCGCGTGTCGAAGGAGCGGCGGTTCGCCAGGCCGGTGAGCTGGTCACTGTAGGCGAGGCGCTCGATCTGGCGCACGTGGTCGGCCTTGGCCAGTCCGGCGGCTATCTGCGCGGTCAGCGCCGCGGCGAAGTCCACGTCCTCACGGTCGTACGTCGGCTGGTCCACCGTGATGCGCCAGGTGCAACGCGTTGCCGATCCGGTGCAACACGGAGTCGACTCAACCGTGCGCACCTGACGGGGCATCACGTCATTGCCGCGGTGCGGCGAGTTGTTCTGCGCAACCGCTGGCGGGTGATCCCGGATGGATACGTGCGGGCGGGGCGGCGCGGCGCACCGCAGCGGATGCGCAGCGATCCGGGCTGAGGTCGCGAGCTCGCCCGGCGCGCGGGCTGCTGGGGCGACAAGAAGCTAGGGGTTGCGTGGCCGGGTGTACCGGATTCGGTCGAACAGGCCCAGCTTGTCCGGCCCGTTTTCACGCACGTTCTCGAGCAGTCGGCGGGGCAGGCGGGTACCGGGCTGGTGCTTGAGTTGGAAGAACGCTTCGAGTTTGGGCTCGCCGTTGGTGTAGTCGCCGTCGTGGTAGGTCACGGCGTGGGCTGAGCCGTCGTCGAGCAAGCGCCCGATGAGCACGGACAGGGTCCCCGGTCCGGTCCCGGGGTAGCCCCAGGAGATGCCGGGCGCGTCCATCACGGGAGCCGGATAGAGCGTGCCGTCCTGGGTGCGCACCCAGATGGGATTGTCGATGATGACCTCGGTGAGCCGGCTTCCGGCGGGCAGGCGGCGCGGGGCGTAGGAGTGGTAGCTGACCTCGTCGGCGGGGCTGAACATGTAGTGGCCGCGCTTGGTGATGGCGGGGATGGCGGTGACCGGGTCGACGAGGTTGTCGTCGATAGGGCGAGTATCGGTCTCCCGCAGCCGGTGGATCGCGGTCGGCTTGACCTTCTTCAGGCGGCCGATCCATTCTCGGCCGGCGTCGGTGGCGTCCGTCTCGGTGAGTGCGAACGCGCCGCCGAACGGCATGTATCTGTTGGTCCATAGGGTGGTGTGGTGCAGGCATTCGACGGCGAGGTCGTCGGTGCGTCGGCACAGTTCGGCGACGCCCTCGCGGATCTGCTCGTCGTCGTCGGTGGCCTCGGCCCGGCCGGGGTCGCTGGTGTCGGGGTAGGCGGGGATCGCCATGCAGGCGCGTTCGAGTGCCTGGCGTGTCGCGTAGGCGTCGTCGCTGGCGGGTTCGGCCAGCTCGTTCATGTGGGTGATCTCCCAGTTGGCGTGTTCGAGCGCGCGTGAGCGCATCTCGTGGCCGATGGAGAAGCAGGCGATGCGCACCGGGTGGTGCTTCGCCTCGGCGAAAGCCATGTCGTAGAGCGGCTCCCAGTTCGGCCAGGTCGCCACCTCCACCGGCACCGGTTCGTGCGCCGGCCGCCAGGCGGTCAGGTGATCGGCTCGCAGAAGTTCGGTCGGCCACCACGGCACCGGGGTGCCGATGTGGGCGGACAGCTCTGACCAGGACGGCTCGTACTCGAGGTCGGGGCGTGCGCGGTCCGCGGCGTCGAGGTTGGGCAGGCCGTAGATGTTCCAGTCGCTGCGCATGACGACCGCGGTCGTGGCGGACGGGTGCTGCTCGAGCGCGTGGGCCGGCCGCAGGTTCTGGTGGACGGGGTAGACGATGGCGACGCGTCCGTATCCGGTGCGCCAGTAGCCCGTGAAGTGCTCGTGCGCGCCGCCGGGTCCGTATTCGGTGTACTCGCCGCCGTCGTACTGCGTCGCGACGTTTCCAGCCGGGCGCAGCAGGCGGGGTGTGCTGTGGGCAAGGTCCGGGTATCGGGCGGCGAGCCAGTGCGCGATCCGGGAGCCGTACCACCTGGTGACGCCCTCGGTGTACTTCGGGTCGAGCGGTTCGGGCATCCCCGGGTCGGCGGCGATCCGTCGCCAGTCCGCCCTGCTGATCTTGAACGTCTCCTGCAGCTGCGCTGCCGTCATCGCTTCCACCGCGGCCGTCTCCAGGTATTCGAGGTCTGAGAAGTTCGCTCATCCCCATCATGAAGCCGCGCACCGACACGCCGGCCGGCTCGCCGTTCTCCGTCTTGAACCCGCTGGCCGAACGTCCTTCGTGCTTCCCGGCGCCACCGCGAGGTTCCCGGTTCGGCACCGGTCGGCGGCATGAGGCAGTATTCTGAGTCACGTCGAGGCTTATATCGTCCTCGATAGTTGCTCGTGCCGTTGAGGCGTAAGGATGGTGTTGTGGCTCCTCCACGGCTGACCAAGTCGATGATCGCGGTGCTCGAGGTGCTGATCGCCGCCACCCGGGACGCGCCCGCGTGGGGGTTGAGCATCTGCATGGACGCGGACCTGGGGTCCGGCACGGTGTATCCGCTCCTGGACCGGCTGTCTGAACTGGGCTGGGTGTCCAGCTGGCAGGAGACGGGCGCGCATCCGGGGCGCCCGCCGCGCCGGTATTACGAGCTGACCAACACCGGCCGCGTGCAGGCCCTCGCGGCTCTGCGCACACGCCGGGAGCGGCGATTGCGTCCGCTCGGCGGGGCCGCCGCCTCGTGACAATCGAAACCTGGGGCGGCGGTGGCTGGCCGCACTCCTCCGTTGCGCAGGGCGGCGGTCCTATTTGGCCGGTCTTCGCCTTCTTCCTACCTGGCGCTGCGCTCGTCTTCACGGCGCTCGCCACCGTGGAGACATGGTGGCCGTTCGCGGTGCAGCGGGTGCGGCGGCTCGGCCGGTCTATCCCCGCCGGCCTGACATCGATGGCCCTGGCCGTGGTCGGTGATCGGCGCGACCAGTACGAGAGCGAATGGCGCTCGCATCTGGCCGGCGCCCCCGAGAACGGCATGGTGCTGTCGGCCGTGCGGCGCTGGCGGTACGCGCTGGGTTTCGTGTGCGCGGCGGTCAAGTTGCGCGCGCGGGAGGTGGGTCGGCCGTTGGGGCGTCCGCTGCGCTGGGTGCTGCGCTCCGACGGCCGCACGAATGCGGTGACCGGATCTGCGGTGGCTGCCCTGGCCGGCTACATCCTGCACGACGACGGCGTTCATGCGCTGTTGACCCAGGGGTGGGGGCCGTGTGGTTCGCTGGGGGCGGTAATGCACTGGTTCACCCGCTGGCTGCGCGCTCGCTGTGGTGTCCGGCCCGCGGCCGCGAGCGCCCGACAGGACTGAACTTCGACCTCGCCTCGACGGTCTCGTCGCCGGTGCGGCGTAGACGGGCTCCGCGACTCATTCTCGTCGGCGCCCTGCTGGCGGTCGTGATCGGCGCAGCGCTGGTCGGAGCGGCGTTGGCCGGTGGGTCGAAAGCGGCGGCGGCGAACCCCGCAGGCGAAATGACGACCGTCGTGGTGCAGAACAAGGTCGCGTCCGGGGCCACCGGCTTTTACGAGGACAGCACTCCGGTGTACCTGTCGACCAAGACGGAGCCGATGTGTTCGCACAACGGCTGCGAGGTGCCGGACACCCAGATGTGGAGCGGCGCGGTGCTGCGG
>Ga0207700_10002819_pt1 | contig 10008 bp, 17 predicted proteins | sample LARL82metaG_FD_184348 | JGI IMG/M metagenome (GOLD analysis project Ga0207700, IMG submission 184348) | Corn, switchgrass and miscanthus rhizosphere microbial communities from Kellogg Biological Station, Michigan, USA - LAR L8-2 metaG... | ecosystem: Host-associated > Plants > Roots >...
GGTCGCCTTCGCGAAGTTCCTGCGCGACGAGCGTCGCCACCGGGTCGCCGAGCGCCAGGCGGAGGTCGAGGCGGAGGAGGACCGCCTGAAGCTGCCGCTGGAGATGCAGGTCACGCACTTGGGTTTCGTCGAGCGCGCGACCGTCATCCAGCAGCGGGCGATCGAGTCGCTGGAGGCGCAGGTAGAGGATCACCAGCTGCGTTACTCGATCTACAAGCAGGAGACCGACCAGAAGATCGCAGCGCTTGAGCAGAAGGTGGCCGGCCTGGAATCGAGTCTCAAGCAGCGCGACGAGTACATCGGCAAGCTGCACGGCGTGATCTCCGACCAGGAACTGAAGCTGCGCAGGCGCGGAACGGCACAGAACCCGTAGTCCTCGGCACACCACACGGCCCCGCCTCCTTTGGGAGGCGGGGCCGTTTCGGCATGTCAGCAGAGCTTGTCGGCCTGCTCTCGCAGTGGCGCAATGCTCGGCTTCAGCCCGTCGCCGTTCGCGTCGTAGGCCCAGATCGGATCGATGTCCGTGTAGCCGGCCATCTTCCCGGAGCCGTCCAGCGCGTAGAAGGTGGCGCCGAGGCGGACCCAGGGGTTGTGCCCGTCGCAGCCGATCGTGGCGCTGTCGACGGTCAGCGGCCACTCGCCGACGTAGCTGGAGCGGCTGACGGTCCGGGTGTGCGACGAGTCGTGGCCGGCGACCACGTTCCACAGCAGGCCGACTGCGACGATCACGGCCGCGGCGCCGATCGCCACCAGGCAGCCGGGCGAGAAGTCTTTCTTGACCGGCACCGTCGCGGTCGGAGCTTCGTAGCCCATGATCCCCCCACAGGTCAGTGGGCTGACCGTACCGCCGTTCCCACCGTGATCGGTAGAGGGTGCGCCCGTTCGGCGTCCCCCGGTCCGCTCCGGTGCGCCCCGCGGTGTTCCCGCGCCGGGCCGGGGCGCCCCAGGATCGTTCCGTCGCGTCCCGCTGTCCGGGGCCGAACATGCCGACGCCCGGCCGCATGGGCCGGGCGCCGGGATCGTACCGGGCTACTCGCCGTCCTGCGGCTGCTCAACGGCGGCCGCCTTGCCGCACCCCTTGCCGCCGCACTTCTCGCACGGGATCGGGCTGGTGATGCCCCACACCTCGCGCTGGCCGTCGTGGCCCTTGCCCGGCTTGATGATCTTCCCGTCGACACAGACGCCTACCGCCAAGATCGTCATCGTCTCTCCTCTCAGTTGCAGCTCGGACAGTCCTGCGGCATCGAGACCGTGTTGCCCTGCCCGTCGGTGGCGGTGACGGTGACGGTGCCGGATCCGTTGCACCGGCCGCAGGACTGGCCCGTGGACTGGTTGCTGTTGGTCTTGTTGTCGGGGCCCGGGGTGGGCTTGGGCCTCCTCTTCACGGCTCTCCTCCTCATCATGGCTTTGATCGCCGCCGGTGGCGACGCTTCGCAGAGATCGAATCTGTGTTCGGGTCAATGCTCTCGTGCCGGGCGCAGGCCGCCCACGTCGGCCGACCACTCTCGGCCGCCGCCGATCGGGCGCAGCCATACACGGTGGCTGGCCAGGGCGACATCCATCAGCTCGCCGACGCGACCGGTGGTGGTGTCCAGCAACGGGGCGCGGTGAATCAGGCCGTGGTCCAGGCATATGCGCTCGTCGAGCACGACGGCATCAGCGAGGGCGACCTCGACGGTGTAGGCGCCGGTGCCCTTGCACCGACACTCAGGCTGCATCGGTTCCTCAGACGTCATACCTGTGAAAGTAGGAAACGGCGACCGGCACGGCGACGACGAAAAAGACGTCATTCCGGCGTCATTTGCGGGGTACGTTCAAGGCATGGAACCCAACGTCACACTCCGCGCCATCCGCAAGGGCATGCTCCTGAGCCAGGATGGCTTCGCCCGGGCCGTCCGGGCGGCCGGCGACAGCATCGGGGCGCCGAACCAGTGCTCGAAACGGCTCGTACAGCGCTGGGAAGCCGGAGAGGTTGCCCACCCGCACGCCGACCACGTGCGCGCCCTGGAGTCCGTTACGGGCCTGCCCGCCGCCCGGCTGGGGTTCGTATGGCCCGCGCCGGATTCGACGACGTCTGAGGCGGTCGGCGCCGACCTGATCGGCGCCCTGGCCGGGGTGTGGCTGTCCCGGTATCAGTACCACTCCAGCGGGCGCGACGCAGACTTCCTCGGCTGGCACCACCTTGCCCTGATCCATACCGGAGCCCGGCTTCAGGGCCGATCGCTGCCCGGCTCGTCGAACTCGACGCTGCTGCTGGACTGCACGGTGGCCGGGCAGGTCATCACCGGCACCTGGACCGAGCACACCGACCAGGGCAGCTACTACGCGGGCGCGGTGTATCACGGCGCGATCCAGCTGCTGGCGGATCCGACCGGGCGGCGGCTGGCCGGGCAGTGGGTGGGGTTCGGCCGGTCCGGTCAGGTGAACACGGGTCCGTGGGAGCTGACGCTGCGGGACCAGTCGCTGACGAAGTCGTCGTTGTCACGGTGGGACCGGCGGCCGATCGAGGCGGGGGACGCGGCGCCGGACGAGACGCGGGCGGCATCCTGATCCTCTCCCGTTGGGGATGAATGGGAGAGGATCAAGGTAAAGAGTTAGATCGAGTCGAACTGAGATGCAAAGAGATACAAGGGGCCCCCTGAGGGCCACGGACGGTGTTTGAGGGCCCTACCTGCACGTCAGGGCCGCGAACCGCAGGTCCCGAGGGGTGAAATCTGAAGAGCGGATGACGGGAATCGAACCCGCACAATCTGCTTGGAAGGCAGAGGGCAATTCCCTCCACGAATGCCCCAACAGGCTAGCAAGCCATAAATAACTTAACACGCTCCCCTCTTTTGGGAGAGGATTGGGGATGGATCACGTCCCACTTTCCCACCCCGGACGTCCCGCAGCCTCCCAATCGGCCAACAGTTTCGGTGGCAGTCGGCCCGCCCGAGGAACGTCCAGCCCCAGATCCCGCGCCCACTGGCGCGCCGGATGCGGCTTGCGCCTCCCCGGCTTCACTACGGCCGCCTCGACCAGCTTCTCCTCCAGCGCCGCCTCGTAGATATCGCCAACTCCGGGGCGTTTCCACCGACGCTCCAGCGCGTCGACCCGCGCCTTGCGCATGGCCGGGGTCGGATGCCGATAGACGCCGCTCATCCCCTTGGTGCGGTGTCCCATAATGGCGTCGATCAGGATCGAACTGATGCCTTCCTCCTCCAGCCAGGTCGCCTGCGCATGGCGATTCCCGTGCGAGGACAAGCCGGGCAGGATCGGCGGCGCGGCCTCCCGGCCGGCGGTACCCTGGCGCCTCGGCGACTCCGGCCAGCCACCGCCGGCCATGGCCAACTGGTCGTTGTATGTCGACAGCCAGCGGAACCCGCCGTCCGGCGCGGCGAACGAATAGTCGTGCGGCCAATCCGCGTGGTGTGCGTCGAACAGCGCGGCCAGGAATGGCGGCATGTCGACCTCGCGGACCGCAGTAGCCGTCTTCGGCGAGCCAAGCTCGTGGATGCGGCCCGTCGCCTCCGTCCCGTCCTCGCCCCGGATGATGACCTCGGCATCCTCCAGCGCGCCTTCCTCCTCCGGGATCAGGAGCACCCGGCGAGCCCAGAGCTCGCCGCCGACCATGTCGACACGCTCGGCGAAACTCGTTTCGCGATGGATCGCCGCCAGCTCGCCCCACCGAGGACCCATGTACTCCTGACAGATCGCCATCAAGCCTTCGACGGTACCCATCCGGGCGGCGATGGCGGCACCCTGTTCCGGCTGTGGCCATACAATCGGTTTCGCCGGGAGATTGATCGGGTTCTTCACGTTGTTGGCGTTGCGACGGCGGCCGGCGAGCGGGTTGCCTCTCGGGAGCATGTTGGCGTCGGCAGCTGCGGTGAGGATCGTGGACATGAAGGTCACGGCCCGGTCGACGGTACTTTTCGGGATCGCCAGGTTGTTCGCCCATGTTTTCACCCCGTACCAGGTGATCTCTCCGATGGGCTCGTGGCGCCAGCGGGGGCCGATGACCGCCTTCAGCAGGTATCGGCGCCCCTCGTCGGTCTTCCGGGATTTCGGGTTCTCCCGTAGCCACGCATCGGCGACCTCTCCGAAGGGTACCGCGGCCTTGCGCGGGTCCACCCACACTCCGCGCGCTATGTCGGTCATCTGCGCCCAGCCGTAGGCGATGGCGTCGTCTTCGGTGGCGAAGCCGGACGCAGACGGCCACTTGATCACGCCGTTCTCGTCGGGGGGCAGGGGCCAGCGGACGCGCCAGGGGAAGTCTCCGTCTCCCCGCCTTTCCGCGTAGGGCTTCGGCGCCCGCTTGGCCCTGGCCATGGTCCCCCCCCTCTGGGTTAGCCGGCGTAGCCGCCGATCCGGCTGCGCGAGCCGTTCGCGGCGTCGATGCGGCTCGAACGGTCTGGCGGCATGAGCGGCACTACCCGGCTGTTGTCTGCGGCCGTTACGGCGTCGTTGTAGCCGTCGGCGTAACCGCCTTCGTAGCCGTACCTCAGTGCGATGCGGTAGTCCGTCATCGGCTCGATGACTCGGCGTCCGACGAACCACCAGTTCGAAAACAGGAGGGCAGTCGCGATATCGATCATCTCCAGGCCTCCGGTGAGAACCAGGATCCTGATTCGATCGAACGCCCAGACTGCGACAAGCAGTGGACATGTTAGCGCCAGCCCCCAAAGGGCTAGTGCCACACATCCGCACAGGTGACATTTGATGCCACCTTCGGAATGACCTTCACTTGGTAACTGACTCTCTGGACCCGACACGTTGCCACCTGCCGACACTGGACTTCCCCGATGAATGGATCATCCACTCAACTCCTGATTGTCGCCCGTGTCAATGCCCTGGTCAGCGGGGTTTGTATGTCTTCTGATACGAACGCTTGTTCGAGGGGAATGTTCCTCTCTAAGCGTTTCTAGAAGCTGAATCATAATTTCCGCCTTGCCCGGAGACAGGCGCTTATCCGCGCGGATCCTGTCTTCGAGGCTTATCGGCGGTTTCGGGTCGGCGCTGAGGCCAACCTCGTAGGGCTCCGCCACGCCGGAAGCCACCATCATCTCATTGAGAGCCACATGCAGCACCTGCGCCACCGGCCTCAGCTTCGCGACGGTCGGCGGTTGTCTCATCTCGCCCCGCAGCCAGCGCGAGACAAGGTTCTGATCTACCTCTAGGTCCATCTTCCTCGCTGCTCGCTCGACGTCCGCGGCGGTTGGAAGGCCGGCGGCGTCCATGGCGTGCTGGAGGTACTGGGGGAAGTCAGTGGTGGCCACGAGCGCAGTGTATCGCCATGCATGTCAAAACCAACATCGGCCCCAAAAGCGTTCGGCGCAGGTCAGAGCGCGTGCGCCCCTCAAATCCTTTGCCAAATCTGGCAGAGAATTTGACGTGCGCTCCCCTGGCGCCACGCATGCACGCTGATCGGCGATCTACCTAGGTGCACGCACGTCTTTGTATCTGCTTGCATGTAGAGAGAATCAGCCGTAGTCTCCTTGCATGACGAGGATCCGACGGCCCGATTGGACCATCCGCCCCGCCCAAACCATCGAGCTCGACCGCCGAGTGTTCGCGAAGGTCGCGAAGTCACACGGCTGGCTGACCAGCGGCGGCTACGACTACAGCCGCGCCGCGGCCGAGCTCGGGGTTTCGCAGCGACAGGCGTACCGGGTCCTGGACGGAGAAAGCCGTCCCGGAACCGGCTTCCTCGGAGGCCTGATCGTCGCCGACGACGAGGTCGACCTCCGAAAGCTCTTTCACGCCGTCGACCTGCACCGATTCACCACGGAGGAGTGAAGTGAGTACGCCCACGATGCACACGGCCCGCGAAGTGGGGCTGATCATCAAGCGCCACGAGCAGACCGTGCTGCGCTACCGCCGCGAAGGGAAGCTGCACGGCGTGCTCGTCGGCGGCGGCTACCTGTTCGCAGAAGAGGACGTCAAGGCCCTTCTGAGCGGCGGGACCGCCGCCCCCGAGCCGCAGGCGCCGAAGCCTTCGCGCCACCCCAAGTACTCACGCAGCAAGTAGCCCCGCGCTCGTAGCAGCGAGCCGGGGCCGTGACCAGCCAAACCACCTGAGAACTCTTCGCAGAGAGGTGATCGACCAGTGAGAAGCATCGTACCGTCCATCCCGCCCCCGACGCCCGCAGGCGTCGCCGCGCCCGCCCGCCGCTACCCGGCACCGCAGCTGAAGCTGTCCGGCCGTGCCGCCGAGGTGCTGGCCGACCTGCGCGCCGCCGACACCTCGTCGGTCGTGCTCGGCATGCGCCGCCCGGTCGTCCCGGCCCCGCGCCCGCTGCCGACCCGCAGCCTGATCGAGCGGCTGACCGCCGTCTCGACCGCGATGCACGCCGACTACGGCCGGCACCTGGACACGCTGGCCGTGCTCGACGACATCGCGGCGGCGCTGACCGAGCACCCCGAAGCGATGGCCACGCCGTCGCATCCGGGCATCCGGCTCGGGCTGCGCCGCGCGTTCGCCGAGCTCGCCGCCCTGGCGCCGGTCGACGGCGCGCAGGCGCAGAAGGCGCAGGTGGCGTGATGAACGAGATCGCCATGGTTCCGGCGGCCCCGGCCGAGCAGTCGGTCATCCGCGACAGCGCCATCGCCCTGCTCGTCGAGAAGCTGCGCGAGATCGGGTCTCAGGCCCACGCTCAGTACGCGAGCGAGGCCCGGCGGCTGGCGAACATCGGCAACATGGGCAGCCAGGAGTGGCTCAACCGCCGCGAGAACGCCCTGACGCAGTACGCCCTGTCCGACCGCTGCGAGCAGCTGAGCGAGGCCATCACCGGCGCGCTGCTGTTCGATCAGCTCGACGCCGACCTCCCCGCGGAGGCCTTCATCGAGGCGGCCGACGCCGAGCGCTACGCCCAGCGCGAGGACTACGTGAACGCGGACGTCCACGTGCCGTGCACCTGCCACACCGACCCGGACGCCTGCCGCGCGTTCGGGCGGGGCGAAGAGCTGGACGCCACCGACGACGGCCGCGAGCTCGACGACGTGTACGCCGAGGGCGAGCGGGAAGCGGAGGACGCGCGGCTCGCCGAGGAGAACGAGGCCGAGTACTTCGGCGCCGCCGACGCGGAGCGCTGGGCCGAGGAAAACGCGGCCAACCAGTACGGCGTCGAACACTTCGACGCCGCCGAGGCCGCCGACGTCCTCCAGATCGAGCACGAGATGGCGATCGAGGCGGGCATGGAGTGCGACCCCGAGACCTGCGCGTACTGCGGGGGTGCGTGATGGCCGCCCTCGACACCCTCACCGGCCAGCAGCGGACTTGCGCCGTCCTCGCCGCGATCCTGGCCACGCCGGGCCTCCCTGACGCCACCTGGACGGTCTACCCGGACAGCATGTGCAGCAGCAGCCTTACCCCCCAGTTGCGGGGGCAGCTGAGCGGCAGGCAGCCCATCGCGGACCTGCGCGCCGCCATTGATGCCTACTTCCTCCAGCTCGATCTGAGCGCCGACGAGGACCAGTTCGTGCCTGGCGACGACCGCTGCGCTGGCTTCGCGGAGGTCAGTACGAGCGGCCTCATTGACGGCGTGTGCGTCAAGGTCTGGGGGGCTGCGCAGTGAACTCCCTGACGATCAACAACGTCCCGATGTCTCCGAAGCTCGCCGCCGAGCTGCTGGCCATCGCCCCCGACGTGCCGCCGGTCATGACCGACGACGCCGTGATGGCTGCGATCGGGCTGGTGCTCGACGCGCACGACGGCGACCTGACCATGTGCCTGGCCGAGCTCGCCTGTGCTTACGGCGACCATCCGGACGAGGTCGCGGCGCGCATGTCCCGGGCCGTGGTCTACACCTCGCGGCTGCTGAACGTGGAGGGCTGAGGTGGGCATCTTCAAGCGCGCCGAGAAGCAGACCCCGGAGACGCTGCTCTTCCTCGCTGACGCCGAGGACCAGGCCGCGCGTGTGGCACGCCGCGACGGGCAGCAGCCCAAGGCCGCCGCTGCGGAGACCCGCGCGGCGGGCTTCCGGCGCCGGGCCGACAAGGCACGGAAGGCGGCCAAGTGATGGTCAGCCTCCTGACGACGCCCCGCGACCGCGTCCTGGCCAAGCTCGCCGAGCAGGCGACGGCCCAGGCGCAGATCGCAGCCACCCTCGACCGCAAGACGTGCGGCACCGGTTTCGAGCAGCACGTCGCAGACCACGCCGCCACCGCGGCCCTGTTCACCCGCCTGCACAAGCTGGTCGAGAACGGCCTGCTCGACACACCGGAGGCCCGCCATGGCTGACACGTCCTGGGCCAAGGTGGTGGCCGCCGTCGGCCGCCGCTTCCGCCGCCCGTCGCCCGGCCCGGCCGCAGGCTTCGACACGACCTGGACCACCCGCGTGGACGGTACCCGGCCGGGCCTCTACTGCCGCCCCATGACCGAGCTGGCCGGGCCCGGCGTGGAAGACCTGCTGCGCTACACCTGCGCACTGATCGCCACCTCCATCCACGAGGGCGACACCCGCGCCGACGTCTGGTCCGACTACGTCATCGCCACCGGCAACCTGGTCGCGGCCGCCGATGCCGGCCTCGACACCCGGGAGCCGCTGATCGAGGCGGTCACCGAGGCGTGGGAGGCGCTGAGGCTGGAGCTACCGGACGCGGTGCGGATGTCGCTGGTCGACGCGTGCGCGGTCGGTAGGCTGCTGGACCGGACCGCGGGCGGGGCCCTGCACGAGAGCGGGCGGTCGAAGTGACCGCCACCACGGACGCGCCGGCCGCCACCCTGGCGGCCTGGCGCCCCGCCGTCATCACCGAACCCGGCGTCTACAACATCTCGTTCGAGGACTACGTGCGCGACCCGGTCCCGGACGGCTCGCTGTCGAACTCCGAGGCCAAGCACCTGATGCCGCCGGAGGGCTGCCCGGCCCGGTTCCGCTGGGAGAAAGACCACAAGCGGCCCACCAAGCGCGTATTCGAGATCGGCACCGCCGCCCATGCGCTCGTACTCGGCACCGGCCCGGAGCTCGTCGAGATCGACGCCGAGAACTGGCGCACCGACAAGGCCAAGCAGGACGCCGAGGACGCGCGCGCGGACGGCATGGTGCCGCTGTTGCCGCACGAGTACCGCATGGTCCAGGACATGGCCGCGGCGCTGCGGGCCCACCCGGTCGCCTCGGCGCTGTTCAGCCCGGACCGCGGCGACGCCGAGCAGTCGCTGTTCTGGGTCGACGGGCCGACCGGCATGTACCGGCGGGCCCGGCTGGACCACCTGCCGTACCCGACCGGTGCGCGGATGATCCTGTCCGACTACAAGACCTGCGCCAAGGCCGACGCCGTCAGCGCCGCCAAGACGCTGCACAACCTCGGCTACGCCCGCCAGGCAGCGACCTATCTGGACGGCGTCCAGGCCCTTGGCCACGCCGACGCCGAGGCCATGTACGTCATCTGCTTCCAGGAGAAGCAGCCTCCGTATCTGGTCCACATCTTCGAGGTGGACGCGATGGCGCTGACCATCGCCCGTGACCAGAACCGCGCCGCGCTCCAGCTCTACGCCGAGTGCGCCGCCACCGACCACTGGCCCGGCTGGGAATCCATCGACCTGCTGTCGATGCCCGCATGGGTCGAAAACGAATACCTCAAGGGGGAGCTGTGACCACCTCTATCGAACGACCTGCGATCGTCGCCACGCGCGTCGGACAGGGAACCGCGGTCGAGCAGTCCCGCGCCGTCGCGCAGGTCCAGGCCGCGGTCATCTCCGCACAGCAGAACCCGCGCGACGTTCCCTCGGCGCTGGCGGAGATGCGCGAGTCGTGCCAGATGCGCCGGCTGGCCGAGAAGGCGTTCTACCGCTTCCCGCGCGGCGGCCAGCAGGTGTCCGGCGAGTCCGTGCACCTGGCCCGCGAGCTGGCCCGCTGCTGGAGGAACATCGACTACGGCCTCGTCGAGTTGCGCCGGGACGACGCCTACGGGCAGTCGGAGATGATGGCGTTCGCCTGGGATCTCCAGCACAACACCCGCAACTCCTCCTCGTTCATCGTGCCCCACACCCGCGGCAAGAAGGACCAGCCATTGGTGGAGGCGCGCGAC
>Ga0207700_10002820_pt1 | contig 10004 bp, 9 predicted proteins | sample LARL82metaG_FD_184348 | JGI IMG/M metagenome (GOLD analysis project Ga0207700, IMG submission 184348) | Corn, switchgrass and miscanthus rhizosphere microbial communities from Kellogg Biological Station, Michigan, USA - LAR L8-2 metaG... | ecosystem: Host-associated > Plants > Roots >...
GAGCACGGGCACGTTCTACGGCCAGGCCGTGACGGCGGGGGACATCTACACCGTCGCCGGGGCCAGCAGCGCTGGCTTCTCCGGCGAGGGCGGCCCGGCTACCAGCGCCAAGCTGAACTTCCCGGACGGAGTCGCGGTGGACGCCGCGGGCAACCTGGTGATCGCTGACACCTACAACTACCGGATCCGGGTGGTGGCGGTGACCACGGGCACGTTCTACGGGCAGGCGATGACCGCCGGGCACATCTACACCGTGGCCGGGACCGGCTCGATCGGCTATTCCGGCAACGGCGGCCCGGCGCTGCACGCCAAGCTCAACCATCCGTACTCAGTCGCGGTGGACGCCGCGGGCAACCTGGTGACCGCCGACTGGTCCAACAACCGGGTCCGGGTGCTCGCCGAGGCCGACGGCACGTTCTACGGGATGCCCATGACCACTGGGGACATCTACACCGTCGCTGGCGGCGCCATCGCCGGCTTCGCCGGGGATGGCCGCCGCGGCATCTTCGCGGAACTCGTCGGGCCCACCGGGGTGGCCGTGGACGGCGCGGGCGACCTCGTGATCGCCGACACCGGCAACAGCCGGATCCGGGAGGTGACCGGCTAACCGCGCGAGGCTCAGCCGGGGCGGTCCCAGGTCATGTCGATCTGGTGACCGGTGGTGACCCACCCGGCCCGGTGGAACGCGGCCGCCATGGGTGCGTTGCCCAGGTCGGTGCTTGCCCTGATGCACGGCACGTCCTGGGCGGCGAGCACCCGGGTCCCCTCGGCGAGGATGTCGGCGATGTACCCGTGGCCGCGGTGCGCTGGCACCACGCCGAGGTAGGCGATGATCGGGTTGTAGCCGTTGTGCGCCGGGATCACGAACCCGGCGGGCTCGCCGCCGGGCAGGTCGGCGATCCGCCACCAGTCCCGCGGGCTGGTGTAGAGCGCCAGCTCCTCGTCGTAGTGCCTGGCCGCTGCCTCGCGCGGCGACATCCGGGTCAGGTCGTCCCTGCCATGCGCGTCCAGGGTTCCGTCCATCACGTCGGTCATCATCGCGAGCAGTTCACCGGGATCGGTCACCGGCCGGAAGGACAGCCGCCCCGTCGGCGCGGGCACCGGGGTGCCCGGCCGCCACTCCAGGCGCAGCCGCTCGACGAACAGCCGTGCGCCGGTCCGCGCCGCGGCCGCCATCCGGTCCTCGGTGGCCTGCCGGGTGGCCGGCGCCCCGCGCCAGTCCGGGTCCACGAAGCGGAGGTAGTACGGGGGCTGGGTTCCTTCGGGGACCACCCCCGCCATGGCGGTGCTCAGCAGGTGCGCCGCGATGTCGACGGTTTCCGGATGGCCGGAGTCATCGAGGTCGAGGATGTCCATGACATCCGGGTGCTCGTTGCCGGGCCTGGCCCACCACGCCACCCGGGCCGCCAGGCGGCCGTCGCGCAGGGCGACCCACAGCCACCCGGGCCGCCGGTGCCCATCGTCCAGGTCGCCGGCCAGTTCCTCGTTGAACGGGTGCGGGAAGCGGTTGAACAGGTCAAGCTCGTCCGGCCCGGTGATCGGGCGGATGGTCAGGTCATCGTGGTGCGAGGTCAAGGCGTCTCCTCAGGACAGGCGCCCCGCCCGCCCCGGAGTCAGGCCTGGCCGGCCCCGGGGGAGGGCGGGAACGCGGTGACTACGGCGTCCATGGCATCGCCCTCCTTTCTTCCGCTGGCCCCGCTGGCGCGGCGCCGCCTGGGACCAGAGGCTAGACGGCTGGCGTATGGCATGCAAAGAGGTTTTCCAGGCGGCCACCGGGCTCCCCGCCGGTACCGGCGGGGAATGGGATACTGGCCAGGTGACGCCGGAGGACCTCGCTCAGCTGCGCCGGGCCCGCGACCTGATGGACCGCGACTACGCCAAGCCGCTGGACGTGCCGGCGATGGCGCGGCAGGCGCTGATGTCTCCGTCACACTTCTCCCGGCAGTTCCGCGCCGCCTACGGCGAGACCCCGTGGAGCTACCTGATGACCCGGCGGATCGAGCGTGCCATGGCGCTGCTGCGCCGCGGCGACCTTTCCGTGACCGACGTGTGCATGGAGGTCGGCTGCAGTTCGCTCGGGTCGTTCAGCGCCCGGTTCACCGAGATCGTCGGGGAGACCCCGAGTGCCTACCGGGCCCGGTGCCACGACGCCACCGCCTTGGTCCCCGGGTGCGTCGCCAAGGTCTGGACCAGACCGAGCAGGATCAAAGAAGCCTGACGCCAGCCCGCCTGCGTAACGTCGGTGACATGGAAATCAAGGTCTCACACAGCTTTATCACCGTAGACGACCAGGACAAGGCGCTGAGCTTCTACCGCGACGCCCTCGGGCTCGAGGTCAGGGCCGACGCGCCGCTCGGCCCCTACCGCTGGCTGACGGTCGGCTCGCCGGACCAGCCCGGCGTCGAGATCGTCCTCGCCACCCCGGACATGGGGCACGGGCCCGATGACACCGAGGCGCTGAAGGCGCTGCTCGCCAAGGGCGCGCTGCAGGCGGTCATCTTCACCACCGACGACTTCGACGCGATGTACGAACGGGTCCGCGCCTCCGGGGCGGAGGTGCTCCAGGAGCCGATCGACCAGCCGTACGGGGTCCGCGACTGCGGGTTCCGCGACCCCTCGGGCAACCACGTGCGGATTGGGACTCCGCTTCCGCAGCCGTCCTGAGCGGCGGGGGCAGCCACCCTGACGGATGCGGGGGTGACCGGAAACCCGGTCACCCCCGCCTTGCCGTGATGTGTCAGTGGCCTGCGGCCCCGGTGTGCCCCGGCAGCCAGAACCTCATGATCATCAAGGGCGGCGGGGCAGGGGTTTCCGCGGAAAAGGCGTGTGAACACTGTTTCATGAACTAGAGTTCATGAAACAGTGTTCATTACGCCCACTGGGGCGGGAGCCGAGGGAGGCGGGCGCGATGTCACCTAGGAAGCCTGCCGTGTTGCGCGACGACAGCGGCCAGAACCTGCGCGACTACCTGATCGAGACCGCTGCCCGGATGATCGATCAGCGCGGCAGCGCGGGTCTTGCCGTGCGGGACATCGCCCTGGAGGCCAAGGTGGCCGACGGGGTGCTCTACAACTACTTCGAGGACAAGGAAGACCTGCTCGTCCACGCACTGCTCGCGCACGTCGGCAACGTCATGGCCAGCGCGCCACGGCTGCTGCCACCGCCGGGGGAGGGTACCGTCGCCGAGAACCTGCGGGTGTTCATCGACGGCGGCATCGCGAGCCTGCTCCGGGTCACGCCGGCCTTTGCCGGGCTGATATCCCAGCCGAAGGTGCTCACCCGGTTCCACGCGATGGTCGGCGGTGACGCGGCGTTCGACCCGGCCGCCGAGGACGCCAGAGAGTCCGCGGAGGGCGCCGCCGGGCTTGCGGAGGGCGCCGCCGGGCTCGCGGAGGACGCCGCCAAGCCTGTGGAGGACGCCGGAGGCCCTGCGGGCAGCGGCGGGGGACCGGCGGGGGAAGGCGTGGCCGGCGGCAGGGACGGTGACCACGCCGCCAGTTCCGGGGAGCCCCGCGGGCTACCCGACATGCTGACCGCTTACCTCCAGGGCGAGCAGCGTCTCGGCCGCATCGACGCGGCAGCCGACATCGAGGCCGCCGCGTCGCTGATCGTCGGCGCGATGCACGGCCAGATCCTGCCCAGGGTGCTGTTCGCCCCGCCCGGGACCCCGGTCACCATCCCGGCAGGCCTGTCCGCACGGCTCGCGGAGGTCGTGCTCGAAGGCATCGCCCCGGGAGCCCGGCGCCCGCCTTCCTAAGGTGCGCCTCGGCCCTCTCGGGCCCGGGCGCAAGGGGCATGAACGTGACAGCGAGGCCCCACTAAGGGCACCAAATCCACATTCACGACCGTCGGCTGGGGAGAGAGCCGTGCCGTGGCAGCGGCGGGCGGACTACTGGCCGCCGGCTGGTTCCAGGACGAAGACCGGGATCTGGCGGGTGGTCTTCTGCTGGTAGTCGGCATAGGGCGGGTAGGCGGCCACCGCGCGCTCCCACCATTGCGCTCGCTCGTCGCCCGAGACTTCCCGGGCGATCATGTCCTTGCGGTCCGGGCCGTCCTGCAGCTGCACGGACGGGTTTGCCCGGAAGTTGTAGACCCAGTTGGGATGGGTGGGGGCACCGCCCTGGGATCCCACTGCCGCGTACCGGCCGTCGTGCTCGACCCGCATCAGCGGGGTCTTGCGCACCTTGCCGCTGCGGACCCCGCGGTTGGTGATGATCACCACGGGCAGGCCCGTGTCGCGCAGGGTGGTGCCCTGTGTCCCACCGGAACCTTCGTACAGCTCGACCTGGTCCCGGACCCAGGCGCGCGGGCTCGGCTCGTAGTTCTCCTCGACTGGCATGGGGCCAGTCAAGCACCCGGGCGCGGCCACCCGGCAGGCAGGTGGCGGCGTGAGACCATGAATCGTCCCTGCGGATACCGCGGCGGGCGGCGCACCCAGGCAGCCCGCCGGGCGGACAGAGGGAGGCACGTCCATGACCGCGCTGGCCCTGGCCCTGGCCGAGTGGACGGACGGCCTTCAGCCGGCCACCGGCGACCTGGAACTGGCCGACCGGTCGCTGCGGGACACGGTCGCGGTGGCGCTGGCCGCGAGCGGCCACCCGGTGACCCGGCTGGCCGCCAGGCTGCCCGATGGCGCCAGGTGGGCCGTTGCCGCCCACGTGCTCGACTTCGACGACCTGCACATGGAGTCGACCACGCACATCAGCGCGCTGTGCGTGCCGACCGCGCTGGCCACCGGCGGCGGCGCCCGGGGCTACCTCGCGGCGGCCGGGGTGATGGCACGGCTCGGGACCGCGCTGGGCTGGCCGCACTACGCGGCAGGCTGGCACGCGACCTGCACCGCAGGCGCACCGGCGTGCGCGGCCGGGGCCGCGGTCGCACTCGGGCTCGACCCCGGCCAGATCGCGACCGCCATCGCGCTGGCCCTTCCCGGTGCGGGCGGGGTGCAGCGGGCGTTCGGCACGGACGCCAAGTCGCTGCAGGCCGGTTTCGCGGTGGACGCCGGGATCCGGGCGGCGCTGCTCGCCGCCGCTGGCGCGCAGGCCGACTGGTCGGCGCTGGAAGCGTGGCTGGCCCTGGTCGGCGGCGATCCTGATGCGCTCGACCTGGCCGGGCCGGCCGTGCCCGGCGGGCTGGCCATCAAGATCTACCCCTGCTGTTATGCGCTGCAGCGCCCGATCAGCGCGCTGGCCGAGCTGGCGGCCGATGGGCTGGATCCGGGGGCGGTGTCCCGCCTCGTGGTGCGCACACCCGAGGCGACTGTGGCCCCGCTCATCCATCACCGGCCCGATACCGGCCTGCAGGGCAAGTTCAGCCTGGAGTACGCGTGCGCCGCCGCGTTGCTCGACCGGCATCCCGGGTTCGCCAGCTTCACCGACGAGGCGGTCCGCCGTCCGGGCGCCCGTCGGCTCACCGGCCTGGTGGAGACCGAGCTCACGCCGGGCGGGTCCTGGCTGCTCGACGGCGAACTGGCGGCCGAGGTGCACACCGGCGGGGAGGTGCTGCGGGTCAAGCAGCAGTTTCCGCCGGGAGCGCCACGCCGGCCGCCCACCGACGCGGAGTTGCACGCCAAGCTCAGCGACTGCGTGACCGGCCTTGATGCCGACCCGGCGTCCTGGACCTGGCAGAACGCCGCGCAGGTGCTGGAGCGGTTCCTGCCCGCGGACGGCCGCCGGTGAGCCCGAGCCAGCAGGGCCCCGCGCAGCAGAGCCCCGCGCAGCAGATGCCCGGGCACGAGATGCCCGGGCAGGAGAGCATCGGGCCGGAGCGCACCGGGCCGGAGCGCCACAAGCAGGAGGCCCTCGGCCAGGGTAGCCAGGAGCACGCGCTGCCGCTGGCCGGCCTCACCGTCGTCGCGCTGGAACAGGCGGTGGCCGCGCCGTTCGCCACCCGCCAGCTCGCCGATCTCGGCGCGCGGGTGATCAAGGTCGAGCGCCCCGGCACCGGGGACTTCGCCCGTGGCTTCGACACCACGGTCCACGGCCAGGCGAGCTACTTCGTCTGGCTGAACCGTGGCAAGCAGAGCATCGAACTCGACGTCAAGAGCGCCGACGGCCGGCGAGTGCTGGCCGCCCTGGCCGGGCAGGCCGACGTCCTGGTGCAGAACCTGGCGCCCGGGGCGGCCGAGCGGCTCGGCCTGGGCGCGGCCGAACTGCGCGAACGTCATCCGCGGCTGATCGTCTGCGCCATCTCCGGGTACGGCTCGGATGGCCCCTACCGGAACAAGAAGGCCTACGACCTGCTGGTGCAGTGCGAGACCGGGCTGGTGTCGGTCACCGGGACCCCGGAAGAGCCGGCCAAGGTGGCGATCTCGATCGCGGACATCTCCGCTGGGATGTACGCCTACTCCGGGGTGCTGGCCGCCCTGTACGAGCGGGAACGCACCGGGCAGGGGACCAGCATCGAGATCGCGATGCTGGACACCCTCGGCGAATGGATGAGCCAGCCCGTGTACTACACCGTGTACGGCGGCCGCCCGCCCCGGCGAACCGGGGCCAGGCACGCGTCCATCGCCCCTTACGGTCCCTACTCCGCGGCCGGTGGGGAGCAGGTGTTCCTCGGCCTGCAGAACGACCGGGAGTGGGCGGTGCTGTGCGAGAAGATCCTGCACCGGCCGGACCTGGTCACCGACGGCCGGTTCCGCACCAACCCCGACCGGGTCGCCCACGACGCGGAGCTGACCGGGATACTCCAAGCGGCGTTCGGCACCATGACGGCGGCGCAGCTCACGGCCGCGCTGGACGAGGCGGGCATTGCCTGCGCCCGGCTGCGTTCACCGGCGGAGTTCGCCGCGCACCCACAGCTCGCGGCCAGGGACCGATGGCGCGAGGTGGACACGCCCGGCGGCCCGGTCCGGGCCCTGCTGCCTCCGGTGAGCATGCCAGGACGCGAGGCGGCGATGGGCGCGGTCCCCGCGCTCGGCCAGCACACCGCCGCCATCCGTGCCGAACTGGGCTTCCCGCCCCGCTGATGGACGGCATAACGGCCAGGCGAGGCCCACCCCGTTGGTGACGGACGTGACGCGGCGCGGCTAGGCGAGCGGCCGTTCGCGCGCCGGGCCGGGACCGGGCCCCCACCCAGGCCGGTCGCGCACCTCGGCCAGCCACGGCGGTTCGGCACCGACGCGCGTGCAGGTCAGGGCCGCGACCTCGGCGGCGGCCCGGAGCGCACCGTGGACCGGCGTGGGCTTGCGCAGGTCGGACCGGGTCAGCCCGCTGCGCGACCACCAGGCCAGGAACGCCCCGCCGAAGGCGTCTCCCGCGCCCACGGTGTCGGCCACCGTCACGGCCGGAACCTCGGCGCTGACCACCTCGTCGCGCAGGAACGCCCGGGCCGGGTGCGGGCCGTCGGTCAGCAGCACCAGCGCGGGCCCGCGGCCGAGCAGACCGGCCGCCGCCGAAGCGGCCGGGATGCCCGGCGCCAGGTAGTCCAGGTCTTCCACGCTGACCTTGACCACGTCGGCGCGGCGCAGGATCCGGGACAGCCGGGCCAGGTAGGCCGGCCGGTCGACGATCACCTCCGGCCGGCAGTTCGGGTCGATCATCACCAGCGCGCCGGCCGGCAGATCCGCGGAGATCACCCGGTCGATGCTGGTGGCGATGGGCTCGCTGGCCAGCGCCAGGCCGCCCGCATGCAGCGCCGTCAGGCCCGCCGGGAGCGCCGCCGCGAGGACCGGGTATTCGAGCGCGGGCGCGGAGGTGCCGTCCAGATAGAACCGGTACCGCGGCAGCCCCGCCGGGTCGACATCGACAAGGGCGAGCGTGGTGGGCAGGCCGGCCGGCTCGGCCACGGCCAGCACCACGCCATCGCCGTCCAGGGTGGACCGCAGCAGGCGGCCGAACCCGTCCCCGGACAGGCGGTCAAGGAACGCGGGCTTGGCCCCCAGCCGGGCGATGGTCCTGGCGGTGTTGAACCCGGCGCCGCCCGGCCGCGCGGCGAAGCGGCCGTCTGAGCCGGCGACCAGGTCGATCAGCGCCTCGCCGATGACAGCGATCATCCGCGAGCCCAGCCGTCACCGGTCATGGATCCTCCATCTCTGGGCGGCGCGGCCGCGGCGCCCACGCGCCGCGGGCGACGCACCGCGGGGCGACGCACCGCGGCACATACCGCCTGACCGCCCGGAGGAGATCAGCCCCGCCGCAGACCCGGGCTCACGAGCGCGGCTGCCATTGCGGCTTGCGCTTCTCCAGGAACGCGTGCATCCCCTCGCGGGCGTCGGGAAGCTGGCTGGTGGCGGCCATCACCTCGACGGCGTACGCGTAGGCCTTGGGCTGGTCCAGGTCGATCTGCGCGTACAGCGCCTGCTTGCCGATGCCCTTGCTCTCCGCGGACCCGCGGGTCACCCGCTCGAGCATGTCCTGCACGGCCGAGTCGAGCTGAGCAGTGGGCACCACCTTGTTGACCAGGCCCCAGTCCAGCGCCGTCCGCGCGTCGATGACGTCCCCGGACAGGGCCAGCTCGGCGGCCCGCTTCCGGCCGACGTTGCGGGCGATGGCCACCATCGGGGTGTGACAGAACCAGCCGCCCTTGCCGCCCGGCGCCGCGAAGCCCGCCTCCTCGCTGGCCACGGCGAGGTCCGCGCTGGCCACGAGCTGGCAGCCGGCCGCGGTGGCCAGGCCGTGCACCCGGGCCACCACCGGCTGCGGCACCTGCTGCATGAGCGTCATCAGCTCGGTGCACGTGACCAGCAGCGCGCGGACCCCCGACAGGTCCGCCCCGGCGACGTCGGCGAAGTCGTGCCCGGCGCTGAACACCGGCCCGTTGCCCGCCAGCACGATGCCCAGCGCGCTGGATTCCCCCACCTCGGCGAACGCCTGGATCAGCTCGCGCATGTGGTCCAGCGACAGCGCGTTGCGCCGCTGCGGCCGGTTCATCGTGATCGTGGCGAAGTCGCCCGACCGCTGCAGGAGGATGTGCTCGAACCCCATCACGCTCTCCTTCTCCCTGCTTGGCAGCCTACGCTGTGGGGGTGCAATTCACCGCAGACCACGAGGCGTTCCGCCAGGCAGCACGCGGCGTGCTGGAACGCGAGGTCACCCCGCATGCGCAGGAGTGGGAAGAGGCCGGCATCTTTCCCGCACACGAGCTGTTCAAGGCGCTCGGTACCGCCGGGCTGCTCGGCCTGGAGTACGACCCGGCCTACGGCGGCCAGGGCGCGGACCACTCCTACACCGTGGTGCTCGGCGAGGAACTCGGCCGGATGGGCTGCGCCGGGGTCGCGATGGCGATCGCGGTGCAGAACGACATGGCCACGCCCTCGCTGCACAGCCACGGCAGCCACGAGCTGAAGCAGCGCTACCTGGCCCCGGCGCTGCGCGGCGAGATGGTCGCGGCGATCGCGGTCACCGAGCCCGACGCCGGCTCGGACGTGGCGGGCATCAGGACCCGCGCCGAACGCGACGGCGACGACTGGGTGATCAACGGGTCGAAGCTGTACATCACCAACGGCACCCAGGCCGACTGGCTGTGCCTGCTCGCCCGCACCTCGGCCGAGCGCGGGTACCGGGGCATGTCGCAGATCGTGTTCCCCACCGGCACCCCAGGCTTCTCGGTCAGCCGCAGGCTGCGCAAGCTCGGCAACAAGTCCTCCGACACCGCCGAGCTTTCCTTCACCGACGCCCGCGTCCCGGTGAGCAACACGATCGGCGAGATCGGCCGGGGCTTCCAGCAGCAGATGACCCAGTTCCAGAACGAGCGGATGATCGCCGCGTACATGGCCGTGGGCGGGATGGAGCGGGCGCTGCCCCTGACCGCCGCCTACCTGCGCGACCGGCAGACGTTCGGCGCCCCGCTGCTGTCCCGGCAGTACGTGCAGTTCCGGCTCGCCGAACTGGCCGCCGACCTGGACGTGCTCAAGCACTACAACTACGCGTGCGCCGAGGCCTACATCGCCGGCCAGGACACCACCAGGTTCGCGACGATCGCCAAGCTCAAGGCCGGGCGGCTGCACCGCGAGATCGCCGACACCTGCCTGCAGTTCCACGGCGGGTTCGGCTACATGGAGG
>Ga0207700_10002823_pt1 | contig 9997 bp, 6 predicted proteins | sample LARL82metaG_FD_184348 | JGI IMG/M metagenome (GOLD analysis project Ga0207700, IMG submission 184348) | Corn, switchgrass and miscanthus rhizosphere microbial communities from Kellogg Biological Station, Michigan, USA - LAR L8-2 metaG... | ecosystem: Host-associated > Plants > Roots > Rhizosphere...
GGAGCCGGGCAGCACGGCCCGGACTGAAGCTCACCGGCGGCTGGCGTTACGCTCGTAGGTGTTACTGGCTGGCGGGAAGCACGGGCCGCCCGGCCCGCAGAGGGCGTGCCCGGCCGGAGGTGAGCGGTGAGCGCAGCGGAACCGGGCAGATGGTCACGGCGTCTTCGACCCGTCCACCCATCCGTGCGCCGCGCGGCGCCGGTGCGCCTGGTGACCAGGCTCGTGGTGGCGCAGGCGGCCGCCGCGGCCGCGGTGGGCCTGGCGTTCAGCCGGCGGCACCTGCCGTCCGTGCTCATCACCCTGGCGCTGGTGCTCTCGCTGTGCGTGCTCGCGTTCCTGGTCAGATCGGGCGCCAGGGGCGCGTGGCTGACCGCGATGGGCTTTGAAAGCGTGTTCTTCGTGTACGGGGTGTCCAAGTTCCTGGCCGCCCGCTACGTCGGCGGCACGCTGTTCGCGTTGGTCGTAGCCGGCACTTTGCTCCATCCCGCCGTGGCGCGGGCTTACTCGGCCGTGCCGGGCGAACTGTCCGGCCGTGAGCATGGTGAGGTGGGCTTTGCTGATGCTGCAGGCGAGACGTTCGGCGAACACGCCGCTGGCTGACCGGCGGGGAGGGTGCGTGCCGGGGCACGGCACCCGCCTCGCTACCATCACCCGAAGCAAGGCATCCGATCCGAGGGGATAGCGGACCGCGTGAGCGTGCTCAACGAGATCCTGGAAGGCGTGCGGGCCGATCTCGCCGCCCGCCAGCGGCAGCTGCCGCTGGAGCGGCTCAAGGAGATCGCCCGGCAGGCGGCTTCGCCCCGAGACGCAGTCGCCGCGCTGAGCGGCCAGGACGTGGCCGTCATCGCCGAGGTCAAGCGCGCCAGCCCGTCCAAGGGCACGATGGCGGCGATCGACGACCCGGCGGCGCTTGCCAGCGACTACGAGGCCGGCGGGGCGAGCGTCATCAGCGTCCTCACCGAGCCCCGCCACTTCGGCGGCAGCCTCGAAGACCTCGCCGCAGTCAGGGAACGGGTGGCCGTGCCGGTGCTGCGCAAGGACTTCGTCGTCAGCTCCTACCAGCTCTGGGAGGCCCGCGCGCACGGCGCTGACATGGTCCTGCTGATCGCGGCCGTGCTGGAGCAGAACGCCCTGGTGTCGCTGGTCGAGCGGGCCCTGTCGATAGGGCTCGTGCCGTTGGTCGAGGTGCACACCGACGCGGAGGTCGTGCGCGCGGTGGAGGCCGGGGCCAAGGTCATCGGCGTGAACGCGCGCGACCTGACCACCCTGGAGGTGGACCGGGGGGTGTTCGCGCGGCTCGCCCCGCTGATCCCCAGTCACGTCATCAAGATCGCGGAGTCGGGAATCCGGGGACCGCGGGACCTGTTCGCCTACGCGGCCGCCGGGGCGGACGCCGTGCTGGTGGGGGAGAGCCTGGTCACCGGCAAGGACCCGCGCTCGGCCGTGGCCGACCTGGTGACCGCGGGCTCCCACCCGGCGCTGCGCGGCGACCGCCCATGAGCGGTCGTGGCTCCACGGCCGGCTCCGCTGCCGCGGCCGGGCCGGCTGCCGCGCCCGGGCCGGCTGCCGCGCCCGGGTCTGCCGCCGCGCTGGCGGAGGTGCCCGACGCGAGCGGTCATTTTGGCGGTTACGGCGGGCGGTTCGTCCCCGAGTCGCTGATCGCCACCCTGAACGAACTGGATGCCCAGTACGCGGCAGCCAAGGCCGACCCGGCGTTCCATGCCGAGCTTGAGGCCCTGCTCCGCGGTTACGCGGGCCGGCCCACGCTGCTCACCCGGGCACCCCGGTTCTCCGCGGCGGCCGGGTGCGAGGTGCTGCTCAAGCGCGAGGACCTGGCCCACACCGGCTCGCACAAGATCAACAACGTGCTCGGCCAGGTGCTGCTGGCCAGGCGGATGGGCAAGACCCGGGTGATCGCCGAGACCGGGGCCGGGCAGCACGGGGTGGCCACCGCCACGGCCTGTGCGCTGTTCGGCCTGGACTGCGCCGTGTACATGGGCGAGGAGGACACCCACCGGCAGGCGCTGAACGTGGCCCGGATGCGGATGCTCGGCGCGGAGGTCATCCCGGTCACGATCGGCACCCGCACGCTCAAGGACGCCATGAACGAGGCGTTCCGCGACTGGGTCACCACGGTCGCCGGCACGCACTACTGCATCGGCTCGGTCGGCGGCCCGCACCCGTTCCCGATGATGGTCAGGGACTTCCAGCGGGTCATCGGCGTCGAGGCGCGCCAGCAGGTACTCGAACTGACCGGGCGGCTGCCCGACGCGGTGATCGCCTGCGTCGGCGGCGGGTCCAACTCGATCGGTATCTTCCACGCCTTCCTGCCGGATTCCGCCGTCGCCCTGATCGGCTGCGAGGCGGGCGGCGACGGGCTGGATACCGGCAGGCACGCGGCGACCATGGTGGCCGGGTCTGACGGGGTGCTGCACGGCATGCGGACCCGGGTGCTGCAGGACCAGGACGGCCAGACGCTCACCACCCACTCGATCTCCGCGGGCCTGGACTACCCCGGGGTCGGCCCCGAGCACGCCTGGCTCGCCGCGACCGGGCGGGCCAGCTACCGGGCCATCACCGACGGCCAGGCCATGGACGCCTTCTCGGTGCTGTGCCGGACCGAGGGGATCATCCCGGCGCTGGAGTCCGCGCATGCGCTGGCCGGTGCCCTGCAGGTGGGCAAGGAACTGGGCCAGGACGCGCTGCTGCTGGTGAACCTGTCCGGCCGCGGTGACAAGGATGTCGCCACGGCCTCGAAGTGGTTCGGGCACCTGAGCGCCGAGGCACTCGACGCCGCGGTCAGCCAGTGACCGCCGTCGGCGCGGCGTTCGCCACGGCCGCGGCGGAGGGCCGGGCGGCGCTCGTCGGGTACCTGCCGGCCGGCTACCCGTCCGTGGACGGGGCGATCGAAGCCGCCAGGGCGATGGCGGAGGCCGGCGCGGACGTGATCGAGATCGGCCTGCCGTACACCGACCCGCTGCTGGACGGCCCGGTCATCCAGGCGGCCGTGGACCGGGCGCTGGCCGGCGGGACCAGGCCCGCCGACGTGCTGCGCACCGTCGAGGCCGTGGCCGCCACGGGCGTGGCGACGCTGGTCATGACCTACTGGAACCCGGTCGACCACTACGGCGTGGATGCCTTCGCCCGCGACTTGGCCGCGGCCGGCGGTTGCGGGCTCATCACCCCCGACCTGACACCGGAGGAGGCCGGGCCCTGGCTGGACGCCGCCGCCGCGCACGGCCTCGACCGGGTGTTCCTGGTGGCGCCGAGTTCCACCCCGGAGCGCATCGCGCTGATCACCAAGGTCTGCGCCGGGTTCGTCTACGCGGTGTCGGTCATGGGCATCACCGGCGCCAGGGACCGGGTCGGCGACGCCGCCGCGGGCGTGGTGAGCCGGATCCGGGCCCACACGGACCTGCCCGTCGCGGTCGGGCTCGGCGTGCGGGACGGTGCCCAGGCAGCGGAGGTGGCGGGCTTCGCCGACGGCGTGATCGTCGGCTCCGCGTTCGTGCAGCGCCTCCTGGATGCGCCGGATCTGACCTCCGGCATCCAGGGGGTGCGTGAGCTGGCCACCGATCTCGCGGAGGGCGTGCGCCGCCCTGCCCGGGCCGTCCGCTGATCTCACTCGCTGCGACAAAGCGTTACGGTACCTGTGACGACCAGGAATTTGTCTGTCTCCAGTGGTTTCACCCCCCGGCCTGCGCGGGCAAGAACGCACGGGTGGCGTAATCTGGAAGTAATCCCGGAGCGGTAGCTCACAAAGCCGCCAGCCGCATCACCGGCGCCGCCCCGCGGCAGGGCCAGTGTTGTCCCGAATCCGCACGCGATAACGCGAATACGGACGAGAAGGACGACAGGAGCACGCATGGCCCTTGCCGTTGATACACGCACCCCTGCGCGTGGCCCCGGGCTTTATGACAGCCAGTACGAGCATGACGCTTGTGGCGTCGGGTTCGTCGCTGACCTGTCCGGGCGCAAGACCCACCAGACCGTTGCCCAGGCGCTCACCGTGCTGCGGAACCTGGACCATCGCGGCGCCAAGGGCAGCGACCCGGACACCGGTGACGGGGCTGGCATCCTCACCCAGATGCCGGATGCCCTGTTCCGCGCCTCCTGCGGGTTCGATCTGCCCGCCGCCGGCAGCTACGCCGCCGGGCTGGTCTTCCTGCCCACGGACACCACGGAGTGCGCGCGGGCGCAGGCGGCGGTCGCCGAACTGGCGGCCGCGGAGGGACTGGCCGTCCTCGGCTGGCGGGATGTGCCGCACGACGCCACGCAGTGCGGCAAGGGCGCGCGGGCCACGATGCCGCGGCTGGCCCAGCTTTTCGTCGCCGCGGTGAAGGGGGATAGTGAAGGGGGAATGGGGAGGCGGGCGGGGGGTGGGGACACCGGGCTGGCGCTGGACCGGCGGGCGTTCTGCCTGCGCAAGCGGTTGGAGCACGAGACCGGCCTGTACCCGGCCAGCCTGTCGTCCGCGACGATCGTCTACAAGGGCATGCTCACGGCGGTGCAACTGCTGCCGTTCTACCCCGACCTGTCCGACCCTGCCTACACCTCGACCCTGGCCCTGGTGCACTCCCGGTTCTCCACGAACACGATGCCGTCCTGGCCGCGCGCCCACCCGTACCGGTTCATCGCGCACAACGGCGAGATCAACACCGTCCGCGGCAACCGCAACTGGATGCGGGCCAGGGAGGCGATGCTGTCCTCCGGCCTGTTCCCGCAGGCACAGGACGGGCGCGGCCTTGACCGGCTGCTGCCGATCCTGACCGAGTCGGCCAGCGACTCCGCCAGCTTCGACGAGTGCCTGGAACTGCTCTACCTCGGCGGCCGGTCGCTGCCGCACGCGATCCTCATGATGATCCCCGAGCCGTGGGAGAACCACGAGGAGATGGACCCGGCGCGGCGCGCGTTCTACCGGTTCCACGCCACGCTGATGGAGCCCTGGGACGGCCCAGCGTGCGTGGCGTTCACCGACGGGACCGTGGCGGGCGCGGTACTCGACCGCAACGGCCTGCGCCCGGGCAGGTACTGGGTGACCCAGGACGGCCTGGTGATCCTGGCCAGCGAGGTCGGCGTGCTCGACCTCGACCCGGCCACCGTGGTGCGCAAGGGCCGGCTGCAGCCGGGCCGGATCTTCCTCGCCGACACCGGCAGCCACCGCATCCTCGAAGATGCCGACGTCAAGGCGGCGCTGGCGGCCGAGCACCCGTACGCCGAGTGGCTGCACGCGGGCCTCATGCACCTGGACGACCTGCCCGACCGGCACCGGGCCCTGCCCGGCACCGCGGAACTCACTACCAGGCAGCGGGCCAGCGGTTACACCGAGGAGGAACTGCGGCTGCTGCTGGGCCCGATGGCCACGGCCGGCGTAGAGCCGATCGGATCCATGGGCACCGACACCCCTCTCGCCGTGCTCTCCGACCGGCCGCGGCTGCTGTTCGACTACTTCACCCAGCTCTTCGCCCAGGTGACCAACCCGCCGCTGGACGCGATCAGGGAGGAGCTCGTCACCTCGCTCGAGACCTCCACCGGCGCCGAACAGAACCTGCTGGAGCCGGGCCCGGCCTCGTGCCGCCAGATCGTGCTGCCCTACCCGGTGATCAGCGACAACGATCTGGCCAAGATCATCCACATCAACCACGACGGCAACCTGCCTGGCTTCGCCGCGCACGTGGCCGACGGCCGCTACCGGGCGGCGGGGGGCGGCGCGGCGCTGCGCGAGCGGCTGGCCGGGATCTGTGCCGAGGTGACCGCCGCGATCGAGGCCGGCGCCCGGATCGTGGTGCTGTCCGACCGGGGCGGCGCCGACCCGGCGGGCGAGGTCGACCCGGCGCTCGCGCCCATCCCGTCGCTGCTGCTCTGCGGGGCGGTGCACCACCACCTGATCAGGGAGCGGACCCGGACCCGGGTGGGGCTCGTGGTGGAGTGCGCCGACGCCCGCGAGGCGCACCACATCGCGCTGCTCATCGGCTTCGGTGCGGCCCTGGTCAACCCGTATCTGGCGCTGGAGTCCGTGCAGGACATGGTGCGCCGCGGCGTGCTTGAGAACGTGTCGGCGGACAAGGCGGCGGCGAACCTCATCAAGGCGCTCGGCAAGGGCGTGCTGAAGATCATGTCCAAGATGGGCGTGTCGACCTGCGCCTCCTACCACGGCGCCCAGATCTTCGAGGCGATCGGCCTGGGCGATGAGGTGGTCAGCACCTGCTTCACCGGCACGACGTCACGGCTGGGCGGTGCCGGGTTCGACGTGCTCGCCGCCGAGGTGGCCCGCCGCCACGCGCGCGCATTGGGCGGGGTGGCGGGGTCAGCACTAGCAGAGCGCGGCCGCGACGCCGGGCTGGCACACCAGCGGCTCGAAACCGGCGGGGAGTACCAGTGGCGCCGTGACGGGGAGCGGCACCTGTTCAACCCGGAGACCGTGTTCAAGCTCCAGCACGCCACCCGGGCCAGGCGGTACGAGATCTTCAAGGAGTACACCCAGCTCATTGACGACTCCGCCACCGCGCTGATGACGCTGCGCGGGCTGCTGCGGATCCGGGGCGTGGACGTGCCCGCCGCCCGCCCGCCGGTGCCGGTCGAGGAGGTCGAGCCGGTCTCGGCGATCGTCCGCCGGTTCGCCACCGGCGCCATGTCCTACGGCTCGATCTCCGCCGAGGCGCACGAGACCCTGGCCATCGCGATGAACCGGCTCGGCGGCAAGTCCAACACCGGGGAGGGCGGCGAAGACCCGCGCCGGTTCGTCCGTGACCGCAACGGCGACCTGCGCAGGTCCGCGGTCAAGCAGGTGGCCAGCGGCCGGTTCGGGGTGACCAGCGAGTACCTGGTCAACGCCGACGACCTGCAGATCAAGATGGCGCAGGGCGCCAAGCCGGGGGAGGGCGGGCAACTGCCCGGGCACAAGGTGTACCCGTGGATCGCGCAGACCCGGTACTCCACCCCCGGCGTCGGGCTGATCTCGCCGCCGCCGCACCACGACATCTACTCGATCGAGGACCTCGCCCAGCTCATCCACGACCTCAAGAACGCCAACCCGGCCGCCCGGGTGCACGTCAAGCTCGTCGCCGAGGTGGGCGTCGGCACCGTCGCCGCCGGGGTGTCCAAGGCGCACGCCGACGTGGTGCTGATCTCCGGCCACGACGGCGGCACCGGGGCGGCGCCGCTGACCAGCATCAAGCACGCCGGGGCACCGTGGGAGATCGGCCTGGCCGAGACCCAGCAGACGCTGCTGCGCAACGGGCTGCGGGACCGGATCGTGGTCCAGGCCGACGGCCAGCTCAAGACAGGGCGTGATGTGATCATCGCAGCCCTCCTTGGGGCCGAAGAGTTCGGCTTCGCCAGCGCGCCGCTTGTCGTGTCCGGCTGCGTCATGATGCGCGTCTGCCACCTGGACACCTGCCCGGTCGGGGTGGCCACCCAGAACCCCGAGCTGCGCAAGCGCTTCACCGGCCGGCCCGAGTTCGTCGTGAACTTCTTCGAGTTCATCGCCGAAGAGGTCAGGGAGTACCTGGCCGCGCTGGGCTGCCGCACCCTGGACGAGGCCGTGGGCCGGGCCGACCTGCTCGACACCGCTCAGGCGGTGGGCCACTGGAAGGCCGCGGGGCTGGACCTGACCCCGGTCCTGCACATGCCGGAACTGCCCGGCGGCGAGGCCAGGCACCACCGCACCAGTCAGGACCACGGCCTGGACCGCGCGCTCGACAACACCCTGATCCAGCTCGCCGAGGGTGCCCTCGCCGACGGCACCCCGGTCACCCTGGACCTCCCGGTACGCAACGTGAACCGGACGGTCGGGACGATGCTCGGCTACGAGGTGACCAGGCGGTGGGGCGGCCAGGGCCTGCCCGACGACACGATCACCGTCGCCTTCACCGGGTCCGCGGGCCAGTCGTTCGGCGCGTTCCTGCCCCGCGGCATCACCCTGCGGCTGGTCGGGGACGCCAACGACTACCTGGCGAAGGGGCTGTCCGGCGGCCGGATCGTGGTCGCCCCCGACCCGGCCGCCCCGTTCGCCGCCGAGACCCAGATCATCGCGGGCAACGTGATCGGCTACGGTGCGACCGGCGGGGAGATCTTCCTGCGCGGCATCGTCGGCGAGCGGTTCTGCGTGCGCAACTCCGGCGCGGTCGCGGTCGCCGAGGGCACCGGGGACCACGCCTGTGAGTACATGACCGGCGGCACGGTGGTGGTGCTCGGCCGGACCGGCCGCAACTTCGCCGCTGGCATGTCCGGCGGCACCGCCTACCTGCTCGACCCTGACTCTCGCCGGATGAACACCGGCATGGCCGACCTGGAGCCGGTGGACGCCGCGGACGCCGACCTGCTCCGCGGGCTGGTCGAGCGCCACCACGCGGAGACCGGCTCGGTGGTGGCGGCGCGGCTGCTCACCGACTGGGACGCTGCGCTGCCCCGGTTCGCCAAGGTCATGCCGCACGACTACAAACGAGTGCTGGAAGCCGCCCGCCGCGCCGAACGCGAGGGCCTGGACGTCAACGCGGCCGTGATGGCCGCCGCGCACGGGTGAGGGGGCGTCATGGCTGATCCCAAGGGCTTCATGACCACGCCGCGGGTGGCACCGGCCCGCCGCCCGGTGAGCGTGCGGATCTCGGACTGGCGCGAGGTCTACACCGAGTTCGGTACCGCACGGCTGGAACTGCAGGCCGGGCGGTGCATGGACTGCGGCATACCGTTCTGCCACCAGGGCTGCCCGCTGGGCAACCTCATCCCGGAATGGAACGACCTGGTCTGGCGAGAGGACTGGGCGGAGGCGGCCAGGCGGCTGCACGCCACCAACAACTTCCCCGAGTTCACCGGCCGGCTGTGCCCCGCGCCGTGCGAGAGCGCCTGCGTGCTCGGCATCAACTCGGATCCGGTGACGATCAAGCAGGTCGAGGTGGAGATCGCGGACCGGGCGTTCGCGTCGGGCTGGGTGGCGCCCGAGCCGCCGGCCGTGCTGACCGGGCGCACGGTGGCCGTCGTGGGCTCCGGGCCGGCCGGCCTGGCCGCCGCGCAGCAGCTCACCAGGGCCGGGCACACGGTGACGGTGTACGAGCGCGCCGAGGCGCCCGGCGGCCTGCTCCGCTTCGGCATCCCCGAGTTCAAGCTGGAAAAGCGGCACCTGGACCGGCGCCTGGACCAGATGCGCGCCGAGGGCACGATGTTCGCCTGCGGCATCGACGTGGGCCGCGACGTGACGGCGGCGCAGTTGCGGGCCGAGCACGACGCCGTGGTGCTGGCCGGCGGTGCGACCATCCCCCGGGGCCTGCCGCTGCCCGGCGCGGACCTGGACGGGATACACCAGGCCATGGAGTACCTGCCCGCGTCGAACCGGGCCGTCGCCCACGGCACCCGGACACCGATCAGCGCGACAGACAAGCACGTGGTGATCATCGGCGGCGGCGACACCGGCGCCGACTGCCTCGGCACCGCGCACCGGCAGGGCGCGGCGTCGGTGACCCAGCTCGAGATCATGCCCAGGCCACCTGACGCGCGCCCCGAGGCGCAGCCCTGGCCGACGTACCCGATGATCTACCGGGTGTCCAGTGCCCACGAGGAGGGCGGCGCGCGGGTGTACGCCGTGTCCACGCAGGCGTTTCTCGGCGATGGGCATGGGCGCGTGCGGGCGTTGCGGCTGGTGGAGGTGGAAGGTCCGGCCACCCGCTTCGCGCCGGTTCCCGGTACAGAACGACAGCTCAGGGCCGACCTGGTCCTGCTGGCCATGGGGTTCACCGGGGCGGACCGGGCGGGGCTGCTCGACGACCTGGGCGTGGACATGGATGCCCGCGGGAACGTGGCGCGGGACGCCGCCTACGCGACGTCCGTCCCCGGCGTGTTCGCGGCCGGGGACATGGGCCGTGGCCAGTCGCTGATCGTCTGGGCGATCGCCGAAGGCCGGTCCGCGGCCGCGGCGGTGGACGCCTACCTGATGGGCACCACCGCGCTGCCCGCGCCGGTCCCGCCCACCGCCCGCCCGCTGGCCTGACCCGCGCTGCCCGCG
>Ga0207700_10002824_pt1 | contig 9996 bp, 8 predicted proteins | sample LARL82metaG_FD_184348 | JGI IMG/M metagenome (GOLD analysis project Ga0207700, IMG submission 184348) | Corn, switchgrass and miscanthus rhizosphere microbial communities from Kellogg Biological Station, Michigan, USA - LAR L8-2 metaG... | ecosystem: Host-associated > Plants > Roots > Rhizosphere...
CCGTGCTGGAGGGCGCAGACCTGCACGAGCAGATCCGCCAGATGATCGACGAGGTGGTCAACGCCTACGTGACCGGGGCGACCACCGATGGCTTCCCCGAGGAATGGAACCTCGACCAGCTGTGGGTCGCGTTCCGTGACCTGTACCACCCGACGCTCACCGTCGGGGACCTGGTCGAGGAGGCCGGCGGGGAGAAGTCGGCGCTCTCGCAGGAGTTCATCGCCGAGGTCGTCAAGGCCGACGCCCAGGACGCCTACGACCGCCGGGAGGCCGAGCTCACCCCCGAGGTCATGCGCGAGCTCGAGCGCCGGGTGGTGCTCGCGGTGCTCGACCACAAGTGGCGCGAGCACCTGTACGAGATGGACTACCTCCGCGAGGGCATCGGCCTGCGGGCGATGGCGCAGCGCGACCCGCTGGTCGAATACCAGCGGGAGGGCTTCGACATGTTCAACACCATGATGGAGGGGATCAAGGAGGAGTCGGTCGCCTACCTGTTCAACTCCAAGGTGGACGTCCAGGAGAGCCCGATCGTGGAGGAAACCGCCGGTGAGCTGCCCGCGGCCTCGCTCACCTTCGGGCAGGTGCCGGGCAACGGCGCACCGGGCGGCGCCATCGAGGACGGCGTTGCCCCGGCCGCTACCGCGCCGGTGGACGGCGCCCCGGTGGACGGCGCCCCGGTCGACGGCGCCTCCGCGCAGCGCACCGGCCGGCGGGGAAGCGGGGGCCGGGGCTCGCGCGGCGGCCGGCACGCGAAGGGTGCGCCGGCCCAGCAGGCGGCCGCTCAGCAGCCGGCGGCCCAGCAGCCGCGGGACGGCGCTCCCGCCGTAGTGACCCCCGGGCTCAGCCAGCCGCAGCAGCCCGCGCGGCTCTCCTACAGCGCACCGACCGTGGACGGCGAGGCACAGGTGCAGCGCCGTACCGAGTCCGGCGGCAGCGAGGAGTTCGGCAAGGTCGGCCGTAATGCCCCCTGCCCCTGCGGCTCAGGACGTAAGTACAAGCTGTGCCACGGCGACCCGCGTAACCGCCCCGCCGGCAGTCCCTGATCCGGTCGCCCGCTGAGCCACTGATCCGGGCCCGTCGGTGAGCCGCTGGTCCGCCACCAGTTGAGCCGCCGGGCGGCTGTCGGCTGAGCCGCCGGGCGGCTGTCGGCTGAGCCGCCGGGCGGCTGTCGGCTGAGCCGCCCGCTGGTCCAATCGTCGGCTTGGGCCGCCATGCCTGGAGGCGTGGCCCAACGGCCGCCTGGCCGGGCTCCTAGGCCGCCTCGACGGCCACACACAGCCACCTGCCTGGCTGGGGCGCCCGGCCCGCGGTGGCCTGGCCTCCGCCCCGTTCCAGCCGGAGGGCCAGCGCGTGGACACGCTGCCCGAAGACCACGACCACGGCCATCTCCATGGCGTCGGCGGTGGGATGGAAGGTCACCACCCGCCGGACCCGTGGCTGCTGCCCGGCCGAGAGCAGGGGACCGAGCCGCTGGATGCGGTCGCGGGCCCGCTCAGTTGTCCACGGCACCAGCTGCCGCGGCGGCCGGGACCCGGCCAGCGTCTCCGCCAGCACCTGGGCGAACTGGCCTGGCCAGCCGGGAGGCGAGGCCGACGAGCCTGGGCGGCCGGATGCACCCGGTGCGGTCAGCGGCTTCCGCGGGCGGGCCGGCCCCGGCGCTTCTTGCTGGCCTGGTGAGCCTGGCCCGGACGAACGTGCTGCGCCGTGGGCGCCGCCCAGGTCGGCGCTATCCAGGCTGGCGCTATCCAGGCTGGCGCTATCCAGGCTGGCGCTATCCAGGCTGGCGCTGCCCGAACTGGTGCTGCCCGTGCTGCCCGGGCCGGTGTCCAGGCGGGGGAACGCGCCCGCCGGGCCGGGCGCCGCCACCTCCGCGTCGTACGGCGGCGCGGAATCGGGGATGAGGTACAGGCGGATCGCCTCCGGGTCCGGTAACGGCCGGGGCCCGGAGGGGGAACGGGGACGGGCGGGCGGGTGCGGGCACCCGGCGTCGGCCGTGCCGGTTCCTCCGGGTTCCCCGGCCGCAGGTCCGCCGGGTGCGGACGGGAGTCCTCGTGGCCGGTCTGGTGGTAAAGCGGGCATGGCGCCTCCCGGGCGTGTCAGCGACTTGGCGGGCCGCCCGGCGCCGGTCAGGGCGCCCGGCCGCGGCCGTCTGCCTTGAGTTCTACTCGTGCCCGGTGACATTTCCGGCGGCCGCGAAGGGGAATTCCCCGGCCGGGCCAGGGGTTACTGCTGGAGCCGGGTAGAACGGGCCCGGACTTCGCGTTCCAGGAGAGTTACCGTGTCGCTTCCCCCGCTGGTTTCCCCGGCCGATGACCTGACCGTGGAGGAGGTCCGGCGCTACTCCCGGCACCTGATCATTCCTGACGTCGGAAAGACTGGGCAGCGGCGGCTCAAGAACGCCAAGGTGCTGGTTGTCGGCGCAGGCGGGCTCGGGTCCCCGGCCCTGCTGTACCTGGCCGCCGCCGGTGTCGGAACGCTCGGCGTCATCGACTTCGACGTGGTTGACGAGTCGAACCTGCAGCGCCAGATCATCCATGGCCAGTCCGACATAGGCCGGCCGAAGGCCGTTTCGGCGATGGAGAGCATCCGCGAGGTCAACCCGCTCGTGAACGTGGTCCTGCACGAGGAGCGGCTCGACTCCGACAACGCGATGCAGATCTTCGAGCCCTACGACCTGATCGTCGACGGCACCGACAACTTCGCGACCCGGTACCTGGTGAACGACGCCTGTGTGCTGCTGGGCAAGCCCTACGTCTGGGGCTCGATCTATCGCTTCGACGGCCAGGCCAGCGTCTTCTGGGCCGAGCACGGGCCGTGCTACCGGTGCCTGTACCCGGAGCCGCCGCCGCCGGGCATGGTGCCGTCCTGCGCCGAGGGCGGGGTCCTTGGGGTGCTGTGCGCATCCATCGGGTCCATCCAGGTCAACGAGGCGATCAAGCTCATCACCGGCATCGGCGAGCCCCTGGTTGGCCGCCTGATGATCTACGACGCCCTGGACATGACCTACCGGCCGGTCAAGGTCCGGAAGGACCCTGAGTGCCCGATCTGCGGCAAGAACCCCACGATCACCGAGCTGATCGACTACGAGGAGTTCTGCGGCACGGTCTCGGAGGACGCGCAGAAGGCGGCGGCCGGGTCGACCATCACGGCCACCGAGCTCAAGGACATGCTCGACCGCCAGGAGGAGATCTTCCTCGTGGACGTCCGCGAGCCGAATGAGTATGAGATCGTCTCCATTCCGGGTGCGGTGCTGATTCCCAAGGGAGAGTTCCTCTCGGGCGCGGCCCTTGAGCACCTGCCACAGGACAAGCGGATCGTGCTGCATTGCAAGAGCGGCGCGCGCAGTGCCGAATGCCTGGCCGTGGTAAAGGACGCCGGATTTTCCGATGCGGTCCATGTCGGCGGCGGCGTGCTGGCCTGGATCAACCAGGTGGATCCCTCGCTTCCGGCGTACTAGAACGCCGGCGGATGGTTCCGCTGACCTCGCAACCTGTCACAGCGAACGGCAGCCGTGCGGTTAAGGCCGTAACATGCCGGTGTGGGATTGCGGCCGGAGCCACCGGGAGGCAGCGGCCCGGGGCCGGACGCAGAGCGGCCGGTGCTACCCGGACCGGTGCCCGTGCCGCGCCGTCCGTTCGGCCCTCCGGTCCCGGCTACCAGCGCATCTGAGCACCAGACCACCCGGATCACGGCGTCGCGCCCGCGGCACAGAGGCCTCCTGCTGGCCGTGCTGTCGCTGTCATTGGTGGGCCTGCTGGCCGCGACGGCGGGGCTGGTGGTGCAGCTCCTGCCGCGCACGTTCAACACGGCCCAGAAGCAGCAGATCCTCGCCTGGGAGATGGGCAAGCGCTGGCGCACCTGGCCAGCCGCCAAGATCTTCCCTGATTCCCTCCAGTACCTGGTGCCTGCCAATGCCCTCGGCGGGGCCGATCTGTCCCTGATCGCGCACCGGATCGGGATCGCCCGCCAGGCCAGCTGTCATACGGCCACCGACCCGGCGGTGGCGCGGGTCCTGGCCCGCCACGGATGCCTGGTCGTGCTCAGGGCAACCTATGCCGACGCGACCCAGAGCCTCGCGGTGACCGTGGGCGTCGCCGTGCTGCCCACCCCGGCCGCGGCCGGGGCCTCACAGAACGCCCTGGCCGCCCAGCACGGCAACGGCCCGCGGCCCGGCGTGCGGGTCGTGTCGTTCCGCCGCACGCCCGTCGCCCGGTTCGGCAACCGGCAGCGTCAGCTGTCATCGGTGAAGCGCGCCGGCCCCTACCTGGTGTTCACCACGGTCGGCTACGCCGACGGCCGGCGGCGGGTGCACGAGGCCGCCAACCTGTACGCGACGGCAGAAATGCAAGGCCTGGAAGACGGGGTCGGCGGCTGGGTGGCCGGCCACCTCGGGGCCACCCCACCGCCACCGGCGTGCCCTGGAGGGCCAGCGTGCTAGCGCGTCTTTCTGCTATCCGGCCCGCCCGCGCGGCAGGCTGGAGGTCGGCGAGCGGCGGCCGCAGGGTGCGGGTGGTCGCCCGGCTCGCGGGGGCCGTTCTCGCCGCGGGCGGCCTGTGCGCGGTCACGGTGATCCCGGCCCAGGCGGATGCGGTGCGCGATCAGGAGATGTGGGTGCTGGACATGGTGCAAGCCCCATCCGTCTGGCCGGTCACCCAAGGCCAGGGCGTACTCGTCGCCGTCATCGACAGCGGCGTCTCCCCTTCCGTATCCGACCTGGCCGGTTCGGTCACCGAGGGCCCCAATCTCTCCGGTGTGAACACCCCGCCGTCCAACGCCTCCTGGGGCGTTCACGGCACCTGGATGGCCTCGCTGATCGCCGGCCACGGCCATGGGGACGGGTCAAGCGGCATCGAGGGCGTGGCCCCCCAGTCGCGGGTGCTGTCCATCCGGGTAGTGACCGACCGGGGCGATCCCAACTTCGGGAAGTACGAGCAGGAGTCGAACGCCCAGGTCCAGCGGGCTCTGGCCCGGGCCATCACGGTCGCGACCAGGCGTGGTGCGGACGTCATCAGCATGTCCCTTGGCTACGGCGCCGCCAGCCGCCCGGTCCGGGTAGCACTGCAGAACGCCCTGAACCACGGGGTCGTGGTGGTCGCCTCGTCGGGCAACTCGGGGGACACGGCCAGTGCCCTCAGCACCGGGGAGGCCCCGTACTCCTTCCCCGCTGACTACCCGGGCGTGCTCGGCGTTGGCGCGGTCACCCAGACCGGGTCGGCAGCCAGTTTCTCCAGCAACAACCTGTCGGTCGAGATCGCCGCGCCCGGCGTCAAGGTCCCGGCTCAAGGCAGGGACGGGCAGTACTGGCTGGTCAGCGGGACAAGCCCGGCATGCGCGCTGACCGCGGGCGTGGCCGCCCTCATCAAATCGCGTTACCCCCATCTCTCGCCGGCGCTGGTGGACCAGGCCATCACCTCCACCGCCCAGAACTCGCCGCCGCAGGGTTACGACGACCGGGTCGGGTTCGGCACGGTCGACGCGGCCGCGGCACTCACGGTCGCCGCCACCCTGACCCGCGACGTGACCACGGGCCGCGGGGTGAAGGTGGCCGCACACTTCGGTGGCGGGGGGGCTGCCGTGGCGCCGGTGCCCGTCGCGCCGCGGGGCACCGGGCGGCTGATCCTCTACGCGGTGCTGGTGCTGGCCTGCCTGGCCATCGCAGCGGTCGCGGCGATGCGCCTTACCCGCAGGCCACCGGCTGCGGTCCCGGTCGGCGAGTCGTGGCCGGACAACCCGCCATGGCCGGGCAACGAGGCCTGGGAAAGCAACGGAGCGTGGCCGGGCAGCGGCGCCTCACAGGACAACAGGGCCTGGGCAGGCAACGGGGCGTGGCCGGGCAGCGGCGTCCCACCAGGCAACGGGGCCTGGGGAGGCAACAGTCCTCAGCAGGGCAACGGGGCCTGGGAAGGCGACGGAGCCTGGGGGAGCGACAGGGGCTGGGGCGGCAACGGGGCGTGGCCGGATCGCGAGCCCTGGCCCGCCCAGCCAGGCAGGCGGCAGGCGACGTCCGGCGAGGAGCCGACGCTTCAGGCTCCACCGGTCTCACTGACCCCACCGGGCTCACCGCTCCCGCCGGTCCCGCCGGACTTGCCGCCCGCGTCGTACCCGCCCGATCTGCGCCAGCGGGACCTGCCGCCGGCGCAGGCACCCCCGGCCGATCCAGGATCGCCCGGGGCAGCGTGGCCGCCGCCGGGCCCGTGACCGTCGGCCGCCGGGATCAGCTGACCGACTTCGCCGACCGCGTGCTCGACGTCGTGGACGCCATCCCGCCCGGCCAGGTGATGTCGTATGGCGACATCGCCGAATACCTCGGCCAGGGCGGCCCGCGCCAGGTAGGGCGGGTCATGTCCCTGTGGGGTGGCGGCGTCGCCTGGTGGCGGGTGATCCATGCCGACGGGTCCTTCCTGCCCGGGCATGAGCGCGAGGCCCTCGCCCATTACCGGGAGGAAGGGACGCCGCTGCGGCCGGCCGGGCCGGGCGGGGGGCAACGGGTGGACATGCGCAAGGCCCGCCGCGAGATCCGCACCACCCCCCAGGGGGACGTGCTCAGCTGACCGTGGGCGAGGCCGTGTCTACATACTGGACATCCGGCAGCGACCTATCACGGATATTGGTCGCCTAAACCACGGCAAGCCGGACACGATCATGACCGAGATCCGTGACATGTCGGGCATGCGGGTCTGGAGACCGGGTGCGGACGGCGGGGCGGGCTAGAGGGCGGGCTCGGCCTGGTGGAAGCAGCAGGTGCCGGTGGCGCCGTGCGGCATGCTCTTGATCCCGGCGTCGGGGTCGGTGCTGCCCCGGACGATGGCCCCGCCATAGCCCGGCCTGCCCAGGAAGGCGCCCCACCACAGCGCCCACGGCCGCGGCCCGGATTCGGCCGGAAAGGGCTCGGCGAGCGGCAGGACCCGCCGCTGCAGCACATATGGCCCATTCATCGCCTTGGTGAGCTGGTGCCGCCACTCGTCCTGGCCGGTCAGCCAGCCCTGTATGACCCCCGCACCCGAGTGCAGCGCGGTCGGCTTGAGCACCAGGTGCTCCCGTTCGGCGAGCGCGTGCTCGGTCATGTCGGCGTGCCCGCCGGCGACGGTGACCGGCCCGGGCCGGACCATCCGCGTCCACGGCAGGACCCGGTCCAGCCGCGCGAGCTCCGCGTCGCTGAACAGGTGGCGGTTGGCCTCGTCCGACAGCAGCGCTAGCGCGCCTTTGCTGCCGTACAGTTCCGCATCCATCGGGGCGAAGAGGGCGACCTCGCCCCGTTCGGCGGCCCACAGCAGCGGCTCGGCAAGCTCACTGGCCTCCGGGCGGAGCAGATCCTTGATCAGGAAGACCCGGTAGATCACGTCGATCGGGCGGCCGTCCAGCCAGACCCGGCGATCGGCGGCGCGGAGCTGGCCGAGGTGGCACGGCACGGCCTCCAGCCCGTACCGGATGAGCTGCGCGGCGCTGTACCGCAGCTGCCGTTCCAGGACGGCGAAGGAGTCCGGCCAGTCGGCGACCGCGATCAGCGGCCGCGCCCCGGCAGGCAGTCCACATTCGGCCCGCAGGGTGTCGACCAGGACGTCCATGGTGTCCACGTAGGACAGCCCGTTCGACGCCACGAATTCGGCCACCGCCGGGTCGGCGAGGAAAGCCCGGTTGAGCAGGGCATTGTCGAGGCCGCCGAGGGCACTGCCCAGATTAAGCTCCAGCACCCGGAAGGCCGTCTCGTCCCGGAACAGGTCGGCCCGGCCCAGCCTGGTGGGCGCCTGGCCCCCGGCCCGCTCGATCGCCGTCACCTGGGCACCGGTCATCCCCACGGCGCGGGCGAACGCGGCCACATCGCCACCGAACAGCCGAACGGGCAGGCTGGCCAGGGCGGCATGCAGGGTGAGGAGGTCGTCGCGCAGGACCGAGAACTCGGCGTGCTCCAGGAAGACCGGCCTGGTCAGGCAGTCGCCGTCGTAGGAGGTCGCCGTCAGGTCGAACTGTTCCCGGGCCAGCCGCACCAGCCGGGCGGCGCGATCCCCGCGCTCAGCGACGTCAGCCAGGTACCGGCTGGTGAGCGTATTGGGAGTCACCACGCCCCATGGTAATCACGCAACGTTTCCCACCCGCCGGGTTCAGGCTGCGGCCGCGGCCTTGGCATAACTATCCAAGATGGTGGCCCAGCCGCCGGACGAGGAGACGCCCGCGTGGATACCGGCTCCGCCGGCCCCGTGCCGCTCAAAGTGGCGGTGCTCAAACTCCACCCGGGTCTGGCCGTCCGGCTCGCCGGTGAACGTGACCTCGAACTCACTGGCGCGTGCGGGGTCGGGGTCGCGGAACCAGGTCTCATCGTTCGCGTTGATCTGCCAGGACACGACGATTCGGTGCGGGGGGTCACAGACGAGCACCCGGCCCCAGTCGCACTCGCTGCCGTCCACGCCGCGCTCGTAGTAGCGACCCCCAGTGCGTGGCTCGAGCACGACGTCGGCAAGATCGGCCTTCCCGAGATGGTGACCGTGCGGCCACCAGCTGTAGTAGCCGTCGGTGAACAGGGCGAACGCCCGCTCCGGGGATAGGGCACGGTCACCGCACAGCCGACAGGTGCGAACGATCCGGTGGCTGCGGCTTGCTCGGTCATGGCTGCTCCTGCCTTTCGTCGCCGGCCGTGGCTGCGGCCGCCGTGGCCGCCGCCTGGAACGAGGCCAGGGCCTGCCCCCACATCTGGTCCAGGTAGGCGTGAATGGCCCGCACCCCCTGCGGCTGGATCTGGTAGATGCGGCGGGTCCCGGCGGCCCGGTCGGCGACCAGGCCGGCCTCCTTGAGCACCCGGAGATGCTGTGACACCGCGGGTCGGCTGACCGGCAGCTCGCTCGCGAGCTGGCCGACCGCCTTCGGGCCGCGGGCGAGGCACTCGAAGATGGCGCGCCGGGTCGGATCCCCGAGCGCGGTGAGCGCGCCCCCTCCGTAAGTTTCCACTAACCGTAAGTCTGTACTTACAGATAGGGCGACGTCAAGCCGGCGCCGGGAAACGCCGCGCCGACGCGGCAAACAGCCCCGGTATGTCCGAGGTATCTGCTGGAATGCGGTACGGAGATGGACAGGCAACTTCCCGCCTACCACCTCGTCCGCTCGCCGGGGCGAGGGGGCGAGGCGCCCACACTGGACACCGCGCAGCGGGCCGTCGTCGAGCACGGCGGGGGGCCGCTGCTGGTGCTGGCTGGCCCGGGCACGGGCAAGACCACCACGATCGTGGAGACGGTGGCGGACCGCATCACCAACCGGGGGATCGACCCGGAGCGGGTGCTGGTCCTCACCTTCAGCCGCAAGGCGGCCGAGGAACTGCGGGAGCGGATCACCGCCCGGCTGCACCGGACCACGCGGGAGCCGCTGGCGCTGACCTTCCACAGCTACGCGTATGCGCTGGTGCGCCGGGAGTTCGTGCTGGCCGGCGACGAGCCGCCCACGCTGCTGTCCGGCCCCGAGCAGCTGCTGGAGGTCCGGCGCATGCTCAGGGGCGAGGCCGAGGACGGCGGCCGGCGCTGGCCCGAGCGCCTCCGCCCCGCGCTCGCGACTCGTGGTTTCGCCGTGGAACTGCGGGACTTCCTGCTCCGCGCGGCCGAGCGCGGGCTGGACGGCCGCGGCCTGGCCCGGCTGGGAGCGCAGCGCGGCCGCGACGACTGGCAGGCGGCGGGCGGTTTCCTCAACCGCTACGCCGCGCGCTTCGACCTGGCCCCCATCCCGGCCTACGACTACGCGGAGATCATCAGGATCGCCGCAGGGCTGCTCGACCACGGCGCGGTCAGGGACCGCGAGCGCAAGGCCTACGACGTGGTCATGGTGGACGAGTATCAGGACACCGACCCGGCCCAGGAGGAGCTGCTGCACGCCCTGGCCGGCGACGGCAGGGAGCTGATCGCGGTCGGTGACCCGGACCAGTCGATCTACGCCTTCCGGGGCGCGGACGTCCATGGGATCGCCCGCTTCCCCGAGCGGTTCCGCACCCCCGATGACCAGCCCGCCCGGGTGGTCGCG
>Ga0207700_10002825_pt1 | contig 9995 bp, 10 predicted proteins | sample LARL82metaG_FD_184348 | JGI IMG/M metagenome (GOLD analysis project Ga0207700, IMG submission 184348) | Corn, switchgrass and miscanthus rhizosphere microbial communities from Kellogg Biological Station, Michigan, USA - LAR L8-2 metaG... | ecosystem: Host-associated > Plants > Roots >...
CAGGAAACGCGGCCTTCAAAGCCTGGTCGGCCGCGGCTTCCACTTCCTGGTCCACTGATTTTTCCAGTTTGTTTATGCCGGCTTCATCCAGGATATTTTCACGCACAAGGAACATCTGCAGACGAGTAACAGGGTCGCGCTTTGCATCTTTCTCGCGCTCTGTATCAGGACGATAAAGCCTCTCGTCGTCAGAAAGTGAATGCGAATACGGCCGCGTAACATGCCCGTGGACCATTGCCGGTCCCTTGCCCGCGCGAATGTAGTCCACCGCGCGCTTGCATGCGGCGTATGAAGCCACAATGTCAGTTCCGTCACATTCTTCCAAATGCAGGTTAGGAAAATTGCTGACCAGTTTAGAAACGCTTCCGCCTGCGGTCTGCACTTCCACGGGAACTGAGATCGCGTAACCGTTATCTTCAATCAGGAACAAGACTGGCAGCTTGAGATTGCAGGCTGAGTTCATGGCTTCCCAGAATTCGCCTTCGCTGGTGGTGCCATCGCCGGCGGAAACGTAAACCACTTCATCGCCGTGAAAAGTTACATTCTTGAATTCGCGGTAGTCGCCATCATGCTTCTTTGCTGCTTCCGGATGTCTGGCGAAATACCGGCCCGCCTCCGCGCATCCCACCGCTTGCAGAAACTGAGTGCCCGTTGGCGATGACTGCGTCACAATGTTCAGCTTCTTGTGTCCCCAGTGTGACGGCATCTGCCGGCCGCCGGAGTTGGGATCATCGGCCGCGCCCACTCCTTCCAGCAACTGCTCGTAAGGAGTCATGCCCAGGGCCAGACAAAGCGCGCGGTCGCGATAGTACGGATAAAACCAGTCATAGCTCGGCTTGAGATTCAAGGCCGCCGCCACGGTCAACGCTTCATGTCCGGCACCCGATATCTGGAAGAAAATCTTCTGCTGATTTTTCAGCACCTTCTCCCGGTCGTCGAGCCGGCGAGAGAGGTACATGAGCCGGTAGATCTCCACCAGTTGCTCGCGCGTGAGTCCTTCATAATTCTTGTCGGATTTTGCCGGCATCTCAGCCACTGCGGAAGCATTCTTCTTGGACTCAACTTTGGTTACAGCCATGGTTCTCCTCTAAAAGACATGGTGGGGTTTGGGGCGTGCTTGGGAGTACCTTCCATTTTAAATCCTAAGGTGTTTACCGGGATATACTGAAAATGGATGATTCGCAAAAATCGCCCCATCCCGGGCCACACCGCCAAACTGCTTATTTTTGACCTCGACGGAACCCTGATTGACTCCCGTGAAGACCTGGCCAACTCCATCAATGCCATGTTGATTCACTTTGGCAAGAAGGAGCTGCCTCATGAAGTCATCGCCAGCTACATTGGCGATGGCGCTCCCATGCTGGTCCGCCGATCTCTGGGCGATCCTGACGATGAAAACTTTGTCCAGGACGCTGTGCTTTATTTTATGAGCTGGTATCGTGAGCACAAGCTTGATAACACTTATGTTTATGACGGCGTAAAGGAAGCGCTTGACGCTATCCAGAAAAGCCGTAACGGGGCTTCTGCCCAGGAAACGCCTCTAAAGATGGCCGTGCTCAGTAATAAGCCCGTAGGTCCTTCACGCGCGATCGTGGAAGCCCTTGGCCTTGGGCCATATTTCTTTCAGGTCTATGGCGGCAACAGCTTCCACACCAAAAAGCCCGATCCCACCGGTGTGCAGGCCCTGCTGGAAGAAGCTGGCGCGGCAGCGGAAGAAACGGTGATCATTGGCGACTCAGACATTGACGTGCTTACCGCTCGCAATGCTGGCATTTATTCCGTCGGCGTGACCTATGGCTTGGCGCCACACACACTGCAAGAGGCGCCCCCTGATGTTCTGATCGACCATCCCCGCGAATTGGCTGACGTGTTGGGAAATCGCGAGCGATGCCGTCTTACCTTTGAGCGTGTCCCAGAATAACTCATTGCAACGACGAGTTCGGATCGCTCCCAAAATGGGAATTGCTTCTTTTGGATAGTGCTCAAGAGCGTTGCATTTTTCCGCCGGCTCTCGCTAACCTGTTCCCCACTGGCCAATGAAAAGGAGAAACTCCATGTCAAAGCCAAACCAGCAGGAGAGCCAAAGAGTGCTTAGCCGCCTTGGCGCTCGTATCCTTACGCCGGAAGAGGCCGCACAAGTCAGAGGATCGCAGAACCAAACCTTTGCTTTCACACACATCATCAGCCCCGACACAACGCGTGATTAAACTTGTTGGTGGAACGTCTTATGCGGGTTTCGGAGATTGAATCTTAAACCTCTCGAAACCCGCCTGAACCGCCTGGGCGGCTTTGGACAGTAAAAACCCGTCTTGAGCGATGCTGTTTTATCGTTTTTTTTATTCGCTTTATCAACAACAACTTGCGCTACAGACGTCCTCTGAGAATCTGTTCGACATCTCGACGCCCATGCAGAATGGAAACTACCTGCAGCGGTTTTGTGTCGGCTCGATAAACAATCAAGTAAGAGAAAACCGGGAAGAACTTCACCGGCTGGTTCGTCAAGTTCCTGCGCCAATGTCCAGCGCCGGGATTTTCTGCCAGAAAAGCGACCTTGTCCAGAACGACTGACTCAACGCGATCTGCCATTTCAGTGCTGCTGTGTTTCTTGATGTAGCGCCAGATTTGGACCAGATCCCTCGCTGCTTCCGGTGCAAGAAGGTAGCGCCCACTCATTCAGGCTTGGCTTTCAAATTGGCCAGATAAGCCTTTAGTCGCTCCTCAGGAATTCCATCTCCACGATCAAGCTGGTCGATGCCACGCTGGATCTTGGTTTTGATTCCTTCTTTGTTTTCCAAAAGCCAGCGATCCTGCTCTTCCTGGCTTTCCAGTAAGCGCAGCAACAATTCCTCCAGGCTGTTGGATCCTGTCGCCTCAAGTTGCTTTTGCAGCCTCGCTTCCAGCTCAGCATCGCGAATCTGAATCGTCATCGCCTTGCCCCTTGTCCAAGTGGAGTTTTGCTTTCAATGCTAGTCCAAGGTGGGCGAAAGTCAATATTCACACGGTCCCCAAAAGGAAGTGTTTTGTCCACCGAAAGCTTGCGCGGCGCATGGCCCCCCGGACGTTAGTCCGGGGGAAACAGACAACACAAACACCGCTCTACCCCGCTGGATCGTTCAACGTCTCGCTTTCTTCTTCTGTTTGGCCAGCTCTTTCCTCCGCTCTTCAGCTTTTATAAACACGTCATCCGGATCGGCCAGTTCCTTTTCCCGCGCCTGCCTGACTTTGCCATAGCGATTCCAGTCTTCCAGTTCCGTGCCGTGCAGGATTTCTAAAAACTCCTGGTTCATTTCCGCCTGCAACTCCTGCGTAAATCCCTGAAAATTGCGCAAAGACTTGGCTGGGAAAAACCTGGTTGCTTCCAGCGTTTGGCAATGCATAACAATGGCGGCGAACGAACGGTTCAGCCGGTAGAGGGTGTGATAAATCTCAAGTTTTTTGTTAACGTCAAACGTAGCCATGTTGCCTGACTCCTTTGGTGAAGGCGATTTGGTCAGGGCTGCGTTCAGTGTTTACGTCACTGGCGCAGCCTGCTTTTAAGGCTTATAGCGCAAACAATTAGCGAAAGCAATAGCAAAACAAGAAATATTTTCAATAACGCATTGGTTATACTTCCATTTCTTTTAATTTTCTAAAGTCATTGAGGTGAATTTTGCCGGTCGCGACCGACGGAAAATAAAGCGGAAGCGGGCCAACAGGATTCGCAGGGCGCGTCTTCGAGCATCATCTGTCGCAAACCGCGCACACTTCCCGACCTTCTTCGAGAATGTCGCCACGGGCGATACCTTTTAACCCTGTTCATCCTGACCGAGCACGAACGACCCTGAGCTTGTCGAAGGGAGTGAGGGCGAGTGGAAGGACCCCGACATCGATTCCTTCACCATGCCGCATCAAGGAGTTCTTCCGAAACAGTTGACACCCGGTAAAATAGTTAAAACCTACGTCAGGAAATCCGTTATGGAGCAAATCGACTGGTCAAATTGCCCTTTAGTTGAAATCGATCCTTTGCGTGTCAGCGGACGCGCTGTTCTAAAGGGCACGCGGATGCCCGTTGAGGACATCATCGCCAATTACGAGCACGGAGTTTCCATCAGCGAGATCTCAACCCAGTTTCAAATCCCTGCCCCAATCATCAAGGAGTTGCTGAGCTATGTGGAAAGGTGAATCCGTCCAGGAAGCTTGGGACCAGGAAGTAGCGCGCCGAATGCAAGACCTGAAAGCGAAAAAAGCGGTGACTGTCCCTTGGGAACAACTCCATCGCGAACTGCTGGCCATGGTCCAAAAGACAGCAGACCAACCGGAGTATTGAAACACCTCGCCTCTGATCCGTATTGATCAGTGTGATCCGTGGAATCAGCTGTAAGGTTTTCCAATTTCGGCGCTGTTTGGCAATCTTGGCATTCTGGCAATCGCCGTTCCTCTCTGGTATGTTCTTTCCATCCACTCGCCCTCTTTTAGGAGAAGCCGTTGGCAGCCAGCCCAGAACATTTTGATGTCGTGATCGTTGGCGCGGGACTTTCCGGCATTGACGCCGCGCATCACCTGCAGAAATTCTGCCCCAAAAAGAGCTACGCGATCCTGGAGCAGCGTGAGCGCATCGGCGGCACATGGGACCTGTTCCGCTACCCCGGCATCCGATCGGATTCTGACATGTTGACCATGGGCTACTCATTCCGGCCATGGACGCACCCCAAAGCCATCTCGCCGGGCGAGGACATCCGCGAATACATTACAGCCACGGCCCTCGACGAAGGCATTGACCGCAACATCCGCTTCCGCCACCAGATCAAGCGGGCGTCGTGGTCATCGGAAGAGGCGCAGTGGACTATAGAAGCGACAAAATCTTCCAGTGACAGCAAATCTTCTGAGGTCAAAGAAGAGTCTGTCACCCTGACCTGCAACTTCCTGTTTTGTTGCGCAGGCTACTACCGCTATTCCGCCGGATACCTGCCGGAGTTTCCCAACAGCGGCCTGTTCAAGGGACGCATGCTTCATCCGCAGGCCTGGCCTGAAGATCTTGATTACGCCGGAAAGCGCGTTGTGATCATCGGCAGCGGGGCCACTGCGGTGACGCTGGTGCCAGCCATGGCTAAAACCGCGGCGCGCGTCACCATGTTGCAGCGTTCGCCCACCTATGTGATTTCCGTGCCTGAAAAAGACCGCATCGCCAACTTTCTGCGGAACATCATGCCCGCGGTGTGGGCTTACCGGCTCAGCCGCTGGAAAAACGTGAGTTTCCAGGCCTATGTGTATCAGCTATCACAACGGTTCCCGAATTTTGTGAAACGGGGGCTCATCAAGAAGGCAAGCCAGCAACTGGGAACGGATTTCGACGTGGATACGCACTTCACGCCTCGCTACCGTCCCTGGGAGCAGCGCATGTGCCTGGTTCCTGATGGCGATATGTTTGAAGCCATCAAGTCGGGCCGCGCCAGCGTGGTCACTGACCTGATTGAAACCTTCACGGAACGCGGCATCCTGCTCAAATCGGGCAAAGAGCTTGAGGCCGACATCATCGTCACCGCCACCGGCCTGACAATGCAGGCCTTTGGCGGCATGGAACTCACCGTCGATAAACAGCGCGTAAATCCGGCCGAGGTGCTGGCGTACAAAGGCGTCATGATGTCCGGCGTGCCAAACTTTGCTTCGGTCTTCGGCTACATCAATGCGTCATGGACGCTCAAGGCCGACCTGATCTGCAACTATGTTTGCCGGATTTTGAATTTCATGGACCGTAAAGGAGTGCGCCAGGTCACTCCCAATCCGGTGGGCGAAAGCCCTGTTGCGCCTTTTGTCGAAAATTTCTCGTCAGGCTATATTCAGCGCGCGCTGGCCAGTTGGCCCAAGCAGGGACACAAAAAACCGTGGCGCGTCTATCAGAACTATTTCCGCGATACCATCAGCATGAAATGGACTCGCGTTGACGATGAAGGGCTGGAGTTCTCGAATCCCGTCGCTCAGACACCGCTGCAGCCGCGCAAATTGGCAGAAGAGAAGCAAATGGCCGTTGCCGATTAGAAACAAATTTCAAAACCCGGCTGTGCTTTTCAATGTTGGGTGGTTGCAGGCACTCAATGCCTAGAGAAGGCGGTCGATCTGCCGGGAAAGTGTCGCTGTGAGGTGCTCGGCAGAGTCAAAGCCCTCATGGATTGCCCTCAACCTGCCTGAACGGTCCAGGATAAAGACAGTAGGAATGCCCCTCGTTCCCAGACTCTTTGCTGCCGGCCCCTGGTGGTCATCGCCGCTATGATCCAGTGAATCGATAGCTCCTGTAAGCCTCAGTTTCTTCCGTTCAAGATAGGCCTGCGCAATCTCGGCCGTGTCCCCACCCGTCGCTGAATCGAGCGCAACAATCAACACGCTTGGATTACCGCGATATTTATCCTGCAAAGCCTGGATCTTCGGAAGCTCGGCATTGCAGGGTGTACACCAAGTGGCCCAAAACGAAACGACCACAACGTGGCCTTTCCACGCTTGTGATGTCACAATCTTGCCGGTGAGGGTCTGGATTCGAAAAGGAGATATGTCCCTGTCCACGATAATGAAGGATCGGCTGTCCATCCAGGCAGGAACTACTTTATAGACCGGCACGAGCACCAAAAGGGCCCACATGCCTCCCAGCAATACTGCATACTTCATCCTCTGACGGGCGATGAGCGAGCGGAGCAACACACCCAGGGCAGCAGCCAGCGAGCTAGCCAGCATAAAAATGACGAGGAAAGGCGGCTCAGTCCAGGCCAACCGATACCGGTTCATAATTACAGCTGGCACAATGCCGCCAAGTGCAACCAACAAGGCTGTCAGAAGTCTGGATTGCGTTCCAGCCAGTCTTATTCCACTACGATAAAAACCCGCGATGATGAATGCTAAAGATGTCGCCAACAGAAACGGACGGATGTCCACATACAGGGCAGAAACCAGCAACGCCGCAACAAAAGCGACGAATCCGCACAATAGATCAAACATTGCCCCCGAAATGGGTCTTTTAGCTTTGGGATCATCGTTTTGAGATGGTGACATTGGGCCTCTTTAACGCCAAAATGTAGGTTCGTGATGCGAACCCTCGGAATGGTTTACGTCCGGCGGAAGCTGTTTGTTCCATAACCTTGGTGCCAGGCGTTGATAAGACGTTCCTTTCCGTGTCACACTAAAGAGATTTCCCTGGCCCAAAATTGCGGCTAGAGAGGTATCTGGCGTTGTTTTCTTCGCGCCTCCGCGTCAGGGCCTCCAGCAAACCCGGTTTGGGTTTATAGGGGTAGTCGCTCTGCCGTGAAATTGCTTTTTTAAAGGGACCAAATGGATTTTCGCTTAGCTTCAGACTACAAGCCCAAAGGCGACCAGCCCAACGCCATTGAAGAGCTTACCCGCGGCATTTATGCCGGAGAAAAGCACCAGGTGCTGCTCGGCGTAACCGGCTCGGGCAAGACGTACACCATGGCCAAGGTGATTGAGCAGCTTAATCGCCCCGCGCTGGTGCTGGCCCACAATAAAACGCTGGCCGCGCAGCTTTACCATGAGTTCAAGCAGTTCTTTCCGTCGAACGCCGTCGAGTACTTCGTTTCTTATTACGACTACTACCAGCCCGAGGCCTACATTCCCGCCGGCGATGTTTACATCGAAAAAGAAGCCACCATCAACGACGAGCTGGACAAGCTGCGCCTCTCCGCTACGCGATCACTCTTCGAGCGCCGCGACTGCGTCATCGTCGCGTCCGTGAGCTGCATTTACGGCCTGGGATCGCCGGAAGCCTATTACGGCATGCTGCTGTTTCTGGAAAAAGGACAGAAGATCAAGCGCCAGGACATTTTCAGCAAGCTGGTGGAAATCCTCTACGAGCGCAATGATGTGGACTTTAAGCGCGGAACGTTCCGCGTCCGCGGCGACGTGATCGAGGTCTTCCCCACTTACGATGACAATGCTTACCGCATCGAGCTTTTTGGCGATGAAGTGGATTCCCTCTCGCAGATTGATCCACTCTTTGGCACCGTCAAGCAGAAATATACGCGGCTGCCTATCTATCCCAAAAGCCATTACGTGATGTCAAACACCACCAAGAACCAGGCCATCGGCACCATTCTGGAAGAGCTGGCTTGGTGGGAAGATGTGCTGCTGAAAGAAGGGCGGCTGGTGGAGTCACAACGCATACACCAGCGCACGCGCTTTGATCTGGAGATGATGAAGTCCGTTGGCTACTGCCACGGCATTGAAAATTATTCGCGCCACTTCAGCGGACGCAAACCCGGCGAGCCGCCGCCAACGCTGCTGGACTACGTTCCCCGCGACTTCATCATGTTTATCGACGAATCGCACCAGACCGTGCCGCAGTTGCACGGCATGTGGCATGGCGACCGCTCACGCAAGGAAAATCTGGTGCAATATGGTTTCCGTCTGCCTTCGGCGCTCGACAATCGTCCGCTCAAGTTTGAAGAGTTTGAAGAGCGCACCAATCAGATCATCTACGTTTCCGCCACGCCCGGGCCTTATGAGCTGACAAAATCCTCTGGCGTTGTGGTGGAGCAGATCATCCGCCCCACCGGCCTGGTGGATCCTCCGGTGGAAATTCGCCCGGTCAAAGGCCAGATTGACGATCTGCTGCACGAGATTCGCGACCGCGTGAGCAAAGGCGAACGTGTGCTGGTAACCACGCTGACCAAGCGCATGTCCGAAGATCTGGCCGAGTATTACGCCGAGGTTGGCGTGCGCTGCCGCTATATGCATTCGGAAATCGAGACGCTGGAGCGCATCAAGCTGCTGCGCGACCTGCGCAAGGGCGAATATGACGTCCTGATCGGCATTAACTTGTTGCGTGAAGGCCTGGATCTGCCTGAAGTTTCTCTGGTGGCGATTCTAGACGCCGATAAAGAAGGCTTCCTGCGCTCCGCCGGTTCGCTGATTCAGACCATTGGCCGCTGCGCCCGCAATCTGGAAGGCCGCGCCATTCTCTACGCCGACAAAATGACCGACTCGATGAAGCGCGCCATCGATGAAACCGACCGCCGTCGCGCGATTCAAGTTGCCTATAACCAGGAGCACGGCATCACACCGGAGTCGATCATCCGTCCGCTGTCGATGTCGCTGGCCGGAATTGCCGAGTCGGATTACGTGGATGTAACGCAGGCTGCCGACGGACTGCCCGACTTTAAGTCACAGGAAGAGCTGGACGCATACATCGCCGGCATGGAAGCCGATATGCGCGAGGCGGCAAAGAAATTTGAGTTTGAAAAAGCCGCCAAGCTGCGCGACACCGTGCGCGATCTACGCACAAAAGAGTTCTTGTTTACTTGAGCGCAGCTATGGCGTCCAGGTTCAACCCTCGCGCCAGCGGAGCAAGCTCTTCATATGTGCGGCACCCGTGCAGGCGAGAAAGGCATGCGGTTTGGACCGCTTCCGGCATGCGGTTCCTGAATTCAGATTCGTTGTTGAACACAACCATAATGCCGGCCAAGACTTTTGTTGGCGGTATGGCCGGCTTCACGCAGGGACTGGAAGCGCACCCATCTGGCAACGGCATTTTCTGCGAAAAAGAGAGTGGAGGCCGCGTGCCGTTGCTTATGTAAGCCGAAACCTCCGTCACCAAGCCGTCACGCACCACGACTCTTGTGCCCAAAAAAACGCGAGGCGCAAGGCCCAGCTTACTAAGGAAGTGGTTCGCCCTGACAGTGTAATAAAAACAATAACCCATAGAGCACTGTACGCCCATCTTCTGGAACGGTGCGCGACCAAGCAATTCTGCTTCAGTCGTCTTGCCCACGGTAATTCCGTTGATCGCCTCAAGATCGTGCGCGGCGCCGCGGGCGGGCGCGACGATTTGATATCGGATGAAAATGCCGGCAGCTATCAAGGCCAAGATAATAGTTGGAACAATATATTTCTTTTTCATGGATGGTCTGTCGGGCCTTGCGTCAGGAGCGGCGTCCGGTCCCGCCGCAACTCTAGAATGCAACACAGGAAATTTCTTGCGAGAGAATTTTCTTTCGCGATGATTTGCTGGTCTTCTT
>Ga0207700_10002827_pt1 | contig 9990 bp, 9 predicted proteins | sample LARL82metaG_FD_184348 | JGI IMG/M metagenome (GOLD analysis project Ga0207700, IMG submission 184348) | Corn, switchgrass and miscanthus rhizosphere microbial communities from Kellogg Biological Station, Michigan, USA - LAR L8-2 metaG... | ecosystem: Host-associated > Plants > Roots > Rhizosphere...
CGCGCACGCGGCGGCCCGCGGCCGGCGTGTTCCGCACGGCGATGTCGCCGCTGCGCAAGATGATGCGCCGGGCCCCCCGCCATGCGTAGTCCCGGCCGGCATGCAGGCGGTCCGCGGCCATCAGGGCTTGCCGTGCGCCACCCGGCATGTCCTCGCTCACGTGATCGGAGGCGCCGTGGCGTACTCCGCGGCTCATGAAGCCAGCCTCAGGTTCACCTCCCCGACAGACCGCGGCGGCTACGCCATCGCCGCGCTCAGCGGGGACCTCGGCATCGCGTCCGCTCCCGCCCTGCGCGAGCAGCTCCGCAGCCTGCTCCGCGCCGCCAGCCAGCTGATCATCGACCTGTCCGCGGTCGAGCATGCCGACGCCAGCGGCCTGGCGGTCCTGGTAGGCAGCGGACACCGCGCCCGGCTGCTCGGCGGATCCCTGCGCCTGGCCGCACCATCACCCGAGGTGGCCAGGGTCCTGTCAGCCACCGGCATAAACCAGCACCTCGATATCTTTCCCACGGTCCGGGCAGCGATCACCGGCCAGCCGAGGCTGCCCGAAGCGATCTTCCCGCCGGCCACTGTCCCGGCTCGCGGCCGCGTCGATAGCGCCATCGCGGGCGTGGCTGCACAACCGGCTATGCCTACCATCGACCTAGCGACCGCAGGGCAGGCCAGGGCTTGATCAGCTGGCGAGCGCGAATGGGTGCTACGCCTCAGCAAGGCTCGATCGCACCGGAAAGCAGGTCACTCGCACACGCCGACCGTGACGAACGTGACCGGGCTACCGGTGAAGATGACTTGGCTCACGGTCCAGGCTGAATCTGCAGGGCCCGCGGCCGCACGATCGAACCGGGGCAGGACGCCGGCCGGATGGGGAACATGACGTCCGCCCGCCATTGCCAGCTGACCGCGAATAGACCACGAACACCAGGCCATTAACCGGGATGAGACGCCGAGGACATACCGGCGTCAGCGGACCGTTCCCCGCGGCTACGCTCCGGGCCGCCCCGGCGCCTACCACCGCGGCCCATCGGCACAGAACCCCCGCTCTAGCGTGAAAACGCTCCTCCTGAGCCCCACCGAACAAGCAGCTTGGTGCCGCCGGTAGCACCGCACCGGCATCCTGGAGATCCTGCGCGATGAGCCGAGCCTGACGGCCGGCCAGATCGCGGCGGAGTTCCCGGCCATCAGCCGCGCGGCCGTATCGAAGCACCTGGGCGTCCTGCGCGACGCACGGCTGGTCCGGGTCCGCGAACAGGGCCGGGAATGGCACTACACGCTCGATCCGGGTCCGCTCGCGCAAGTGCACGAGCATTGGCTGGGCTCGTTCGCGCCGCTGTGGGATCAGAGCCTGACCCGGCTCAAGCGCACCGCCGAGCGCCCGCCGCCGGACGCTGCCCGGTGACCGATGCTCACTCCGCACCGGATCCAGATACGAACCCGGGCGGCCCATGCTACGCGGCGTGAGAAGTCACCGGCGCCCTCCCTGTCACGCCGTTGACCCATCCCGGTTCGCGCCGCGCCAGACGGCATGAGGGACTTCCCGTCGCCCGCATGGGCCGGCGTCAGGAGGACAGGGTCTGGTCCCTGCTCCTGGGCCAGTAGCAGATCGCAGTTGACCATTCGCTGTCATGGTCAATGACACGCTAATTACCCCGCGTCCCGCCTTTCCTGCTCATCCTCAAAGAGCCGCAGCCGGTGGCCCTGCACCCAGGTCGAATACTGGAACCACATCAGTGCCACCAAGACAGCGACCCCCACCACCCCGCCGGTGACGAACCCGGCGACCGCCGAGTGGCCAGCCGCGATGGTGGCGAGCAGGCCCGCGTCAGAGCCGGTCAGCACTGCGGTGACCACGCCGATCATTCCGGCGGTCGTCCGGAAGACTGCCCAGTACCCGCTGCGCAAGCCCAGGAGGGCAAGCCGCCGCGATGGCGGGACGCTGGCCAGGTAGCGAGTCAGTTCTGGCGCGAAGTCGAAGTAGTAGGCCCTGAGCCGCGCGATCCGTTCGACGTAGTGAAGCTCTTCGATCCCGGACTGGAGCACGCGGTCGAGGGTGACGAAGCCAAGGAAGGACAGCGTCGACAGCAGTATCAGGCCGAAGGCATAAAATGCGGTGCCGATGCGGGTGGCTGCGGCGATCAGCCCGAGGGCGACGAGCCCGGCGGATACCGAGCCGATGAAGATCGTTGCCCGGCTGGTCGATTCGGTGATCGCCGCGGTCCGGGCTCCCTGCAGGGTGAAATGCTCGGTGGTCACGAATGCGACTGCGGCCGGCTGCGGAGCCGCGCCTTCTGCCCCGGTTCTCGCGTTCTGGTTGTTACTCGTAGTCTCACCAGCTTTCAGGGCGACGGCCAGGGTGCGATTATCGCAGCAGTCACGAGCCGGCGAGTCCGATGAGCCGGGCCTTGCGATCTGTGCTGCATAGCGGGTCCACGCTGACATGCGCGGCGTGCACGCCCGCACGACCTGCCCCTAGCTACCGGGCCCGGTGCGGCGGGCGTCGAAGCCCCCGCCATGGCCGGAGAGCAGGTGTGCGTCGTTGGCTGGGCAAACTCAGCCGGTCAGGCCGCCCTGCACCTGGCCAGATTCGCCGCCCGGGGCCACGCTGCTCGTACGGGGCGAGTCGCTGGCCGCCAGCATGTCCGACTACCGCATCGCCCAGCTGAAGGCGACCCCCAACATCGGAGTCGGGCTCCGCACCCGAGTTGCCGACGGCCACGGCGGCCAAGCCCGCCTGGAAGCCCTGGCGCTCGAGGACATCGGGACCGGCCAGCGTGAACAGGTCCCCGCTGCGGCCGTCCTCGTCATGATCGGCGCCGGGCCGCGCACACAATGGCGCCGCGATCTCGTCAAGCTGAACGATCGTGGATTCGTCCTGACCGGCTGCGACGTTCCCCCGGCGCGCATGGCCGCTGCCCCGTCCGCCCCTGCCGTTTAAGACGAGCCTGCCAGGCGATCAAGACGCTGGCTGCCCAGATCCGGGTAATCTGCGTGCCACGAGCCGGACCGGACAAAGCGATCGCCTGCATCTGGGGCCGTCAGGTGCGCAGGCGATCTGGGTGTGCCGCAAGTAGCCGATGTGCGGGCGTCCAGGTCCGATCCCGGTTTCGAAATCTACGCGGCTCTGCCGCTGGCCTGCCGCCTGGCTAGTGATGAAATCCGGCTCCTGCAATGATCTCGATGGCGAGAACGACGGCGACGAGCCAGTCGACGGCGGCGCAGAACGGCGGCCACCACCGTGTCCCGGCAACGTAGTGGCGGCGCTCCTGCCAGAAGTCCTTGAGACCGTGGCCTGCGTAGCCCAGGACCAGGAGCCAGGCCGGTCCGGTGACGCCTGCGGCGGCCAGCACGACGAACGCGCCGGCGATGCTGCTCTCCACGGCGATGACCTGGGGCCTTCCGTCCGCCACCGCGAACCCGATGTAGACCGCTGCGATCAGGGCTAGCAGGAGAGCCTGGACGGTGGCCTGATCGAGCCACCAGAGGGCGAGCGGCGACGCGGCCTGGATGGCGCCGAACGCCAATCCCCACAGAACCGGTACACGTATCGACTGCTCCCGCTGCGGGGCAGGCGCGGGTGCGGATATGGGCGTCATGGCCGGTGCCGCCTGGCGGCTGCGGGAAGGAACCCGGCGCCGATGGCCGCCGCGATGGTGAGGGCGGCCAGGGCGGTGGGCCGCCATGGCCACGCGCTTCCGGCCAGCTGGAGGTGAGCCGTGGGGTATTCGGTGTTCTTGGCGGTGGAGCGGGCGGTGGCCTTGTCGGCGTAGGCGGCGAGGTCGCGCAGCAGCGGATCGAAGCTGAACTCGCCGTCCGCCTGCCCGGCCTGCGGTAGCTCAATGTCCAGTCCGTGGTCGGCTGCCCACCAGGCGAACCCCGGATCGAGCTCGCTGGCGTTCCGCAGGCCGGGCACGACGAGCCTGCCGACGCGGGGTGCGCCGGGGCCGGCCGGTTGTGCGAGGAGCTGCAGCCCGTGGCGGGTAATGACAGTGGACCCGGCGGCGATCGGGATGGCGCGGGCAGCATGCGAGTTTCCGGCGTAGATGTCGAACGCCGCGGCGGCATCGATCTCGCCGACGCCGGTGACCAGCCCGATGCCCACGGTCGGGCGGAACCACGGGAAGGCCGCTATGAGCGCGAACGACAGATCGCCCGGTGCCGCTCGCTGCGCGGGCAAGCCGGCGGTGTCGAGGTGCCAGCCGGGGTAGGCCAGCTCCCGGCCCACCCGTTCGGCCTCGGCGGTCCCGGCGAGCTGCCCGACGAGCCGCAGCGCGCCGAAGATACCTGAGGTCACCCCGCCCGTGGTGGTGATCGACCCGTCGATGACGTAACGCTGGCCCCGCACCCATTCCACCTGCGGGTACTTGCGGCGCAGGCTGGCGATGTTCGACCAGTGCGAGGTGGCCCGGCGGCCGTCAAGCAGGCCAGCGGCGGCCAGCAGCGCCGACCCGGCGCAGACGCCGAGGATGTGAGCTCCCCTGTCTGCGCGGCGGCTGATCCAGTCGCGTAGCGGCGCCAGCTCCTTGCCGGCCGGGCCGGCAACGGCCGGCACCACGACCACGTCCGGCTCGGGCACCAGGCCGGCGTCCACGTCCTCCAGCGAGTGCTCCGGTACCAGGGCCAAGCCGCCGGAGAGCACGCTGGCCGCCCGGCCCGGGGACACCGTGTACACCAAGAATGCCGGTGACCGGGCGAAGACCTCATATGGGCCGAGGGCATCGGTCCCGACCGAGCCGCGGGGGCCCAGCACGACCGTTACGACGATACGGCCTGCGGGAGCTGGCGGCGCCGCTGGTCTCCCCGGAGCGTCCTGGCGCGGGCGCGGGTAGGTCGCCCTGCTGGACACGACCGCCCCGGCGGCCGCGACGCCGGCCAGGCAGGCGCCGCACAGCGCCGCGCCGCGCACGGCGCGGCTAAGGCGGCGCACCCCGCCGGGACGGCGGGCAAGGCCAGCCGTGGTCATCACGGGACCGCTTGGCGGATGACCGCGCCTTCGCGCTCGGCACCGGCTGCTGCGCTCACGAGCGGTACGCGGTAGCCCGAGCGGCGGCCCTTTACGGACGTGTTGACCTCGGCACCCCAAAAAGGCCGGTCCGCGGCTGGGTTTTTCACCGGTTCGCAGTCGCGATCTGGCCGGCGAGGAACGCGGCGTCATTCCCGACCCACCCGAGCAGTGCAGAGCCCCGGGTGTGCTGCCAGGTGAGGCCGAGCATGCACAGGCCAGGTGAGGATGTCACGCCACGTGTATGCCGTATGTGTCCCCGCTGGTCTTTCGCGTCGGGGATGTCGATCCACGAGTGGTCCGTCCTGAACCCGGTCGCCCATACCACGGCGTCGAACTCGGCGGCGCTGCCGTCGGCGAAGGTCACCGTCCGTCCGGCCGCGCTGCCCGCTTGTGCCCGCAGGCGGATGCCGTGGTGCCGGGCGAGCCGCCGCGGCCCGGGCCCGATCACCTGGTCCCGCCCGGCCAGGCGTCTTCCCAGCCGTGAGTCCGCAGTCACCCGGTCCAGCCGCAGCCCGGTCGCCCATGTCCAGATGTCACGGCCCAGCGGCCGCTGCGGGATCGCCGGGATCCGGTGGCCGGCCGAGAGTTCCACGCGGTGGGTCGCGGAGAGCTCCTGGGCGATCTGGCATCCTGAGTTGGCGGCGCCGACCACCAGGACCCTTCCCGGCGGGACCGTCTGCGGGTGCCGGTAACCGGAGCTGTGGACCTGGTGCACGCCCGGGTCGAGCCCGTCGGCGATCGGCGGGATGAACGGCACGTGGAAGGGGCCGGTCGCGATCACGACCTGCCCGGCCTCCACTGCCTCATCGCCCGCCTTGGCGACGTAGGTGCCGTTGCCCCTGGTGAGCGACGTCACGCTGGTGCTGAGCCGGACCGGCAGCTCGAACTTGGCCGCGTAGGCCTGCAAGTAGTCCGCGACGGCGTCCTTGCCCGGATAGGCGTCCGGCGCGGTGGGGAAGGGCAGGCCCGGCAGGTTGTCATACCGGCCGGAGGTGAACAGCCGAAGCGAATCCCACCGTGAGCGCCACACATGGCCGATCTCTGCGCCGGCGTCGACGATCTGGAAGGACAATCCGCGCAGCGCCAGGTGGTAGCCCATGGCCAGCCCTGCCTGGCCGCCGCCGATGACGAGCACGTCCAGGGGCGTGCCCGCGGGCCCGGCAGTCATCGGGCCGCCTTCGGGTCGCGGGCCACGTTGAAGCTGAACATCATGCCGCTCTGGTTGTGCTCGGCGATGTGGCAGTGGGCCATCCACAGCCCGGGATTGGAGACGTCCAGCAAGATGTCCACGGTCTCACCCGCGCGTAGCAGCACGGTGTCCTTCCACACCAGGTTGGCCTCCGGCTTACTGTCGCGTGACAAGACGAGGAAGCGGCCGGCTCCGTGCACGTGGAACGGATGGTGCATTGGGTGGTCGGAGTCCATCTCATTGACCAGCCGGATCTTTACCCGGTCACCAACCGTGAACGACCAGCTGATGTCCCCGTTCACCGCCCCGGTCTCGCGGTCGATGAGCTGCCAGATCATGTTGCTGGAGTCCGAGACCCGGTTGATATCCGGCATCAGGTCCTCCCACTCCAGGCCGTCGCCGTGGTCGTGCCCGCCGTGCGCCTCGCCCTGGCCGGGCTCGGCAGCTGGCGGCGGGGCATCGGAAGCAACCAGCTTCATCCCGCACTTAGGGCAGGTCCCTGGCTCGGCGGCGGTGACCTCGGGGTGCATCGGACATGCGTAAGAGGCCGGCGTATCGGTCGGCCCGGCCACCAGCTTCATCCCGCAGTCAGGGCACACTCCCGGCTCGGCGGCGGTGACCTGGGGATGCATGGGGCAGGCGTAGGTCACGGCGACCGCCACCAGCTTCATCCCGCACCTGGGGCAGGTCCCCGGTTCGGCGGCGGTGACCTCGGGGTGCATGGGGCAGGCGTACGCGGATGCTGTCGTATCGTCTGGCCCGTAGAGCAGCGGCATCAAGGCGTAGAACGCGAGCACCTTATCCGGCGGCCGTTCGATGTCGTGGCCGATCGCCTGATGCTCGGCGGTGAGCTCGGGGTCGGTGCGCAGCACGTCGAACGACCCGGCGGCCGCGCCGGGCACGCCGTCGGTGACGGTGAACGCGCCGAGGTCGTAGACGTGGTCGGGGGTGCGGTGCTCCAGCCGCACCTGCCCGGGGGTGTCGAACAGCACGTCGATGACCGCGCGCTCCGACGGCGCGAGCAGTACCTCGCCGGTGAACGTCTCGCGCTCGTACCGGCCGCTGTCGCCGCCGACCAGCTTGGCGCGGGCGCCGCGGATGGCGAAGTTGAAGATCCGCGTGTTCGCGGTGTTGACCAGGTACAGCCGCACGACCTCGCCCGCTGCCGCCGCGCCGGAGAACTGGGTCTCGCCGTTGATCAGCATTACGTTGCCGTACCGGCCCATCGCGACGAACGTCGGCCCGGACCGGCGGAACGGCGCGATGTGCCCGTCCTCGACCAGCAGGTCATCCAGCGTGAGGGTCAGCTGCCGGTCCGCGGCGGGCCAGTAGGACGGGTCGGCGGGCTCGACCACGATCGTGCCGTACAACCCCATCTCCAGGCCGAAGTCTTCGCGGATGTGCGGGTGGTACCAGTAGAACCCGGCGTCAGGGAAGCGGACCTTGCACGTGTACGTCCCGCCGATCGGGATCGGTACCTGGGTCTCATCCGGGACGCCGTCGTACTGGTTCTCCAGCCGCAGCCCGTGCCAGTGCACGGTCGCCTCGACGTCCCCGTCGTTCCGCACCTGCACGGTAACCTCTGACCCCTGATCGACGTGCAGGACCGGGCCGGGGATCGACCCGTTGTACGCGAGCATCCGCAGCTCGGCCCCGTCGATGTTCTTGCGCGCCGGGCCGATCCTCAGATCCAGCCGGTCCCCGTCGGCAAGCCGGGTCACGTCCGGACCCAGCACTTCCGGCAGTCCCGCCGTCTCGGTCGTGAACAGATCGTCGCTCGCGTTCGCTTTGGCCTGGTTCATCTCGCCCCCACCTCGGCGACTCGCGCACTCTTCTGAGAGCAGCGCTCTGACCTTAATGCTATTCTCACTGTCAAGAGCACTGCTCGTAAAAGTTACTAATGATCGCGCTGCGACAGGATGTGATCATGAGTCAGACCGAGCGGGACCGGCCGTCAGTGCTGCGGGCCGCCCGCGAGCGCACCCGGGCCGAGATCACCCGCGAGATCCTCGCCGCCGCCCGGCGGCACCTGGCGACCGACGGGGCCTCCGGGCTCAGCCTGCGTGCCATCGCCCGCGAGCTCGGCGTGTCATCCTCGGCGGTGTACGGCTACGTGGCGAGCCGTGATGAGCTCCTGACCAGGCTGATCGTCGCCGCCTACGACGCGCTGGGCAGTGCCGCCGAGACGCAGGAGGCAGCGGTGGACCGCGAGGACCTCGCCGGCCGCTGGGCGGCGGCCTGCGGCGCCGTCCGGGGGTGGGCCCTGGCCAATCCCAACGAGTACGCCCTGATATACGGCACGCCCGTGCCGGGTTACATCGCCCCGGCCGCCACCATCGCACCCGCCGCCCGCGTCTCCAGCGTGCTCCTGGGCATCCTCCGCGACATCGCCGCCGGGCGCCTGGCACCAGCGACGGCCGAAGACGACGTACCCCCCGACGTCCGAGAGGCACTGGCGCCGGCCCGCTCTATCGTCGGGGCCGAGGTGCCCGACGTCCTGCTGCACCAGGGCCTGATGGCCTGGGCGGCGCTGTTCGGCACCGTGTCGTTTGAGCTGTTCGGCCAGCTGCACGGCATCATAGGCGAGCAACCCGGCGACCGCGAGGCGTACTTCGCCGCGTCCGTCCGGCGGTGGGCGGCGCAGCTCGGCATCACCCCGGCCGGGACCGCCCCGGCAGCCCGCAAGCCCGCACGTCCGCTGGAGCCCGCCTAGCGCAGACAGCCGCCAACGCCGGGGCCATCAACAGCAACGCCAGCCAGATCGCGGAAGAAGCGAGCACATGAACTCGACCCCTCAGGCACGAGCCAGGCCCGCAAGCCGCCGCTTCGACCCCAAGTACACCCCTTCCTGGTCCCCGCGATCATGGCCATCGCGATGCCATTCGTCATGTCCCTCGTCCAGACGATCGCCAGGCTGGGATTCGCGGCGAACCTGGCATCAGCCTGGCTCACCTCCTTCGCCATCGGCGCGGCCGTGGCGATACCCACAGCGATCCTCGTCGCCCCTAGCGCCCGGCGACTGGCCCGCCATCTCACCGGCACGCCGCGCAACTCGCCCCTGGCGACGACAGGCGCCGGTCCCCGACCCTGACATCGGCCATCTGCAAGCCGAGAACCAACCAGCCCGCAGCCCGGCCAGGACCATCGCGAGCAGCATCGCTTCATCCCGGTGCTTTGCGGGGACGTTCCGTCCTGGCCATGATCACAGCGGCTCGACGTCTCCGCTCGCGCGGCCGGGCGAGGATCGCTGCCGACGGGCGCTCCCCTGACTCCCATCTGGGCAGGTATCGTGGCACGGCCGCGTGGTAGCGAAGGCGGTGCGTCTGCCGGGATCCGGGCAGTGCCCGAGGGCACACCCGGGTCAGCCATGCCGAAGCAGCGATACCGAGCCGGCTCGCCGGATGAGTGCACGGTTCGTGCGTGCGGGTCAGCGGTCACAGGTCCTTCGGCATCTGCAGGCCTGACCGGTTTGCGCCTTTTGGGATTGCGCCCTGGCGGCGGACGCGCCGCAACGCGTCATCCCGGGTACCGTCGTCGCCGCCCGCTTGCGCGCCGGCCGGGAGCGGGACGGCCGTCAGCGCTGCAAGGCTGCCGGGGGTGATGACCTCGCCGGGTGGGATCAGGTGCTGGCGCCGGTGGTGCCGTTCCCCGGTCAAGGCGACCGGAATTATGCGGTCGCTTCATCGTCGGCGCCGGTCAGGAGGGCCAGGATCTCGCCGATGGTGCGTTCCCGGCTGTCGGTCTCCGGGAGCGGCAGGTGGGCCTGGATCTGGTAGCGGTTGCGGCGGCCGTCCCTGTGCTT